>Ga0207678_10003902_pt1 | contig 13414 bp, 9 predicted proteins | sample KBSC63metaG_FD_184319 | JGI IMG/M metagenome (GOLD analysis project Ga0207678, IMG submission 184319) | Corn rhizosphere microbial communities from Kellogg Biological Station, Michigan, USA - KBS C6-3 metaG (SPAdes) (version 2) | ecosystem: Host-associated > Plants > Roots > Rhizosphere > Soil ... | reverse complement strand
TCGAGCGGCGCCGGTTCGGTCGGCGTCGGCAACGGAAGCGGCAGCAGCGGCGCGGGCAATAGTGCGGGCGGCAATGGCGGCTCCGCGGGTAGCTCCGGCGGCGGCGGCGGTGCAGTCGCCGGCGTTGTTGGCGGCGTCGGCGGCGTGGTTGGAGGTGTCGGCGGCACGGTTGGCGGCGTCGTGAGCGGCGTTGGTGGCGTCGTCAGCGGGGTCGGCGGCACAGTTGGCGGTGTCGTTGGTGGCGTCGGCGGTGTTGTTGGCGGCCTCACCGGTAACGGCAACAACGGCAACAATGGCAACCATTACGGCTGGTTCAAGAGGTAAGCGTACGACGATCGGAATCGCCGTGGGGGGACGGGGGAAAAGGTGAGGAACTATCGACCACACATTCTGGTCGCGGCGATCGTTGCGATCGCGCTGCTGACCAACTTGCCTGCCACGTTGCGCAACGATCTTTCCGATCTGCGCTTTGCCTGGCAGTCGCGCGCGGCGACCGGCGACGTGGTCGTTGTCGCCATCGACGCGCCCTCGATCGAGCGGATCGGTGTCTGGCCCTGGCCGCGCCGGCTTCACGCCGAGTTGCTGCAGCGGCTCGATGCCGCAGGAATCAACGACGTCGCCTTCGACGTGGATTTCTCCACGCCGTCCGACCCGGCTTCCGACCGCGCCTTCGTCGAGGCGCTTCGCGGCGCCGGCGGGTCGACCGTGCTGCCGGCCTTCAAGCAGCCCGGTGCTGATGGCGCCACCTATTTCAACCGCCCGCTGCCGCAATTCCGCGACCAGGCATGGACCTCCGTCGTCAACGTCGCGATCGAACCGGACGGCCTGGTGCGGCGCTATAGCTTCGGGCAGAAGCTCGACGCCGAGTTCCTGCCTTCGATGGGCGCCGTTCTGGCTGGACGCTTCGACGCCGATAGCCCGTCATTCCTGATCGACTTCAGCATCCGCTCCACGACGATTCCAAAGGTCTCCTTCATCGACGTTCTGCGCGGCGATGCGGCAACCCTGAACCGTCTCAAGGGCAAGAAGGTCGTCATCGGCGGCACGGCGCTCGAACTCGGTGACCGCTTCAGCGTTCCCAACGGCGGCATTGTCGCCGGTCCTGTGCTGCAGGCGCTCGCAGCTGAATCGATCCTGCAGAACCGTGTGCTGCATTGGACTTCCGCGACCGTCACCGCAACCGGTCTTCTGTTGCTGATGCTGGCGATGATGCTGACTTGGCGCCGCCTCGGTGCCGGCGTTCGCGCAGCCTCGCTGGTCGTCACGGCGGTGTCGATCGAGGCGGCCGCCGTGGTCCTGCAGGCTAATTTTCCGCTGGTGCTCGACACTGCCCTCTTCCATATCGCCATCGCCGCCTACATCGCCGTCGTCGCGCTCGACGAAATCAACATCCGCGCGCTGCTCGGTCGCGTGGCGGAGAGCCGCTTCCAGCGTATCGCGATGTCGCTCGGTGACGGCTTGATCTGCACGGACTCCAACTACCTGATCACCGTGTGGAACACCGGCGCGACCGCGATGTTCGGCTATCGCGCCGACGATATGATCGGAAAACCGTTCGAGGCGATTTGCGCCGAAAGCAGTAATACGCTGTCGATCAGCGAGGCCGCCCGCCGCTCGCCCGGCGCCGTCGTCGAGTTCTACGGCCGGCGCAACAATGGTGAAGTATTTCCGGTGGAGGCCAGCTTTTCCGGGTGGCAGGGTACCGAGGGTTACCAGTACGGCGCGATCCTGCGCGATATCTCGGTGCGCAAACGCGAGGCGGAAAAGATCAAGTATCTTGCCGAGTACGATACCTTGACCGGGCTCGCCAATCGCTACACGCTCGACGCCAGGCTCGCCGCAATGATCGCCCGCGTCGAGGCCCAACATGGCGAGGTTGCCCTCCTGGTTGTCGGTCTGGATGGCTTCCAGCAGATCAACGACATGCTTGGCCACGCCAATGGCGATCTGGTGCTGCGCGCCGTTGCCGAGCGGCTGAAGCGACAAGTGAGCTCGGCGGCCCTCGTCGCACGCCTTTCCGGAGACGAGTTCGCCATTGCGTTCTGCTGTGCCGACATGGCCGAGAGCGTCGCTTCCCTCGCCGATCGCATCCGCGGCGCCTTCGACGAGCCGGTGCTGGCAGCCTCGCGACCGCATCGCGTCAAGGTTTCCATCGGCGCTGCAGTATCTCCGGCCGGCGGCCGCACGGCGGACGAACTGCTCAGCAACAGCCATATTGCCTTCTATCGCGCCAAGGCCATCAAGCGCGGCGGTTACGTCGCGTTCGAAAGTTCGATCCGCCAGGAGCTGGAGACGCGCCTTACGCTGGAGGCCGAACTCGCACAGGCCGTCGATAGAAACGAATTCGAGCTGTTCTTCCAGCCACAGGTTCATCTCGGCGATGGCCGGCTGGTCGGCGCCGAAGCGCTGATCCGCTGGCGCCATCCGGTGCGGGGCCTCATCCCGCCGCGCGAGTTCATGCCCGTCGTCAACACGTCAGGGCTTTCCGACCGGATCTCCGATTGGGTGCTGCAGACCGCCTGCCGGCAGGCGCGTGTCTGGGAACTTGCCGGCCATCCCCTGCGGGTCGGTATCAACCTGTCGCCGTCGCAACTGCAATCCGGCGATCTCCCCAGGAAAGTCGCGGAGGTGCTGACGGCGACCGGCGTCACGCCATCACTGATCGAGCTGGAGGTCACCGAAGACATCTTGCTGGAGGACGAGCAGCGCGTGCTCGATATCTTCCTGCGCATCCAGAAGCTGGGTGTACGCCTGGTGTTCGACGATTTCGGCACCGGCTTTGCGAGCTTGAGCTACCTGAAGAAATTTCCGCTCGACGGCCTGAAGATCGACCGCTCCTTCGTTCGTGACGTGCTGACGGATTCCGACGACGCCGCCATTGTCTCTTCGACCATCCGCCTCGGCAAGCAGCTCGGGTTGTCCGTCATCGCCGAGGGTATCGAGACGCGCGCCACCGCCGATCTGCTCGTCACCATGGGCTGCGAAGAGGGACAAGGCTATTTCTTCGGTAAACCGATGCCTGCGGCTGATCTGGACCGCACCTGGCTGAATCATAAGGCGGCTTAAACAACGCGCTTGCCGGCCTGGGCCGCGATCGGCCTCTGTACAAAATACATCGCGATCAGTGACACCACCGCCGTTGTCACGACGACGTATCCCAGCCGGTCGAAATGCCGGAGCGTACCGTCGGCATCCTGTGCGATGAGTGCGGCGGCAAACACAGAGCCGAGACCGCCGGACAGTTGCTGCAGGGAGGCGCTGACCGCGCTGAAGGAGCCGCGCTGTGCGGGCTCCGGGATTGCGGAAATCAACGCCTGCGACGGGATCATGCGCGAAAAGATGCCGACGAACATCACGACGTTGACCAGGATTGCAACGGTCAGGCTCACGTGTCCGAGGTGCGTATAGATCAGCACCATGACGATGGACACGGCGCTGCCGAAGGCGAAGGTCGGGAATTTGCCGAAAGCATCGCTGGCACGGCCCACCAGCGGTCCGATGAAAATGCTGAACAGGCCGGAGACGAGATAGATCGTCGGCAGATGACCGATATCGATGCCGAGATTATGCACGGTGAAGGCGCTGCCGAACGGCATCAGCATGTAGCCGCCGGTCGCCAGCAGCGTCGTCACCGCGAATGCCATCCAGTAGCGTGGCTGTGCGACGGTCGCGATCAGATGCCGGAGTGCGTTGGTGTCCTGCTTGAGCAGGAGATGACCGTTCACGGGCTTCATCAGGAACAGCACGGCGGCCATCCCGGCGATCGACAGACCGACCAATGCACCGAACGCCACGTGCCAATTCCAATGGTTGGAGAGAAAAAGACCGGCCGGGATGCCAAGCACCTGGCTCGCGGCGAAGGCGGTCTGCACGAAGCCCATGACGCGGCCGCGCAACTGCAGCGCAAACAGATCCGTGATGATGGCGAGCACCACTGAGCCTATGACGCCGCCGAACAGGCCGGTAACGATCCGCCCCACCAGCAGCACATGATAGTTGGGAGCGATCGCGCAAAGCGCCGTTCCAAGGGTAAAGCCAACATAGAAAAACAGAAGCAATCGCTTGCGGTCGAACTGGTCGGCAAAGCCGGCCGCCAGAATGCCGGAGATTCCCGCGCTGAATGCGTAGGCCGAGACCGCCACGCCGAACTGTGCGGCCGAGATATCGAGCGCCGGCATGATGATGGCGCCAAGTGGTGACATGATCATGAAATCGATGATGATCGTAAACTGGACAAGCGCCAGCAGCGCGACGAGAATCGACTGGTACCGGGAAAAGCCGCGCGATAGCTCCTCCCGCTCATCGGTCGGCGCCGTCAGATTTTGTTCGGTCATTGCATTCATTCGGGAGGGTAAGGAAGAGTACATGCGACGTGCAGCTGGACGCCGGTCCCTATCTATTCTGACTCGGCGCAATTTCGATGGCTTGACAAGCAGTTTAATGTCGGCCCGACGCGGGATTCGATTCAGGTTGGCATAGGTTCTATCTCGCCAGCCGAATTCACGCCCGAAACCCGGACGATTTGTCCTGTTTCTTACATTGCTGCTACGCGACGTGATGGCGCGGAAACTGCCCAATCAGTGTGCTTGGCAGTGTAACAAGCTTCAGCTACCGTTCAATCTTCGTCTGACCGTAAGTCAGGGCGAAAAACTTGCGAGGACATCATGATCGAGCTCACGGTCAATGGGGCCAAGCGCCAAGTCGACGTTGTACCCGAAATGCCTTTGCTTTGGGTACTACGCGACGAACTCGGGATCACAAGCCCTAAATATGGCTGCGGAGTCGCGCAATGTGGCGCCTGCACGGTCCAGATCGACGGAATGGCGGTGCGATCCTGCCAAGCGCATATTGGCGAGGTCGCGGGCAAGTCGGTCGTTACGCTCGAAGGGCTGGAAAAGCGAGACCAACATCCGGTTCTCCAAGCCTGGATAGAACATCAAGTTCCACAGTGCGGCTACTGCCAGACCGGCCAAATCATGCAGGCCATCTCGCTTCTCGATCTGATCGCCCAGCCGACCGACGAGGACATCAACGAGGTGATGTCCGGCAATCTCTGCCGATGCGGGACCTATCCGCGCATTCGGGCGGCGATCCACGCGGCGGCTGCGAAGAAGATGGCGGAGAAGTGAGATGGGACTTCAGGAGCTTTCACGCCGCGCATTCGTTTTCGGCTCTGCTGCCGTAGCCGGCGGCATCGCTTTCGGCTCCTACGGCGATGTCGTGCAGGCCGCGACCGCCGGCGATAACCCATTGGCCGCAGCCCTCGGGCCGAACTCCGTAACCTTCAATCCCTGGATCGAAATCAGCCCTGAGAAAATCACGCTCATTGCGCAACATGCCGACATTGGCCAAGGCGTCGGTTCAGTGCAGCCGATCATGATTGCCGAAGAGATGGACCTGGATCCCGGCCAGTTCGAGATCCGGTTCGCTGGCCCTAGCCCCGCCTACTTCAACACCGGCTTCGCGGACGAATTCGCGCCATTCGTGGCCGCGGACCAAAGCCCGGCGGCCGAGGAAGCGCGCGCCGCCACGCTCGAGTATCTTAGAAAGACCGGTCTGCAAATGACCGGCGGCTCAAGCACGATTCCGGACACCTACCAAAAGCTCCGTGTGGCCGGCGCTGTCGCGCGCGAGACGCTAAAGGCCGCCGCAGCCAAACGCGCGGGTGTTGCCATCGCCGACCTCCGCACACAATCCGGCCATGTGATCCTGCCCGACGGGAAGAAGATTCCCTATGTTGAGCTCGCGGCGGACTCCGCAAAAATTCCACCTGTGCTCGACGCAAAACCGCGCGACCCGTCACAATGGCGGATGCTCGGCAAGCCGATGACGCGCCTCGATGTTCGCGCGAAGGTCATGGGCGATTTGAAGTTCGGCATTGATCTCAGGATGGACGGCATGCTCTACGCCTCCGTCAAGCTGAACCCCAACAAAGGCCAGCCGCTGAAATCATATGACGCCAGCAAGGCGGGCTCGATGCCGGGGGTCAAGAAGATCCTCGCGATCAATAACGGCGTCGCGGTGATTGCCACGAATAGCTGGTATGCGATGAAGGCCGTCGATGCGATCAAGTGCGAATGGGCGCCTTCTGCGTACCCCGCCGAGCAGGCCGACCATTGGAAGGTGCTGGAATCCTCATTCAAGCCGGAGTTCCTCGGCAAGGAATGGCGCAAGATCGGCGACATCGAAGCCGGGCTGAAGACCGGAACGCGCGTCGAGGCCGAATATCGCGCGCCCTATCTGGCGCATCAGCCGCTTGAGCCTCTCAACGGAATCGGACTCGTTACCGATAAGGGGATGGAGATCTGGGTTGGCCATCAGAGCCCCCAGTTCGTGCAGTCTATCGCGGCGACGGCGATCGGCCTCAAACCAGAACAAGTCACCTTCCATAATCAGTGGACGGGTGGAAGTTTTGGCCACCGTCTCGAGTACGAAAACGTTCGTGTCCTGGCAGAGATCGCAAACCAGATGCGCGGCACGCCGATCAAGCTCGTGTTCTCGCGTGAGGAGGATTTCCTCCAGGACATTCCGCGGCAGATTGCAATCGCCCGTCACAAAGGCAGCGTCGACAAGGGCAAGATCGTTGCCGCCGATCTGCAATTGGCCTCGACGACTCCGCTCAAGGGACTGCTCGAGCGTTCGGGCATCCCCTCGAAGGATCCCGACGGGCAGTTGGCCGCGGGTCTGTGGAACGTCTATTACGACATCCCTAACTTCCGGGGCACGAGCTACGAGGCGCAGGGACTATCGCCCAGCACGACATGGCGATCGGTCGGCGCTTCAACAGCGGGCTTCTTCACCGAGAGCTTCATCGACGAGCTGATCCACGCCGCGGGACTCGACCCCATGAAGGCGCGCATCGCGATGTGCAATGTGCCTACCTACCGCAAGGTGTTGGAGACTGTCGCGGAGATGTCGGATTGGAAGGGGCCGCTCGGAAACGGCCGAGGCCGCGGAGTCGCTTTCGTGGAATCCTTTGGCACACCGGTCGCGGAAGTCGTCGAAGTCTCGAAGACGGAGCGAGGCATCAGGATCGACAAGGTCTGGATCGCGGCCGATGTCGGCAAGGTCGTGGATCCCGTCAATTTCGAGAACCAGGTGCAGGGTGGCGTCATCTGGGGGCTCGGCCATGCGATCAATTGCGAGCTCACTTACGCAAAAGGCGCGGTGCAACAGACCAACTACAATCACCACGAGGCGATGCGGATCTACCAATGTCCCGTGATCGAGGTGCGCGGGCTGGAGAACGATCCGAAAGTCAGGGGCGTCGGAGAACCGCCGGTCCCGCCGGCCGCGCCCGCGCTCGCCAACGCGATCTTCGCGGCGACCGGACAGCGAATCCGCGAAATGCCATTCAACAAGTTCATCGATTTCGTCTGAGACGGGCCATGAAGAGATCTCCGATCGCCCTCGCCCTTGCAGCTTCCGCCATTGCGGCTCTCACCGGAATCGTCGCGGCCAAGGACGAAGCCAAGAAGGATGCCCTGCCACCGGGAAGCGTCAGCCGCGCCGAGGGGCTGGCGGCCTGGAAGCGCATTGAGGCCGTAGTGACACATCCGCGGTGCGCCAATTGTCATGTCGATGCCAAAGCCATTCCGATCTGGACGCCAGCAGGCGAATCCAAGCCTCGCATCCATGGTATGAACATCAGTGGCGGCGAAAGTCGCATCGGCGCCGAGAAGATCGCCTGCTCGACCTGTCACATGACCTCGACCCAGGCCAACGAGCCGGCGCCGTCACCACCGCGCGCCGGCATCGACTGGCAGCTCGCCCCCGTTGAGTTCATCTGGTTCGGCAAGAGCGGTGCCGATATCTGCGCGCAATTGAAGGACCCCAAACGCAACGGTGGACGCGACGCCGTTGGTCTTCTCGAGCATCTCAGGCACGATGCATCGCTGGATGGCTTCATCCCGCGCGGATGGGCGCCCGGCGCGGGTCGTACGACGCCGCCAGGAACGTTTGAGGATCACGTCAAGGATATGGCTATGTGGGGCGCCGCCGGACAACCCTGCCCGGATTGACACCTTTATCACCCATTAGTTCAATCTGTGGTGACTGCGACCCCATCCGCTACGTGCGTCCATCTATTCAGATGTGCCGAAGCTGCGGCGCGCCCCTGATCCCGCCAACTTGATCGGTCGTGAAGCAGCTACATCTTGGGATCGTGGCCACTCGTGTGCATGTGAATCGGGCTCGTTCGATATGGATTGACCAGGATGCGCTTCGCCTTGGCCCTCGGCCTGTTGATCACCCTGCTTGCTTCTGCCAACGCCGAAACGGTGCGTCACTTCCGCGCGAACCGCCATTTCTCCGTTTGGCCCGGCCAAGGTATGTGCGTCCCTCCGAGCTGCTACAAGTTTCCAGGCTATCCGCCCTTACCTCCGGAGGCGATCAGAACTCATGATCCGTCCACCTTTGGAGGCGGTTGAACTGACGATCGATCATTTGATCGAACCGGCTGCAGAGGGCATGAGCATCGAAAGCGCGCCCCGCCTTTTTATCTACCGCTTTGCAGCGAATTGCGCAGTACGGTGTTGGAGTGCTTGGCCTCGACGATGTCGATAACAAGCAGCTTTGTCGGCTCCTCCCCTGCATTGGCGCCGGTATGCCACCGCCCAACCGACTCCACCACAAAGTCACCCGGCCGGTATGTCTTGCTTTGACCGGTCTCGGTGTCGGTCACGCGCAAGCTTCCCGACAAAACGTAACCGTATCGAGGATACGGATGCTCGTGCTCTGGAAGGTTTGCCAGAGGGGGAAGTTCGAAGATGGACGCCACCACTTCCGCGTCCTTCTTGGGCAATTCGATCTTTTGCCCCGCTGACGTAGTCGTCGTGTCAAGCAACTGCTTGATGGTGACGGCCGTTTGCTGTTGCGCGTAGACTGACGAGGTCAATGATGCCAGCAACCCGACGGCCACGAGAGTTTCGAGGTATCTAATCATTGTAAGCGGCTTTCAGTTTGCTGTGATCTGGCAGCAATAACGAAGTGCATTTAGCCACGGCCAACTCGCGCGCAAGTCGTCAAAATTCACACTACAGTGTCCACAGCATTGGACGACTGCACCTTCAGAATGTGACAATTCGGCTTTGGCTCAAAAGCTGACATCGACCGAGGCCTGCGCCAGGTCTGCCGAGGGCCATTATCTATCGTCTCCAGCTCCCTGCAGAACGGAACGAACGCGTTTTGCCAGGTCGGATATTTGGAAGGGTTTCTGCATAATCGGAAACTCGCCCAGCGCCGTGTGACGGGCGAGCACATCTTTCGCGTAGCCCGAGGTAAGCAGTATCTTGATCTCCTTGCTCCGTCGCCTCGCTTCGCCCGCAAGCTCAATGCCATTCGGTCCATTCGGCATAGCGATATCGCTGAAAAGAAGATCGAATTCCTGGCCGCTGTCCAGAATCCGAAGGGCTTCAGTACCGTTTCGAGCGCAAACAACCCGGTAACCGAAGTCGGACAGCGTTGCCGACATCGCCTCCAGCAGATCCTCATCGTCCTCGACCAAAAGGATTCGCTCGGAGCCTCCTGGCATGGCCGGAGTTTGGTCGGCTTCCTCCTCGGGAAGGGACTCTTGTGTGGCTTTCGGCAGGAAAAGAGCAATGGTAGTGCCGCTGTGGGGCGTGCTTTCAACGGTAACATGCCCGTTCGATTGTCGGACAAAGCCATAGACCATGCTAAGACCGAGGCCGGTGCCTTTACCGACCTCCTTGGTGGTGAAGAAGGGCTCAAAAATCCGATCTCGCACCTCAGGAGACATCCCGTGACCTGTGTCGGTGACCGACAGCGTTACATATGATCCGGGGGGACAACCGCCGACGGCACCCTCATCTAAGACAACGTTCCGCGTCGCGATCTCAAGTACGCCGCCGTCCGGCATCGCGTCACGACCGTTAAGCGCCAGATTGAGGACAGCAGTTTCCAACAATGCGGGATCGACCTGACAGAACCAAAGTCGTTCATCGGTGTGCAGCTGAACCTCGCAGCCCTGCCCGACTGCCTGACGAATGAGTCCATAGAAACCGGAGATCAATTCGCTGGCGTTGACCAGCTTGGGCTTGAGCACCTGCTGGCGGGAGAAGGCAAGCAACTGCGCGGTGAGCCTCGCTCCCCGGTCGGTTGCACGCCGCGCACTCGTCACGAATCGGAGAACCTCGCCATCCTTGGCCGCGCGCTCAACGAGCTGGAGATTTGCCGAGATCACCGCAAGCAAGTTGTTGAAGTCGTGGGCAATACCACCCGTCAGCTGGCCCACGGCCTCCATTTTCTGGCTCTGGTGAAGCTGCTCCTCGATGAGCTGTCTCGCTTCCACAGCATTCTTGTGCGCGGTGATGTCCCGAAGAAAGATGGCGAGACCTTCGCCAGAAGGAAACGCGTTGATCGCATACCAGACACCACGACGAGGGAGCTGTATCTCGAACGAGACTGGACGACGGTTCGACATGGCTGCTCGAAACCAGTCAATCATTTTCGTGTCGAAAGCATCCGGCAGGGCTTCCTGCAGGTCCATGCCAATAAGTTCTCGTCCTTCACCGAAGGCTGTCCTGGCTCTTTGATTCAAGAAACTGATGCGCCAGTGCCGATCCGTGATCACCACGCTGTCGGTGGTGCTTTCGAACACCATCGTGATCCGAGCCGCGGCGTCCTCGGCCTTCTCCTTCGCATCAGACAATTCCCGCTCGCGGCGTTCGAGCGCATCGGCCATGGTATTGAATGCGTCTGCGACCCAAGCAATTTCCGACTTGTCGCGAATGTTCAAGCGACGCGCATAGTCGCCGAGCCGCCATTGGTTCGCCGCACCAACCAGTAATCCAAGCGGGCGGTGGATGAACCGTTGGGCGCCCAACAACGTCAAGATCAGCACAGTCATGGCGCTTAGGCTGATGAGCAGGATACCGCGATGCGTGCGATGCTGGATCTGTGCGAAGGCCTTCGTCTTGTTGATTCCGACGCTGACAAGAAGTCCTCCGGAAGCGGGCCCGAGGGAGGAGAAGCCAACGATCCTCTCGACGCCGTCGACGTCAAACAGATCCGCAGCGGTCCCCTGGCGACGCTTCGGTTCTTCGCCGCCAGCGAACGGCTTCTGACCGACAAATCTGCCATTGTCGGGATAGCGTGCCAGGTATGTGCTGTTGCGATCCGTGATGGCCACAGCGTCGCCTGCTGGAACACCCTTTTGGGCAATGTTGTCTGCTAGCCAATCCAGCCCGAGAGCCGCGATAATAACGCCGCTAATCTGGCCATCGTCTCCATCGAAGGGCAGCGCAAACTGAATGACCTTTCGAGGAACTGAGAGGCCGATCGAGAACTCGCCGACCGTAAACGCACGGCTCTTCAGCACCTCCGCAAAGTATGGCCGCTTGGCAACGCTGACTGGTTTGCGATTGCCGTTCGAATCGCAGAAGGGCTGTCCATTCACGTCGGTAACGACGAACGTGAGGAAACCGGGAAACCGCGACTTCAGGCCCGCCAATGACTCATTGCATGCGCTGCTGTCTTTCGACCGTATCGCCGGAAGTTCGGAGAGCACGATCAGGACCTGACGAATTCCCTGAATAATCTGCTGCTGTTCTTCGGCAGCTAATTTGGCCAGGCTGAGTGCTTGGGTCTGCACTTCGACCTGGCGCGCACCGCGCAGGTCAAATTCGTTGTATGCCTGGATCGCGATCGCAGGCAACAGCGCGACCGCAACAAGCGCCAACAGGCGCCACAAGATTTTCATTTTCCGCCGAACTCAAACGCCGTTCGGCCTTGGAAAGACGTTAAGCTTCATCTTGATCGGTTTCTGATCGGCAAGAAACATTCTGGATCTTGGTTGCGAGGTTTAGCTTCGACCCGAAGCGGACACAACCGAAGTGCCGAGAACTCGCAGCTTTGTGAAATCAAACTAAGAAGACGCTTTGACCACGAGTTCCATCAGTATTTGAACGAACTGGGTCGGCATGGAGAGAAACGGCGAATGGATCGAGGATAACGAGCGCAGCTTTGGCGTTTGTGTCTCCAAAGTCGGTTGAGTGGACGAAGCATTATTGTGGTTGCTGCTCGATTTCTTCGACCCAGAACGAACATCGCGGCGCCAAGTAAATATCTCGTGCACGTTACGCGCCAGGCAACGTCGCCATCGGGATTGCGTGTGGCAATGGCCACGCACGGTTCGATCGCCCCGGATTCTGGGCGATCAACACGCTGGAGAGAACGGCGGGTTTGGGTCAGTTGCGGACGTCCTGCCCTGCTCCCATTCGTGTCCGCTCTGCAGCTGAAAGCGGACACGGGCAGATCAAGCTCTATCGACGGCTGTGGGCCAAAAGCCGACGTTGGCAGTCGTCGCTGATAAGTCTTCTCAGGTGCGAAAGAGCACGCCCGTCGAACAAGAGCGGGCCACTCCAGAAGCTTGAAGCCTTCCTCAAGGCAGAAGTCGACAAATGGGGACGAATTATCAAGAAGGCCGGCATCGAAGCTCGAATAGGCTGACGCAGTCCGGATAGAGGCGTCAACCATGTGCCATCTGGGTCAATAGGCCGCAGACATGCCAATGTCCGACGTGCCGTCGGACACATCATTTCCATCAAACATTCAACCGCCACGACTGACATCAGCGCTCCTCCACCGGGCAGGTCTTCCCGGGCGCTTTTCTGGCGCCTGTGCTATGCTGCGTACGGGAAACGCTGCCGGCAATCGCCAAAAACAAACTGCTGGCTCAAAGTCGCCACATAGCGGCCAGGGAGGAGTACATGACGATCTCACGTCGGAACTTCGCGCGTCTTGCTGCAGCGAGCGGCGCTGTTGCAGTTGCCTCGCCCGCAATCGCGCAAGGCGCAATCAAGTGGCGACTGGCGTCGAGCTTTCCAAAGAGTCTCGATACTCTGTGGGGCGTAAGCCCGACACTTGCCAAACTCGTGAACGAGATGAGCGACGGCAAGTTTACCATAGAGCCTTTTGCGGCAGGAGAGATCGTACCAGGGCTTCAGGTGCTGGATGCAGTCGCCAACGGCACGGTCGAGTGCGGCCATTCCTACGGCGGATACTATATCGGCAAGAATCCGGCGGCGATTTTCGACGGGTCGCTTCCGTTCGGGATGACGCCGCGCGAGCATTATGCCTGGTATCTCTACGGCGACGGCAAGAAATTGATGGACGAGGTCTATGACGGCATGGGTGTGGTCAGCATCCCCATGGGAAATACCGGCGGCCAGACGTTTGGCTGGTTCCGCAAGGAAATCAAGTCACCGGCCGATTTCAACGGCCTCAAGATGCGCGTTGCGGGTTTTGGCGGAAAAGTGCTGTCAAAGCTCGGGGTGGTCCCTCAGCAGATCGCGGGCGGTGAAATCTACCCTGCGCTCGAGAAAGGCACGATCGACGCCGTCGAGTGGGTCGGCCCTTACGATGACGAGAAGCTCGGCTTCCACAAGGTCGCGAA
>Ga0207678_10003899_pt1 | contig 13416 bp, 9 predicted proteins | sample KBSC63metaG_FD_184319 | JGI IMG/M metagenome (GOLD analysis project Ga0207678, IMG submission 184319) | Corn rhizosphere microbial communities from Kellogg Biological Station, Michigan, USA - KBS C6-3 metaG (SPAdes) (version 2) | ecosystem: Host-associated > Plants > Roots > Rhizosphere > Soil ... | reverse complement strand
CCTCGCTTTATTCCGCCTCCGAACTCGGAGCACAGGAATTTCCAAATCTCGACGTCTCCTTGCGTGGCGCGGTATCGATTGCGCGCCGCCTGCAGGACCCGTTGGCGGAACTCGTCAAGATCGACCCTAAGGCCATCGGCGTCGGCCAATATCAGCACGACGTCAATCAGACAGCGCTCGCACGCTCGCTCGATGCGGCGGTCGAGGACTGCGTCAACTCCGTCGGTGTCGATGTCAACATGGCGTCCGCTCCGCTGCTGGCGCGCGTCGCTGGCCTCAACACTACCATCGCCAACAACATCGTGCTGCACCGGAACGAGAACGGCGCATTCAAGAAGCGCACCGAGATCAAGAAAGTAGCGCGGCTGGGACCGAAAGCCTACGAGCAGGCTGCCGGATTCTTGCGCATCGTAAACGGCTCGAACCCGCTCGACGCTTCCGCCGTTCATCCCGAAGCCTACGAGGTCGTCGAGCGCATTGCCGAGGCGACCAAGCGGCCCGTCAAGGCCATGATAGGCGATAGCGCATTCCTAAGATCTCTCAGCGCCAAACAGTTCGCCGATGACCGTTTCGGCACTCCGACCGTCAGCGATATTCTGGTTGAGCTCGAGAAGCCGGGGCGCGATCCGCGGCCCGAGTTCAAGACGGCCGAATTCAAGGAGGGTGTCGAGAAGATCGCAGATCTGCGGCCCGGCATGATGCTTGAGGGTGTAGTGACGAACGTGACGGCGTTCGGCGCCTTCGTCGATGTCGGGGTGCACCAGGATGGTTTGGTGCACGTATCGGAGCTGGCCGACAAATTCGTGAAAGACCCGCGCGACGTGGTCAAGGCGGGGGATGTCGTTAAAGTGCGCGTGAAGGACGTCGACGTCGAACGCAAGCGAATAGCACTCACGATGAGGTCCGGCGCGATCGAAATGCAATCGACTGGTCGGGCACGAGAACCGGCTGCGGGACGCACGGCCTTCGCCGCAAGTTCGCAACGCTCGAATACTCAGACGCCGAACGCGAAAAGCTCTGATGGGGAGTCCGCGCTTGCGGCGGCGCTCCGACGTGCTCGTGAAGCCGGAAAAGCCTGATAGGCGGCGTCGCTTTCACCTAGACGAAGTCCTGCGTTCCGCGAGACGTTTGCCTCGCTAGTAAATCGAAGGGTCCATGACGGCAGCGCCTGAAGCATTCGACGCCGTGATCATTGGAGCCGGCGCTGCAGGGCTAATGTGCGCACTGACCGCTGGACAACGCGGCCGCAGAGTTCTGCTGCTTGAGCACACGGACAAGCCCGGTGCGAAAATTCTGATCTCGGGGGGCGGGCGTTGCAACTTCACCAATCTTGGCAGCGCGCCCGATCGCTTTCTGTCGGGCAACCCGCATTTTTGCACTTCGGCGCTCCGCCGCTATACGCAATCCGACTTCATCGATCTCGTTCAACGTCATCGCATTCCATTTCATGAAAAGACGTTGGGTCAGTTGTTCTGCGACGGCTCGGCGCGTGCGATCGTTTCCATGCTGCTCGCGGAGTGCGCACTGGGAGGCGTTGACCTGAGAGTGGGGCAGACCGTTACGAGCGTTTCCAAAGCTGACGCATTCCGCATCGAAACCAGCGCGGGATGCTTCACGGCGGCAGCCTTGGTGCTGGCAACGGGCGGGCTCTCCATCCCGAAGATGGGCGCCACGGGCTTCAGCTACGAAATTGCAAAGCGCTTTGGATTGCGCGTCACCGAAACTCAGCCGGGGCTCGTGCCCTTCAAGGCCGGACCAGACGCCGACGGTTTCGACGCTGCTCTCGCTGGCGTGTCATTGGAGGCGATCGCATCGTTTGAGAAGCAAAGCTTCCGAGAAAATATTCTTTTTACCCATCGTGGACTTTCCGGTCCGGCGATCCTGCAAATCTCTTCCTACTGGCGCCAAGGAGATTCAATCACGCTCGATTTGCTGCCGGGTCTCGACGTCAACGCCTTTCTCGGAGATCGAAAGCGAACGCGTCCCAGGGCGTCGCTGCAAACTGTACTCGCCGAAATCATGCCGGCGCGCCTGGCACAAGCCTTGGCGGCCGCTTATCCGCCGTCCAGCGAGATGGCCAATATTTCGGATCGGACGCTTCGTGACTTCGCCAACCGACTAAAGTGTCGGGAGTTCCGTCCAGACACAACGGAAGGATACGCCAAAGCCGAGGTCACGCTGGGCGGTATCGACACGCGCGATTTGTCATCGAAAACGATGGGCGCACGCAATCTCAATGGCCTCTATGCCATTGGGGAAGCGGTTGACGTGACCGGTTGGCTGGGCGGCTATAATTTTCAGTGGGCGTGGTCCAGCGGCTGGTCAGCCGGGCAGGCCATCTAGGAGCAGCGCCGACAATGCCCTGGCTTCAATGCGCGGCTGACGCGCCAGCGCCGGGCTTGCCCTTGCGTGCAAAAAGCAGCGTAACGGCGGCGATGGCGAGCATCACACCAATGACGGCAAACGTATCGCTGAACGCCATCACGAGCGCCTGGCGCTTCACGATTTTTCCGAGCGCGACGATAGCCTGGTGCTTTGCCGTCGCCAAATCCGAGACGCCGTGCGCCATGAAATAATTGGTCATTTCGGTGATGCGCTGGCGAACGTCGTCGCGGTAGACGGTCACCGACTGGCCAATGATGTTCGAGTGGAATTGCTCGCGCTTGGTGATGATCGTCTCGAGGGCTGCCGTGCCGACGGCGCCGGCGAGATTTCGCGACATGTTGAAGAGGGCTGAGGCGTTTGCGGCATCCTTCGGCCCGATGTCGAGCGTCGCAATCGCCGTCAGCGGCGTTATCACAAGGGCCTGTCCGATGGCACGAACGACATCGGGCACAAAAAACTGATCTCCTGAATAATCCAGCGACATCTCGATGTTCATGAAGCAGCTGAAAGAGAACAGCGCGATGCCCAGCACGCCTACAGAGCGGATCCCAAAGCGCTTCATCAGCAGCGGCACGAACGGTATCAAGATGAGTTGCGGGAGTCCGGTCCAGGCGAGCACGTTGCCAATCTGCTCGGCGTTGTAGCCTTGCACCTGGCCCAGATACTGCGGGAGCACATAGACGATCCCGAAGAGCGCAAAGCCGACCAGCATGTTGGCGGCGGTACCGATACCAAAATTACGGTTGCGCAATAGTCTGAGATCGACGAGCGGTTTTTTCACCGTCAGCTCGAGCCAGATGAATGCCGTCAGGAACACGGCGGCAATGACGGCCAGTCGTACGATGAAAGCCGACCCGAACCAGTCATCCTTGTTGCCTTCCTCAAGAAGCGTCTGCAGCGCGGAAAGGCCGACTGCCATGGTGAATATGCCCGCCCAGTCGCCCTCTTTCAGAAGACCGAGCTGCATCGGTTCGCGTTCGAGGGTGAACCAGAGTGCAATGATCATGATGGCGCTTGGCAGCGCGTTGATGAAAAAGATCTTCTGCCAGCCGTAATTCTCTGTGAGATAGCCGCCGATCGTCGGACCGATGGCCGGAGCGAAAGTGACAGCGAGCGCGAACATCGCGAGCCCCGTCGGCTGCTGCGACTTCGGCAGTTTCGTTACGATCATCGTGAATGACATCGGAATCAGCACGCCACCCGCAAAGCCCTGCAAGCCGCGCATCGCGATCATCGACCCCAGATCGTGAGCGAAGGCGCACGCCATCGAGAACAATGCGAACAGCACCGTGCTGACGATCATGTATCTGCGAAATGAGAAGACCCGGCTGAAATAGCCGGTGAGGGGAATGACGATGATTTCCCCGATCAGGTAGGAGGTTGAGATCCAGGCGCCGTTGTCGACGCCGGTGCCGATGCCGCCTTCGATGTCGAGCAGTGACGCGTTGGTGATCTGAATGTTGAGGATCGCCATGAAGGCGCCGATCGTGCCGGCGGTGACGGCGATCCACGTCGTAAGACTGGCTTTGTCCGCCGCATCAGGATGAAATGATCCGGCACCTGACCCTAACGCTTGAGCACTACTCGACATAATCGTGTCTCCGGTCTTCAGTACTCGGATCGCCTTTGGCTTCCTTCAGCCAAGGCCGCGTTTGCGACCTGCCGGTTCGGTTTCGTCTGGATGGTCGGATACACGGACATGCCGGGGCGTAGGTCGCCGGCAAGCGGGCTGCCGGGATCGAGAACGATCTTCACGGGAATGCGTTGGACGATCTTGGTGAAGTTGCCCGTCGCGTTATCGGGAGGCAGCAGCGCGAATTGTTGTCCACTCGCCGGGGCAACGCTGTCGACATGGCCGTGGACAGTGACACCTGAATACATGTCGACCTCGATCTCGACCGGCTGGCCAGGACGAACGTCAGCGAGTTGCGTCTCCTTGTAGTTGGCGACGATGTAAGCGGCGGCGATAGGAACAACGGCCATCAGCTGTGTTCCAGCCTGAACGAACTGACCGACACGCAGCGTGCGATTGCCGACTACTCCGTCGACCGGAGAAACGACATTGGTGTAGGAAAGATTTAGCTCTGCCTGATCTTGCACGGCTTGATCGTGCGCAAGGGTCGCTTGTGCTTCAGCGAGTTCAGCCTTCAGGACGTCGACCTGCTTCGTTGCATTCACCAGCGCTGCATTATCGCGCGCTACGGCGGCACGCGCGGCGGAGATGCGTGAAACGGCCTGCTGAGCATTTTGCACGCTGCCGGAGCCGGTCGCCGCAAGCGAGGCGTAGCGCTTGTTGTCCTGCTCGGCGAAAGTCTCGCTGGCCTGATCGACCGTGATCGTCGCCTGCGCGCCTTCGATAATCGACTGCTGGGCGACTAATGACGCCTGCTTATTGGCAATAGCCGCGCTCGCGGCGGCGACATCGGCCTTGGCCTGCTCGAGCGCGACCTTAAAGTCCCGATCGTCGATACGGGCGAGAATCTGGCCAGCCTTGACCGGCTCGTTATCGGCGACGAGCACAGCCGCGATGTAGCCCGAGACCTTGGGTGCGATGGTCGTGTTGTCGGCCTGGACATAGGCATCGCTCGTCGAGACCTCGAAGCGTCCCACGGTCCAGTACTGCCAGCCGTAATAGGCGGCGCCTAAGAGTGCGGCGAGGCTGGCGGCCGCAAAGAACAGCTTGCGGAACAAGCGGGATTTCACGGCGTGCGGGGTTGCCGACTCGGCCCCACCCGTGTCCCGGCCGAATGTCGGCTGCGGCTCCTGGGTTGGGCGCGCTTGAACTTCGGGATGTGACACGATCTCCTCCAGTGGCAGATCGGATGGCGCCTTGCCGTCTCGCAGGTATGGTGCTGAATCTGCTTGTGAAACCGTTCTTTGAGCCATCAGGGCGCTTTCATGCAGGGCCATCAGAACTGCTCCCTAAAATCAATGTTCAGTCGCAACGTGCCGTTTAAGAAACTTGTTGTTTTCCTAAATAGGCGCTATATTGCCGGTGTCAACATGAATTTGGAAAACAGTTATGGGACAAAATAGTCCTTTGCCTCGACGCCCGCGTGGCCGCCCACAAATTCGCTCCGACGAGGAGACGCGCCACCTGATTGTGGAATCGGCTCGTCAAGAATTTCAGATGAATGGTTACGCCGCGACCACGATGTGTGCCGTTGCGCAGCGCGCCGGCCTATCTACCAAGACGATGTATCGGCTTATCCCCACCAAGGCCGATCTGTTCGGCAGCGTCATATCCGACCGCATCGGGGGATTCATGCTGGCGATTGATGCCGATGCCCTCGACGCACACGAGCTAACGGAAGCCACGGAGCGAATACTGATTGCTTACGGAACGCTGACACTCGATGCAGAGACGATCGCGTTGATAAGACTGGTATTGGCCGAGGGTGATCGCTTCCCGGAACTAGCGGCCACCTTCTACGAGGACGCCATCGTTCGAACCAGCAAGGCCATGGCGAGTTGGCTGGAACGGCTCTGCAAACGTGGCCTTATTAGACTGGATGATTCCCACGCCGCGGCGGATGCGTTGCGAGGTATGATGACTATGGAGTTGCAGCGCGCCGTGATGCTGCGGCAGCGCGCGGCCCCCGATGCCGAAGAGATCGTGGAGCGAGCACGCTTCTGCGCGAAACTTTTCCTAAGCGGGTGCAAGGTGCCTGGCTCTTAGAATCCCGGTTTTTTTTGCTTACTCTCCCGTCGCCTCGTGAACCATTGCGATGAGGCGATCGATATCCTTGACGACCAAATTGGTGCCGCGACGCTCAATAATGCCGATCCGGGAAAGTCGATTGAGTTCTCGAGTCACTGCTTCACGATGCGTGCTGATGCGACTGGCCATCTCGGCGTGCGTAGGTGCGGAAGCTATCGAGGCGCACTTGCCCTTTTGAGGCACTTGTTTGGCCAATCGCAAAAGTTCGGCTTGGATGCGATTAGCGACAGCCAGAGCGCTGACCTCATATACGCGTGTCGTCAAAGTTCGAATCTTCGCGGCAAAATACTGCAGAAGCGCCAGAGCGAGTGCCGGCTCGGTCTCAAGCAGTCGCCGGAATGCGCCCCCCGGCATCGAGGCAATAAGACAGCTCGTCCGTGCTTCGATACTCGCAGAGCGGGGAGCATTATCGATTGCCGCGACCTCGCCGAACATTTCTCCGGCGGTCAAATCGCAAAAAGTAACGGCCTTTCCCTCCAGAGAATAAATTCTGACATGGACCTCGCCGGACGCGATGAAATATACTTCACTGGAGGTCTCGAGGTAGTTGACGACAGGTTCTCCGGGATCATAGCGGTGCCAAACGCAGTGCTGCTGAATCCGCAGCAAGGTGTCCGGCGCAAGACCGTTGAAAAGAGCAATGTGCTCCAGGGACGGCGAACCTTGTTCTTTGTCAGAACGCGACATAGCCGCTGCTCCGGCGCCGGAGGTTGACTATCTCAAGCTGGCGACAGCCCGACGCGACGTGCACGCTGTGCAGACGCTGCCGTTTGTTCAATTAGAATATAAATATTGTCTGTTATGTATAATGAATGGAATGGGGCTGCTCGCGCAAAATCGAGCTGCATGTTAGTGTTTTAATGCTTTTTGCCAATGATTTTAATCTGCATTAGCCAATCGTCGACTGTTCGAGGCGGTTCGCATGCAAGACGGCCAGACCCCAAATGCCGATTCTGGAGAAGAGCTAGCCGCTCTTCAACAGCGAATTCGTGAGCTGGAAGCCAAACAGTCAGGGCGAGAAACAGAACTCAGCGGCGCCCGCCAGAGGTTCGAACATCTGCTCGCCGTCAGTCCCGCGATTATCTATGCGACGCATGCGTCCGGGGACTTCGCTTGCACTTACGTCAGCGAGAACATTCAGACGATTATGGGTTTCTTGCCCAACGAAATGATAACGGATGCGAAATGTTGGCCAGACCAGCTTCATCCGGATGATGCCGCGCGAATTTTTAACGAGCTACCTCCGCTGATCGAACAAGGTGGAGGCACGGTTGAATATCGGTTCCGCCACCGGGAAGGGCATTACGTCTGGATCCAGGACTCTTTCAAAGTCGTTTATGAGAACGAAGGCCCATCCGATGACCGCCGGCCAAGTCAACAGGGCTGCCCCAAGGAGCTCGTGGGGGCATGGGCGGACATCACCAGCCGCAAGCTGGCCGAAGAACGCGCATTAAAAGCCAATGCAGAGCTGCAAGAAACAAAGCGATCGCTCGCCCGCCTGATCGAGAGCTCTCCTGACGCAATCATCTCCACCAACAAAAAGGGCAGCATCGTTCTTTTCAACGAGGGCGCCGAGACGCTCCTCGGCTATCGGGCGGAGGAGGTCATCGGGCGCGCCGTAACAATACTGTATGGTGGTGAGGCCGCTGCAAACGAAGTCTTGCGCGAGATGCGCAAGAGAGGTGGCACGATTTCCGGTTTTGACAGCGTCCTTTGGGCAAAGGACGGCAGCAATATTCCCGTATTGATTTCTGCATCGGTTCTATTCGACGATGATGGCAATGAAATTGGAACCGTCGGATTCGCTACCGACCTTCGCGACCGAAAACGCGCCCAGGAGGCGCTTCAAAGATCTTACGATGAATTGGAAAAGCGAGTCGAAGAGCGCACAGCGGAGTTAAAGGACGCCCGCGGCCGGTTGCAGTATCTTATGACGGTGACGCCGGGCATTATGTACACGAACCAGGTCGCAGATGGGTTTGTTTGCACATTCGTCAGCCGGAATGTGGACCCTATAATGGGTTTCTCCGAATGGGAGATGCTCGAAGATCCAGAGTTCTGGCAGAAACGCCTGCATCCCGAAGATGCCAAGCGCGTATTCAGCGACATGGGTCCTCTGGTCGATCAGGGAGGAGGGTCGCTCGAATATCGTTTCCGGCATCGAGACGGGCAATACGTCTGGATACAAGACACCTTCAAAGTCATTCACGACGACGACGGCCGGCCTTCCGAGATTGTAGGATCGTGGGCCGACATTACCCACCGTAAGCAGGTGGAGCAGGCGCTCGGCGAGCGCATGGCGCTGATGAATGACCTCGAAAATCTCGTCGCGGCCAGTCCAGCGGTTATCTACACGACGAAGGCTTCGGACGATTTCGCCTGTACCTTCGTCAGCGAAAACCTGAAATCAACGATGGGCTATTCTCCATGGGAGATGCGCGAGGATCCGAAGTTTTGGGCAAAACGCATTCATCCTGAGGATGCCTCAAGAGTCTTCGGGGAGATTGCCCGTCAGATGGATTGTGGAGAGGGAACGGTCGAGTACCGTTTCCGCCACCGCCGCGGTCACTATCTCTGGATCCAGGACTCCTTCAAGGTCATGCGCGACAAGGATGGCAAGCCCAAAGAACTCGTCGGCTCCTGGGCGGACATTTCCGACCGCAAGAAAATCGAAGCGGACCTCCAGCGCGTTGCCGGCGATGTCGATCGCCGCAATCGATTCATTCGCGAGACTTTCGGCCGCTATCTAACGGATGAGGTTGTCGACACCCTGCTCGATTCTCCCGGTGGCCTGCACATCGGCGGAGAGAAGCGCAAGATTACGATGATGATGACCGATTTGCGGGGCTTCACTTCGCTATCTGAGCGCCTGGCGCCGAAATGGGTTGTGACCGTCCTCAATCACTACCTGACAACGATGGTCAAGATCATCAAGCGCTACGACGGCACGATCGACGAATTCATCGGCGACGCTATTTTCGTCCTCTTCGGAGCGCCGACGTGGAAGGAAGATGATGCGAAACGCGCCGTCGCATGTGCATTGGAAATGCAACTGGCCATGGCTGACGTCAACGAACAGAACCGAGGTGACGACTTACCGGAACTGGAAATGGGGATAGGCATCCACACCGGTCAGGTGGTGGTCGGCAATATCGGCGCGCCCGAGCGAATGAAATACGGGGTCGTCGGAAGTAACGTGAACCTGACCTCCCGCATCCAGGCATTTACAACGGGCGGTCAGATCCTGGCTTCCGAGGCCACGCGGCGGGAAGTGGGGCCGATGCTCAAGATAGGAAAGCAAGTCGAGGTTAGGGCGAAGGGCGTCACGGAACCTATTACGCTCGCTGAGATCCTGGGTATCGGGGGCCCTTACAAGCTCACGCTTCCACCTTCGAAAGATGTTCTTGTCATGCTTACCGATGCAATTCCCATTAGCTATTCTATCGTCGAAGGAGTCCAACTTATTGGCGACGTTTTCAAAGGCAGCCTGATCAAAGCGTCTCTCAAGAGCGGCGAAGCACGTCTGGAAACCGCGGTGCCTGCTCTCAGCAATCTGGAGATGCGCCTTATAGGTAGAGACGGTCAGTGCCTGCCCGGTGTTCTCTACTGCAAGGTCTTTGCCGACGTACCGGGAAGCGGGCTCGTCTGTTCTGTACGCTTTACCTCGATGTCACCGGAAATCGAGATGTTCCTGCGTGAGCTTGTCGAGCGCTCTGCAGACAGAAAGCGTCCGGCAGGTGACGGACAGACGATCGGCGAGCACGCCTCTCGAGACTTACCGCTTCAGTAGCGATCATCCAGATTTGCGTCCGAAACCCCGCCTCAGCACGCCCAGAAATAGGCCGTGGGAGCTATCAAAATGGCTCCGCAGTAAAAATTATATCCTGTGGCAAATCCCACAGATCAGAAGCGAAAATTGCTCCATGCTCTGATCCTCGCAGCGAACCCAGCAAACGGGCGAGCGAAGCGAGATAAACAAATGAACCGCGATCATTGAGGCCGTGTGCCGTGTCGACCGACATTTATCAGCTAAGGACGTCCGATGCAGGCGTCGCGAGAACGCATTTTCGTGCCGTAAGTCTCATCGAGACGACGCTCGACATACTTCCGATTGGTATCGTGCTCGTGGATGCCAACTTGCGAATTGTCCATTGCAACGTTGCAGCGAATGAAATGATGCACGCGGGTGAGCCCATCGTATCTCATAATGGCCTCCTTAGAGCCTCGTGCAAATTTGCGTCGACGGCGCTCGTGAGAGCGGCGAACCAGGGCGTGCAGATGATCGAAGGCAACTGCGGCGTCACGAATGTGAGCATTCCGCTTTCCTACGAGGATGGTCGTGTGGCCATTGCTCATGTGCGTCCGCTAACGCGCGACATAACTTACTTTGGGTCCGACAAGGGGGCGGCCGTTGCGATCTTCATAACGGGATCGACTGAGTATGCGCCGCTTCCGTTCGAAACTCTCGCGAAGCTTTTTGACCTGACCCGCTCGGAGACGCGCGTGGTCAATCAGATCGTATTAGGAAGAAACCGCCGCGAAACAGCTGACGCGCTTGGGATCGCTGATTCCACGGTCAAGTCGCATCTGGAGCGGATCTATTTCAAGACAGCGACTTCCGACCAGCTCGGCCTTTGCCGTCTCATAACAGCACTCTCGTGGCCTGTTGGACGGTCGAAAGCTTTCCATAAGGATTGAGATCGCGTGCGGAGCACCGCTGTGATCGGTTCCTTTCAAATCGCTTTTTGACCGCGCAAAATCATTTTGTCCGTCCCCCGTACGGCGGAGGACGAGAGCGGGAACAACGTGCAGTTTTCTCATGTCAGGCTAACCGATCGAACGTGCGCCGCTTCCTCCAGCACGGCTCGTTCGGACAATTTTTCAAACCATTAGGAGAGCAGCCATGCAGGTGAAAATCACAAAAAAATTGCTCCTATTCGGATCGCTGTTAACCCTTACTCCGGCACTCGCCATGACTGACCCGATCCCAAAGAGCGGAAGCACGCAGTACATGACGCACTTTGTGTTTCATCCCATGTCGACCGTGGATATCCCCGGCGTTGGCAAAGCGGTCGCCTTGGAGGCTGTCGGTCCAACGGAAAATATGAAGGGTGAGGCGATGCTGGACAAAATGAAAGCCAAATGCGCCGCGGTGAGCGTCGAGTCCGGTGGCAAGAAATGGATCGACGGCGCGTGTGCCCTGACCGACGCCGACGGTGATGTCGTGTTCTCGACGTTCGATACGCGCGACGTCGACAAGACGGATCCCAAAATGGATTGTGGTACCCATCTCGTCACGGGCGGCACCGGCAAATATAAGGGCATAACCGGACGCGAGCCTTTTGGCTGCATTTCGAAGCCGACTCCGGCAGGCGAACCGGAAGGCTCATTTGCGATCGACATCCCGCATCATACGACATGGGAAATCAAAGGTTAGCGATTCTGAATTGATCCCCGCATCGGGGTGCCAAGGCCGGGCACCCCGTCTTATCAATGCTGATTTAATGGCATCTCCAGACGCAGCCGCGCTTCTTTGGATGGTGCGTTTCAGTACGCCCGAGCACACCAGTTGTGTGGCCAGCTGACTTGGCATAAGTGCCTAATACAGCTGCTAAGTTAGCGAAGACGGCTGTTGACTGGTGGTGGACGCAGTCGTTCTCTAACGCGTCTTTCGTGGGGAAGTCCCTGCGAACAGTGAAAATATCAGGGATGTCGGGAAATTTGGGCTTTCAGAGCAGGTAGCTTTCCGGCTAATGGCCTCAGTTCGCGTGTATTCTCGACCGACACACGGAGAAATCCCTACATCTCGTAACAGGGAATAACAGGGATGCCGGAAGCCGGGTCGACGGACCGCCTTCTGTCGCTCATTCGGGGCCCGTCGATGATCGCGCCATCGCAATCTTGGGGTGGGTCGCAAACGAACCACCCCTCTTGAACCCGAGGCTCACTTGCGCGATTTTTCCCTCGGACGCTTCACCTTCGAGGTGGCGGTTGTCCAAGCGAGCCAGTCAAGCCAGGAGGACAGTACGTCGGCGGCGCCTTAACCTAGGTCCTCGAGCAATGGCTCAGACCTTGGATGAGCGCTGCATGATGTTGGGCCCTCGATTGGCGACTTCCATTCCGGCGGTGAACATATCGGTTCACAACGTGGAAAGCGAAGTCGATGGCAAATACCCGATCTACCGGAACACCGATCCTACCGGCGGCTGGTCTCAAGCCCGTACTTCAGGAGAAGTCGCGCAAGCGGCGACAGGCACAGAAGACTCTGACCTCCTGCGAACAACACGCGTCGGGCCAACGAAACGATCTGCTACCGACATTGCGTGTCGAATATTTACCAATCGATGCCCTCTGCCCGGCCGACCGCCGGGTGCGTAAATCGACGGCTTCACAAAATGCTAAGGTCGAACTGAGTCTCAGACAGTTTGGAACTTGCGCGCCAATCTTAATCGACGCCGACGGCCGCATCGTACACGGGCACATCGTTTGGGAGGCGGCTCGTCGGCTCGGCCTTGAAAAAATTCCGGTCATCCGAATTGACCATCTTAATCAGACCAAGCGGAGAGCTCTCGCGATCGCCCTCAATCGGATCGGCGAAACTGGAGAATGGGATGTCGAGGCGCTGAAGATCGAGTTCGAAGAACTGATCGAACTTAACGAAGAGATCTTTGCGACCGGCTTCGAACTGGCGGAGGTTGATGCCCTGCTCCTTGAGGACGACTCTGAAGAACCAGAGGCCGAGGAAGCGCTTCCGCTTCCCGAATCGCAGGTCTCTCAGCTCGGCGATCTGTGGTTAATGGGCGAACATCGGCTGTTGCAAGGCGATGCGCGCGACCGAGAGGTCTACGCACGCCTTGTTACAGAAGGTGAGGGTGTCAGGCTCGCGCTGACCGACGTGCCATTCAATGTTCCGATCCGAGGTCACTGCACGGGGCAAGCGCACCACCGTGAATTTGAATTAGCCCACGGCGAGTTCAGTCGTGAAGAATTTGATGCCTTCAACAAAGATTGGATGCGGCTTGCGTCTGATGTCCTTGTCGACGGCGGCCTTCTCGCGACGTTCATCGACTGGCGCAGCGTCGACCTCATTCTGTCTGCTGGACGCGAGCTCGGTCTGGATCTCTTGAATATCGTCGTCTGGGCGAAGTCGAACGCCGGCCAAGGCAGCTTATGGCGTTCCCGGCACGAGATGCTTCCGGTCTTCGCGACCCCGACGGCCCCCGCCGCTACTGCATCGATCGAGCCGGTCGGGGGCGCTGATGAGCGCTCGCCGTGCGAAAAGCGAGGTTAGTCAGGAACTGGCTAACCTC
>Ga0207678_10003897_pt1 | contig 13417 bp, 14 predicted proteins | sample KBSC63metaG_FD_184319 | JGI IMG/M metagenome (GOLD analysis project Ga0207678, IMG submission 184319) | Corn rhizosphere microbial communities from Kellogg Biological Station, Michigan, USA - KBS C6-3 metaG (SPAdes) (version 2) | ecosystem: Host-associated > Plants > Roots > Rhizosphere > Soil ... | reverse complement strand
CCGTTCGGGGTGTTCACCCTCCGGGACAACCCGGGCGCGGACCTGGTCTTCGTCGGCGGCGGGGCCGGGATGGCGCCGATCCTGTCCCTGCTGCGGTCCATGGCCGAGCGCGGTCTCGACCGGAAGGCCGTCTTCTACTACGGCGCTCGCCGCCGCCACGACCTCTGTTTCGAGGCGGAACTGCGGGAACTGGAAGCGAAACTGCCCGGCTTCCGGTACGTCCCCGCGCTGTCCGAGCCGGGTGACGACGACTGGACCGGCGAGACCGGCTTCGTCACCGACGTCCTGCGCCGGGCCGGCGTCGACCTCACCGGCGCCGACGCCTACGTCTGCGGGCCGCCGCCGATGGTCGAGGCCGCGCTGGAGTTGCTGCCCGCGCTGGGCGTCGACGGCAAGCGCGTCTTCTACGACAAGTTCACCACCACGGGCGAAGGGTAGGAAAACCCATGACAGCCACCTCCGAACGCAGCGTGCCGAAGCCGGCGTTCACCGACGCCGAAGCGGGCGCGAAGGTCTTTCCGGACTCCACTGCCCGCCAGTACAACTACTTCACCCCGGCCAAGCGCAAGCAGAGCCACTACGAGGACGTCACCGTCGAAGTCCAGCCCGACCCGCGGCACTACCTGTCCCAGAGCTGGCTCTACGCCTTCGCCGACGGCCAGCCCGGCTATCCGCTGGAGTGGACCGCGCTGAAGGCGTGGGGTTCGGACCGGCCGGTGCCCGAGCGCAGCCCCGGCTCCGGTGGAAAGGGCTACGACTGGCCGGCGCACGGCTGGCACGAGTTCCGCGACCCCAACGAAGAATGGGAGCTCACGCTCTACCGCTACAACGCGAACGTCGTCCGCCAGCTCAACCAGAACATCGACGCCGCCCGCCAGGCCAAGGCGTTCGACCAGTGGAACCGCAACTGGATCGACTTCGTCGCCAAGCACGTCGGCGCGTGGATGCACGTCGACCACGGCCTGGGTCTGTACCTGTTCGCCAACGCCAACCGGCGCGCGCCGACGAACATGCACAACAACGCGATTTCGGTGAACAGCATGCACCGGATCCGTGCGGCGCAGGACCTGGCGTTGTACAACCTCACGCTCACCGAGGAGATCGAGGGCTTCGACGGCACCGCCCACCTGGCCACCTGGAACGAGGACCCGGCCTGGCAGGGCGTGCGGGAGACCGCCGAGCAGCTGACCGGGATCTGGGACTGGGGCGAGGCGATCTTCGCCGCGAACGTCGTCTTCGAGCCTCTCGTCGGCGAGCTGTTCCGCAGCAACCTGGTGCAGCAGGCCGCGCCCGCGAACGGCGACTTCGTCACCCCGACGCTGATCGGCGCCGAGGAGTTCGACTTCTCCGAACGCGACCTCCGCTACACGAAACCGCTGTTCCACCTGCTGATCAACGACAAGGAGTTCGCCGACCACAACAAGGCGCTGCTGCAGAAGTGGCTCGAGGACTGGGTGCCGAAGAGCATCGCCGCCGCCCGCGCGCTGCAGCCGCTGTGGTCGCAGCCCGACGCCAAGCCGATCCGGTTCGAGGACGGTCTCGACCGCGTGAAGAGCCGGTTCGCCGGAATCCTGTCCGAACTGGGCCTCAAGGCACCCGAGGAGCTGGGCCAGTGACCATCTTCAAAACGGCGGAAAGCCCGTTCAAGGCCGACAACACCGCGTCGAACATGTGCGGCTTCACCCTGATGAACAACCAGGTGGGCGCGATCATCGCGGAAGTCATGGCCGCCAAGGAGAACGTGACCGTGACCCCGCTGCCGTCGATGATCCGCGTCGACGCGAAGGGCCGGACTGACCTGGTCTACGCCGAGGTCGACGAGGCCGCCGGCGAGGAGGAGGGCTGGTTCAACGCGGCCGAGTTCGAGGAGAGCATGTCCACCCACTACGGGCGGATGATCCACGAAGACGACCGCACGATCATGTTCGCCAACCCCGAAGACGCGGCCGAGTACCTCGACTTCGACCTCAAGCCGATCAAGTAAGCGAAGCACTCGATCCCGCTCAGGAGGATCAACCAATGTACGAAAAAGACGGCGAAAAATACTTCGTGGTGGACGCCCACACCCACTTCTGGGACGCGAGCCCGGAGAACTGGGTGGAGGGCCAGGAGGAATACGCCAAGGGCTGGATCGAGTGCTTCCACGCCTACCAGGGGCTCGGCCCGAAGGAGACGCACTGGCCGATCGACCGGTTCCAGAAGTACTCCGAGGAACTGATGATGCACGACCTCTTCGAGGTGGGGCACGTCGACAAGGCCATCTTCCAGCCGACCAACCTGCGGCAGTGGTACAAGGCGGGCTTCAACACCACCGAGAACGACGGCGCGCTGGCCGAGAAGCATCCGGACAAGTTCCTCGTCAACACCACTTTCGACCCGCGGGAAGGCGACGCGGGGATGAAGGCCTTCTCCGAACGCGTGAAGCGGTACAACTGCAAAGGCGTCAAGCTGTACACGGCCGAGTGGCGCGGCGGCTCCCGCGGCTGGAGCCTCAAGGACCCCGCGGCGGCTCGGTACCTGGAGAAGTGCGAGGAGCTCGGCGTCACCAACGTCCACATCCACAAGGGACCGACGATCTGGCCCCTGGACAAGGACGCCTTCGACGTGTCCGATGTGGACCAGGTGGCGACGAGCTTCCAGGGCCTCAACTTCATCGTCGAGCACGTCGGCCTGCCGCGCATCGAGGACTTCTGCTTCATGGCCACCCAGGAGCGGAACGTCTACGCGGGGCTCGCCGTCGTGGTCGGCGGCCTGATGCACGCCCGCCCGAAGTTCTTCGCCAAGGTCATGGGCGAGCTGATGTTCTGGCTCGGCGAGGACAAGCTGATCTTCGGCGCGGACTACGCGATCTGGGAACCGAAGTGGCAGGTCGAGGGCTTCGTCGACTGGAACATGCCCGCCGACGACGAGCTGTCGGACTTCCCGCCGCTGACCGTCGACCAGAAGAAGAAGATCCTCGGGCTGAACGCCGCCCGGCTCTACGACATCGACGTCCCCGAGGAGCTGAAGCTCGCGGATCCGAAGAACGTCGAGCCCGTCGGCGTGCCGAACTCATGACCGCCGTGGTGACCGGGGCCCGCGCCGCCGTGTGGGCGGCGCTGGGCACCGTCCGGGATCCCGAACTGGACGAACCCCTCACCGACCTCGGGTTCGTGGCCCGCTGCGAGGTGAGCGACGCGGGCCACGCCGTCGTCCGGCTGCGGCTGCCGACGTACTTCTGTGCGCCGAACTTCGCGTTCCTGATGGTGGCCGACGCCTACGACGCCGTGGCCGGGGTGCCGGGCCTGACCGGGCTCGACATCCGCCTCGACGACCACTTCGCGTCCGACGTCATCAACCGCGGGGTGGCCGCGCGGCAGGGGTTCGTGGCGTCGTTCGAGGGCGAGGCCGCCGATGAGCTTGACACGCTGCGGTACGACTTCGTCCGCAAGGCCGTCCTGGCGGGCACCGATCGCGTCTGCCGGTCCCTGGGCCGGGACCCGGCGTCGCTGACCCTCGGCGACGTCCCGCCGAGCGCGGACCTGGACCGGCTGCGCGCCCGCCGCCGCGAGCTGGGCCTGCCCGCCGAGGACGGCGACCCGTTGCTGCTCGACCCGGCTACCGGTACCACCCCAGCCGATGCGAAGCGGTATCTCGCCTTCGCACGGCTGACCCGCACGAGCATGGAGGCCAATTCGGGCGTCTGCCGCGGCATGCTGCGCGCGCGGTACGCCCTGACCAGCGAAGAGGAGGGCACGGGATGAAGGCCGTGCGGCTGCAGAAGTACCACCAGCACCCGGTGATCGAAGACGTCCCGGAGCCGCGCGCCACCGGGCCCTTCGACGTCGTGGTCAAGATCGGCGGCGCCGGCGTCTGCCGCACCGACCTGCACATCATCGAGGAGCAGTGGGCCGAGAAGTCCGGCGTCGAGCTGCCGTACACGATCGGCCACGAGAACGCGGGCTGGGTCCACGAGGTGGGCCCGGCGGTGACTAACGTCGAGGTCGGCGACACGGTCATCCTGCACCCGACGCCGACGTGCGGGCTCTGCCACGCCTGCCGCGCGGGCGACGACATGCACTGCCCGAACGGCAGCTTCCCCGGTATCAACACCGACGGCGGGATGGCGGAGTACCTGCTGACGTCGGCGCGGGCGTGCATCAAGCTCGATCCCTCGACCGAGCCGTCCGATGTGGCCGCGCTGGCGGACGCGGGCATCACCGCCTACCACGCGGTGCGCAAGGCCGTGCCACAGCTGTACCCGGGCACCACCTGCGTCGTCAACGGTGCCGGCGGGCTCGGGCACATCGGCATCCAGTCGCTTCGCGCGTTGACGGCCGCCCGCGTGATCGTGGTCGACCGCAACGCCGACGCCCTCGAACTGGCCTCGACCTTGGGCGCGGATTTCACTGTCCTGGCCGACGGCAAGCAGGTCGAAGCCGTGCTCGACCTGACCGACGGCAACGGCGCCGAGGTCGTCCTCGACTTCGTCGCCGAGCAGGGCGCCCAGCAGGACGCCTTCGCGATGACGCGGCGCGCCGGGTCGCACTTCGTCATCGGCTACGGCTCGAACATCGAAATCCCGACGATCGACATCATCTCCACCGAGCGGAACGTCATCGGCAACCTCGTGGGCACCTACAACGACCTGGCCGAGCTGATGGTGCTGGCCCAGGCCGCGAAGGTCACCCTCCACACCAAGAAGTACCCGCTGGACGCGGCGCTCGACGCGCTGGCCGACCTCGATGCCGGGCGCGTGCGCGGCCGGGCCATCCTCACCCCCTAGGAGCAGCCACATGGCGAAGGAACTGCGGTTCGGCTCGGACGCCCGCGACCTGCTGCTGGCGGGCGTCGACAAGCTGGCCGAAGCGGTCAAGTCCACGTTGGGCCCCAAGGGCCGCAACGTGATCATCGAGAAGATCACCGGCTCGCCGGTGGTCACCAACGACGGCGTCACCATCGCGCGCGAGATCCACCTGAAGAACCAGTTCGAGAACATGGGCGCGCAGCTGGTCAAGGAAGCGGCGATCAAGACCAACGACGTCGTCGGCGACGGCACCACCACGGCCACCGTGCTCGCTCAGGCGATCGTCCGCGAGGGCATGCGGGCGATCTCGGCCGGGGGCAACCCGGTGCTGGTCAAGCGCGGCGTCGACCACGCGGTCGGCTTGCTGGTGACGCACCTGGAGAAACAGGCGCACCCGGTGGTGTCCGAACAGGACTACGCGCGGGTCGCGGCCATCTCGGCCAACGACGACGACGCCGTCGGTGCGGTCATCGCCAAGGCCCTGCACACCGTCGGCGACGGCGGCGTGGTGACGGTCGAGGAGTCGCCGACGATCGGGATGAGCGTCGAGTTCGTCGAAGGCTTCGAGTTCGACAACGGCTACCTCTCACCGTACCTGGTCACCGACCCCGGACGGCTGGAAGCGGTGCTCGACGACCCGTACATCCTGATGTGCGCGGAGAAGATCACCAAGGTGCAGCAGCTGATGCCGTTGCTGGACAAGGTGATGCGGGCGCCCCGGCCGCTGGTGGTGATCGGCGAGACGGTCGAAGGCACGGCGTTGTCCATGCTGGTGCACAACCACATGAACGGCACGTTCCAGTCGGTCGCCGTCCGGGCGCCGGGCTTCGGCGACCGGCGGCTGCACAAGCTGGAGGACCTCGCGGCCATCGTCGGCGGCGCGGTGCTCTCGCGGCAGTCCGGCTTCACGATGGAGACGATGACTCTGGAGCACCTCGGCCGGGCCAAGCAGGTCCGGGTCACCGAGAACCGCACCACGATCGTCGGCGGCGCCGGTTCCTCTGAGGCGGTGGACTTCCGGGTCGGGCAGCTGCGGGCCGAGCTGGAACGCGCGCAGTTCGGCGTCGACGAGGACGTCCTGACCGAGCGGATCGGCGCCCTGACCGGCAAGGTCGCGGTGGTGCGCGTCGGCGCCGCCACCCCGGCCGAGCTGAAGGAGCTGCAGCACCGGGTCGAAGACGCCCTGTCGGCGACCCGGGCGGCGATGGCCGAAGGCATCGTGGCCGGCGGGGGAGCGGCGCTCCTGCACGCCGAGAAGGCCCTGGAAGACCTGGGCCTTTCCGGCGACCAGGCCATTGGCGTCGAGATCGTCCGGCGGGCACTGGCCGAACCGGCGTTCCTCATCGCGCACAACGCGGGTCACCCGGCGCACGAGATCGTCGCGCGGACCCGCGAGCTGGGCGACGACGAGGGCTTCGACGCCCTGCACGACCGCTACGGCGACATGATCGCGCTCGGCGTGGTCGACCCGCTGCGGGTGTGCCGCTCGGCGGTGCAGAACGGAGCTTCGGTCGCGGGTCTGCTGCTCACGACGAACTCGCTGATCGCCGAGGAACAGACCCCCTGGGGCGGCAGTCGTGCGCTGATGACCGAGTTCGGGCCCCTGGACGAAGGCCTGCACCAGCCGTCGCCCGACGCCAGCACGCCGCAGTCCCTCGGGATGGGCCCCTCCGTCGGCTGAGCTCTCCCGGCCTGCGGAGTGCGGAGGTCTTCCCGCCGGTGTCCTGAGCCCCGGCGGGGAGACCTCCGGCTCAGCGCGCGAGGCCGTGCCGGGCCAGTTCGTGCCCGGCCAGCTTTTCGATGACGTCCCGGTCGCGCTCCCGCCAGCCGGTCGCTGCCCCGTCCACGACCGCCAGCCGCCGCAACGGCTGGGTCGCGAGGGCGCGCAGCGCGAGGAGGTCCAGCCCTTCCTCACCCAGGGTCCGCAGGTGCGCGGCCGCCGTGGCGCGGCGGGTGAAGTTCCAGCGCAGCGGCAGCCAGGTCACCACGAGCGTCAGCACCGGCAGGGCGATGATGATCGCCGCCAGCCACCAGGCCAGGTTTTCGACGGACTCGATCTGCCAGCGGCCCGCGTCCGTCAGCTTGGTCCCGACGTCCGAACCGCCGTGGAGGGCCTTGGCCAGTGCGTCCCCGACGAGCGGGATGCCGTCGGCGGAGTTCGCCGCGGAGTCGAAGGTGCCGCGCAGGCCGGTACCGGCGTCGACGAGCCCGTCACCCGGTGCCCGCAGCTTCATGATCTGGTCGTACACCGAGGTCCCCAGCCACACCGCGATGACGACGAGCAGCACGGCCAGGAGGTCGCTGACGAGCTGGGCGGTACGGCGGATCGGCCGTTCGGCGTAGAGCTGCATCGTCGGATGCCTTTCGCGGTGGGGGAGCGCGGCCACGGCAACGTACCCGCGTCCCCTCGGGGCGAATCGCCTCGGTGGTCTATGACGGCGGTCATGGTGTTTTTCGCGCCGCTGTGTTCTCATGGGGCTATGACCACTGTCATAGAGGTCGCGGACCGCTCGCAGGTGGCCACGCTGGTCGCGGCCTGCTCGCCGGACAGCCTCCGGCGCCGGTTCCTGATGGGCGGCCCGGCCCGGCCGGTCGAGGTTTTCCAGCGTTACCAGCGGTTCCTGCTCGCCGGTCCGCCGGACGGAGTTGCGCTGCTGGCTTGGCGTGCGGGCACTCCGGTGGGGCTGCTCAATTTGGTCTCGGAGACGCCGGGGGAGGCGGAGATCGGGATCCTCGTCGCCGACGCGTGGCAGCGGCAGGGGATCGGCAGCGCGCTGAGCCGCTGGCTGTGGGCGTCCGGGCGCTGGCCGGGCTGGACCGTGCGGGCGACCGTCCAGGCCGGGAACACCGGCGCCGAGGCACTGCTGCTGGGCCAGGGGTTCCGGCCGGTGCCGTCCTACGAGCGCGGCGAACGCGACTTCGCGCTGGTCGTGCCGGACTGGGCTACCATGACGGACGTCATGAAGGAGGCAGCCGATGACGAGGACACCGCGCGAGCGGATGGTGCTCAGCGCCGCGCAGCTGGTGCGGATCCACGGTGTCGGGGCGACCGGCATGCGGGACGTGGTCGCCCACGCCGAGGCCCCGCGGGGATCCCTGCAGCACTACTTCCCGGGCGGTAAGGACCAGCTGATCGCCGAAGCCGTCACCTGGGCCGGCGACTACGCGGCCCGGCGCGTGGCCCGCGTCGCGGCCAAGCTGTCCGATCCGACCCCGGGGAAGCTCTTCGCGGCGATGGCCGCCCAGTGGACCGACGAGTTCACGACGTCGGGCTTCGACGCGGGCTGCCCACTGGTGGCGACGGTCGCCGACGCGGCCGCCACCAGCGACAGCCTGCGCGAAGCGGTCGGCAAGGCGTTCGAAGGCTGGCAGCGGCCGGTCGCGGCGACCCTCGAGCAGCTGGGCGTGCCCCCGGCCCGCAGCGCGTCACTGGCGACGCTGATGCTCAGCGCGCTGGAGGGCGCGATCGTCCTGGCGCGGGCACACCAGGACGTCGCGCCGCTCGAGACGGTGGTCGCGGAGCTGCGGCCGCTGCTCGACGGCGCCGTGGACAAGCGGCGCCGCCGGGCCTAGAGACCGCGGAAGAACTCCCGGATGTCGTCGATCAGTTCCTTTGGCGCTTGCAGCGACGCGAAGTGGCCACCGGTGTCGTACTCCGACCAGCGCGTCACGGTGTTCGACAGCTCGGCCAGTCCGCGGACGGCGTGATCGCCCTTGAAGTTCACGACCGCGGTCGGAACGCCGGAAGGTGCGGGCCGTTCACCCCAGCCGTCCTGACCGGCTTCCAGGTACAGGCGCGCGGCCGACCCGGCGGTGCCGGTCAACCAGAAGATCGTCACGTTCGTCAGGATGGCGTCCCGGCTCACCGGGCTTTGGTCCGAAGTGGTCGGATCCCAGTCGACGAACCACTCGAGGTTCCACGCGAGCTGCCCGGCGGGGGAGTCGTTGAGGGCGTAGGCGAGGGTCTGCGGCCGGGTGGCCATCTGCGTGGCGTAGCCGGAGTGGGCGTACCACCAGGTCTCGTTCTCCTGGGCGCGCTTCCGGTCCTCTTCGGACAGCCGGTCGAGGTCACCGGGAGCGGTCGGCACCCCGGCGTTGGCGACGGCGTTGATGTGCACGCCGAGCACCGCTTCGGGTGCTTGGCGGCCCAGTTCGGGGGAGACGATGCTGCCGAAGTCACCGCCTTGGGCGCCGTAGCGTTCGTAGCCGAGCCGGTTCATCAGTTCCGCCCAGGCTCGGGCTGTTCGGCGGGTGTTCCAGCCGCGTTCGGTGGTGGGTCCGGAGAAGGCGAAGCCGGGCACTGATGGTGCGACTACGTGGAAGGCGTCCTCCGGGTCACCGCCGTGGGCTTTCGGGTCGGTGAGGGGGCCGAGGATGTCTCGGAAATCGGCGATGGTGCTCGGCCAGCCGTGGGTGATGATGAGCGGGGTGGCGTCCGGTTCGGGTGACCTCGCGTGGACGAAGTGGATGCGCTGGTTGTCGATTGTCGTCGTGTACTGGGGGTATTCGTTGAGGCGGGCTTCCTGGGCTCGCCAGTCGAAGCCGTGCTGCCAGTATTCGATGAGTTCGGCGAGGTAGGCCTGGTTCACGCCGTAGTCCCAGCCTGCTCCGGGGAGTTCGCCGGGCCAGCGGGTTTTGGCCAGGCGTTCGTGGAGGTCGTCGAGGTCCTGCTGGGGGATGTCGATGTGGAAGGGATCCATGGGGCGACGGTCTCGTGGATATAGGACAGTTCGGGTCCTATTGGGTCTGGGTCCTGCCGGGTTCCCCGCCGACCCGAACGCCGGATTGTTCAGCGGCCGACAGGCCGTGTCAAGGCGGGAAAGATGCCTTGACACGGCCTGTCGGCCGCTGAGGCGGCTGCGTATCGGTTCGGCAGGGGGGTGTGGCCGAGTGTGGGTGGGTGGAGGCGGCGGCGGCCTGGCGGCCTGGCGGTGGCGGTCCTGGCGGGCCGGCGGTGCCGGCCTGGCGGTGGCGGTCTGGCGGGGCCGCCAGGCACTGCCGGCCTGGCGGTGGCGGCTTGGCGCCGCCGTGTTTCTCAGGTGTGCGTGCCGCCGTCGATGCGGATTTCCGTTCCCGTGATGAACTTGCCGTCTTCCGATGCCAGCATTGCCACCACTCCCGCCACCGTCTCCGGGCCCGCCACCGCGTTGCCCACCTCTGTCGTGTGGTCCGTTGGCAGGATCGGCAGCAGCCGTCCGAACAGCGTGAAGTCCACGTCCTTCTTCGGCAGCCAGCTCGCCGCCGAGTCCGTGATGCCGCTCTTCACGCTTCCCGGGGCGATGCTCACCGCGCGCAGGCCCTGCTTTCCGTACTCCAGCGCCAGCGAATGCGTGAACGCCTGGATCCCGCCCTTGCTCGCGCTGTACGCCGCCATGTACGGGTGGGCGAACGTTGCCGACGTCGAACTGAAGTTGACCACCACGCCCGCCTCGGAGGACAGCAATGTCGGCAGGGCCGCGCGCGTCACCAGGAACGTGCCCGTCAGGTTCACCGCCAGCACCCGGTTCCACAGCTCCAGCGACGTCTCGTGCGTGTGCGACGCCAGCAGGATCCCCGCCGCGTTGACCAGCACGTCCAGCCCGCCGAGGATCTCGACCGCGGACCGCACTCCGGCGGCCACCGACTCTTCGTCGGCCACGTCCATGACGTACGTCGTCAGGCCGGCGAGGCGGGCGGCCTCCTGGGTGCCCTGGAGGCCCTCTTCGGAGACGTCGGTGCCGATGACCTGGGCACCCTCCTCCATCAGGCGGAGCGTGGTGGCCCGGCCGATGCCGGAACCGGCGCCGGTGACCAGGACTCGGCGATCGCGCAGGCGTTCCATGGTGATCACCGTAGCCAAGATCTCAGAGCGCGGGCACCCTCTCCCCGGCCGGCGGCGGGCCCGGCGGCGTCCCGTCGCCGAACGGGCGGCCGCCCAGTTCCTCGCGGCCGTGCGGGGTCAGCCAGCCACTCGCGTCCGGGCCCAGCGGGACGATCCCCGTCGGGTTCACGTTCTTGTGCACCACGTAGTAGTGCTCCTTGATCTGGGCGAAGTCGATCGTGTCGCCGAACCCCGGCGTCTGGAACAGGTCGCGCGTGTACGCCCACAGCACCGGCAGCTCGGCCAGCTTCTGCCGGTTGCACTTGAAGTGGCCGTGGTACACCGCGTCGAACCGGACCAGCGTCGTGAACAGCCGGACGTCCGCCTCGGTGATCGTGTCGCCCACCAGGTACCGCCGGCCGGCCAACCGCTCCGACAACCAGTCGAGACAAGCGAACAGCTTCCGGTAGGAGTGCTCGTACGCCTCCTGGGAACGGGCGAACCCGCACTGGTACACCGCGTTGTTGACGCCGGTGAACACCTTCTGCGCGACTTCGTCGATCTCGTCCCGCAGCTTCTCCGGGTACAGCTCCGGCGCGCCGTCACGGTGGTACGCCGTCCACTCGGTGGACATGTCCAGCGTCATCTGCGCGAAGTCGTTGGTCACCACCCGGCCGGTCGGGACGTCGACGAACGCCGGCACCGTGATGCCGCGCGGGTAGTCCGGGTCGCGCTTGAAGAACGCCTCCTGCAGGCGCTCGATGCCGAGGACCGGGTCGCGGCCACCGGGATCCAGGTCGAAGCTCCAGCTGCGCTCGTCGTGGACCGGGCCCGCTATCCCCATCGACAGCACCGGCTCGAGGCCCAGTAGCCGCCGGACGATCACCGCGCGGTTCGCCCACGGGCACGCCCGCGCGACCACCAGCCGGTAGCGGTCCGGCTCGACCGGCCAGCCGTCGCGGCCGTCGGCGGTGATGCGGTCCGGGAGGTAGTTCTGGTCGCGCTTGTACTCGCCCTTGTCGCTCATCGGCGTCCTCAGCAGTCGTCGGTCGGGGGAGTGGTGTCCAGTGCCGCGGCCAGCCGGGCCAGCACCGGCCCGGCCGTGCGGATGTCCTCGGCGCTCAGGTGGTCGAACACCGCGGCCCGCACGCGGGCGAGGTGGCTCGGGTAGGCCGCCTCCAGTTTGGCCAGTCCGGCGGCGGTCAGCACGGCGTTGGACGCGCGCCCGTCGTCGGCGCACCGGCGCTTCTCGACCAGGCCCCGACGGGCCAGGTCGTCGACCACCCGGCTGATCCGGCTCAGCGACAGCCCGGTGGTCGCGGCCAGCGCCGAGATGCGGAGCAGGTGGTCCGGCGCTTCGGACAGCGCGACCAGCACGCCGTAGTCGGTGATCGTCAGGCCCGTCTCGGGCAGGAACTGGTCCTCGAGCGCGCGCGGCAGCGCCGTCATGATGCGCATCAGCGGCCGCCAGAAGGCGGATTCGTCGAGGTCGAGCGCGGACAGATCACCCATGCGGGCAACTCTACCGAAAGCTTGCTTGCGCAACCAGCCAAAGTGAGTACAGTGTCGTTGAACCCTCAATCACCGGGGGGCGCCACCACGAGGAGAGAAGAACAGCGATGACCAGCGCGACCACCTACCCCCAGCTGACCGGCGAATACACCCTCGACGCCGCCCACTCGCGGATCGGGTTCGTCGCCCGGCACGCGATGGTGACCAAGGTGCGCGGCAGCTTCAACGAGTTCACCGGCGCCGCGACCATCGACGGCGACGCCCCGGAGAAGTCGAGCGTCCAGGTGACCATCCAGGCCCACAGCATCGACACCCGCAACGCCGACCGCGACGGGCACCTGAAGAGCAACGACTTCCTGTCGATGGACGAGTACCCGCAGATCACCTTCACCTCGACCGAGATCAAGCAGACCGGCGAGACCAGCTTCGACGTCACCGGTGACCTGACGATCAAGGACGTCACCCGTTCGGTGACCGTCCCCTTCGAGTTCGAGGGCTCGGCCAAGGACCCGTTCGGCAACGACCGGATCGGCTTCGAGGGCTCCACCACGATCAGCCGCAAGGACTACGGCATCACCTGGAACGCCGCGCTGGAGACCGGTGGCGTGCTGGTGAGCGACAAGGTCACGCTGGAGTTCGAGATCTCCGCGATCAAGTCCGCCTGATCGTCAGCGAGCGGGAACCGGGCTCACGGTTCCCGCTCGCCCGCAGGTTGGCGATGCCGACGTCGAGCGCCGCTTCCAGGTGGTCGATGCGGCCGGTCGACAGCATCACCAGCACGCCGCCCTGGATGCCGGCCAGCAGGGCGGCCGCCGCGCGCCCGGCGTCGAGGTCCGGGTCGACCTCGCCGTCCCGCTGCAGGTGGCGGATGCCCGCCTCGATCTCGTCCTGCCAGCGGTGCAGCAGTTCGGTCACCACGGCCTGCGCCCCCGGTGTCGCGCGGCCGAGCTGGGAGATCAGCACGTTGAGCGGGCAGTGCTGACCACGGCTGTCGTAGTGCGACACGACCGTGTCGCGCCAGCGCCGCCACGCCGCCCACGACGTCAGCCGGCCGAGCTGCGGCTGCTGGACCTCGAGGACCTGATCGGCCTCGAACCGCGCCACCGCCAGCAGGAGCTCTTCCTTGCCGTCGGGGAAGTAGTGGAAGAGCTGGCTCTTGCTCGTCCCCGTCCGCGCCCGGACGTCGTCGAGCGTGGTGACGGCGACGCCGCGCTCACGAATTTCCGCCGCGGCGCCCTCGACGATCCGCTGCCGCGTCGCGGCCCCCTTCGGGGTCAGCTTTGGACTCACAGGTCCACTTTAATTCGGTGGCCGCGGGC
>Ga0207678_10003895_pt1 | contig 13423 bp, 11 predicted proteins | sample KBSC63metaG_FD_184319 | JGI IMG/M metagenome (GOLD analysis project Ga0207678, IMG submission 184319) | Corn rhizosphere microbial communities from Kellogg Biological Station, Michigan, USA - KBS C6-3 metaG (SPAdes) (version 2) | ecosystem: Host-associated > Plants > Roots > Rhizosphere > Soil ... | reverse complement strand
GATCTGGCCATGAGCGTTCTGCTCGATCGCATTGACCTTGGAGCCGAGCCGCAGCGCGACATTGCGGTCGCGCAGCTCATGCATGAATTCGTCGATCAGCTCCTTGTCGATGAAATCGAGAAAGGTCGGCCGCGGCTCGATCAGGGTGACGGCGACATCGAGCGCGCTGAAGATGGTCGCATATTCGACGCCGATCACGCCGGCGCCGATGACTGCGAGGCTGCGCGGCAGTTTCGGCAGATCGATGATCTCGTCGCTGTCGAACACGGTCTTGTTGTCGAATGGCACGTAATCCGGCCGGAACGGGCGGGTGCCGCAGGCAATCAGGATATGGCCGGCAGTGACATTCTTGATCTCGTTCTTCTCATTGGCGATCTCGATCTGGTGCGGTCCGGTGAAACGTGCCTCGCCGATCGCCGTCTTTACGGCATTGCGGCTGAACTGATGCTCCAGCACCTCGACCTCGTGGTCGAGTGTCTTCTGCAGCCGCACAATCAGGTCGTGGGCGTCGATGTCCTGTTTCACCCGATAGGAACGGCCGTAGAAGCCGCGCTCGCGCCAGCCGGACAGGTTGAGCACGGTCTCGCGCAGGGTCTTCGATGGAATGGTGCCGGTATGGACCGAGACGCCGCCGACCCGCCGGCCCTTCTCCACCACCAGCACGGATTTACCGAGCTTGGCGAACTGGACGGCTGCGCGCCGGCCAGAGGGACCGGAGCCGATCACGATCATGTCGTAGTCATACATCGAAGAGGCCTCGAAACCGGAAGGGCCGGCATATGCAATCGTCTCGCCATGCAGCAATCGGGCCACAGGCGGCATCTTCCTGCACGAGGAATGCAAATTCGGTGTGACTTGGACGGGGAGATCGACCTGCGAAGCCGGGCCTGCGGTCAGCGCCACCAATTCCGACGGGAGAGTTCAATTGAATAAAGCTACCTCCGAGGTAATCGACGCGATGACTGGAAGCTGGGATCAAAGTGGACGGCTGCTTCAGGCCGACCGTTGAGCGAGGCGCTCCATGCACCAGATCGTTGCCAATCCTGTCGACTCCGTGCGCCGCTGGTGGGTGCTGGCGATCGTCGTTGCGGCGCAGTTCATGTTTGGGGTCGATGCCTTCATCGTCAATGTCGCGATCCCAACCATCGCGGTCGAGCTTCGTGCCAGCGCGGCGCAGATCGAGGCTGTGATTGCGGTCTATCTGATCGGATATGCGACGCTGGTGATCACCGGCGGCCGGCTCGGTGACATCTACGGCACCAGGAACACCTTTCTCGCCGGCGTGCTCGGCTTCACCCTGACGTCGCTGTGGTGCGGGCTCGCGCAATCCGGACCGGAGCTGATTCTGGCGCGGCTGGCGCAGGGCGCCACTGCAGCGCTGATGGTGCCGCAGGTGCTGGCCACCATCCATGTGCTGTTTGTGGACGAAACTCGCGCCCGTGCCTTCGCTGTCTACGGCATCGTGCTCGGCCTTGCCGGCGCTGCGGGCTTTCTGCTTGGTGGCCTGCTGGTGACGATGGACCTTGCAGGCCTCGGCTGGCGTGCGGTGTTCTTCGTCAATGTACCGATGGGGCTTGTCATCATCGCGGCGGCGTGGCGGCTGATGCCATCCGTTCCTCGCCGTCCAGGCACGCGGCTGGATATACGGGGTGCGCTGGTGCTGTTCGCCGGGTTGCTCGGTCTGATCGGCCCGCTGCTGTTCGGGCACGAATTGCACTGGGCGCCGTCTGTATGGCTGGCGATGGCTATGGGTGCGGCAGTGATCGTCGGCTTCGTCAGGCTGGAGCGCCGTGTCGCGCTGCGTGGTGGCATGCCGCTGATCGATCTGGCGTTGCTCGCGGATGCTGCTTTCATGCGCGGGCTGTGCGCGGTGTTCTTTTTCTTCTTCGCCAATCTGTCATTTTACCTGGCGATGACATTGTTCATGCAGAATACGCTGCACATGCCGCCGCTGCGGGCCGGTTTTATTTTCGTACCGCTGGCGCTGGCCTTCGTTGTCGCATCCCGTCACAGCGGCATGCGGTCACGCCATCGTGGCACGCTGGTGCTGATCGAGGGCTGCGTGGTGCAGGTCATCGGTCTCGCCGCGCTGGCTGCAACGGTGCTGGCCGTGAATGCGTCATCTGCATCGCTGCTGGCGGTACCGCTTGCCGTGTTCGGTTACGGCCAGGGTCTGGTCATGGCGCCGCTGTCCAGTGCCGTGCTGTCAACCGTACAAACGTCGAGCGCGGGAGCTGGCTCGGGCATGTACGGCACCACGACACAAATCGCCAATGCAGCCGGCGTTGCTGCGATCGGCGCGGTCTATTTCGCGGTGCAATCCGAGGCATCGGCAGTCATCGCGCTGCTCGCAAGCTTCGCATTGTGCGTGTTGTCGGTCGCCGCCTGTGCGGGCTTTCTGCTATGGATGCGCCGCGCGGGCAACGTATAGAATTCCAGCACGGCGTTTGATCGTCCAGCACGCGCCTTGACAGGTCAATCGCGATGGCTTGATATTGGGGCATGGGGACAAAGCGATCTCCCCACGAGGCGACATGCCCAAGTATCGCGTCCCGCATTCCTGCAAGGACGCGCCATGTCATCGATTAACAGCATTTCCGTTGAAAAACTCGTTCGCCTGATCGGGACGCCGAAATGTCCCGCGCTCGTCGATGTTCGCACCGACGAGGATTTCGCCCTGTCGCCGTTTCTCCTGCCAGGTTCGGTCCGGCGGCCATTTGGCGACGTGAATGGCTGGGCCGCGGCGCTGCGCGGTCGGTCCGCCATGGTGATCTGCCAGATAGGTCTCAAGCTCAGTCACGGCGTTGCCGCGCTGCTGCGCGATGCCGGTATCCCGGCAGAGGTTCTGGAAGGCGGGTATCTCGCATGGGAGAGTGCGGGCCTGCCGCGCGTTCCCGCCGGCAAGTTGCCGCCGCAAAACCCGCAGGGCCGCACTTTGTGGGTGACGCGCGAACGGCCGAAGATCGACCGCATTGCCTGTCCCTGGCTGATCCGGCGTTTCATCGATCCGGCGGCGCTATTCATGTTCGTTGCGCCGTCGGAAGTCTCGGCAGTCGGCGAGAAATTTGATGCTGCGCCCTTCGATATCGAAGGCGTGTTCTGGAGCCATCGCGGCGAGCTCTGTACCTTCGATGTGATGATCGAGGAATTCGGCCTCACCACGCCGCCGTTGCTGCGGCTGGCTACCATTGTCCGCGCAGCGGATACAGCACGGCTCGATCTCGCCCCGGAAGCGCCGGGCCTGCTGGCGGCGTCACTCGGCCTGTCGCGGATGTATGCCGACGATCTCGAACAGCTTGAGGCTGGACTGAATTTGTACGATGCGTTCTATCGCTGGTGCCGAGATGCCAGCACCGAAACCCACAACTGGCCGACAGCAAAGACGAAAGCTTGAGATGACGGAAGCAACTTCGGTCACACCGCCAGCCATTCCCGAGCCGCAGACCCACGGCGTTTCCTTCTCGGAGGCATTTTCGGTGTGGCTCCGGATCGCGTTGCTTTCCTTCGGCGGTCCGGCCGGGCAGATCGCGGTGATGCATCGCATCCTGGTCGACGAGAAGCGCTGGGTGTCGGAAAGCCGTTTTCTGCATGCGCTGAACTATTGCATGCTATTGCCGGGCCCGGAGGCGCAGCAGCTCGCCACCTATATCGGCTGGCTGATGCACCGGACCGCCGGCGGGCTGATGGCCGGCGGGCTGTTCATCCTTCCCGGTGCAATCTGCATCATGGTGCTGAGCTGGATTTACGCTGTGTTCGGCAATGTCGGCATCGTCGCGGCGCTGTTCTTCGGTTTGAAGGCCGCAGTGCTCGCGATCGTGCTGCAGGCGGTGGTGCGGGTCGGTAGTCGCGCGCTGAAGAACGATGTGATGCGCGCGCTGGCGGCCATCGCCTTCCTCGCGATCTTCTTTCTCGACGTGCCATTCCCGGTGATTGTTTTCGGTGCGGCAGCGATTGGCTTCCTCGGCGGTCGGGCCGGTCTGTCGGCCTTCACGGTGAGTGCGGGCCACGGGTCATCAGGCGGCGGCGACGCTGATAGTTTGCTCGGAGATCAACTTCCTCTCCATGCCCGGCCGAGTGTACGGCAGTCGCTCACCGTTGCGGTCGTCTGGCTGGTGCTGTGGCTTACGCCCGTCGCTGTGCTGCTCGTGGCGTTCGGCAGCAATGATGTGTTCAGCCAGATTGCCGTTTTCTTCTCCAAGATGGCGATGGTCACCTTTGGCGGTGCCTATGCGGTTCTCGCTTATGTCGCGCAGCAGGCCGTCGATCACTACGCATGGCTGAAGCCGGGCGAGATGCTCGATGGCCTTGGCATGGCCGAAACCACGCCTGGTCCGTTGATCATGGTGCTGCAATTCGTGGGCTTCATGGCCGCCTTCCGCGCACCGGGGATGTTGCCGCCGCTGCTGGCGGGCACGCTTGGTGGATTGCTCGCGACCTGGGTGACCTTTGCGCCGTGCTTTCTCTGGATTTTCCTCGGGGCGCCGTTCGTCGAAACTCTTCGTGGCAACCGCGCGCTGAGCGCCGCGCTGGCGGCGATTACCGCCGCAGTGGTCGGCGTCATCCTCAACCTGGCGATATGGTTCGCCATCCACACGATGTTTCGGGAGGTGAAACCTGTTCGCACGCTCGGACTCAGCTTCGACATGCCGGTTCTGCAGAGCGTCAATGGATGGGCTGTCGCGCTGTCGGTCGCGGCGCTGCTTGGGGTCTTCTATCTGAGGATTGGTTTGCTGCAGATCCTGTTGGCTTGTGCAGGCGCGGGTGTGCTTTTGCACATCGTCGGTCTGGTGTGACGTCAATCGCGAAACCGTGTGCGGAACCGGTAATTGACGGCCGACGGAACAGGAACGTTTCGAACCACGTCGCGTTGAAGGCCGTTCACTCAACAGGAGCTGACCATGCGGAAAACCATTCTTGTTGCGATCTGCGCCACGGCCATCGGCGCTACTCCGTTCGCAGCCTTTGCCCAGGCGACCGGCCCGTCCGGCCAGGATTCGACCAAGATGGGCACCGGCACGACGGCGAAGGAAGGCGAGACCAAGGCCACGGGCACCCAGGGAATGTCGAAAAATAGCGCGAAGAAGGATTCCATGCACAAGGACGGCATGAAGAAAGACAAGATGATGAAGAACGAGATGAAACAATAACTCGTCATCTCTCCCCGACTCGCCCCGTATGGCGTGGCCATGTTATGGCCGGCCCTGCGGGGCTTCCTTTGCAATATAGGTAATTTCGGAAGCGTCCGTGGCGCCTCTCGTTTCGTTGATAGGTATATTGAAACCGTATTTGTTTTATTTTGCAGTGCAGCAACCATATGTCGTCGGTACTGTTGTATAAGCCTGACGACCTAGGAGCTGCCGTGTCTCTTGCCGATAATATCGATTTCCTCCGCAATCTCCCGAAACCGCCCGGAATCAATACGTTGCAGGGGTTGGCGCGCGGCCGTGCGTCGGCAGGTTTGAGTCCGATCAGCGAATCAACGGGTTTCGGCAGCAATCCCGGCGACCTCCGTATGTTCAGTTACGTGCCCGCCACGCTGGCAGCAAATCCGGCATTGGTCGTCGTGCTGCACGGATGCACCCAGAGCGCTGCGGGCTATGACAACGGCACCGGCTGGTCTGCTCTGGCCGAGCGCTATGGTTTCGCGCTGCTGATGCCCGAGCAGAAGTCATCCAACAACGGCAACACCTGCTTCAACTGGTTCAACGCCGATGACATCGCGCGCGACAGCGGCGAGGCGCTCTCGATCCGTGAGATGATCGAGCAGATGGCCGTGGACCACGATGTGGATCGCAAGCGTATCTTCGTTACGGGTCTGTCGGCCGGCGGCGCGATGACCTCGGTGATGCTCGCGACCTATCCTGATGTCTTTGCTGCTGGTGCCATCATCGCAGGCCTGCCTTACGGTATCGCCACCACCATGCAGGAAGCGCTGAGCGGTATGTATCGCGCGGCGCCGCGTGCCGCGAACGATCTCGGCAATCTCGTGCGCAAGGCATCGCCGCATACCGGTGAGTGGCCGAAAGTGTCCGTCTGGCACGGCAGTGCCGATCGCACCGTCAATCCGGCCAATGCCAACGAGATCGTCAAGCAATGGCTCGACCTTCACGGCCTGCCGCCCGCACCGATGTCCGCCGTGGATGTCGACGGCTATCCGCGTGAGGTGTGGTGGAACAAGGACGGTGAAACCGTCGTGGAATCCTTCACGATCACAGACATGGCGCATGGCACGCCGCTGGCGATTGCCGGACAGGACGAGCCCTATGGTGCCGCCGGTGCCTTCCTGCTCGAAGCCGGCATCTCATCCTCCTATCATATCGCGCAGTTCTTCGGCCTTACCCGGCAGCTTGCACCGCGCAATGTCGAAGCTGCAGCCGTGGAACCCGCGGCGCCGGCGGATGCTGTTGTCTCATTGGTGACGCAAAAGCCGCGCACGTCAGGCGATCGAGGCGCCGCGCGCCGCGATCCCGCAGGACGGCGGCCTATCGATATCAACAGTGTCATTACCCGGGCTCTCACGGCTGCCGGCCTCATCAAGTCACCCTGACAAGTAACAGGCGTGATCGGCGCCGATTTGCGCCAGGTCTGACAGGGCGCTAAGTTCTCAAGATACGTCAGACTGGTCTTGCGTACCGATTGCCCGCGCATGTTGGATGCCCATCGACCGAATTCGCCCGACTTTCTCGCCGGTGGAGGCGAGATGGGCGCGTTGATGCGCGCTTACGATTGGGCATCGCATCCGATCGGAGCACCGGACACCTGGCCGCAGAGTCTGCGCACCGCGATCCGGATCGTTCTGAATACCAACCACCCGATGTTCATCTGGTGGGGACCGGACCTCATCCAGTTCTATAATGACGCCTATGCGCTGACCATGGATGCACAACAGCATCACGCAGGGCTGGGCGCGCGCGGCCGTGAATTCTGGCACGAAATCTGGCCCATCATCGGCCCGCAGATCGCGCAGGTGATGAGTGGCGGCGGTGCCACCTGGCATGAAAACCAGCTGATCCCCATGACGCGCCATGGCAAGCTCGAACACAGCTATTGGACCTACAGCTACAGTCCGCTCGATCTGGATGACGGCGTCGGCGGCGTGCTGGTGGTTTGCCGCGATGTTACCCGGGATCATGAAGCGACCATTGTCTTGCGCGAGCGAGAAGCAGAGCTCGCGCGCGTGCAGCAGATCGGCCAGATCGGCGGTCTCGAAGTCGATCTGCGTACCGGCTTCCGCAATCGTCGATCGCCCGAATATCTGATTGTTCATGGTTTACCGCCGGAAGCGGCCAACGAGTCGCACGAAGATTGGGTGCGTCGCATCCACCCTGAGGATCGCGAGGCGACGGAGCAGAAGTTTCGCGACGCGGTGAAAGGCGGCGTGCGCGACTACACTGTGCAGTATCGCATCATTCGCCCGAGCGATGGCCAGACCCGCTGGATTTCAGTGCGATCCTATATCGAGCGCGACGACGCGGGAAAGCCGCTGCGGCTGGTCGGTGCGCATACCGACGTCACCGATCAGGTGCTGGCAGAGCAGGCGCTGCGCAAGAGCGAGGATGAGGCGCGTCGGCTCGCGGCAAAACTTGCAGACCTCAATGAGACGCTGGAACAGCGTGTGCGCGACAAGACGCGTGAGCGCGACCGGATCTGGAGCGTGTCGCAGGATCTCCTGATGGTCGCCGACCATGATGGCGTCTGGCGCACCGTCAATCCGGCCTGGACGCGCACGCTCGGCTGGAGCGAGGCCGAGCTGCTCAACAAGACCTCGCGCTGGCTCGAGCATCCCGAGGATCAGGCCAGGACAATGGCCGAGGTCGATAAGCTTGCTGCCGGCGAGCCGACGATCCGCTTCGAGAATCGCCTTCGCCACAGGGATGGCTCCTATCGCTGGCTGTCCTGGACGGCGGTGCCGGATCAGAACCAGATCTATTGTGTGGCGCGCGATGTCACCGCCGAGAAGGCTGCCGCCGAGCGCCTTAAAAATACTGAAGAGGCCCTGCGTCAGTCGCAAAAGATGGAGGCTGTCGGTCAGCTCACCGGCGGCATCGCACATGACTTCAACAACCTGCTCACCGGCATCGTCGGCTCGCTCGACCTGATGCAGACACGGCTCGGTCAGGGCCGCACCGACAATATCGCGCGCTATATCGACGCTGCGATGACCTCGGCCAATCGTGCGGCTGCGCTGACGCACCGGTTGCTGGCCTTTGCGCGGCGGCAACCGCTGATTCCGAAAAGCGTCGATGCCAATATGCTGATCGTCTCGCTGGAGGATCTGTTGCGCCGGACCATTGGCGAGACGCTGGATCTCGATATCGTGGCGGCGTCTGATCTATGGTGCACGCTGTGCGATCCAAACCAGTTGGAGAGCGCGTTGCTCAATCTGGCGATCAATGCGCGCGACGCGATGCCTGATGGCGGGCACTTGAAGATCGCGACACAGAACGTGCGCGTCGATGCCATCAATGCCAATGCGCCGGCGCTGACTCCCGGCGACTATATCTGTATCAGCGTCAGCGACAGCGGAACCGGCATGAGCCCGGAGGTCGTGGCGCGCGCCTTCGATCCGTTCTTCACGACAAAGCCGATCGGGCAGGGCACGGGCCTCGGCCTATCGATGATCTACGGCTTCGCGCGTCAATCCAACGGACATGTCAGCATCGACAGCAGGCTCGATATCGGGACGACCGTGAAACTGTATCTGCCGCGCCATGAGGGAGACGCTGCCGCACAGGATGCGGCCCCGCTGAAGGGCGATCAGCATGTGGCCGCAGGCGAAACCCTGCTGGTGGTCGAGGATGAGCCGGTGGTGCGCTCTGTCATCGTCGATATGTTGAAGGACGAAGGCTACCGCGTGCTCGAGGCAGTTGATGGTCCGTCGGGCTTGCGGGTCCTGCGCGAGACGCCGAACATCGATCTGCTGGTCACCGATATCGGGCTGCCCGGCATGAACGGCCGTCAGCTTGCCGATCAAGCGCGCGAGGCGCGGCCGGACTTGAAGATCCTGTTCATCACCGGTTATTCCGAAAGCGTCGTTATGGCGAAGGGCTTTCTGCTGCCTGGGATGGAGATGATTACCAAGCCGTTCGACCTCGATCATTTCCTGCGACGCATCCGCGCGATGGTCACGAGCTAAAGCGTTTTCAAGCGAAGTGGATACCGGTTCGCGTCTAGAAAACGCGTCAGAATAAAAGGCGTAGCCCTCCGGTTCCATATCTCTCCAGATATTTCAGCCTCGGTGCGCAGGTTCTAACAGTTCAATCGCCGGAACCATTGTGCGGCCGCGAGCTTGTATCGGCGCAATACCGATCAATCAAAACTGGAGATCATCATGATCCGCCGTCTTCTTGGAACCGCTGCCATCGTCGCCATGATGGCTCTTCCCGCCGTTGCTCAGGCTCAGGGTGTCCCCGGAGGCATTGAGCGTGGTGCGCGTGATGGCGAGCGCGCAGCTGGTCCTGTGGGCGCTATCGTAGGCGGCACCATCGGTGGTGTTGTCGGCGGCGTAGCCGGCGTGCTCGGTGTCGATGATCGTCCGCGGTTCCGCAGCTATGTCGTGGAACAGCGTCGCCCATCCTACACCTATAGCAACGAAGTTCGTGTCGGTGCAGTGCTGCCTGAGAGCGGCGTGACCTATTACGAGGTTCCGGCAGAATACAATTCCGCCCGTGAATACCGCTACACCGTGGTCAATGGTCGCACGGTTCTCGTCGAGCCGCGCACCCATCGCATCGTGGAAGTGATCGATTAAGCCGATCAATAAATGACTTTTCGAACGGGCCGCCTTCAGGCGGCCCGTTTTGTTCCATCTATGGCCTGCGGCGTATCTGTAGTCAGCGCCGATGTTCTCGCGTAGAGAAGTGCCGGGGAATCACACGAGCACCACGCGGCGATCAATCGCCCGGATGCGGAGAACGATGGCCACCAGCAATCGCGATCAGATCGCCCCTGCCATCGCACTGGACATTCCCCTTGCCGATCGTACCGAGACAGGTCTCGCTTTGCCGGACGGCGTGCAGCCCTATCGCATCGACTGGCTCAACACGCTCACCATCGCCACCTTTCACGCACTCGCACTACTCGCGCTGATGCCGATGTTCTTCAACTGGACAGCGGTGATCGTGGCGGTCATCGCAGCGCGGTTGTTCGGCCTCATCGGCATCAATATCGGTTATCACCGGTTGCTGACGCATCGCGGTTTCAAGTGCCCGAAATGGCTGGAGCACGCTTTCGTTGTCGTGGCGATCTGCTGTGCCGAGGATACGCCGGCGCGCTGGGTTGCCATCCATCGCCGTCATCACGAGAAGTCCGACGAGCAGCCGGACCCACACAGCCCGCTTGCCAGCTTCTTCTGGGGCCATATGGGCTGGCTGCTGGTGAAGAACCCGGACCTGTCCCGCCTCGGCATCTATGAACGATATGCCAAGGACGTCCTGCGCGATCCGTTCTATGTCGCGCTGGAACGTAATTTCTGGCAGCTGAAGATCCTGCTGATCCAGATCAACGTCTTCTTCTTTGCGGGCCTGGCCGGCAAACTGCTGTGGGGCGGCTCATGGGCCGAGGCCGTGCAGTTCGCTCTGAGCATCGTCATCTGGGCGGTCTTCGTGCGAACCGTCTTCGTCTGGCATCAGACCTGGGCGGTCAATTCGGTCACCCACATCTGGGGCTACCGCAACTACGTGACCGATGAGGACAGCCGCAACAATCTGTTCATTGGCTACCTCGCCCATGGCGAGGGCTGGCATAACAATCACCACGCCGATCAGCGCTCCGCGCGCCATGGCCATCGCTGGTGGGAGTTCGATACCACCTATCTGACGATCCGCCTGCTGGAGAAGCTCGGCCTGGTATCGGATATTGTCGAGCCGCGGCATACGACCAAGAGGTAAGGCCTGCCAAGCTCGAGCATGCCACACGAGATGCAACTTTTCGTCACAATTCGCGTTACTACACCATGATGACGAAGCCCGATATCTGGTACGTGGCGTTTGGCCCCGACAAATCCGTGAAGTCCGACACTCGTGCGACAAACGGTGTGCGTACGACCAGGACCTTCAAATCCGAAATCGATGCAAAACTGTTCGCCCGGGAAATCCTGGCCAAAGGCTGGACCGCTACAGCCGGCACACTCAATCCATATCAACCCAAGCGCACCATTGCGGCATCGCAGATCGAAGACTGGGCCGATCCCGCTCGAGCCGACTAATCTGGCTAGATGACTTCGTAGGCGAAAAACAGGATGATTACCGTGATCGCGACGAGGCCTCCCAGAAAGCACTGATCGGCAATCGACTCGCAGCGCTCGCTGAGTTGGCGGTTTTGCGACTTCCGCATAGATGTGTAGGATGCGACCGCGCTGGCGAGAAAGAACAGCGAGGCGATGGCCGAATATTCATCGACCCGGCTGGGGCCGATCTGCGGCTCCATGATCTTGACCAGTCCGATCAGCGTCGCGCAGACGCCGATCATCGTCCCGGAGCTCGGCAGGATGTGCTTGGAAAGCGCTCCTTGCTCCCCGGAGGCCTTGTCATCGCTCATTGCGAGATTATGCCTGGCCGGTGAGGAACGGGTTGGTCATGCGCTCTTGGCCAATACTGGAGCCGGGGCCATGACCGCAGATGAACCCGACATCGTCGCCGAGCGGCAGCAGTTTGGTCGTAATCGAATTAATCAATGTCTCATGGCTGCCGCCGGGGAAGTCGGTCCGCCCGATGGAGCCTGCGAACAGCACGTCGCCGACATGGGCGAATTTCATCGCCTTGCTGTAATACACGACGCTGCCGGGCGAATGACCGGGGCAGTGCAATACGTCGAAGGTCAGACCGCCGACGCTGACGGTGTCGCCTTCATTGAGCCAGCGATCGGGCATGAAGTTGCGGGTGCCCGTCATGCCGTATTTTGCGCCGCTGTCCTCGACATGTTCGAGCAGGAACGTATCGGCGACATGCGGGCCGATGATTTCGACCTTCAGCGTTTCGCGCAGCTCGTCGGCGCCGCCGACATGGTCGATATGGCCGTGGGTCAGCCAGATCTGTTCGACCTTCACATTGGCCTTGGCAATGGCGTCCAGGATCAGCGGTACGTCGCCGCCGGGATCGATCACCACGGCCTGCCGCGTGGTCTCATCCCACAGCAACATGCAGTTCTGCTGAAACAGGGTCACCGGAATGATGGTGCCCCCGGCCTGGGCTTTATGTTCGGTTTCATCTGTCATCGCGCCACAATGCTGATTTTTGCGGACGAGAAAAGGGGGAATTTGGGCGGCTTCTTTCTTCCCCTCTCCCCCGGGCGCGGCGCAGCCGCGACGGGTGGGAGAGGGTGGATCGAACCGCAGAGCGGTTCGAGACGGAAGAGGGGGCGCTCGCTCAAGGCCCTCTCCCGCCTTCGCTTCGCTCAGGCACCCTCTCCCACGGCGCGCAGCTTCGCTGCGCTTGGGGGAGAGGGGAGGGAAAGGACGACCGCGTTCTACTTCTTCAATTGCACCTTCAACGTCGCCTCCACCTCGCGATCGAAGGACGACGCCTTGGCCGGCGCCTTGTCGCGCTGGGTCATGAGGTAGGCATCGCGCTTGGCCACCAGCGCGCTGAGCTTGTCGTTTAGCACCTTGCGATCTTTCATCTGCTTGCCGAGTTCATCGGCGCGCTGCTGCGGCGACAATTTACGAATGGCCTCCGGCAATTCATCCTCCTTCACGCTATCGAGCTTCTGCTTGCCGGCGGACACGTCGCTGACGAGGTCGCCGCCGCCCGTGACGGCTTCCGACGACACTTTCGCGCGCTTGTTGATGTAGCTTGCCATATCCGTTGCCGAGGCGGGCGCCGCCGCCGCGACTTCCGAGAGCTGCCGGGTCTTGTTCTCGGTGTGCTTCTGCAGCGCGCGCGGGCCGTAGGGGATCACCGTCTTGTTGATGTCGTTTTGCAGGATGATGATCTCTTCGTCATAGGGCGTCTCGATGATGACGATCTGGCCGCCATCCTGCGGGATTGCGATGAAACGGCCGTCGCCGCGTTGGGCAACGTCGCGCCAGACCTTCTCCGTATCGCGGGCAGCGCCTGCCAGAACAGCGTTGACGATGATGTCCTTCTGCTTCGCGACTTCGAGCGTGGTCGTGTATTTCGTGTCCTGCTGATAATCCATATGCGGCGGTGCGTCGCCGACCAGGAAGACGATACGCCTGACATCGTTGCCCTTGGTCCATTGCAGCTTGTTGACGGCGACATCGAGCGCCTCGTTGACGCTTTCCGGCCAGTCGCCGCCACCCTTCGCCCGGACCTGCAGCAGGTTGCCATAGAGGTCCTGGATGTCGGTGGTGAGGTCGAAGGTCTTGGTCACGTAGTCGTCGCCGATGTCGCGATAGGCGACGAGACCCATGCGGATGTCGGCGTCGGGATTGCTGTCGAGGATCGTGGTTGCGATCGACCAG
>Ga0207678_10003894_pt1 | contig 13424 bp, 7 predicted proteins | sample KBSC63metaG_FD_184319 | JGI IMG/M metagenome (GOLD analysis project Ga0207678, IMG submission 184319) | Corn rhizosphere microbial communities from Kellogg Biological Station, Michigan, USA - KBS C6-3 metaG (SPAdes) (version 2) | ecosystem: Host-associated > Plants > Roots > Rhizosphere > Soil ... | reverse complement strand
GAACCCGCACCTCGGCTACGGCGGCCTGGGCACCCACTACTGCCTGGGCGCCAGCCTGGCCAAGCTGGAGATCGACCTGATCTTCAACGCCATCGCCGACGCCATGCCGGACATCGCCAAGGCCGGCGATCCCGTCCGCCTCCGCTCCGGCTGGATCAACGGCATCAAGTCCCTCCCCGTCACCTACCACCCCTAACCCCGCGCCCGGCCCTCCACCCGGCCAGACCATGATCATGGCCAGAAGCCGGTGCTATGTGCCCCGAACTGGCCACGATCATGAAAGGACGGGGACGCGGTCCTCGGTGTCGGCGAGGCGGCCGCCGGGGGGCGGAGGCTCGGGTGCGGGCTCGGGGCCTGGGCCTGGGGGCCCGCCGCCGTCGCCCGGCTGCGGGCCGGACTGGGACGGTACCGGCATCAGGCAGGCCACGCCCAGGGCGCTCATAATGAGCCCGATGACCGGGAAGACCACGCACATGGTTATGTAGCTGGTGGCGTGCTGGCTGGCATGGAGCACATAACCGTAGGCGGCGGCCGCGCTCATGTGCGGAGCGTGGTAGACCAGCGGCCGCAGCCATTCCACCTTGATCAGCAGCGCGATGAGCCCGGTGCCGAGAACGGTGACGAGCAACGCGCCGACTATGTTCGCGAGGACCCCGGCCACGAAACCCTGGCCGATCCTGGCCCGGGCCAGCTCGATGGAGCGGCCCGGTCTGCGGCAGTGCGACCGGGCGGCGAGCAGCGCGGCCGCGACCGGCCCGCCGAACAGCAGGATCCACGCGAGCACCACGAGCGGATCGGACTGAGATCCCGGCAGCCACGGATTGCTGGCGTACGAGCCGAGTCCGAGCGGGGCCACCGAGAACATGACCAGGCCGAACAGCAGGCCCGCGCCGGTGCCTATGGTCAGCGTGGCCGCGGTCACCGACGACCGCCGCGAGGTCACCCAGAGGAGGACGACGACGTAGCAGGCCGTCAGGACCAGGAAGAAGATCTCGCCCGGCCAGGGGGCACCGCCGGCCGACGTGCCCGGCATCCCGTGGGTACTGTTTCCGCTGGCGACAAAGATGCGCAGGTCAAGACCCCGTTGCGGCACGGTAAGCGGGTACGGCCCGACGACGGCCCTGGCCGGTATCAGGGCCAGGATCGCCGCGTACCCGCCGACGCGCAGGAACCGGGCGGCCCAGCCGTCGCCGACCGGTCCGATGAGCCGGCGGGCCAGCAGCGGCAGCCCGGCCAGCAGCAGCACGGTCGCGATCACCCCGAACCGGTCCGCGGCGGCATGAAGGACCGACGAGTCTGGCCAGGCGCTCCAGGCCGCCACCGCCGCGGCCACCGCGAACAGCGCCGCGCGGACAACCCGGCGGGGCATCAGCGCCTCCCGCGCGAGCATCCACACCCCGCCGGCGCGCCAGGCCAGCCGCTCCAGCCCCGGCGGCACGTCGTGGGCTTCGGCCCAGAGCGCCACGATCCAGTCCCGCCGCCCGGCGGGCAGCAGCCACGCCACGGCCCGGCCGGCCGTGGCCATCGTCCGCTCCAGCCTGCTCATGACCTCACCCCACCCCAGCGAACTCCAGCCTGTTCATGACGTCATCCCGGCGACCGTGCCAGGTGCGGCCGGCCTGGGCCGGACACGGGCCCGCGGCTTCCCGGTGCCCGCCCGCGCGGCCGCCTCCTGCTCCGCCGCCCGTTCGGCCGCGCTGGCCAGCGCCCCCGTTGCGCTGGCCAGCCCGGCAGAAGTCAGCCGGTACAGGTGCCGCCGCGGCCGGCCCGGCGCCGGCTCGTCCTGCCAGCACGCCTCGACCAGGCCCCGGTCGGCCAGCCGGATCAAGATCGGGTACAGCGTGCCGGACTTCAGGCCGGTCTGCCTGGCCAGCGCGTACCCGTGCTGCCACTGCGACGGCTGATCGCACAGCGCGGCCAGCACGGACAGGGTCTGCGCGGAGAATTCCGGACGCGACGTCAAGCGGCTCACTCTCCAGAGGTCATAGGCAGGCCCGGACTGGGCGACCGGGCATCTAGCGGCGCGGGGTTGGCGATGACCGCGGCCAGGTAGCTCGTTATCAGCCCGATGACCGGGAAGAACATGAGCATGAGTACATACGCGCCGGTGTGGTTGGTCGTATTGAGCTCATAGCGGTACGTGGCGAACCCGGTCAGGTGCCGACCGTGGTTGAGCCAGTGCAGCAGCCATGGGGACTTGAGCATCAGCATCGTCGTGCCCGTGCCGAGAGTAGTGACGGCCATCGCGGCGGTCCCGTTCGCCAGCACGCCGGCGGCAACGCCCTGCCCGATTCTGGCGTGGCCGGGCGGCCTGGAGCCATCGGGTCCGCGGCACCGCCGCCCGGCCAGCACGGCGGCCGCGGCCGGGCCGCCGAACAGCAGGATCCAGGCCAGCGCCACCAGTGGGCCGGCCGTCGAGCCCGGCAGCCATGGGTTGGTGGCCACCTTGCTGAGCCCGAGCGGGTCCACCGCGTACATGACCACGCCGAAAAGCAAGCCGGTGCCGGTGCCGATGGCCAGCGTGCTCCGGGTGACCTGGGAGCGCCGCGAGGTCAGGAAGAGGGTGACGCCCGCGTATCCGAGGATCAGCAGCATGATCAGGATCTCGGCCTGCCACGTTGGACCCCCGGACGACCGGCCGGGCACCTCGGTGCACCGGTCGTTGCAGAAGATGCGCTGGTAAGCAGGCTTTACCGGCAGAAGGCTGCTGAACACCATGAGGAAGGTCCAGGCCGACAGCAAGGCCAGGATCGCCGCGTAGCACAAGACCCGGAGGGACCCGCCGATCCGGCCGGGAGAAGCCGCCCCGAAGAACCGCCGGGACAGCAGCGGCAGCACGGCCAGCACCAGCACCGGGGCGATCGCGCTGAACCGGCCTTCCGCGACGTGGCCGACCCCTAGCTGCGGGTAGGCCACCCATGCCGCACCGGCGCTGGCCGCCGCGAACAGCCCCACGCGGACGAGCCGGCGCGGCATCAGCGCCCCCCGGGCGAGCACCCAGACCCCGCCCGCCCGCCAGGCCAGCCGGGTCAGTCCCGGCGGCACCTCCTCTGCCTCGGCCCAGAGCGCCGCGAGCCAGTCCCGCCGCCCGGCGGGCAGCAGCCATACCGCAAAGCGCCTGGCCGCGGCCATCACCTGGGTCAGCTTGCTCACGGGATCACCCCCACCGCACCGCGTCCGGCCGGTGCCGCCTGCGATGCCATGCGGGCAACTCTACATAGATAGAGTCCAGACGTCTACATAGGTTGGCAGATCGCCAGACGCGGCGACCCGGGCCGCCTCGCTCCGGCTGGATCAACGGCATCAAACATCTGTCCACCAGCCGTACAAGCTGATCCAACACCCGCCGGCCAACTGCTGCACGGGCCGAAAGAGCCGCATACGGCGGCGCGAGCATTGGCGAATCCCCCGTGCCCGCGCATCGGGCACAAAAACATGAAGAAAAGATGAAGAAAAGATGAACAGCAGATGTCTTGCATATAAATATATGTCTGCTAATGTCCTGTTATTAGCAAAGCTGCTTGCCATGATCGTTTCCTCGGTGAGGACAACGGCCGGGACGGCGGGGCGGAAAATTAGCTCCGATCCTTTGGTTAGTTGAATCTGGTAGCAGTTTCCTAGGGCTATCTCCGGGGGGGAGGTGACTGCGGGCGCGCGAGAGGCCTGGTCGTGTGCGAGTTAATTCGTGTGACGGATCTAGCCTTCGGCGAAGATCGGGGCCGCTAACCAGCCTCCCTGATACTCCGTACTTATCCCGCTGGTCATCTTCTGACGTGTACTGAGTGCCGTTGGTACCTGCAATGCTGCCCGCAGATACGTGCGCGGGGTTTCTTGGTCATTTTGTTTTCGCGTGGCAATTATTTGCTGCGTGCTGCCCGCTCGGCGGCCAAGGGGGACCACCTTATGTCGATTGACCGTGCTCGAGTTGAGCAATCATTTACCACACTGATCAACTATAGCGAGTCGGGTCCGGTTCCGGGTGCCGAGTTGCCGGATGCGCTTGCCGATCTCAATCGCGCGGGCAACGGCGGCACGCCGGGGCTTACCGTGATCGTTCCGACCCGCGATGAGAAGGACACCATCGAACCTCTGCTGGCGCGGCTCGGTCCAGCCGTCGCGCCGCTGAACGCCGAACTGGTCATTGTCGACGACAGCGACGACGGGACCCCGGACCTGCTCGCCGAGGCGGCCGGGACGTGCCCGGTCCCGGTCCGGCTCCTGCACCGGCCGCCTGGTTCCCGTAGGGGCGGCCTGGGGGGTGCGGTCATCGCCGGGGCGCGGCAGGCACGGGGTGAGTGGGTTCTCGTCATGGACGCCGACCTGCAGCATCCGCCGGAGACCGCAGCCGTGCTGGCGAGCACCGCCATGCGCCACGACTGCGACATCGTGGTGGGCAGCAGGTACGCCGGCGATGGGTCTGCGGCGGGCGGGCTGAGCAGCCACGGGCGGATGTTTGTTTCCTCCGGCGCTACCAGGCTGGTCAAGGACTTGTTCCCGCGCAGGCTCGCCATGGTCAGCGATCCGCTGAGCGGGCTTTTCGCTTTCCGCCGGGGCAGCGTCGACCTCGATCGCCTCCGCCCGTCCGGCTTCAAGGTGCTGCTGGAGATCCTGGTCCGCAACCCGGTCGCCCGGGTGGCCGAGGTCGCCTACCGTTTCGAACCACGCGCGGCGGGCGAATCCAAGGCCTCGCTGCACCAGGGGGTCGCGTTCCTGCGGCACGTGGCCCGGCTGCGCGCGGCGCGGCTGGCCAGGCAGTTGCGCGAGCGGCCGGCCACCAGGGGCGAGCGGATCAGCCAGGCGGCGCGGTTCGTGTCGTTCGGGCTGGTCGGCGCGACGGGCATCGTGGTCAACACCGCGGTGCTCTGGTTCTTCTTCCACACCCTGGGCTGGAACCACCTGCTGGGGGCGGCACTGGCTACCCAGGTCTCCACCGCATGGAACTTCGTGCTGGTGGACACCGTGATCTACCGCAAGCGCGCCCACGGTACCCGCCTCGGCCGGGCGGTCCGGTTCTTCATCATGAACAACGTTCTCCTGCTGGCCCGCCTCCCGGTCTTCCAGTTCCTGATCGACCGGGGCCTGGACGTCCTGATCGCGAACGGGATCACCCTGGTCCTCCTGTTCGTCGTCCGCTTCGTGCTGAGCGACCGGGCCATCTTCGCGTCGGCCGGGCAGGACACCCGCCGCGACCCGGTCCGGGTGCTCGTCGACCTGGCCGCGTCAGACGCTGGCGGGCCCGATGGCCCGGTTTCTGCCCGCAAGCGGTCCCAGTATCTGACCTACCGCTATGACGTGGCCGGCATCGTGACGATCGGGTCCCAGGTCATGCTGCCGGAACTGGAGTTCTTCCGCGCCCAGCACATCGCCGACGGCGACGTGGACATCGCGGTGCGAGTCGGTGACGTGGGACACAAACGGCCGTGCCGCCGCGCCGCCATGATCGAGTCCTCTTATCCCACGGTGATCCGCTACGAGGAGCACCTCGGCCGGCTCGGCGCCAACTTCCGCGCCCGCATCGACGAGCGCGTCACGGTGGAGGTGGGTCCGCTGCTGGCCCGCTCGAGCCATGTCGTGTACACCAACATCCTCGAGCCCTTGCTGCGGTTCGTCCTGGTTTCCCGCGGCCGGATGCTGCTCCACTCCGCCTGCGTGGAACTGGCGGGGACCGGCGTGATGCTCTCCGCGCTGACCGACACCGGGAAGACCGGCACGGTCTTGCGGCTGCTGCGCGAGCACGGGGGCAGGTTCCTGTCCGATGACATGACGGTCATCGACCGCAGCGGCAACGCTTCCTGGTTCCCCAAGCCGCTGACGATCAGCGCCCACACCCTGCGCGCCGTGTCGGCCGACGACCTCACCCGGTCCGAATGGCGCCGGCTGCAGATCCAGAGCCGTCTGCACTCCAGGGGCGGCCGGTCGATCGCCATGACGCTGAGCCGGTTCAACTTGCCTATCATGGGCATCAACGCCCTCACCCAGATGCTGATCCCGCCGCCCAAGTACACCGTGGACCGGCTGGTGCCGTGCCAGATAACCGACGCCACCCGGGTCAGGGAACTGTTCATCATCGAGCGCGGCTCGCCGCGCCTGGCCGACCTCGATAAGCACGCCGCGCTCACCCAGCTGCTGGCCAACACCGACGACGCCTACGGTTTCCCGCCCTTCCGGTACCTCGCGCCCGCCATCAGCATCGGTTCCCGCGACTACCACGAGCTGCGGGCGGCCGAGCGGAACATCCTGGCCGGCTTCCTCGCCAACGTCCGGGTCCGGACGCTCGCCTCGGACACATTCGGCTGGGCCGATGAGATCCCGCACCTGGTCGGGGCGAGCGCCGGCCCGGCCAGCGCATCGGGCAACGGCGCCTCGGACAGCTTCAGCTGGGCCGAGGAAAGTTCCCGCCTGATTGGGGAGAGCGATTCCCGCTCGTCCTGGGAATCGGGCAATGGCGTATCGGACAAAGGCGTATCGGGCAATGGCGCGTCAGGCATCGGGCACGGGGCGCCGCGCACCGTAGCGCCGCCGGGCCCGGGCCGCATCCACCTGGGGAACGGCGTGAAACCGCACGGCAATCATGCCGACGCGGGCCATGCCGAGGGGAGCCCGGCCGGCCACGCCGAGCCGGGTCCGGCCGGCCACGGGACCCGGCCTGGTTCCGATCCCGAACCCGGTTCCGTGGCGGCTCCGGCGAGGCCGGCTGCGTCGGAGCCGCCACGACCTTCTTTCTTCAGTCGGCTGCTTTACCCCGTCCTGCCGCTGATCGCCGTCATGGCGCTGTCAGCCTTCCTCCGGTTCTGGCAGCTCACCGCAGTCGGATTCAACAGCGATGAGGCGGTCTATACCGGATCCGCGGCCTCGATCGCGGGAAACTCCCCGCTAGCGGCGATGTTCCCGGTGTTCCGGGCGCATCCGCTGTTGTTCCAGACGCTGCTGTCGCTGGTGCTGCGCATCCATGACACCGACTGGACCGCGCGGGCCTTCGCCGCCGGGATCGGCGTCGCGACCGTGGGCCTGACGTTCGTGCTCGGCCGCAAGCTCTACGGGACCGCCGCCGGGCTAGCGGCCGCCGGGCTGCTCGCCGTCATGCCCTATCACGTCGTCGTGAGCAGGCAGGTCCTGCTGGACGGGCTCATGACGCTGTGCGCGACCGGAGCCCTCTACTGTGTAGCGCGCTACGTGGAGAACGGGCGGCTGAGCTGGCTGCTGGCCTGCGCCAGCATGATGAGCGCCGCGATCTTGTCCAAGGAGACGAGCGTCGTCCTGCTCGGTGGCCTGTACATGTTCTTCGCCCTCACCCCGGTCGCGCGGCTGCGAGTCAGGCAGCTCTGGCTGGCATTGCTGCTGATCGGGGCGGAGGTGGCGATCTGGCCGGTCATGCTCCGGCTGGCCGGGCATAGCCGGACGGGCCAGAGCTACCTCGTATGGCAGCTGTTCCGGCGGCCGAATCACGGCACATGGTTCTATTTCACCGTCCTGCCCAGCTGGATCGGCCCGGCTGTCTTGGCCGCCGCCCTCGCCGGGCTCGTCTGGCTTCGCCGTGAGGCCACCTGGCGTGAGCGCCTGCTGCTCTCCTGGATGGTCGTCCCGGTGCTGTTCTTCACCCTCTGGCCAGTCAAGGGCTTCCAGTACTTGCTGCCGGTAGCCCCGGTGCTGGCCACCCTGGCCGGCCGGACCCTGACCCGCCCGCTCCCACTCCCACAGCACTGGCGGGCAGGCCGGCTGGCCATGGGGGTGCTGGCCGCGGCCACCGCCGTCAGCCTGGTGATCCCGGCCTGGGCCCGTAGCCAGCCCTCGGCCAGGGTCACCATGGCCGGGAGCGGCGGGATGACCAGCGGCCGGGAGGCCGGAGAGTGGATCCTGCGGCACGCGCCCCAGGGCAGCCGGTTCCTGGCCATCGGGCCCTCCGTCGCCAACGTGCTGGAGTTCTATGGCCACCACCAGGTCTCGGCCCTGTCGATCAGCACGAACCCGCACGACCGGAACCCGACCTACGCGCCAGTGGCGAACCCTGACCTGGACCTGCGCCAGGGTGAGTTCCAGTACATCGTCTGGGATGCCTACACGGCGTCCCATAGCCGTTACTTCGCTGGAAAGGCGCTCCGCCTGGTCAGGCGGTTCCATGGCGTGGTCGTCTACGCTTCGGCCAGCACCGTACGGGTCCGGCCGCACACCGTCAGGCCCGCCATCACCATCTATGAGGTGCACCCATGAGGGCCGGGCTCGCCGCCCTGGTCAAGCCGGCGGTGGTCGTCTCGGCGACGCTGCTGGGCCTAGTGCTGGCGGCAGGGCCGGCGGCCGCGTCATCGTCCGCTTCCCCGCCGTCGGCCCAACCCCGGGGAGCAGGGCATCAGGCGGTCACGCCGGTCAAGCACTTCATCTTCCTCATGCAGGGCGGACGGGCCTTCGACAACTACTTCGGCACCTATCCGGGTGCGGACGGCGTTTCGGCTGGCACTTGCCAGCTCCGGGTCACTGGCAAGCCGGCCGATGGCTGCGTCAAGCCGTTCCTGCTACGCGGCGGCCACCTGCCGTCGCTCAGCGCGAACAACACGATCATCGCCAACCAGTACAACGGCGGGAAGATGGACGGCTTCGTCGCCGCCTACCAGCGGCAGGGGCGCGACGGAGCCACCGCGATGGGCCACTACGACGGCCGGACGCTGGCCTTCTACTGGAAGGTCGCCAGCGATTACGTGCTCTTCGATCATTTCTTCTCGTCGAACCAGTACGGTATCCGCAACAACCGGTCCTACTGGGTGTCGGCCGTCCCCGCGCCCGGGGCCGCCGGCCGAATCCCGCCGGGCGGCTACGGTGACCAGCTGACGATCTTCGACCGGCTCCAGGCGGCCGGCGTGAGCTGGAAGTTCTACGTCCAGGGCTACAACCGCACGCAGACGTATCAAACCGCGTCGCCAGCCAACCCGGAGACCCAGACCTCCCGGGTGCCCCTGGTCGACTTCTACCGGTTCACCCACGACCCGGCGCTCGCCAGCCACATCGTCGGCCTAGACCAGTACTACAAGGATCTGCAGGCCGGGACGATGCCCGCGGTCGCGTACGTGGCATCCTCGTCCGGTTATGACGAGCGCTCCGCGCGGTCGGTCTCCCTCGGCCAGGGCCTGGTCAGGACGATGATCACGCAGCTCATGCTCAGCCGTTACTGGGGCAGCTCCGCGTTCATGTGGTCCTATGACGGACCCGGCGGGTGGTACGACGGCGTGCGACCGCCCCAGATGGGCTCGGCCACCGTCGGTTTCCGCGTTCCCGCCCTGCTCGTCAGCGCGTACTCACGCCAGGGCCAGGTCAACCACACCGTGATGGACTACACCGGCGCGCTGAAGTTCATCGAGCAGAACTGGCGGCTCGACCCGCTGGCCGATCGCGACGCCCGGTCGAACAGCATCATCAGCGCCTTCGACTTCGCGGCTGGCCCGCGTCCGCCCGTCCTGCTGCGCGCCGGCGCCGCCCCCGACCCATTGCCCGTCACGCACCCGCTGTCTCAGCGTCAGGTAACCGTGATTTACCTGCTGTACGGGGGAGCCGCCGCGGTCAGCATCCTGCTGGTGGCCTTCGCCGCGTTTTCGTCGGCCCGTTCGGCGCGTCGGCGGCGTTCCGCGCCGGCTAGCCGGGCCGCCGCGGCCAAGGAGACGGGCGGGTGAAGATCAGGCTGACCCGTGTGCTCGGGGTGATCGCGGCCGTATCGCTCGGCGGCGCAGTCGCGGCGCCGCCGGCCTTCGCTGGCGGGTCGGTGCAGCCGTGGCCGATCACCATCACGATCCGCACCGTCCCGTCGCTGCCCGGGGTCCGGTTCGTCTTCGACGGCACCCCGATCGTCACCGGTCCCCAGGGCAGCACGTCGGTCACCGAGCAGCACAACTTCAGCGCACACAGCCTGACGCTGGCGGACACCAAGCTCAGCGCGTCGGGCCGGCAGTACACGTTCGTCCGCTGGGCCGGCCAGCGCGACCCGGATCAGGCATTCCGCCCGACCGTGCAGGGGCTTCCGATGCGCGCCAACTATACGGTCACCGCTTCGTTCGCCATCATGTGCCAGGTGAGCCCGCGGCTGGCCCAGCAGAACGGCGTCGCCCTCCCGGTGAACCGGGTCAGCCAGATCTCCGTGCGCAACAATCTCGGCCAGCCGGCCACGTTGCGCCCGTCCGGCACCACCTGGCTGCCCTGCGCCTGGCCGGTCTACCGCGGTAGCCTCCTGTCCAGCACCGACCTGCACTACTCGGTGCAGAGCATGCTGGTCAGCGGCACCAACACGGTCCACGCCGGCGTTGAGCGGTTCACGCCGAGCCGCACGCCCAACCCCAAACTCACCGGATACTTCTACGCTCTCACGATCACCGCGCACGACGCGATCTTCGACAGCGCGATGGGCAGCTACGCGCTGCTGACCATGCCCGACCGCACGGTCCAGCGGGTGCAGTTGGGGCCGAGCCACGTCGCCACCGTCAGGAACCTGCCGCTGGGCAACTACCGGGTGGAGGTAAAGGCGCGCGGCGCGAGCGTGCAGGGCCAGACGCTCCGCCTGTCCAAGGACCAGACGGCGAACCTGGCCGCGGTGAGCCGGGGCGACATAGCTGTCGTCTGCGGCGCGCTGCTGGCCGGGCTGGCCGGGATTCCGTTGCTGTCACGGACCCGGCGCAGGAGTATTTTCGCCTTCCTGCGGCACCCGGCTCGCTCTCGCCGCCGCGCGGCGACGAAGGAGGCTGCATGATGGCAGGCCGTCGGGCGCGGAGGATCTGGGTGCTGGGGCTATGCGGCGTGCTGGCCGCATGCGGCATCGGCATCGGCATCGGCATCGGCGCCGGCGCGCCGAGGGCCGCGCCCGCACCGCGGCAGGCCCAGGCGGCCTCGCCCGCGACCCCCCTGTTCGCGTACTACTACATGTGGTTCAGCCGCAGTTCCTGGTCGCGGGCCAAGAAGGACCTGCCGCTGATCGGCGGCTATTCCAGCAGCGACCCGGCCGTCCTGCGCCATCAGATCCAGCAGGCCAAGTCGGCCGGCATCGGCGGCTTCATCGTCAGCTGGAAAGACACCCCGCTCAACGATGTGCGGCTCCGGTTGCTGATGACCGCCGCCGCCCAGGAGCACTTCAAGCTCGCCATGATCTATCAAGGCCTGGACTTCTACCGGCATCCCCTGCCGGTATCCAAGGTCGCCGCCGATTTCGTCAAGTTCCGCGACGAATTCGCGTCCAGCCCGGTCTTCTTCCGGGTGGACGGTAAGCCGCTGACCATCTGGAGCGGTACCTGGGCCTATTCCTATGACGAGGTGGCGCAGGTCACCAGGGCCGTGCGGCCCGGCATGCTGGTGCTGTGCACCGAGAAGAACGTGGCCGGCTTCGACCGTGTCGCCAGTATCACCGACGGTGACGCCTATTACTGGTCGTCGGTTAACCCGGCGACCCAGACCGGCTATCAGGCCAAGCTCGATCAGATGAGCCAGGCCGTTCATCGCGAGGGCAAATACTGGATCGCTCCTCTCGCGCCCGGATTCGACGCCAGGATGGTCGGCGGAGAGCGCATCGTGCCCCGGAACGACGGCCAGACCCTGCGCACCGAATACGCCACGGCCGCCCGGTCCTCCCCGAACATGCTGGGCCTGATCAGCTGGAACGAATTCAGCGAGAACTCCCATGTGGAGCCCTCGAAGCATTACGGCTACCAGTCCCTGGATGTCCTGCGGACACTCCACGGAACCCCGGCCCCGAATCCGGCCAGCCCGACAAGCTCGCCGGCACCCGCGCTGAGCCCGTGGCCGAACGTGCTCCGGCTCTCAGCGTTTGCCCTCGCGCTCGTCGCCGCGGTAGCTCTCCTCAGCTACGCGCGCCGGCGGCACTCGCACCGACGATCCGGCCACCGACCGATCCACCGATAACACCCTTGGGGGGTAACGATGACCCATCGAGCCAAGACCTGCCACGAGCCCGCAAGTCGGCGAAGGAGGGAGACACGCTCATGAATACTCGCCTGCCCGTGCCAAAGGCGCTGTGGCATCGCCGGAGGCTTGCCATCCTGGTAGCCACCCTGGTGGTGCCATCGGCCCTGGTGACCTTGGGCGCCAGCTCCGCCTCGGCCGCGGCCGCGGCCCAGTTGACCCGCTATCCGTACCTGACCGACGTGGTCAGCGCCGGCTCCTCCGACAATGCCACGGTGAACTTCGCCACCGATCAGACGATAACGGCGGCCTTCGCCACCATCGGTCCGGCCGGCGGCTCGTGCAGCGGGACCAACCGAACCGGTTCGAAGACGGGTATCACCGTCAACGGCGTGGCCGAGAACCAGTGGAAGGTGAAGTTCACCGGCCTGTCGGCGGGCGCCAGCTACTGCTACCGCCTGTTCTCCGGCAGCCCGACCTCGCCAGGACCCGACCTGCTGGGCAGCGACCCGTCACCGGTGTTCCCCACGCCGCCCGCCCCGGGCAGCGGCACCACCTTCAAGTTCGCGGTGTTCGGCGACTGGGGCTTTACCAACGCCGACGGGACCAACCCGGACCAGGCCAACCTCGACCAGCAGATCGCGGCCAGCGGCGCGCAGTTCGCGTTCGGCACCGGCGACACGGCCTATCCCAGCGGATCGCAGACCAACTACGGCGACCTCCAGCAGACCGGGAACAGCATCTCGGACGTGTTCGCGCCGAACTTCTTCAAGAACATCGGGAAAGGGATCCCGATGTACAACGCGCTGGGCAACCACGGCGTCAGCGCCACGTACCTGAACATCTGGCCGCAGCCCACCGCGCCGTCATTGTCCGGCGGCAGGTACGAGATGGAGACGTACTGCTGCGTGAACGGGACCAACTCGGCGAGCTACCCGTCGGCCTGGTATGCCTTCAGCGTCGGCGCCGCGCGGTTCTACGTGCTGGACGCCACCTGGCCCAACGGCAATCTCGGCAATGGCAGCCTGTTCAGCAACGACTGGGCCGCCCACTGGACCACAAACTCACCCGAGTACCAGTGGCTGGCCGGCGACCTGGCCGCGCATCAGGGTGGCCTGAAGTTCGCTGTGATGCACTTCCCGATGTATTCCGATAACCCGACCGAGACAACCGATACCTACCTGCACTCGGGCGGGACCAGCCTGACGGACACGCCGGACGGCGTCGCCTCGCTGCTGAGCCAGAACGGCGTGCAGTACGTGTTCAACGGCCACGCCCACATCTATGAGCGCAACGCCAAGCAGGCGGGCGAGAGCTTCGTGTCGTACGTGACCGGCGGTGGCGGGGCAACGCTGGAGCCGGTGAGCGGATGCCACAGCTTCGACGCCTACGCCATCGGCTGGAGTCCCACGAAGCTGAAGGGATCGAGCTGCGGCTCGGCCACCCCTCCCGCTTCAGCCAGCCAGGTGTTCCACTTCCTGCTCGTGACCGTCAGCGGCACCACCGTAACCGTGGCGCCGACCGATGAGCTGGGACGG
>Ga0207678_10003890_pt1 | contig 13427 bp, 12 predicted proteins | sample KBSC63metaG_FD_184319 | JGI IMG/M metagenome (GOLD analysis project Ga0207678, IMG submission 184319) | Corn rhizosphere microbial communities from Kellogg Biological Station, Michigan, USA - KBS C6-3 metaG (SPAdes) (version 2) | ecosystem: Host-associated > Plants > Roots > Rhizosphere > Soil ... | reverse complement strand
GATCTGCTCCGCATCGAGGACTGCCGATTGTCGGCGGCCATCCCGTTCGTCTGGCGGCCACCTCGTGTCTGTCTGAATGAATTCGCGTCCATTGTGCTACTCATGTCTCCTCCCCTTCTCACCATGTGACGAGCCTTCGTTTTCGGCGGCATCGCGTGGATCGGCGCAATTCGTATACCCCGTGAGTGAGACGCGCGCGAAGATTTCGTGGACGATCGAGGCGCGGGTGCGCGCGCCGCGGCGGATGTGGAAACGCGCTCACACGTGCGCGCTGCCGAGGTCAGCGCCGCGGCGCATGCCGGCCTCGCGCCATCGCCAGCCGACCACTTGACCATCACCTCTTGACTATCAAGTGGTGAGCGCATATCGTCTGCCCCATCACGCGAACCCGGACGCGAGCGATGGACGAGCCGAATACCGACGTCATTCAGGGCACGCTGGACATGCTGATCCTGCGCACGCTGAGCCTGAGACCGATGCACGCATTCGGGATCGGCCGCAGAGTCGAACAGATCTCTCGCGGTGTATTCAAGGTGAATCCCGGATCGCTGCTCACGGCGCTGCAGCGGCTCGAGCGCGCGGGGCTGCTCGACGCAGAGTGGCGGCAGACGGAAAACTCCCGGCGCGCGAAGTACTACAGTCTCACCCGCGCAGGCCAGAAGGAACTGGGTGTGAAAACCAGGGACTGGACGAGGCGGGCCGCGGCGGTCGCGCGTCTGCTCAAAGCGGACGGCTGATCGATGTCGCTCTGGCGTCAGCTCACGCGCGGGCTCGGCGTGCTCGCCAATCGCACGAAGGCGGATCGCGAGCTGTCGGACGAGCTGCACCACTACGTCGAGCAGGCCGCCGCCGAGCGTGTGGCGCGCGGATCGTCGCCGGCGGAGGCGCGTCGCGACGCGCTGCTCGAGATCGGGAACATGACCGTCGCGCGCGAGCGCGTGCGCGCGTACGGCTGGGAGAACGTCGCGGCTTCAATCCTCGGCGATCTGCAGTATGCCGCGAGGAGACTCAGGCGCGCGCCGGGCTTCACGACCGTCTCGATCATCACGCTCGCGCTCGGCATCGGCGCGAGCACTGCGATCTTCAGCGCGGTGAATCCGATCTTTCTCGCGGCACTTCCCTATCCCGACGCGCAGCGACTCGTCACGATCTCCGATCGGGGCTCGGATGGGCAGCCGCTCGACGTCACCTTCGGTTCGTATCTCGAGATTGCGCAGCGCGCACGATCCTTCGCGCGCATGGCACCTCTCCGGGCGTGGCAGCCGGCCATGATCGGCACGGGCAAGCCGGAGCGCCTCACGGGCCAGCGCGTGGGCGCCGATTTTTTCCGTACGTTGGGTGTGAGCCCTGCCATCGGGCGCGATTTCCAGCCCGCCGATGATGTTCCGCACGGACCGAACGTCGTCATCCTGAGCAATGCGCTCTGGCAGCGCAGGTTCGGTGGCGATCGCGACATCGTGGGACGCAGCGTCAGGCTCAACGACACGGAGTACGAGGTGATCGGAGTCATGCCCCGGGGATTCGAGAACGTGCTGTCTCCGCTCGCGGAGGTGTGGGCCCCGCTGCAGTACGAGCTGACGTTCGGCGCGCAGAGTCGCGAGTGGGGACACAACCTCCGACTCGTGGCGCGACTCGCGCCCGGCATCCCCGTGGAACGAGCCGAAGCCGAGCTCGGGCGAATCGCGCGCACCCCGGTGGAGGACTTCCCGCGCGTGCCGTGGGCAGCGCTCGACAACGGCTTGAGCGTCACCTCCCTGCAGGCGGATGTCACGCGAGGCATACGGCCCATGCTCGTGGCGGTGCTGGTAGCGGTGATGCTCGTGCTGGCGATCGTCTGCGTGAACGTCACGAACCTGATGCTCGCCCGGAGCGCGCAACGACGAGGCGAGTTCGCGATGCGCGCCGCGCTGGGTGCCGGCCGCACGCGTCTCGCGCGACAAGTGCTCGCCGAAAGTCTCACGCTCGCGCTGGCCGGCGGCGTGCTCGGCATGTTCGTCGCCGAGGTGGCCATTCATGCGCTCGTGGCGCTGAGCCCACCCGAGCTTCCGCGGGCCGGGGCGATTCGACTGGACGGCACCGTGTTCGCGTTCGGCTTCCTCATCACGACGATCGTGGGCGTGATCGCGGGCATTCTCCCGGCGATCGGCGCGACCGGTCACGATCTGCAGGATGGGACGAGAGAGAGCTCCGCGCGTACGACGGGCAGCGACCGCGGTGCACGCGGCGTGCTCGTCGTCACCGAGGTCGCGCTCGCGCTCGTGCTGCTCGTGAGCGCGGGGCTGCTGCTCAAGAGCATCGATCACGTGCTCGCGGTGCGCGTCGGCTTCGACTCCTCGAACCTCGTGACGATGCAGGTGCAGCAGGCGGCTGCGGCGCTGCAGCCCGACAGCTCGGCGCAACCCCGGCTGGACAGCGCGCGAAACCTCGAGTGGATGAACGCGCTCGAGGCCGTGCGCCGCGTTCCCGGCGTGACCGCTGCCGCGTTCACGAGCCTGCTGCCGCTGAGCGGCGACATGGACACGTACGGCGTTCACTTCGAGGGAAGCAGCGACAGCAAGGATGACGGCGCCGCGCTCCGATTCGCCGTCACGCCCGGCTACTTCGACGCGATGGGAATCCCGCTGCGAAACGGGCGGCTTCTCGATGCCCGCGATGCGGCGGGGGCACCGAGGGCCGTGGTGATCAACGAGTCGTTCGCGAAGCGAAGGTTCGCGGGGCAGAATGCGCTGGGCAAACGTCTTCGCTTCGGGCCGGAGGAGGGCGACTGGTACACGGTGGTGGGGATCGTCGGCGACGTGAAGCGCTCGTCGATGGAGGTCGACGCTCCCGATGCGATCTACCTGTCGCCGGCGCAGTGGCACTGGGTGGACAACGTGATGTCGCTCGTCGTGCGCGCGCGGGGAAACACGAACGTGCTGACGCCCGCGATCCGCGACGCCATCTGGTCGGTGGACAGGGAGCTCCCGATCTCACGCATCGCGACGATGCGCGAGCTCGTGGATCGCTCCCTCTCGGACCGGCGGTTCGCGATGATCCTGTTCGTCGCGTTCGGATTCACCGCGCTGCTGCTCGCGGCGGTCGGGATTCACGGCGTGCTCTCCGGAAGCGTGACGGAGCGGATTCGCGAGATCGGCGTGCGAGCCGCGCTCGGCGCATCGCCCGGAGATGTGGTGCGCATGGTGCTCCGCCGCGGCATGACACTCACGGGCGCGGGCGTTCTGCTCGGCCTGATCGCTGCGGGGCTCGCGAGTCGCGTGGTGGTCTCGATGCTCTTCGGCGTCTCGCGCCTGGATGCCGCGACGTATCTGGGAGTGGCGGCTCTGCTGAGCGCCGTCGCCGCCGCGGCGTGCGTCCTGCCGGCCCTGCGTGCCGCGCGCGTGGATCCTTCGAGCACGCTGAAAGCCATTTAGGCGAGCGCGCGCGAAGTACCGGCGCGAGCGATACAGACAAAGATTGTTTTACGCCAAGTTGCCTTTACGAGCGATGCCATCGCGCATTCGAGGAGCGTAACGTGTAGCGCCTGCTTCCCGCCGACCTCGGACGCGATGAGAGTGCACAAGCGATTTCCGGCTGTCCCCGAGGTGAGTCCGCTCACGCTGCTTTACAGCGCGATCGGATTGATGGTGTTCGCGCTGACGGTGCAGCGGAGCTTCTACCCGCACGATCACTGGACCTTCTGGATCTTTCGCGCCTCGTTCTGGCATCTCATTCAACAGCAGGATCTCTACGCGAGGTACGGCAGACACGATCTCTTCAAGTACAGTCCAACCGCGGCGCTCCTCTTTGCACCCATCGCACTTCCCTCGTTCGCGCTCGGACTCCTGATCTGGAATGCGGTGAACGCAGGCGCGCTGGTGCTCGCAGTCAAGCGCATCTCGAGACCGCGAGACCATGCCCTCGTGCTACTGCTGGTCGTGCCTGAGCTCTTCGTGACGATGCAGGCATCCCAATGCAATGCCCTGATTGCCGCGTTGATCGTGCTCGCGTTCGTCGCGCTCGAGAACGGGCAGCAGGCGCGCGCCCTCCTTGCGCTCGCAGTCGGATTCGCAATCAAGATCTTCCCAATCGCGGCACTTTCTCTGGCGATCTTCCAACCTCGACGCACGCGTGCGGCGCTCACGTTCGTGGCTTGGCTGCTGGTGTTGGCGCTTCTCCCCTTGCTGGTGACGCCACCATCGATGCTCATGGAGCAATACCGGTGGTGGCACGAGGTGGAAGCATCGGATGCACTGTTGCGCGGTGCATCGGTCATGCGGATTCTGCAGCAGACGCTGCACGTGGACTGGCCCAATTGGCCCGTGCAGGCGGTGGGTGTGGTCCTGCTTCTGCTGCCCGTTCTGCACGCGCACCGATGGGCGGACCGGAACTTTCGTCGATCCTTTCTCGCCTCGCTGCTGGTCTTCATGGTGATCTTCAATCATCAGGCGGAGCGACCGTCGTACGTGATCGCGGCCACCGGTGTGGCAATCTGGTACGCGTACTCATCGCGGAGCGCCGGCCGGCTCGTGCTCGTGCTCTTCAGTCTGACGGGATTACGAGCCTGGGGCTACTTGCCCGCCTGGCTACTGATGCAATTCGAGCTGCACGGTCTGTCGGTGCGCGAAATGTTGCGCCAATGCGCTCGGCGAGCGTTCCGGCCGGATGAAGAGCTCGCGGACATGCGTGCCGTGAAATGATTTTTCGCGCCGAATGAATGTTGCGCGTCGTCGAAGCGCGAATGCAGATTTGCGCTGCGAGGACGACAGCACCGGACTGCACTCGCGCCCAGTCACTCACGGCTCCATTCCGCCAGGTACGCACATGTCCGATGAAGATCTCCGCGCCAGGGTTGCGCAGCTCGAACAGGAAAACGCGGCGCTCAAGCAGGGCGCCGCACGTGGGGTCTCGATGAAAGTGAGCGAGAAGGGTGGTCTCTCGATCTACGGGCTCGGCCGCTTTCCCGTCACGCTCTACAAGGAGCAGTGGACCAAGCTGCTCGACATGGCCGACGAGATTCGCCAGTTCATCGCCGCGAATCAGTCGAAGCTCAAGTCGAAGGAGTGAGCTCGCACTCGATTCGAGCTATCTCGCGCCGAACACATCCTGTCCGAAGGTGACGAGCCCGTCTGCGGCGGCGTAGCCCAGATGCGAGAGGCCGAACTGGTCCTCCACCCAGCGAAGTGTCGAGTAGTGGTTGTACGGCACGTCCGACACGGTATTCGGCTTCACGAGCGGCGAGAGCACGACCGCGCCCACGCGACCGCCTCCCGGTCCGCTGCCGCCCGGCGGAGTCGTTGAGCCGGGAAGCCCCCTCTCGCCGCAGCACGCGGACGAGTCCTGGCCAGGCGGGCCGCTCGCTTCGTCGAAGGTGATGATCAGCACACCGTCCGCCTTGAACGCGGGCGAGTCCATGATCCTCGGCACCCACTTCCGGAGAAAGCCGTCGGCCTGAACGAGGCCGCCCGGTGCGTGGTCGACGCAGGGCGCGTCGTGCCCATCGTCGCACAGGTTGGGCGTGATGAAGGAGTAGTTCGGAGTCGTCGCCACGGATTTCAGATCGCCTTCGAGCCGGCGCAGATTGACGACGTGCTGCACGCACCGGTCGTGGTTGTCGATGAACGAGTGGAAGTAGTAGAAGGGATTGTGCTTCGTCGCGTACTGGTCCGCCGGCGTGCGATTCGTGGTCGGATCGTCGGCACCGAGCGGCGGATGTCCGCACTCCTCCACTTCCTTCGACTTGTCGTTGCCCAGGTCCTGCATGTAGCCGCGCCAGCTCTTGCCCGCGGCTTCGAGCTGGTCTCCGAGCATCGGCACGATGGCAGGGTACACGCAGCCGCTGCCGAGCGCCTGCCCGTTCGAGTCGAGCGCGGGCGTCGCGAGCACGAACTCGGCGAACTTCCTGCAGTCCCGCTGCGTGGCGATGTTGGGCGCCTGTCCGCTCACCAGCGCGATGTAGTTGTCGAGGCTGTTGTGTCCGATCCCGTAATAGTTTCGGAGCAGCGCGCCCTTCGCCGGCAGCTCGTGTGCGAGGTACGGCGCCGGAGAGCTCGACGCGAAGGTGCGCGCGTACGACTCGTTCTCGAGCAGGATGATGAAGATGTGACCGGGCTTTGCGGGCGGGAGACTCGGCGATGCGCCGCGCGCAGCGTGTGCGGCGGCGAGGGCGAGCACGATCAGCGGGGCGCATGCAATGGCAGCGCGCACGGAGAGTGGGCGATTTGTCATGAACGCATTTTACCAGCGGGGTGAACGGTCGTTCCAGTGGCAGTGATTGGCCGATGCCGCGCCGGCTAGACGGTTTTCGACTCGCCCGGCTTCATGATCACGGCGCGCGAATCGCCGGAGAACGCCGCGCGCACATCGGCCTCCGACGCGAGCACGGGAAAGGTCGCGTAGTGCATCGGCACGATCACACTCGGCTCGAAGAACTTGTTCATCGCGAGCGCCGCGACCTTCGGGTTCTGCGTGTACGGCCCGCCGCCCGCACACGTGAGCACGATGTCCGGGCGATGCACTTCCTGAATGAGCGCCATGTCGCTCATGATCCACGTGTCGCCGGTGTGGTAGAGCGTGCGACCATCGGCGAACTGGATGACGAAGCCGATCGGGGAGCCGTTTTCGGTGGAGTGCGTTGCAGGCACGAGATGTACGCGCACGTCGCCGATCCGGAACTCTCCTCCCACGTTGCCGCCTTTCGCCTGCTCCTGCGGCAGGTCGAGCGATGCCACGAACTCGACCATCCCGATCACGGGCGCGCCGCTCAGCTTCGCGATCTCCTTCGCGTTGGCCGAATGGTCGCCGTGCGAGTGCGACACGCAGATGACGGCGGGCTTGTCGGCGTTCCGATAGCGGTCGAGAAGCTTCAGCGGCTCGGGCGTGACCGGGTTGTCCCGGATGAACGGATCGATGAGAAGCTTCGTCCCGCCGCTCGACTCGATCTCGAACGCTGCGTGTCCGAGCCAGCGCAGCTTCACCTTTCCCTTTCCGGACTGATCCGCCATCTGACGACCTCGTCGTGCGTGGAGTGGAGACGCTACCGCGTGCGCTCGAGGAGCTCACGCGATCTCCATGCCTACGCTTTGACCCATTCGTCCGGCGGCATCACCTTCCCCACCCAGAAGTCGCCGAAGTCGACGTAGCGGGCGGACGCCTCATCGAAGCGCATCTCGGTGACGAGCTTCTTGAAATCGAGCGGATCCTTCGCGAAGAGCGTGACTCCCCACTCCCACGCATCGAAGCCGATCGCACCGGTGATGATCTGCTGCACCCTGCCGTGATATTTGCGGCCTGTGCCGCCATGCTCGTACATCAGGCGACTGCGCTCCTCGAGCGTGAGCGTGTACCAGTTCTGCCCGGCCTCACGCTTCTTCGACATTGGATAGAAGCAGATGTAGGGCATCTCCGCCGGGAACGGAGGCTCCAGCCGTCGCATGACCATCGGTCCGCTCCGCTCCGCCTCGACTCGCGCCTTCACTGCCTTTACGTACTCCTCATCTCCCACGCGGCCGCCACGCGCTGCCGCATCGCGCGCGAGCTCCGCCGTGATGTGGTACAGACCCGCCTCGGTGATGCTGAGAAACGTGTACGTCGACACCAGTCGCTGGATGTAGGGATCGGCATTGAGCTCCTTCTGCACTTCGCCGATCGCATCGAGCGTTGGACGGAAATGCACCATCATGGTGTCCGAGACGGAGCCGATCACGCGCGCGACGGCGCTCCAGCCCCCACCGTCGGGTTTCGCGAGCCGGGTCAGCAGCGACGCGGTCTTCGCCTGCTCCTTCTCGTTGGGCGTGAGTCCCACCGGATGCGCGAACAGCTGATGGAGTGCGTACCACCCCTCGAGGGTCTCCGGCGGATGGATCTTCCTGTCGTCAGCCATGCGCGGAATCTACTATCCCCGCGCGCTCATCAGCCGGCCCAGCTGGCTCCCCGAGCGAAGCTTGTCCGTGCGCCCGCTGAAATATCGCGCATCGATCTCCGCACTCCCGAGGTCCTCGATGTGCGTGTACCCCATCTCGCGCAGCCTCGCTACGAGCTCCGCCGGTGCGAAGAATCCCTTGAAAGGCTCCCCCGCCTTCTTCACGCGCCGGCTCACCGCGTCGAGCGCGAATCGTCCCACGAGTCCCAGCGTCTCGCGAGGCACCGCGTAATCGAATACGACACCATTCGAACTTTGCATCTCCTCGATCGCTCGCAGGGTGCCGAGCACGATCTCGGGCTCGAGATACATCGTGACGCCGAGCCAGGAGAAGAAAGCCGGCGCGCGTTCGTCGAAGCCCGCGTTTCGGAGGCCATCGTCGAACGTCTCGCGCGTGAAGTCCACGGGGGCGAACGTCATGCTCGACGGGACCTGGATCCCGACCTGCGCGAGCCGCTTGCGCTTCCACGCCTGCGTCGACGGATGATCGACCTCGAACACCCGCAGCTCTGGATAGGGATTCCGATACGCGAACGTATCCAGCCCCGCGCCCAGGATGACGTACTGGCGCACGCCGCGCGCGACCGCGTCGCGGAGCTCATCCTCGGCGAATCGGCTGCGCGCCGCCATGAAGGCACGGAAGCGCGCCGCCACGAAGTTCCTCGGCTGCTCCGGAAGATTCGCCTCCGCGCGTGCGCCGATGATGCGCACCGCGAGCGGATCCTCGAATACGAGCGGTTTGTCGAGCAGCTGATGGGCCGCTCGCCGTTCGGCCACGCGTTGCGCCGTCCGGCTCGGCTTTTCGGGGTGCAGCGCTACCCCGCGGCACTGAGCGCGCCGAACCGCCGGTCGCGCTTCTGGAAGTACTCCACTGCGGACTCGAGATCCTTCGGGCCGAACTCGGGCCACATGACATCCGTGAAGTAGAGCTCCGCGTACGCGCACTCCCAGAGAAGGAAATCGCTGAGGCGGCGCTCGCCGCCCGTCCGGATCACGAGATCGACGTCGGGCGCCGGGCGCGAGTCGTGCTCGCTGCCGAGCACGCGGCCGAAGTCCTCGCGCGTGGCGTCGCTCACACTCGCGAGGCGCTGCGCGGCGCGCAGAATCTCATCGCGCGCGGAGTAGTCGATCGCGAGCCGCATGTGCAGCGTCGTTCCGTTCGCGGTCTTCTCCTCGGCCTCCCCGAGCGCATCCGCGAGGGCGAGCGGCAGACGGTCGCGACGGCCGATCGCCGTGAGGCGAACGTTGTTGTCGAGCAGCCGCGGCACCTCGCTCACGAGTCGCGAGCGGAAGAGCCGCATCAGCGTGGACACTTCGGCGGCGGGGCGCCGCCAGTTGTCGCTGCTGAATGCGTACAGGGTGAGCGTGCTGATGCCGAGCGTCGGCGCATGCTCGACCACCTTGCGCACGACCTCCACGCCGACGCGATGACCGGCGACGCGCGGCATCGCGCGCTGCGTGGCCCATCGGCCATTTCCATCCATGATGATCGCGACGTGCAGCGACTGCGTATCGGTGTATGGTCGTGGCGGCATGATGTCAGAGTGCGTGATGGGCGCGGCCGGCGGAACGCGGGAAGCTGTACACTATCAACGCTCGAGCGTGTCGCGGGTCACCTGGATGATGGACTCCATGTGCGACAGGTACCGCTGCAGCGCTCGCCGGCCAGCCGGGGCGAGCGTGTACGTGGTGAGCGGCCTGCGCCCTTCGAAGGATTTCGTGACGGTGACGTAGCTCGCGTCCTCGAGCTTGCGGGCATGCACGCTCAGGTTGCCGTCGGTGGTGCGGAGCAGCGACTTGAGCTCGCTGAACGAGAGCTCCTCGTTGGCGGCCAGCGCACTCACCATGCCCAGACGCAGGCGATGGTGGATCAGCTCGTCGAGCTCGCGCGACCCTTTCGCGGCATCCTTTCCCACGGAGGCATCCAGCGGGCGCGGAACGGGCGCGTCGGTGCGGCGGCGTGCCGCGGCGCTCGATCTAGCCACCGTAGCGCCACGCGATGAGAGCGCCGAACACGATCGGCAGCACGCCGAAGCCGGCGGCGAGAAGTACCGCGCTCCAGCCGACGGGCGCGAGCACCGCGACGCAGCCCAGCGCCATGAAGCAGATGCCCATGACCGGGACGGACCGCACGGAAAACATGCCGCCGGTCATGACGCCGGCTCCGTAGAGCAGAAGCCAGCATGCCGGCAGGAGCGCGTACAAACCGAGCCGCGCGAAGTAGTACGTGAGAACGACGCCGACGGAGATCGGGGGAGCGAAGCCGAGCACGAACTTGCGCAGCGGGGCGAAGATGAACGGCTCGCGGGCGCGCCGCCCCTTCCAGATGCTGGAGACGACTCCGACGATCACCGCCAGTGCGGCCGCGGCGAGCCACTCGCCCAGCCACACCGGCCCGGGCTGCCGCGCTCTCGTTGCGAGCGCCGCCGCGAAGGCGATGATGCCGGTCGCGATCTGCCCCCACCCGGAGACGGCGGTGAACGCCGAGGCGCTCTCCATGGTCTCGCGGATGTAGCGGAGATCGTCGAGGGCGCGGGTGTGAAGGGTGGACGTCGACATGGATACATGATGCGACGACCGGGCGGCATTTACAAGTACTTTGCATCACAAAGATGCTTTGCGCCCTCCCGGACCGCCTCAGGGCTCCTCGGTCGCCCGCCCCGGGCCGCCGTTCTCCCGCAGAATCTCCTGCAGCAGCTCCTCGAGCCTCGCGAGCTCGAAGGGCTTCTCGATCACCGGGCGCCCGGACTCCTCGAGAAAGTCCGCCGCATCCGATGATACCACGTCTCCGGTGGAAAAAAGCAGGCGGCGTACGAGGTCGGGGCGCGACCCGAGCAGCGTCCGATAGAGCTCCACTCCGGAGACGTGCGGCATGCGGAGGTCGCACATCACCACGTCATAGTGATTCGGTTCGGAGTGCAGAAGAATCTCGAGCGCGACGCGGCCATCTTCGGCCTCTTCCACCTCCCACTGCCGGCGCGTGAGGAAGCGGTTGATCGCCGCCCGGATGCTCGGCTCATCATCGACGACGAAGAGGCGCGGACGCCGAACGCCGGGATCGGGCTGCTGCTGACTTTCCATTCGTGCTCCGCGCGTGGGAGGTGCTTCACCATCACGCATCGTAATTGCTTGAATTCAGACTATTCCGCCGAATCGGACACCTGGTGGTCCCGGGAGAATACACGGTTCGTGCCGCACGTACACCATCGGCAGACGCCCGTGGGATTAGAAATTCCTCACCGAGCGCGGCGCGCGGGAAGGCGAAGTGTGAACGTACTTCCCTCACCGAGCCTCGACTCCACGGTGAGATCACCGTGCATGAGACGTGCGAGCCGACGGGAGACGCTCAAGCCCAGCCCAGCGCCGCCCACCTTCCGCGTCGACTTCTGCTCGACCTGCCAGAACGCATCGAAGATGCGGTCCTGGTTCGCCGGCGCGATCCCGATTCCGGTGTCGCGAACCATGATCTCGACACAGTCCTCGTGCGCTCGGCTCTCGAGCTCGATGGAGCCCGTATCCGTGAACTTGATCGCGTTGGTGAGCAGGTTGAGAAGGATCTGCCTCAGCTTCACGGGATCCGCCCACACCTCGACATCCTTCGGCATCGGGAGCACGCGCAGCTCGAGCTTCTTGTCGAGCGCGAGTGGCTCGACGATGATCGACGCCTCGTGCAGCGCGGCGAACACGGGCACCCGCTCGGGGTGTGACTGCTCGCGCCCCGCCTCCACACGCGACAGCGTGAGCACCTCATCGATGAGGCTCAGGAGATGCGTCGCGCTGGCCTTGATGCGCGCGAGCTGCGTGCGCTGGCCCTCGTTCACCGGCCCCGTGATCCCGTCGAAGAGCAGCTCTTCGTAGCCGATGATCGCCGAGAGCGGGGTGCGCAGCTCGTGCGACATGACCGCGAGGAATTCGCTCTTGGCGCGATTCGCGCTTTCGGCTTCCCGCCGCGCGCTTCGCAGCTCCTGCTCGGCCTTGTGCTGCTCCGTGACGTCCCAGAAAATCGCGACGCCCGCATCCACCTTGCCCTGCGCGTCTCGCACGGGCGCGCTGTTCACGCAGATGCGCCGGCGCTCCCCGTCGTTGCGCTCGATCTCGATGATCGCATCCATCACCACCTTTCCGCTCGTGATCGCGCGAGCCAGTGGCCAGTCGCTCTCCGACAGCGGTGACCCGTCCTCATTGAAGGCCTTGATCGCGGCTACCGTCCTGGAAAGCGATCCCGTCATTGGAACTCCCATCACCTCTTCCGCGGCGCGATTGGCGATGATGCGCGCGCCCGAGGGTGCCTCCACGATCGAGATCGCCAGCGGGGACTGCTCGACCACGGTGATGAGCCGATTGTGCTCGGCCTGCGCCTGTTCGATCAGTCGTTCACGCTCGACTCGCGCGCGTCGCTCGGCCGTGACGTCGCGAAAGAAGATCGCGAGACCGTCCGCGGTGGCGTTCATTCTGATGTCGAACCAGTAGCCGGGCGCGACCTCGCACTCGAAGGGCTCGACGGGTTGGCCGGCCATCGCGTCGCGGAGCTTCGACTCGAGCTCGGGCGCGATCCACTTTCCCCACAGCTCCCAGATGTTCCTCCCCACGATCGAGGCGGCACCGCCATTCGTGAGCTTGATCGCTTCGCGATTGAGCTGCCTGATGGTCCACTCGCGATCGAACGAGATGAACGCGTCACTCATGGTGTCGAGCACGTTCACGACGCGTTCGCTGGCGCGCTCCGCCGCCTCGCGCTGGCGTGCGAGGTCCTCGCTGAGCCGGCGGAGATCCTCGTTCGCCTGCTCGAGCTCGACCGCCTGCGCCTCCATCTCCTGCGCCTGCACGCCGAGCTGCCGGTTCAGCGACTCGAGCTCGGCGAGCGCCTTCTGCCTCCTGCGGTCGGCGATCTCGCGCGCGGCCAGGACGCGACCGAGCATCGTGTTCACGAAGAGTGACAGCAGCCCCGCGAGCACGATCGCTGCGAAGATCAGGACAGCGGTGAGAACCCGCAGCTGCGCCTCGTGCGCCTCGCGCAGCGCGAGCCGCCCGCGTTCCGCGCGTTCGATGTTCGCGATCAGCTCCCGCGCCTTGCTCATCAACACCTGTCCGTGATTCGAACGGACCGACGCGGCCGCCGCGGCCTGCCCACGCGCGTCGTACGTGCGCCTCGCGCTTTCGAGCTCCGCGAGCTTTTCGGAGATGACCGTGGAGAGCGTATCGAGCCGGCGCTGCTCGGTGGAGTCGGCGATCAGCCGGCGTGCGGAACCGAGCGCGCGATGCACGTCCGCGGCGGCACCGGCGCCGGGCTCGAGGTAGTCGGTCGAGCCGGTGAGCACGTAGCCGCGCTCCGACGTTTCGGCATCGGTGAGCCGCGCGAGCACGGTGTGCAGGGACTCGGTGATGTCGCGCGATCGCGTGACGGCATCCCGTGCGGCGCCGCCGGCGGACGCGGCGAGAGTGGCGGACGCCGCCGCAGCGTCTGCCACGCGCTGGCAGAACGCGGCCGAGCCGCCCTCCGCCACGCAGTCGGCCTGCAGACCGCCCATGG
>Ga0207678_10003887_pt1 | contig 13429 bp, 9 predicted proteins | sample KBSC63metaG_FD_184319 | JGI IMG/M metagenome (GOLD analysis project Ga0207678, IMG submission 184319) | Corn rhizosphere microbial communities from Kellogg Biological Station, Michigan, USA - KBS C6-3 metaG (SPAdes) (version 2) | ecosystem: Host-associated > Plants > Roots > Rhizosphere > Soil ... | reverse complement strand
CGCGATCAAGAACCTGCAGTTGCCCACGGCCAGCGCGGCACCGGCGCCTGCCGCCGCGACAAGCACCGCCGACGCCGCGACGGCGACGCCCGCCGCCCCCGCCGGTACCGGCATCTTCATCAGCATGCGCCCCAACCAGGCGCGGCTGCTGATGCCGCAACTGCGCATCGCCCAGGTCCAGCTGCCGGTGTTCGCCACCTCGCACGTGTACGCCGGCAGCGACGACGCGCCAGCCAATCGCGACCTGGACGGCGTCGAGTTCTGCGACGCGCCCTGGCTGTTCGACGCGCAGCCCGGCCTGCCCGACCGTGCGGCGATCGCGGCGAAGCTGCCCGCCGCCCGCGATGGCGCCGCGCGCCTGTTCGCGTTCGGCATGGACGCGTGGAGCCTGGTGCCCTACCTCGACTGGCTGAAGGCGCATCCGGGCAGCTACATGCCGGGCGCCACCGGGCAGCTGGCCGCCGATCCGTTCGGCCGCATCCGCCGCGTGCTGACCTGGGCGAAGTTCGAGAATGGCGTGGCGCGCCCGCTCAGCGGCAACCTGCAGATCGACTCGGTACCTTCGCCGCCGCCGGCGGCGCCGGCGCCGGCCAGTTCCAGCGCCGACGCCAACCCCGCCGGCTGATGCGCGCGGCCGGCGACGACTTCGAACAGCGCGCCTGCGTCGCGCTCGAACGCGCCGGCCTGAAGCTGCTGGCGCGCAACTACACCACCCGCCACGGCGAACTGGACCTGGTGATGCGCGATGGCGACACCGTGGTCTTCGTCGAGGTGCGCTACCGCAAGAGCGCCAGCCACGGCGACGCCGCCACCTCGGTCACCGCAAGCAAGCAGGCCAAGCTGATCCACGCCGCGCAGCACTGGCTGGCCGCCCACCCGCAGCATGCGCGACGCCCGTGCCGCTTCGATGTGGTCAGCTACGACGGCCCGGTCGGCGCACTGCAAAGGCAATGGTTGCGTGGTGCCTTCGAGGCGGGTTGAGTCCGGCGCGGTGCGATAATCGCGGCATGGCCCTGCCCGTCCCCCTGTTCGACACCCTGCGCGCGATCTTTCCCGGCGACGCGCTGGACAGCGGCGACGACGCCCTGCGCACCGCGGCGGGCGACTACTCGCGCCATGCGCACCGGCCGGACGTCGTGGTCTATCCCGCCACGCACGCGCAGGTGGAGTCACTGGTTCGCGCCTGTCGCGAGCATCGCGTGCCGCTCACCGCGCGCGGCGGCGGCACCAGTTCCACCGGCGCTTCGGTGCCGATGGAGAGTGGCGTGGTGGCGTGTTTCACGCGGATGAACCGCATCCTGCGCATCGCGCCGGACGACCGCCTCGCGGTGGTCGAGCCGGGCGTGACCAACGAGGCCTTGCAGCAGGCGCTGGCGCCGCACGGATTCTTCTGGGCGCCCGATCCCGGTTCCGCGCCGTGGTGCGCGGTGGGCGGCAACCTCGCCTGCAACGCGGGCGGGCCGCGTGCGGTGAAGTACGGCAGCACGCGCGACAACGTGCTGGGCCTCGCCGCCGTGGCGGGCACGGGCGGGAGCTTTCGCGCGGGCACGCACACCACCAAGGATTCCACCGGCTACGACCTGACGCGCCTGCTGATCGGCTCGGAGGGCACGCTGGCGCTGATCACGGAGGCCACGCTCAAGCTCACGCCCCGACCCGCCGCGGTGCGTTCGCTGCGCGCCAGCTACACCGACGCGGGCGCGGCGGCGCGCGCGGTGGCGCGCATCATGGCGCAGCCGGTGACGCCTTCCGCGCTGGAGTTCATGGATGCGCTGGCGCTGAAACTGGCGCGCGACCATCAGCCCGAGGCCGGCGTGCCCGAGGCGGACGCGCTGCTGATGATCGAGGTGGACGGCGAGCCGGAGACGCTGGACGTGGCGGCCCATGCGGTGGCCCGCGCCGCGCGCGGCGACGGGCTGACCGATCTCGTGGTGGCGACGGACGCCGCGCAAACCGCCGCGCTGTGGGCCGCGCGCAAGGCGCTCTCGCTCGCCCAGCGCGCCGCCACGCAGCACAAGGTCAACGAGGACGTGGTGGTGCCGGTATCCCGCCTTCCCGAACTGGTGAATGGCGTGCGCCGGCTGGCGGAAAAACACGCCGTGCCCATCGTGAGCTTCGGCCATGCGGGCAACGGCAACCTGCACGTGAACTTCCTGCCGCGCGACGTGGACGAGATCGAGCGCGCCTACGCCGCGCTGCCCGAGTTGTTTGCGCTGGTGATCGCGCTCGAGGGCACGCTGTCGGGCGAGCACGGCATCGGCGTGGTCAAGCGCGAGTTCATGCCGCTGGCGCTGCCGGCCGCCACGCTGGACCTGATGCACGGCATCAAGGCCGCGTTCGATCCGGACGGCATCCTCAATCCGGGCAAGCTGCTACCGTAGCTGCCGCTCATCCATTCGGCAGGGGAACTGCATGAAGCGTGCGTTGCTTGCGGTACTGGCGGTGCTGTGCCTCGCGCTGAGCGCATGCAGCCAGCAGGCGCTCATCGGCAAGCTGGAGCCCAAGACCGAGTCGTCCACAGCCAAGGCCATCATCGACCAGTTGCGCAGCGGCGAGTTCGATGCGGTGAAAGCGCGGCTCGACCCGAAGTACCTGAGCCCGGACATCGACGACAAGTTGCACGAGCTGGCCGCGGCGTTTCCGGAAAGCCAGCCGGAGTCGATGAAGATCGTCGGCGCGTATACCTCGTATTTCAGCAAGCTCGGCTCGCCGCAGCAGGGCGCCGTGTTCAACCTGACGTATGAATACGAATTTCGCGACGCCTGGGTCGTCGCCAACGTCGTGCTTGAACGGCAGCACGACAAGCTCATGATCGAAGGCCTGCACGCCAAACGCATGACCGACTCGCTGGAAGCCAGCAACGCATTCACCTTCAAGGGCAAGGGCATCACGCATTGGCTGATGTTCGCGCTGACCGTGGCGGACATGCTGCTGTGCCTGTACGCCTTCGTGCTGTGCCTGCGCACGCCGATCGCGCGGCGCAAGTGGCTGTGGGCGCTGTTCACCCTGCTCGGCGTGACCACGCTGCGTTTCGACTGGAGCAGCGGACATTTCGCATTCCAGCCGATCAGCGTGCAGTTGTTCAGCGGGTCGGCGATGGCGCAACCTTACGGGCCGTGGGTGCTGGGCCTGTCGATCCCGCTCGGCGCGATCTGGTTCCTGGCAATACGGCGCAGCCTGATCGCCGCTTCCGCGCCGCCCCCGCTGCCGGATACCGCCGTCTCGCCATGACTGCATCCACCCACCGCGACACCATTGCGTTCGAGTCGCTGCTCGCCGAAGTTCGTGCCTGCCGCCTGTGCGAGGCGCACCTGCCGCTGGGGCCGCGCCCCGTGCTGCAGGCGTCGCTGCAATCGCGGCTGCTGATCGTGAGCCAGGCGCCGGGGCGCAAGGTGCACGAGACCGGCATCCCGTTCAACGACGTCAGCGGCGACCGCCTGCGCGAGTGGCTGGGCGTCGACAAGAGCGTGTTCTACGACGCCGACAGGATCGCCATCGTGCCGATGGGTTTCTGCTTTCCCGGCACCGGCAAGGGCGGCGACCTGCCGCCGCGCCCGGAGTGCGCACCGACCTGGCATCCGCGCCTGCTGCCACGCCTCGCGCAGGTGCGGCTGACGCTGGCGATCGGCCAGTACGCGCAGGCCGGCCTGCTCGGCGAGCGGCGCGGCCGCACGCTCACCGATACCGTGCTGGCCTGGCGCGAGCACCTCGCGCGCGGCGTGCTGCCGCTGCCGCACCCCAGCCCGCGCAACCGGCTGTGGCTCACGCGCAACCCGTGGTTCGAGGCGGAGTTGTTGCCGGTGCTGCGCGAACGCGTGGCCGCGGCCTTGCGCGACTGACCGGACCGCGCTGCGGCGCGCCTTGCCGCCTCGCCGAGGCTTCCTCTAACCTGCCGTGATTCGACGCATGGCCACGGGATCGTCCCCGGCCGCACAGGGGATGCATCCATCCATGAGCCTGAAGCTCCGCCTCACCGTCCTGAATTTCCTCCAGTACTACATCTGGGGCGCCTGGCTGCTGACCATCGGCACGTGGTGGTTCCAGACCCAGCACTGGTCGGGCACCAGCTTCGGCGCGATCTTCTCGACCATGGGCATCGCCTCGCTGTTCATGCCCTCGCTGGCCGGCATCGTGGCGGACAAGTGGATCAACGCCGAGCGGTTGTATGGGCTGTTCCAGATCGCCGGCGCGGTGGTGCTGTTCGCGATACCCCACGTCACCGACCCGCAGCAGATGTTCTGGGTCATGCTGTTGAACATGTGCTTCTACATGCCCACGATCTCGCTGGCGATCACGGTGGCGTTCAACGCGCTGAAGCAGGATGGCCTCGACGTGGTCGCCACCTATCCGCCGATCCGCGTGTGGGGCACGATCGGCTTCATCGCCGCCACCTGGACCACCAGCCTGCTGGGCTTCAAGGCCTCGCCCGCGCAGTTCCACGTGGCCGCGGGCGCCTCGCTGCTGCTTGGCCTGTACGCCTTCACCCTGCCGAAGTGCCCGCCCAAACTCGATGCCGCGCACAGCCGCACGCTGGTGGACCGGCTCGGCCTCACCTCGTTCGTGCTGTTCAAGAACCGCAACATGGCGGTGTTCTTCGTCTTCGCCATGCTGCTTGGCGCGGCGCTGCAGCTCACCAACGCCTACGGCGACGCCTTCCTCAGCGACTTCGTCAAGGTGCCCGAGTACGCCAACCTGCTGACGGTGAAGTACTCCACCATCATCATCTCGATATCGCAGTTCTCGGAAACCGCGTTCATCCTCACCATCCCGTTCTTCCTGAAGCGCTTCGGCATCAAGGCGGTGATGACGATGAGCATGCTGGCCTGGGTGCTGCGCTTCGGCCTGTTCGCGTTCGGCAACCCGGAGCCGCTCGGCGGACTGTGGATGATCGTGCTGTCGTGCATCGTCTACGGCATGGCATTCGACTTCTTCAACATCTCCGGCTCGCTGTTCGTCGAAGGCCAGGCCGATCCGAAGATCCGCGCCAGCGCGCAAGGCCTGTTCATGCTGATGACGAACGGTGTCGGCGCGGTGCTGGGCAGCCTGATCGCGGGCTTCGTGATCGACCACTTCTTCACCAACCACGCCTGCGACGACAGCGTGCTGATCTGCAAGGACTGGCCCGGCATCTGGCTGGCCTTCGCGGGCTATGCACTGCTGATGGCGCTGCTGTTCGTGCCGCTGTTCAAGCACCGGCACGACCCGGCCGCGGCCGGTCGCGTGGTACCCACGCACTAGGGATCGCCGGGATCAACCCACCAGCTTGCTCGCCACCACCTGGTCGCGTCCGCCGGACTTGGCGGAGTACAGCGCCAGGTCGGCGGCGCGCATCCAGCTCGACAAGTCGTGGCAGCGCACGCCGTCGAACTGCGCCACGCCGATGCTGATCGTCAGCTTGTCCACCGGCAGGTCCTTCGGCAGCGCCAGCGCGGCCGATCCCGCACGCAGGGTTTCCGCCAACCGCATGCCGGCCGTCAGGCCCGCCTGCGGGCACAACACGGCGAATTCCTCGCCGCCGATGCGCGCCGCGAAGCTGGCATCGCCCACCGCGCCACGCAGGTAGTCGGTGAGGAGCCGCAGCACCCGGTCGCCCTGCGGATGGCCGATGCTGTCGTTGATGCTCTTGAAATGGTCGATGTCGATCAGCAGCAGCACGTGCAGCGGCGCCGACGCCTCGCGCGGACGGCCCAGCAGTTCGATGGCGCGCTGCTGGAACGCGCGCCGGTTCGCCATGCCGGTGAGCGGATCGCGCAGGGTCTGCGCCTGCAATTCGGCGGTATGCCGGCGCTGCGAGCGCAACAACAGCACGAGCAGGCCGACGATCAGCAGCAAGGCCGCCGCCAGCAGCGCGATCGTCAGGTTGACCAGGCGCTGGCGCTGCTGCTGCTCGCGCCGGCGCGCCGTCTCGGCCTCCGCCGCCTTGAGCTGCAGGTCCTTCAGTTCGTTGGCGTGCTCCAGCTCGCTGATGCGCAGTTCCTTCTCGCGCGCGGCATAGCGCTGCTCCAGTTCGACCTCGATCGCGCGCAGCGCCGGCGTCTCGAAAGCGCTGCCGAGCTGAGCCGCCTCGCGCTCGTCGGCCAGCGCCTGGCGCAGATCGCCAGCCTGCTCGGCCAGTTGGCTCTCCACCTTCAGCATGTCGATCAGCTGGCCGTTGATGCCGGCCTTGCGCGCCTGTGCCACGGCCGCCCGCATCCGCGCGTAGGCTTGGCGGTGCTGGCCCTGCGCCGCCTCGGCCCGGGCGATATTGGTGCTGGAGCCCAGCGCGTCGCTGATGCGCCCGGTGGCCAGTTCCTGCTTCAACGAAGCCTCGGACAAGGCCTGCGCTTCGCGCGCACGCCCCTGTTTCAGGTACATCTGCGCGAGGTTGTCGCCCACCATCACCACCAGCTGTTCCGCCTTGGCCCTGGCGTAGTACTCGCGCGAACGCTCATAGGCCGCCGCCGCGTCGTTGACCCGGTTCAGCGTGGCCAGGGCGATGCCCACGTCGTTCTCGGCATCGCCGATACCGAAGTCGTCGCCCAGCGCGCGATACGCCGCCACCGCCTGCTGGCACAGCGGCAAGGCCTTGGCCGGCTTTTCGTCGAGCGCATAGGCATCGCACAGCTGGAAGCGTGCCCAGGCCACGACCTCCGAATCGGATTCTCCCAGCACCTTGTCCGCCGCCTTCAGCGCCTCGCCCAGTCCGTCGCCGAGACCGTTGGCGATATCGTGGCGAGCGCGCAGGAAGCCCGCCGCCGCGGCCGCCACCGGGTCGTGCGCCACCGTGGCCAGGCCGTCGAGCCGCAGCGTGGCCTCGGCCAGCGCCGCATCGTCGTTGCTGTTGATCGCGGCCGTGCCCATGCCCCACAGCAACTCGCGCTCGCGCGCGGGCTGCAGCGCAACACCCGCCTGGTCGAGTTGCTGGCGCACGAAGGCGATCAGTCCATGCGGATTGGTCACCGCGCTTTCGCGGAACGCGTTCATCGGCGCCGCGACGACAGGCGTCGCGATCAGCGCCAGCAGCAGACCCAGCCACGCCCCCCGAAACATCCGAAGCCCATTCCCTGTCAAGTGCCTCTCGCCGCGATCATAGCTTTTCCGGGCCGCCGTCACACCCACCAGAGCCTGTTCCATGTCTCCGCATAGTCCGCGTTGCCTTGCCGTGGCCGCCATGCGGAGACATGGAACAGGCTCTTATAGAATGTGCGGATGCAGATCGGCCCCTACCGCATCGACCCGCCGCTGGCGCTGGCCCCCATGGCCGGCGTCACCGACAAGCCGTTCCGCCTGTTGTGCAAGCGGCTGGGCGCGGGGTTGGCGGTGTCGGAGATGACCACCGCCGATCCGCGGTTGTGGCACACCGCCAAGTCGCTGCGCCGCATGGACCATGCCGGCGAGCCCGAGCCGGTGAGCGTGCAGATCGCCGGCTACGACCCGGCGATGCTGGCGGAGGCGGCGCGCTGCAACGCCGCCAACGGCGCGCAGATCATCGACATCAACATGGGCTGCCCGGCGAAGAAGGTGTGCAACGTGTGGTCCGGCTCCGCCCTGCTGCAGGACGAGCCGCTGGTGGCGCGCATCTGCAAGGCGGTCGTCGATGCGGTGGACGTGCCGGTGACGCTGAAGTTCCGCACCGGCTGGGACCGCGGGCACAAGAACGCCTTGAGCATCGCCCGCCTCGCCGAGGACGCGGGCATCGCTGCGCTGGCGCTGCACGGCCGCACCCGCGCCGACAAGTACGAGGGTGAGGCCGAGTACGAAACCATCGCCGCGGTGAAGGCCAGCGTGCGCATCCCGGTGTTCGCCAACGGCGACGTGACCACGCCCGAGCGCGCGAAGCACGTGCTGGCCGCCACCGGCGCCGATGCGCTGATGATCGGCCGCGGCGCGCAGGGCCGGCCGTGGATCTTCCGCGAGATCGCGCACTACCTCGCCACCGGCGAACGGCTGCCCGAGCCCACGCCGGACGAGGTGGCCACGATTCTGCTCGGCCACCTGGAACATCTCTATGCGTTCTACGGCGAAGTGCCCGGCGTGCGCATCGCGCGCAAGCACCTGGGCTGGTACGCGAAGGATCGCCCGGAGAACGCCGCCTTCCGCGGGGTGGTCAACCGTGCGGAAACGGCGGTCGAACAGCTCCGGCTGACCCGCGACTATTTCGCCGCGCTGTCGGTTGGCGAGCGCCTCGCCGCCTGACGCTTCTTCAGGCCGCCAGCTCGCGCGGCAATTCCACCGCCGTCAGGCGCAACCGCGGCGGTATCTCGGCGAGCACTTCGCCACGATGCCCGAGCAGGCGCAGCGTGCCGTCCATGTCCTCGGCCAGCACGGTGAGGCTTTCCACCCAGTCGCCGTCGTTGGCGTAGACCAGGCCGTCGCGCCGGATCAACGCGGCGCGGTGGATGTGCCCGCAGACGATGCCGTCGAGGCCGCGTTGCGCGGCATCGTCCAGCCCGGCCTGCACGAAGCGCGCGATGTAGCGTTCGGCGGCGCCGCTCTGCCGCTTCACGAAGGCGGACAGCGACCAGTAGCGCAGGCCGAGCCGCCGCCGCGCCAGGTTCAGCCAGCGGTTGCAGCTGAGGATGCGGTAGTAGATCCAGTCGCCCAGGCGCTCCTGCAGGCCGCCGAACTGGGTGACGTTGTCGTAGTCGTCGCCGTGCGTCACCAGCAGGCGACGGCCATCGGCGGTCACGTGGATCGCGCGCCGCCGCATGCGCAGGCCCGGTATCCACAGGCCGCACAGCCGCCGCAGCGGCCGGTCGTGATTGCCCGGCACGTAGGTGATCGCCGTGCCGCGCCGGTGCAAGGCGTGGAGCGCCTCGATCACGCGCGCGTGCGCGCCGCCCCAGCAGGTGCGCCAGCGCGCGATCCACCACAGGTCGACGATGTCGCCCACCAGGTAGAGCTGTTCGCAGCGCAGGCCGCCCAGGAAGTCCGCCAGCTCCGCCGCGTGGCAATGCCTGGCACCCAGGTGCACGTCGGACAGGAACACCGTCCGCAGCCGCCGCTCGGACGGGGCGGTCGGGCGCTTCATGCCATCGCGTCCTGCCGGCGCTCCAGGTAGCGCTGGCGCTTGCGTGGCCGTACCTGCTCCAGGTCCACCTCGATCAGTCCGTCGATGGAGCCGCTGAAGTCCGGGTCCACGCCGAAGGCGAGGAAGCGCGCGCCGCCGGGCTCGCACAACTCGGTGTACTGCTTGTAGAGCATCGGCACCGAGGCACCGAGCCGGTCCAGTGCCAGCTTCAGCGCCTCGTGCGCGGCGGCACCGTCGAGTCCGTCGAACGATGGCTCCGCCTGTTCGAACGCAAACGGCCGGCGGGCGCTGGCCAGCGGCTGCGCGCTGCCGTGGTAACGCTGGTAATAGGCCACGATCTGCTCGCTGGCGGCGCGCGGCAGCGCGGCGCTGATCGACACCGCGCCATAGAGGTAGCGCACGCCCGGATAGCGCTGCAGGTAGGCGCCGATGCCCTGCCACAGGTAGTCGAGGCTGCGGCTGCCCCAGTAGTCCGGCACCACGAAGCTGCGCCCCAGTTCCAGCCCCGCCGCCAGCCGCGGCACGGCCGCGTCCGCATAGCGGAACAGCGCGGCCGTGTACAGGCCGGCCAGCCCGGTGCGCGCCAGCGCCTCTGCGCCGCGCATCACGCGGTAGGCGCCGGCGATGCGCGTGGCCTGCGCGTCCCACACCAGGATGTGGTCGTAGTGCGCGTCGTAGGCGTCGAGATCGCGGCTGCGGCCGGTGCCCTCGCCCACCTCGCGGAAGGTCAGCTCGCGCAGCCGGCCGATCTCCTGCAGCAGCGGCGAACCGGCGGCGACGCGCGCCAGGCGAATCTGCTTGCCGTCGCCGGTGGCACCGAGCAACTCGGTGGCGGCCACCGCTTCCGCCAGCGCAACCGCATCGACGGGCGTCGCCAGCGGCGCCGGACCGGCCACGGCCGCCGTTCCGACGCGACCGAGCGTGTGCAGCGTCCGGCGGATGCGTCGCAGCGCAGCGCGTTCGCTCTCGTCGCCCGCGATCGCCGTTGGCTCACCCACGTGCAGGCGCACCGGCCGGCGCCGACGGGCGAGCATCTCGCGTGCCAGCAGCGCGGTCGATGCCGGACGGCACAGCGCGGAAACCCCGTAGAACAGCGCCGAATTGCGCGCGTCGATGCGCACCGGCAACACCGGCGCCGACGCGCGCCGCGCGAAACGCAGGAAGCCGGGACGCCAGCGTGTGTCGCGCACGCCGTGCAAACCCAGCCGCGAGACTTCGCCGGCGGGGAACACGATCACGCATTCGCCGTCGCGCAATGCACGCTCCACCCGGCGCAGGCTGGCCGCTCCGGCGGGGCCGCCGAACACGCGCACCGGCAGCAGCAGCTCCGCCAGCGGTTCCACCAGCGCCAGCACCTCGTTGGCGACGATGCGCACGTCGCGCCGCACCCGCCCCACCATGTCCAGCAGCGTCAGTGCGTCGAGCGCGCCGCACGGATGGTTGGCCACGATCAGCAACGGTCCGTGCGCGGGTATGCGCGCCAGCGCGTCCGCGTCGACGTCGTAACGCATCTCCAGCCACCGCATGGCCGCCTCGACGAAGGCGAAGCCGCGCAGATGGCCGTGCCCGGCGCAGAAGGCGTCGATGCCGTCGAAGCCCGACCAACGCGCCAGCCCGTGCAGCAGCGGCACGGCCAGGCGTCCGCGCCGGCCGCGGAACCAGTGCGGATAGCGTTGCTGCAGACGCTGCTCGATCGCTTGCATGGCGACGACCCTCGGCTTGGCCTGTCGCAAGATTGCGCGGCCACCGGGACGCCGGCGTTGCGCCTGCGCGTCAGCGACGTGACAGCGACGCCGGCGGGGCGGCCGCGCAGCCATGGCGCGCGGATCGCGCCGGACGCGCCCGGGCGCAGCAAGGCCTCGCATTGACTTTGGCCGTCCGTACGGCTAATTTTCGCAACGCCCAAGGTAACTATCTCTTCATGCGAATAAAGAGATATCTCAAGGGAAGCCGGTGTGAATCCGGCGCTGCCCCGCAGCGGTATGTGGAAACGACCTCCGTCACCGGCACTGGGTGCAACACGCCCGGGAAGCGACGGACAGTAGGCGGCCGACACTTTGCCGGTCACGTCCACGAGCCCGAATACCTGCCTCGGCCGGAAGCGGCACGCCGCTTCCGCACGACCTGGCATCTCCGCGGGGAGGCCGGAGCCTGCGCGTTGCCGCCCCCACGGCCCGCGCCGGCTTCGCCTGCCCGCGCCGCCGGCTCGCCCGCGGGGGCGAAGGTCAACGGCTCGGGCGATCGCGCCCAACCCGCCTTCGTTCCTCTTTGCCCTACATGCAAGAGGAATCATCCATGTCACTCGTTACCCATCTCGGCTTTCCGCGCATCGGCCTCAAGCGTGAACTGAAACGCGCACTGGAAGCGCACTGGCGCGGCGAAGCGCCCGCCACAGCCTTGCCCGACACCGCCCGCGCGCTGCGCGCACGGCACTGGCAGCTGGCCCGCGACGCCGGCGCCGACGTCGTGCCCTGCAACGACTTCAGCCTGTACGACCACGTGCTCGACACCGCCGTGCTGTTCGACGCGATCCCGGAACGCTACCGCCCGGTGTTCGCCGAAAGCCGTCTGGACGGCTATTTCGCGATGGCCCGCGGCCACAAGCGCGGCGGCCACGACTTGCACGCGCTGGAAATGACCAAGTGGTTCGACACCAACTACCACTACCTGGTGCCGGAACTGCACGCCGGCCAGCGTTTCGCCCTCGCCGGCGACAAGCCGCTGGCGGAATTCCTGGAGGCGAAGGCGCTGGGCCACCACGCGCGGCCGGTGCTGCTGGGGCCGGTGTCCTTCCTGCTGCTGTCCAAGGCCGTGGATGGCAGCGACCGGCTGGCCCTGCTCGATGCCTTGCTGCCCGCCTATGCCGAACTGCTGCGCCAGCTGGCCGAAGCGGGCGCCGACTGGGTACAACTGGACGAACCCTGCCTCGTGCTCGACCAGGACGGCGACGACCACGCCGCCTATCGCCGTGCCTACGCGGCGCTGGCCACGGCGAACGGGCCGAAGATCCTGCTCGCCAGCTACTTCGGTGCGCTGGGCGACAACCTCGCGCTTGCCGCGAGCCTGCCGGTGGACGGCCTGCACATCGACCTGGCGCGCGCGCCGCAGCAACTCGGCGCCGTGCTCGACGCGTTGCCCGCAGGCCGCGTACTCAGCTGCGGCGTGGTCGATGGCCGCAACGTATGGCGCAGCCGCCCCGCCCGCGTGCTGCCGCTGCTGCGTCAGGCACAGGCGCGACTGGGCGACGACAGGCTGTGGCTGGCGCCGTCCTGCTCGCTGCTGCACGTGCCGATCGACCTTGCCGCGGAAACCGCACTGGAGCCGGCACGCCGCGCCACGATGGCGTTCGCGCGGCAGAAGCTGGAGGAATTGCGCGTCTATGCCGACGCACTGGCCGGCCACGCCGAAGCCGAAGCCGCGCTGCAGGCGCAGCAGGCCCTGCTCGACCGGCAGGCGCAACAATCCGGGGTGTGCGATCCCGCCGTGCGTGCCCGCCTGCACGAACTCAGCCCGCAGACGACGCTGCGTCGCTCGCCCTCCGCCACGCGCCGCGTCACGCAGGCGGAGGCCTTGGCCTTGCCGCCGCTGCCCACCACCACGATCGGCTCGTTCCCGCAGACCGACGAGTTGCGCCAAGCGCGCGCCGCGCACCGCGGCGGCAGGCTGACCGACGCCGCCTACGAGGCGCTGCTGGAAGCGGAAGTCGAACGCGTGGTGCGCTTCCAGGAGGCCATCGGCCTGGACGTGCTGGTGCACGGCGAGCCCGAGCGCAACGACATGGTGGAGTACTTCGGCGAACAGCTGGACGGCTACCTGTTCACCCGGCTGGGCTGGGTGCAGAGCTACGGTTCGCGCTGCGTGAAGCCGCCGGTGATCTGGGGCGACGTGGCGCGGCCCGCGCCGATGACGGTGCGCTGGTCGACCTGCGCCCAATCGCTCACCAAGCGGCCAATGAAGGGCATGCTCACCGGCCCGGTCACCATGCTGCAGTGGTCGTTCGTGCGCGACGACCTGCCGCGCGAAACCGTGTGCCGGCAGATCGCGTTGGCGCTGCGCGACGAGGTGCACGACCTGGAAGCCGTCGGCATCAAGGTGATCCAGATCGACGAGCCCGCGCTGCGCGAAGGCCTGCCGCTGCGTCGCGCCGACTGGCCGGGCTACCTCGCCTGGGCGGTGGAAAGCTTCCGCATCACGGCCGGCGGCGTGCGCGACGCCACCCAGATCCACACCCACATGTGCTACTCCGAGTTCAACGACATCATCGAGGCGGTGGCCGCGATGGATGCCGACGTGATCTCGATCGAGACCAGCCGCTCGCGGATGGAACTGCTGGATGCCTTCGCGCGCTTCCGCTATCCCAACGGCATCGGTCCGGGCGTGTACGACATCCATTCGCCACGCGTGCCCACGCAGGAGGAG
>Ga0207678_10003886_pt1 | contig 13433 bp, 5 predicted proteins | sample KBSC63metaG_FD_184319 | JGI IMG/M metagenome (GOLD analysis project Ga0207678, IMG submission 184319) | Corn rhizosphere microbial communities from Kellogg Biological Station, Michigan, USA - KBS C6-3 metaG (SPAdes) (version 2) | ecosystem: Host-associated > Plants > Roots > Rhizosphere > Soil ... | reverse complement strand
GCCCAGGGCGGGTGAGCATGTGTTCAGCGGCGGCCTCTATCGCGACGTCTGGCTGGTCACGACCGACGAAGTGCATGTACCCTGGTGCGGAACGAGGATCACCACACCGGAACTGTCGGAGTCGTCCGGCCGGGTCGCGGCCGAGACCGAGGTTCGCAATGCTGGATCGACGTCTGCCGACGTCACGGTGCGGACGAGCGTGGTCGACGGCCATGGTCGAGCCATATCGACATTGCCCGACCAGCGGTTGACGGTAGCCCCGGGCAGTATGGCGATCGCTCGACAATTGTCCGCGCCCATAGCGCGGCCTGGCTTGTGGAGCCCGGAAAGTCCCGTGCTATACCGGGCGATCACCAGCCTGATCGTGAATGGCCGCGAACGGGATCGGTTCGACACCGAATTCGGCTTCCGCTGGTTTGAATGGACCGCGGATCGCGGCTTCTTCCTGAACGGCAAGCACCGTTACTTCCGCGGCGCCAACGTTCATCAGGATCAGGCGGGCTGGGGGGATGCGGTCACCAACGGTGCGATCGAACGCGATGTCAAAATGATCAAGGATGCGGGGTTCGATTTTATCCGCGGCTCACATTATCCGCACGATCCCCATTTTGCTGAGGCCACCGATCGCCTTGGCGTGATGTTCCTGTCGGAAATGAATTTCTGGGGAACGGCGGGGTTCCGCAATCCGTGGGGTGCTTCCGCCTATCCGACTGATCCCGCTCATCGCGCAGAGTTCGACGCGAACGCCAAGCAGCAATTGACCGAGATGATCCGCATCAACCGCAATCGGCCTTCGATCGTGGTTTGGGGGATGGACAATGAAGCGTTCTTCACTGCGCCCGAAACCATGCCGGACGTGCGGCGGCTGCTTTCGGAAATGGTCGCGCTGACGCATCAGCTTGATCCGACCCGTCCTGCCGCGATCGATGGCGCGCAGCGCGGCGACATCGACAAGCTGGGCGACATTGCCGGCTATAATGGCGACGGCGCCAGCCTGTTTGCCGATCCCGGCATTCCCAATTTCGTCGCCGAATATGGCACCACCATGACCAATCGGCCGGGTAAATATGAACCGGGCTGGGACGATCTGGTCAATACCCGCGGCGCGGACAAGACCAAGGAAGGTTCGTGGCGGCTGCCCTGGCGGTCGGGCGAGGTGATTTGGGCGGGTTTCGATCACGGCTCGATCGCGGGCAAACGGTTCGGCGGCATGGGTATGATCGATTATTTCCGCCTGCCCAAGCGGCAATATTACTGGTATCGCAACGCCTATGTCGGAGTGCCACCGCCGGTCTGGCCCGTTGCCGGGGAACCGGCGGCCTTGCGGATCACGACCAGCGCCCCCACCATCACGCGCGGCGACGGCACCGACGACGTGCAGGTGATCGTCAGCGTGGTCGACAGCCAGGGACGGCGGCTGAGCAACAGCCCGCCGGTCCGGCTGAGCATAGAGGCCGGGCCGGGCGAGTTGCCCACCGGGCGCAGCATCGACTTTGCTCCCGATAGCGACATCGAGATCCGCGATGGCGAGGCGGCGATCGCCTTGCGCAGCTGGCAGGCCGGGATTACCCGGCTGCGCGCAACTTCGCCGGGGCTCAAGGACGGGCTGGCGACAGTGCGAACGCTGAAGGGCCCGCCATTCGTGCCCGGAAAGACCGCGCTTGCCGCGCCGCGCCCCTACACGGCCTTTGTCAGGCAGCAGAGCGAACGCCCAGGAGATGGCGAATTCGGGCTCAACAACCCGACCTTCGCCAGCAGCAGTGCGCCGGCCCACAGCTCGCGCCTGGCAAATGACGGCGATCCGTCAACCTATTGGAGCCCGGCACCGGGCGATGGCGAAATGACCCTCGCTATCGACCTGGAACGGGTGGTTGAGGTGCATTCCCTGACCATCACCTTCCCGCAATCGGCGCCCTATGGCTTCATGGCTGAAATTCTCGATGAGCAGGGGCAGTGGCGCAAGCTTGCCGAGAATTTCCCGGGCATGGAAGACGCGATCACGCGGAAGCTCGAAACCGATCCGGTGATCGGACGGCGTGTGCGCATCCGTTTCTGGCCGCCCAAGGATGCGATAGTCGGGATTTCCGAATTGCGGGTCACTGGCGCCTTGCAGAACTGACACGAACAAAAGGGGGAATGTCCATGACGAGAATGACCAACGGGCGATGGTTGCGCCCGTCGCTGGCCCTGGCGATGACCGCCGCGCTGCTTGCCGGCACTCCGGCGCAGGCGGACCGGCGTGTCGCGGCCGACATGAGCAAGGTCGTCGGAGAGACCAGCCAGATGTGGCGCGACAGTGTGGGCGCGGACCATGGCGGAATGCTGTTGCGGCGTGAAAATGTCGATCAGTTGGAACTGACTCAGCGCGAGATCGGATTCCGCTATATCCGCTTCCACGCGATCTTCCTGCATGACACCGATCCCTATCGCGAGATCGATGGACGACCCTATTATAATTTCGACCGGGTGGCACAGATCTATGCCAACGCGCTCAAAGCGGGGATCAAGCCGTTCGTCGAGGTCGGCTTCATGCCGACCGACCTCGCCAGCGACAGCCGCACGATCTTTCACTGGAAGGGCAACGGTTCGCCGCCCAAGGACTGGCAGAAGTGGTCGGATTTCATCACCGCATTCACCAGGGACATGGAAGCACGGTTCGGCCGCGAGGAAGTGCGAAGCTGGCGCTTCGAGGTGTGGAACGAGCCGAACCTGGACGGCTTCTGGACGAAGGGCGACCAGGCCAGCTATTTCAAGCTTTATGACACGACCGTCCGGGCGATCAAGGATGTCGATCCGGAACTGAAGGTGGGCGGACCGGCGACCGCCGGGGCGGCCTGGGCTCCGGAGTTCCTCGCGCACGCCAGGCAAGTCGGCTCGCCAGTCGATTTCGTCACCACTCACACCTACGGCGTTGCAGGCGGCTTCTTCGACGAGAAGGGAGAGGGCGACAATCGGCTTGTGCTCGATCGCCGAGCAGTCATCGACGATGTGGAAAAGGTGCGCGGCGAGATCGACCGTTCGCCATTTCCCGGCTTGCCGCTCTACATCACGGAATGGAGCACCAGCTATAATCCGCGCGATCCGATCCACGATACCTATCTCAACGCCGCGTTCATCCTCAACAAACTGAAAGGGACCGAGAAGACGGCCCAGTCGATGAGTTACTGGGTCTACAGCGACCTCTTCGAGGAAGCGGGGCCGCCGCCGACGCCGTTCCATGGCGGCTTCGGATTGCTGACCCGCGAAGGCGTGCGCAAGCCGTCCTATTTTGCCTATCGCTACCTGTCGCAACTGGGCAAGGCCGAGTTGGGCAATGCCGACGCGGAAAGCTGGCTGACCCGGGACGGTGATAATTTTGCCGGACTGATCTGGAATTACACGATCCCCGATCAGAAGCTGTCCAACCGGCCCTATTACACCAGGATCCATCGGGCGCAGACGCTGGAACCGGTGCGGGTGTCACTGACGGCGGTCAAGCCCGGAAGCTATCGCCTGCGCGTCTATCGGACCGGCTACAGGGCGAACGACGCCTACACGACCTATATGGAATGGGGTCGGCCGGACAGACTGACCGATCAGCAATTGGCCCGCCTGCAGGCCCAGACACGGGACACGCCGGAAGTGGATCGGACCGTCAAGGTAGGTGCCGACGGCCGGTTCGAGCAAAAGATCGATATTCGGACGAACGATATCCTACTCGTTCGGCTCGACCGGATGTGATCAGGCGCCGGGCGGCGTCCCGATGCCTGTCACCGGCTTCGGGACGCGGTCTGTCGTCGCCCGTCAGTGTATCTTCAGAGAGAATCCGGAGGCGGGAAGCCCGGCAGGATTGTACAGATTGACGATCGGGCTCGCCTGCCAAAGATAGCGCACTTCGACAGCTTGCGCATCGGCAGGAAGCATTATCGTGTCCCCTGAAACCTCGCCCGGCACGAAGCGGCACTGCGCCGCAGCATCGCACAGTTCAAAGCCGATCGCCGGTGACCCACCCATGGCCCGCAGCGGCCCATGTGCGAAGCGGACTTCGATGCCCCTAGTGGTCCGTGCGACGGCTGCCGGCGACGGTCCCCGATCCTCGATCGCTTCCCCCAGCGCCAGGTGGCGAGCAGCCAGGGCAAGCCTGCGTCCCACATCCTGTTTATTGGTCGGATGGATATCCGCGACCTGTCCGATATCGACTGCGCTGGCCATGCCGACCTGCGGATCGGCGTCGGCGACCTGACGCTGCACATTGCGCAACTGAGCCCATGGGTTGTCCGACGGAGATGAAGCCAGCGGCCCCCAATTGGCAAGTTGGACCATGACGAAGGGCGCCGCGCCAAATCGCTTGCGCCAGTCTGCGATCATCAGTGGCATGAGCTTGGCATAGCCGTTGGCGTCGCCGGCATTGGCTTCGCCCTGATACCAGGCGAAGCCCTTGACCGGATAATGGTGGAGGGGGGCGATCATGCCGTTGAACAATGTGGTCCGTCCGCTGCCGCCCGTCCACGGCGCAGAGGGAAGGGGGGCAATCTGGCCGATCGGTGCGCCGGCGGTAAAGCTCCACTTCGCCAGCGGGATGCTGGTTCCATCCGCCAGGGTCAGGTTGCGCGGGCCATCGCCCCACAGGCCGCCGCCGCCGCCGGTATCGACCACCGTGACGTCGATCAGGTTTTCGCCTGGTTTCAGCGTGCCGGGCGGAACGGGGTAGTTGCGCAGGGTTGTCCAACCGCGCTCGATCCCCACGCTTTTCCCGTTGACCCTGGTGAAATCGGCATCGTCGATCGCGCCGAGCGAAAGCCGCGAGCCCTGCCTCGCCTGCGCGGCGGTAAGGGTGATCCGGGCCCGATAATAGCCAATTCCATCGAAGTTCGCGAGCGCCGGATTTCCCCAGCTTTCCCATACGCCCAGGTTCGGAACATCCTGCCACTTCGCATCGGCAGGAGCCGTTTCCTTGCTGCCGAGCGCGTTGCGGGTCATGCTGGTCCACTGGGTGGAGGCTGCCTGCGGATCACGGGCATAGGTATCGAGCAGCGCAAGTTCGCCGGTGTAGCGAGGGATCGTCTGCAAGGCCTCACGGCTGATCCACTCCTCGATCGGCGATCCGCCCCAACTGGCGGCGACAAGGCCGATCGGTATTTGCTGGTGAAGCTGCAATTCGCGCCCCATGATGAAGCAGGCGGCCGAGAAATCGGCAGCCGAGGCGGGTGTTGAGACCTGCCAGGGGGTTGGGGCGGCAAACCGGTCCTGCGGCTGCGGGCTGGATTGCCGCGGAACGTTCAGCAGGCGCAGCATTGTGTTGCCTGCGCTGGCCACTTCGGCGTCCGAATTGGTCACGTGGCGCAGCGTGAATTCCATGTTCGACTGGCCCGAACAGAGCCAGACATCACCGACCATGATGTCGTCCAGGCTGATGACCTCGGTGCCGCTGCGCAGCGTGACGGCATAGGGACCACCAGCCCCGCGCGGTGGAAGGGTGATGCGCCAACGCCCTTGCGGATCGGCATTGGCCGAATAGTTTTCGGCTCCGATCGCAACCGTCACCTGGCCGCCAGGCGCGGCCTGGCCGCTGATAGGGATCGGACGATCGCGCTGAATGACCGCGTGGGAGGAAAGGGGCGTATCGAGTTCCAACGTCTGTGCGGATGCGATTGCAGGCATTGCAGATGCAGACAGCAGGAACAGGGCAGGGATCAGCTTCATTTCGGGCCTTTCAAGTTCGGGCGGAGGTTCCGGAAGGCAGATCGGCTCTCTCGTCTGGCCGTCCTCCGCCGCCGCGACAATGGCAGCACGCCCTGACAGCTGGATCGCCCCATGCATTTTCCGGATCGATGCCCCTTCCTCTCGGTTGATGTCATGGCTAACGAAGGATAATAAATCAGACAATAGAGATTCGAGGGAGAGATGACTTGTTCAGTCTTGAACGGCGCAACCTGCTTGCCGGAGGCCTCGGCCTTGGCGCCATGATGTCGGCTTCGGCCCCGGCGGCAACCTTCCAGCCGAACTGGACGTCGCTGGTGGATGGCTGGGAAACCCCGCAATGGTTCCGTGATGCCAAGTTCGGCATATGGGCTCATTGGGGACCGCAATGCCAGCCGGAGGCGGGCGACTGGTACGGCCGGTTGATGTATCTTCCTGGCAGCGGCGCCTACCAGCATCACCTCTCCAATTACGGCCATCCTGCCGACGCCGGATTCATGGAGATCATCAATCGCTGGAAGGCGGAGGCCTGGGATCCGGCTGCTCTTCTGAAACGCTACAAGCAGGTGGGCGCCAGATACTTCATGGCGATGGCCGGCCACCACGACAATTTCGACCTTTACGACAGCAGTCATCACTCGTGGAACGCGACGCGCGTGGGGCCGAAGCGGGATATTGTAGCCGGGTGGGAAAAGGCGGCCCGCGCCGAAGGCCTGCCCTTTGGTGTCAGCAATCATATCGCCCATGCCTGGCACTGGTATCAGCCCGCCTATGGCTATGATCCCGAAGGCCCGCGCGCGGGACAGCGCTATGATGCTTTCCGCCTGCGCAAGGAGGACGGCCAGGGCAAGTGGTGGGAAGGGCTCGACCCGCAGGAGCTTTATGTCGGGCCAGCTTTTGTCGCTCCGGACGGCATTGCCAGCAACAAGGCGATGGAATCCTGGCACGACGTCCATGACGGGCGCTGGCTGGAACAGGCGGCGGCAAAGAACCCCGCCTTCGTCCGCAATTGGCTGCTGCGCCAGAACGAACTGGTCGACCGGTACAAGCCCGACATGGTCTATTTCGACAACACGCGAATACCTTTCGGTTCAGTGGGCCTGGAAGCCGTGGCTCATTACTATAATCGTGCGATCGAATGGCATGGCAGCCCGAACGTAGTGCTGACGTCGAAGATTCTGACCGACTATATGCAGGGCGGCCTGATGAACGATGTCGAACGCGGCTTCTCTCCGGTCATGCGCGAGCAGCCCTGGCAGACCTGCACCTGCATCGGTGACTGGCATTACAACCGCGGACGGTTCGACCATAAGAGCTACGTACCGGCGCAAAAGGTCATCCAACGCCTGAGCGACATCGTGTCGAAGAACGGCAACCTGCTGCTGTCTGTGCCTGTGCGCGGTGACGGAACGATCGACAGCGAGGAGGAGAAGATCCTCGACGGCATTGCCGCCTGGCTGAAGGTCAATGGCGACGCGGCGATCTTCGGCAGCCGTCCCTGGCGCAGCTTCGGCGAAGGGCCGACCAGCGTACCCGGCGGACGGATGGATGAAGGCAGCGCGAGCGACTTCACCGAGCGGGACGTGCGCTTCACCACCAACAAGGGCGCGCTTTATGCCATCATGCTGCTGTGGCCGACCGGCACGGTGCGGATCGAGTCCCTTGGCAGGCGCGCGCTGGGTGGTGCGACCATAGCGAAGGCCGAACTGGTGGGCGGCGGAAAGCTGGCTTGGAAGCAGAACGACGATGCGCTGGAGATCAACTTCCCCAAGCCAGCGCCGGGGCAGATGGCGCCGGTGGTGAAGCTGCAAGGGGCGGGGCTGCTCTCTGCATCCTGACCGCAATGAAAAAGGCCGGCCCTGACAGGATCAGGGCCGGCCTTTTGCATGTCGACGGAGATTTGCCCGGTCGCCTCACCGCATGGTGATGGTGACCGGATTGCCGTCGTAGACGATTGAATATTTGCCGTTCTCCGCGAAGTCGATCGGCTGCCGCGTCGCCTTGTCGTAGAAGCGGACCGAGATTGCGCGCTTCCCCGGCATGCCGGAGAATTCGCCTTCGCGCTTGCCGATGGTCAGGCTGTGCGCGGCGTCGTTCCACTGGATCGCGACGCGCGAGAAAGCGCCCTTGCGGTAGCCTTCGCTGGTCCCATCGTCTTCGTAGAGCGAATAGCTCCCGTCCGCACCTGTAAAGACGTGCAGCACGATGGGGCCATCCGGCTCTTCGCCCGTGTGTTGGATCGCCGGCCCGGTCGGCACGATGGATCCGGCACGAACGAACAAAGGCATGCGCTCATAGGGCGCAGCGGCGTCGATCTCTTGCCCGCCGGTATGGAAGGCACCGCTATTGAAGTCGTACCAGCCCGAACCGGCGGGCAGGTAGACCTTGCGGCTACGCGCCTTGAAATCGGTGACCGGAGCGACGAGGAATGCCGGGCCGAACATATATTGATCGTCGATGTTCCAGACCTTGCGGTCGGAGCCGAAATCCTGGACCAGACCGCGCATTATCGATCCATCCTTGAACCAGGTATCGGCTGCGCTGGTGTAGATGTAGGGCAGCAGCCGGTAGCGCAGCTTGTCGTACCAGATCATCGATTCCTGCATCGCCGGATCCTTGTCCGAGATCAGGTAGATTTCCCGGAACGGCGTTTCCCCGTGGCTGCGGAACAGTGGCGAGAAGGCGCCGAACTGGAACCAACGCAGGTTGAGTTCGCGCCATTCCGCCAGATGCGCGGGGTCCTGGTTGGTATAGCGGTCTTCAACCGCAAAGCCGCCAATATCATGCGTCCAGTTGGGCAGGCCGGACATCGAGACGTTAACGCCAGCCGAAATCTGCTCGCGCAGATTGTCCCATCGGGCGGCCACATCGCCCGACCAGATCGCCGCGCTGGCGCGTTGCAGGCCACCAAAACCCGAACGGGTCAGGATGAAGGGGCGAACGTCCGGCCGTGCCTCGCGCAGCCCCTCGGCAACGCCGTCGACATGGACAAGCGGATAGCTGTTGAACAGCGGTTCCGCAGCGCCGATAGCCGTCGGCCCCATGGTCTTGATGCGCTGTTCGATCGACAGGTTGGAGTGGATATCCGGTTCGGTCGCGTCGAGCCACCAGGCGTCGAAGCCCTTCGATACCAGTTCGCGCTTGATCTGGTCGAAGTACATCTTGCGCGCGCCGGGCGAATAAGCATCGTAGTCGGTGTTGAGATATCCCGGCCCGACCCAGTCGAGATTCTTCATTTCAAGATTGCCGTGATAGAGCCAGCCGTTCCTGTCCAGCTCCTTGGCATTTTCGGTGTTGGGATAGAATTTGGGCCAGACTGAAATCATCACCCGCGCATCGAGCGCGTGGATTTCATCGACCATGCCCTTGGGGTCGGGGAATCGCTTGGGATCGAACCTGTGGCTGCCCCATTGGTCCTGCGGCCAGTAGAACCAGTCCTGCACGATATTGTCGATCGGGATCTCGCGTTTGCGATATTCACGCAGCACGCCAAGCAGTTCTTCCTGGGTTTCGTAACGCTGCCGGCTTTGCCAGAAGCCATAGGCCCATTGGGGCAGCAGCGTCGCCTTGCCGGTCAGCTTCCGGTAGCCTGCAATGGACTTGTCGATCGTGCCGCCACCAACGAAATAATAGTCCACCGCCTTTCCGGTATCCGATGTCATCCAGAGCGAATGCCGATCCTTCCGGGGCAGGGGATTGTTGTGCAGGAACGCCATATATCCGGCGTTGGGGGTCCATTCGATGCGGATCTTGACCGGCTTTCCGGCAGTCATCGGCAGCTTGAAATTATGATACCAGGGGTTCCAGTTCTGACGCCAGTGATCCATGACCAGCTTGCCGTCGGCATAGACCTTGAAATAGCTTGATCCATATATCTGGAATCGGTGCTCGCCGGTCGTGTCCGCCGTCACGTCGCCCGTCCAGACCACCTGCTGTTCCTGGGTCACGACGCCTGCGGTGTTCTGCCCGCTGTCGGCTGACGCCTTGGTCGTGGCCTTTGCCGCCGTCGGCCATTTCGCCTGGTCCTCGATATATTGATAGTCGATGACATCTTCCTGACGCAGCGCGGCGCGCGACTTGCCCAGGAAATATTCGGCCTTCCAGCCCGGCTTGCCGTCGCTCGTGACCTTCAGATCCTTGCCGACGAATTCATAGGGGCGTGGATTGCCGAAGCGGGTGATGCCGTCATTGTCCCACAGCAGGCCGTATCCCCGCGTCGAAACGACATAGGGCACGGCTATCGCCATATTGTGCTGGGCGAGTTCGACGTCCTCGCCATTATAGTTCATCTGGCCGTTCTGGTGCTGGCCCAGGCCATAAAAGCCCTCGTCGGTGCCGGGATTGAACTGCTGGGACACGGTGAACCAGCGCTTGCCTTCCACGTCACGCGGGCGAAACGCACTACGCCCCGATTCCGTCAGGACAGCTTTGCCCGCGCGATCCAGAAAGCTGACCTGTCCACTGGCCAGATTGATCACCGCGCTCGCGCCGGGCAGCTTCAGCGTGACGCTGCCTTTGGACTGGGTGACCACCGGCTTTCCCGCTGGTTTGGCATTGACCATGAGGCTTTCGGGGACCTCGTTGAAATCGCCGGTGGGTACCGCAGTGACGCGGAAGCTGTCATCGCCATAGGCGATCACGCGGACCCGCTTGGCGGCACCGGCGTCAGGAGTGACCACAACGCCGTTGTCGATGGGTTGATAGCTGCCGGCGATGGCCGAGGTGCTCGCGGTGGCGAGCAGCGCAAACAGCGCGATACGGGAAAGGGACATGGCTGTATTGCTCCGGCTGATCAGTTGGGATTGCCGACGGGTATCGGCGGCGTGCCTTTGACGGCGGCGAACGTGATGCGCAGCACCTGCTCGCGATCGGTGAAGTTGAGGCCGTAATCGATCGAATCGCCGTTCCAGACGCGACGGAAAATCCATTTGCCGTTGTCGTAACGACCTTCTTCGACGCGCAGCATCATCATCGATTCAAACGGCGCCGGTTTGGAAAGGCCGAAATAGACGCGCGCCTTGAAGCCGGTGACGAGGAACTCGTTTTCGGCGATCTGGGCAACTGCGAGACCGCCGACCGGCTCGGCATTGCCGGTGGGCTTGTCCGTGCCGAACTGCCACTGACCGAAGGTAACGGTCATGTTGTACTTGCCCATGTCGACCTTCTGGCTGTGCTCCGCTTTCGGGTCGGTCGGTTCAGCCACGCCCCAGGTCTTGCCCTGCGCTGCCCAGGCGGCCCATTCCCGCTGCATCGGCGCGAACAGCCGATAGTTACGGGCGAATAATTCCATCGTCGCGTCGTCGAGATCCTTGGCGCCGAGCGGATAATTATAATAGCCTGTGTAGTCCATGCCGAACGGGGCGAAGCCAATCGAACCGCGGCCGACGACCGGGAAGAAAAACCTCGCAAAATCCCGGTCGTTCCCGGTTTCCGGGACGATCAGCGCGTTGTCAGGCCGGTCGTAATAGTCGAGATACGCCATGTAGGCCGCGTGGTCGCGAGTGTAGATATCCGGCGCCACGATATCGATCGCCGGGGCGGCGGCCTTGTACACGTCGATGACAAAGTGCACCGGGCCTCCGCTCGAATAGGTGGTCGCAGGCTGGCGGCCGAAGGCGCCGGCCAGCGCCGCGTTCACGTACATCGGCAGGGGCTTCACGGCCTTGCCGGCAGCGGCGATCTCGTCGATGTAGCTGGCGATCGACCAGGCATGGAAGAATTCGTCGGCATCGCCGCCGAAAACCTGACGCCATGTGCCGGGCTGCTTCTTCATCTGCTTGAGTAGTGGGGCGGGCACCTGCCCATCAAAGAGCTTTTGCGCGATCGGGGAAAAATCGCGGACCGATCCATAGGAACCGACCTCATTTTCCGGCTGAACCATGATCACGGTGTTCTGCGGGTCGTTCTTCTTGAGATATTCCATCAGCTTCACGAAGGCCCGCTTGTCGGCCTCCAGCGTCGATCGATAGTGCGGCGAGAGGGCGTAATGGACCTCGCCTTTGGCATTGATCATGTGCGGGAAGCGCTTCTGGTCGAGCTTGACCCAGGCCGGCGCGTAAGCCGGCGCGGTGTTCTTCCAGGTTCCGAACCATAGCAGGACGAGCCGAACATTGTTTGCCCTGGCCTGGGGCAGGAGGGTGTCGAGAAAGGAGAAGTCGAATTTCCCCTCCACAGGTTCGATCTGTTCCCATCCGACCGGGACTTCGACCGTATTGGCGTGCATCTTTCGGATCGCAGGCCAGACCTCGGGAAGCATGTCGGGGTAGTTGGCCGAATTGTTGACCTGTGCTCCCAGCATCAGGAATGGCTTGCCGTCCACAATGAGCGCATGATTGCCGCCCCTGCTTTCCAGGCGCGGGATCGGATGCTCTGTCTGGGCCGCGACCGGCGCCGCGAGCAGCGCAAGCAGCGCAAGGCATTTCTTCACGCTTTGCATGACATTTTCCCTTTCCAGGCGTCGTCAGTTTCGCGGCGGGCAGAAGCCGCCGGGCGCCTGTGTCGTCAATTCCACATTGGCGATCGATACAGTCAGCGGGCCGGTCGCGGACAGGCTCCATGCGGGGTGGACATGCGCCATGTCGCCGCCGCCGCGCTGGGCGAAGCATTTGAGCGGGATGCGCACCGTTTTCCATCCCCCGGCCGAGCGGAACAGGTCGGTTGCATTGATCGTGCCCCAACCCATTGTAAGCGTGACCGGGCCGCTTGCGGGGCGATCGACCCGGTAGACCATCTGCAACATCATTTCGGCATTGGTTTCAAAGCCAAGGTCGATATCCTCGCCGTCGATCGTCGCCTTCCCGTTGGCCGCCGATCGCCAGCCCAATTGCATCGCGCCCTCCTGGCGCATCGCCGAATCCACCGCTGTGCGGGTGATCGCGGGATCGATCTGCAGCGTAAATGGCTTTTGGACGTGCCCATCGATATAATAGCGGCTCTTGTTGATCGGGGTGCCATCGATTCCGGGAACCTCGTCGAGCGATCCCACCTTGCCCGGCTTCGCGTAACTCAGCCCATATCCGAAGGGGAACAGCGGGTCGTAGCCCGGTTGGCCCCGGTTGAGGAGAAACTGCGCTGCTGTCCTGGGCCAGCTGAAGGAAAGCCGGCCGGTAAAGTCCTGGCGTGGCCGACCCTCGGCATCGCCGACCAGCACATCGGCTATCCCGCCCCCCTCGCTTCCGGGCAGCCAGGCGGCAACAAAGGCGTCTGACTGGTTCAGTTCCGGATTGACCCACATCGGACGGCCGGAAAGGAATACGGAGACAACCGGGATACCGGCAGCCTTCAACTTCTTGAGCAGCGCGAGGGCTTTCTTGTCGCCAGGCTCGAATTCCAGGGAGCGGATATCGCCGCTGCCCTCGGCATAGGGCTTCTCGCCGAACACGACGATCGCCAGGTCGGGCCTGGTGGCATAGCTTCCGTCCGCACTGAAGGTCGCGCTGCCGCCGCTCGCTTTCATGGCTTCCGCGATCCCGGAAAAGATCGACTGGGCATTGGGGAAATCGGCATTGGTGTTGCCGTCCCCCTGCCAGGAAAGCGTCCAGCCCCCGGATTGCTGGCCAATGTCGTTCCCGGCGCTTCCCGCGACCAGGATATTCGCGGCTGCTTTCACCGGCAGTACGCCATCATTCTTCAGGAGAACGAGCGATTTGCGGACCGCTTCCCGCGCCAGTGCCCGGTGTTCCGGCGACCCGATCATATCGCTGCGTTGTTCAAACGGTCGGGCCGGGTTGAAGAGTCCGGCCTTGAACTTGACG
>Ga0207678_10003882_pt1 | contig 13444 bp, 11 predicted proteins | sample KBSC63metaG_FD_184319 | JGI IMG/M metagenome (GOLD analysis project Ga0207678, IMG submission 184319) | Corn rhizosphere microbial communities from Kellogg Biological Station, Michigan, USA - KBS C6-3 metaG (SPAdes) (version 2) | ecosystem: Host-associated > Plants > Roots > Rhizosphere > Soil ... | reverse complement strand
CTGCCAGCACCCCCATGAGGCGCCCGGGACACCCGCCACCCACCTCGGACGGCCGCAATGGCCCCGAGCCCCCGCCCGTCCCTCCCCGGCCCCCGCTGTCCCTTCCGAAAAGCGCCCGCCCCCCGCGCCGGCATCAGTTACCCGCCGCGAACCCGTTTCGCCTACGCCAAGTGCTCGCGCATCCGCTCGACGGCCTCTTCGATCCGGTCGTCGGGGGTGGTGAGGGAGATGCGGAAGAAGCCCTCGCCGCTGGGGCCGTACATCGACCCGGGTGAGACGACGACCGCGGCCTCTTCGAGGACGGTCTCGGCGAAGGAGGTCGAGGTGTGGCCCTCGGGGACGGGCGCCCAGACGTAGATGGTGCCCTTCGGCGGGGTGACGTCGACGCCGATCGCGCCGAGGGCGGAGACGACGAGGTCGCGGCGGCGCCGGTAGGTGGCGTTCATCTCGGCCAGCGGCTCCGGCGGGCCCGCGATCGCGGTGGCGCCGGCGATCTGGACCGCCTCGAAGAGGCCGGAGTCGATGTTGGTCTTCAGGCGCCAGTAGCTCTGGATCGCGTCGGCGTGGCCGAGGATCGCGGCGCAGCGCCAGCCGGTCATGTTGTAGCCCTTGGAGGCGGAGAAGACCTCGACCCCGACCTCCTTGGCCCCCGGCGTCGCCAGAAAGCTCGGCGCCACATAGCCGTCGTAGGTCGTCTCCGAGTAGGCGTTGTCGTGGACGACGAGGATCTCGTGCTCGTGGGCGAACTCGATCACCTCCTCGAAGAAGCCGTCGGGGACGATCGCGCCGGTCGGGTTGTTGGGGAAGTTGATGAACATCAGACGCGCCTTCGAGGCGATCTCGGGGGAGATCGCCGAAAGATCAGGCGCGAAGCCCTTCTCCGGCACCAGCGGCATCAGCTCGGCGGTGGCGCCGTGGAGCAGGGGCCCGCCGGTGTAGACCGGGTAGCCGGGATCGCTGGCCAGCGCCACGTCGCCCGGATCGAGGAAGGCGCTGCAGAGGTTGTAGATGCACTCCTTGGCGCCGATCGCCGGGATCACCTCGTTCGCCGGGTCGATCGCGACGCCGAAGCGACGGTCGTAGAAGTCGGCGAAGGCCTGGCGGAAGTCCTCGCGCCCGCGGTTCGACGGGTACTGATGCGTCGCCGGGTCGGCGACCGCCTTCTGCATCGCCTCGACGATGTAGTCGTAGGTCGGCATGTCGGGATCGCCGATCCCGAGGCTGATCACGTCGATTCCGGCGGCCTTCTTCTCCGCGATGCGCCTCTCCAGTTCCTGGAACATGTACGGCGGGATCTGCTGGAGGCGCTTGGAAGGCTCGGCTATAGGCATGGCACGGAACCTAACGAAAGCCCGGGCGGGAAGCCGGGACGGTCAGCCCTGCTCGGCGAGGGCGGCGAGGAGCTCCGGCGTGGCCTCGCCCGCGTAGACCGGCTCGGCCCAGCCGTCGAGGCGGACCGACAGATCCTCGCCGATCGCGACGGCCAGCTCGCCACCGTCGAGCTCGACCGTGATCGGACTGGCTGCGCCGCGCAGGAAGGCGGTGACGGCGGCGCCGGACGCTCCGGTCCCGGAGGAGAGAGTCTCCCCTACGCCGCGCTCGAAGATGCGGGCGCGGACGTGACTCCCGTCGAAGGCCAGGAAGCTGACGTTGGTGCGGTTCGGGAAGAGCGTCGAGCCTTCGATCTCGGGCCCGACCAGCTCCAGGTCGAGATCGGCCAGCTCGACCGGGTCGACGAGGATCGCACACTGCGGATTGCCGATCGAGACGTGCTGGAACTCCCACTCGCGCCCCGCCGAGCGGACCGTGCCGCGGCCGTCCGGACCGCCGGAGGGGAAGTCCTTGGAGGTGGTCGACGCTTTCCCCATGTCGACCGAGCAGGTCAGCTCGCCGGTGATCGTCGGTCGGATCGGCCCGGCGACGGTCGAGATCGCGAACTCGTCGGCATCGGTCCAGCCGTGGCGACGCAGGTAGAGGATCGCCTCACGGGCGCCGTTGCCCGAAAGCTCGGCCTCCGAGCCGTCGGGGTTGAAGATCCGCAGATCGGCGACGAACTCCGGGTCCTCAGAGCGGGAAAGCAGCAGCACCCCGTCGGAGCCGATCCCGAAGTGCGGATCGCAGAGCCACTCGACCCGTTTGGCGTTCAGCTCCCAGGGAAGCTCCGCCGCCTCGAGGATCAGATAGTCGTTCCCCAGCGCCTGCCACTTCTCGAATCTCACAGCGACCACCCTAGCGACGATGTTGATGGGCCGAAAACTCGCCTATATGTCTAGTTTTCGGCCCATCAACATGGCGGTTTCGGCGTCGGTCAGGGCTGTGCGGTCGATCGTCGTCAGGTTGGGGATTTTGCGCATCCAGGTGAGCTGGCGACGGGCGTAGTTGCGGGAGCGGCGCTTCATCGTCTCCAGGTCGCCGGCGAGGATTTCGTTCAGGCCCAGGGCTTTGCGGGCGGTGCGGCCGGGGCCGAGGGCGTCGGCGCGGCGCGCCTCCTCCTCCCCGCCCCCGGCGACGATCGCGTCCACCCGCGCGTCGATCCGCTCGTAGAGCTTCGCCCGGTCCATGTCGAGGCCGAAGATCCGGGTCGGATGGCGGGTCGCTCCGGACCAGAGCTCCGACACCTCGGAGAATGCCGGGACCTTGCGCAGGGACAGGTCCGCGAGCGCGGCGCGCAGGTAGAGGCCGGTCCCGCCGACCACGATCGGCGTCCTGCCCGCCGCCAGCGCCGCGTCGATCGCCTGGTGCGCGAGCGGCATGTACTCGTGGATCGAGAAGTCCTCGGTCACCGGCACGATCCCCAGCAGCTCGTGCGGTAGCACCGCCTGCTCCGCGGCGCTCGCCGTCCCGGTGAGCACGTCGAGCCCTTCGTACACCTGCAGCGCATCGCAGTTGATCGCGACCGGCTCCCCCCCGCGCTCGCGCAGCAGCCTCGCAAGCTCCACAGCCACACCGGTCTTGCCGACCCCGGTCGGCCCGAAGATCGCGATTACCGCCACGGCTAGAGGCGGGGTGTCGGCGCAGCCGCGAACGGCTTGTACTTTTTCGTTGTCGGCAGCGTGGGCGGCCGCATCGGATTCACCGAAAAAGTTGAGAGAGGGGCTGTGCCGACACCCCGCCCAGGGTCTGCGAGGTGGCACTCTGTATCTCCACGTCGACCATCTCGCCCGGCGCCGCCACCCCTTCGAAGTTCACCGCCTTGTTATGGCGGGTCCGCCCTCGCAACCGCGTCGGATCGGTCCTACTGGGCCCCTCGACCAGCACCTCCATCGTGCGGCCGACGAACCGCTGCGCCCGCTCGGCGGCCCGCCGCTGGACCACCTCGACCAGGCGTTCCATCCGCTCGACCTTGACCGGGTGCGGCAACTGGTCGTCCATCGTCGCCGCCTCGGTTTCGCGCCGGGGGCTGAAGATGAAGGTGAAGGCGCCGTCGTAGGCGACCTCCTCCGCGACTTCCAAGGTTTCCGCGAAATCCCGCTCGGTCTCGCCCGGGAAGCCGACGATGATGTCGGTGGTGATCGCGCAGTCGGGGACGTGCTCGCGGATCAGCGTGACCCGGTCCATGTAGCGCTCGCGGTTGTAGGTGCGGCGCATCCGTTTCAGCACCGCGCTCGAGCCCGACTGGAGCGGCAGGTGGATCTGCTCGCAGAGGGAGGGCAACTCCGCGTGGGCGCGGATCACGTCCTCCTTCATGTCCTTCGGGTGCGGGCTGGTGTAGCGGATGCGGTCGATGCCGGGCACCGCGTCGACCCGGGCGAGCATCTCGGCGAAGGAGATGCGGGAATCCTTCGGCAGATCGCGGCCATAGCTGTTGACGTTCTGGCCCAGCAACGTCACCTCGCGCACGCCGTCGGCGGCCAGCGCCTCGGCCTCGGCGAGCAGCTCCGCCGGGTCGCGGCTGACCTCGCGACCGCGGGTCGAGGGCACGATGCAGTAGGAGCAGACGCAGTTGCAGCCTTGGGAGATCTGCAGCCAGCCCTGGAACTCGCGCTCGCGGCGGGCCGGCAGGTGGCCGGAGAAGTCCTCGAACTCGAAGTACCCCTGGGCGCTCAGCGAGTCGGAGTTGAGGAACTCGGCCAGCTTGTGGATCTGGCCGGGACCGAAGGCGACGTCGACGAACGGGAAGCGCTCGAAGACCTCCTCCTTCACCGACTGGGCCCAGCAGCCGCCGACGCCGACCGTGCGCTCCGGGTCTTCGCTCTTCAGCCGCTTCGCCTCGCCCAGATGCGCGATGAAGCGGCTGTCGGCAGACTCGCGGATCGAGCAGGTGTTGAAGAGGATCAGGTCCGCTTCGGAACGCTCCGCCGCCTCCTCGTAGCCGAGCGAGATCAGCATGCCCCGCATCCGCTCGGAGTCGTGCACGTTCATCTGACACCCGAAGGTGGTGACGTGGAAGCGCTTCACGCGCTCAGGGTATCGAGAGGAAGGCCGCCGTCGGCCGGGCCTGCCGGCAGCCGCGGTCTACTTGCCGACGACTTCGTGGACGACGAAGGCCGCCACGTTTTCGATTTCTTCTTCGGACAGCGTCCCGCCGAAGGGAGGCATGCCTCCACCGCCGTTGGTGACCTGCTGGATCGCGCCTTCTTCGGTCTGCGCAAGAGGCATCGTGGTCAGATCGGGGCCGCCACCGCCACCGTGACCGGTTTCGCCGTGACAGGCCGCGCAGTTCGTCGAGAACACGGTCGCGCCGGCTGCGGCGTCGCCGCCGGCCGCAGGTTCCCCGCCTTCTTCCGCCGGGGCGCCTTCTTCGCCTTCTTCGGCGCTTTCCCCGCCTTCGGCAGATTCGCCTTCTTCTTCGGCTTCAGGGGCTTCGCCGCCTTCTTCGCCGCTTTCCGCTTCGGCTTCTTCGGCTGCTTCTTCCTGCGCCCTCACGTACGGACCTTCGGTCTCGTTGTACTTGATTTCTTCGCTGGCTTTGGCGTACTCCGCGTCATGTTCCTTCGACTCGTCCTTGCCGTGAAGGACGGCGAAGGTGCCGGCGCCGACCGCGAAGATCGCGAACCAGACGATGATCGCCGGCATGAATTTGCCGGGAAAGTCGTTGTTTTTCAGCCCGACGAAGCTGACGACGACGGCTGAGACGACGAGGACGCCGCCGCAGATGTAGAAGAGCGTTTGGTTCATCGCGCGGCGCGAATCCTATTGGTGTGGAGAGCCCCGTGCGTGGAGGCCGGAGACAGGCCGCCCTAGGCGGCCTGGGCCTCCGCGATCGGGGTGTCCTGCTCAGATGCGGCGTCGCCCGGCGCAGTGCCGATTCCGAGCGCCGTACGCACCTTCGTTTCGATCTCCAGGGACAGCTCGGGGTTGTCCTTCAGGAACTGCTTGGCGTTGTTGCGACCCTGTCCGAGACGAGTCTCGCCGTAGGAGAAGAACGAGCCGGATTTCTGCACCAGGTCCTGTTCCATCCCGAAGTCGAGCAGGCCGCCCTCGCGGGAGATCCCGACCCCGTACTCGATGTCGAACTCGGCCTGGCGGAACGGCGCCGCGACCTTGTTCTTGACGACCTTCACGCGGACCCTGTTGCCGACCGCCTCGGTCCCTTCCTTGAGGGTCTCGATCCGGCGGATGTCGAGCCGCTGCGACGAGTAGAACTTCAGCGCCCGGCCGCCCGGCTGGGTCTCCGGCGAGCCGAACTGGACGCCGACTTTTTCACGGATCTGGTTGGTGAAGATGCAGACCGTCTTGGTCCGGTTGAGGCTCCCCGCCAGTTTCCGCAGCGCCTGCGACATCAGCCGTGCCTGCAGGCCGACCGTGGTATCGCCGATCTGCCCGTCGAGCTCCGCTTTCGGGGTCAACGCCGCGACCGAGTCGATCGCCACTATGTCGACCGCCGCCGAGGCGATCAGCCGGTCGGCGATCTGCAGGGCCTGCTCGCCGTAGTCGGGCTGGGAGACGAGAAGCTCGTCGGTGTCGACGCCGATCGCCCGCGAGTAGACCGGGTCGATCGCGTGCTCGGTGTCGATGAAGGCGCAGACGCCGCCGAGCGCCTGGGCCTCGGCGATGATGTGGTTGACCAGCGTCGTCTTGCCCGAGGACTCCGGGCCGAAGATCTCGATGATCCGGCCGCGCGGCACGCCGCCGATCCCCAGCGCGAGGTCGAGCGCCAGCGACCCGGTCGGGATCGAGTCGACCTTGACCGTGCCTTTGTCGCCGAGGCGCATCAACGAGCCGACGCCGAAGTCCCGCTCGATCTGGGTCACGGCGGCCTCGAGGGCGGCGTCCTTCGCTTTGGCCTCCTTCGCGGTGAGGCCCTTCAAGTTCACTTTGTTGTCCGCCATCTCAGATCACCTCACTGCTGCCCCCTCAGGACAGCTCGACTTGGGCCAGCGGCACGTATCGCGCACCGCCCGGCTGGAGTTCAGAACGGTAGAGCGTCAATCGGACGGCATAGAACGGCTCTTTGAGCGGGTCCGGGAGGTCTCCGGGCCGCCTCGCGACCCTCGTCGGATGGCGCGATCCGCGCCCTTCCTGACGCACCCTGGCGACCGTGACGTGGGGCCAGAAATCACGCCCATCGTCCTCGTGGAGGCCCGCCGCGACCATCTTGTCCACCAATCCGTGATGGAGGTCGGTCGTAGCCGGGGACGGCGCCGGGAGCGCGAAGACCGCCGCCCGCCGCCGGCGCGGCAGCGAGATCGGGTCCTCGAGCTTCATCAGCACCGGCGGAGCGCTCACGTCTCGCACCGCCTCGACGATCGCTTCCGCCTCGCCCGCCTCATGGTTGCCGAGGAAGACCAGCGTCACGTGCAGCGACTCCGGCCGCACCGGCCGCAGCCCAGGGTCGATCAGCTCGGCCTCCCCCCACGCCGTCAATCCGTCTCGAATCTTGTCGGGAAGGTCGAGCGCCACGAACAGCCGCTGTCGCCTCCCTTGCCCCTCTTGACTTGCCATGGGGCCAAGCTAGGAGGGAAATGCGCGCGGCTCAACACCACTTCGCAACATCTCTGTGAATTTAGGAGAGCAGATCGCGCAAAAGGTGCATCGCGACCAGCCCCGAGCGTTCGCGGATGTCGGCGCGGTCGCCGGGGATCACCGGGGCGCGGGCGATCGAGGTCCCATCGGCGAGGATCGCGTTGAAGCAGACGTAGCCGACCGGCTTGTCCGGCAACGCTCCACCCGGACCGGCGATGCCGGTGACCGAGACCGCCACGTCGGCGTCGAACGCCTTCAGCGCGCCCGTGGCCATCGCCTCCGCGCACTCGGGAGAAACCGCCCCGTACTTCTCGAGGAGCGCCTTCGGCACCCCGAGCAGCTCTTCTTTGGCCTCATACGAATAAGTGACGGCGCTCCCGGCGAAGTAGTCCGACGCTCCCGGCACGTTCGTGATCCGCGCCGCCAGCAGGCCGCCGCTGCAGGACTCCGCCAGTCCCAGCCGGTGCCCCGCCAGCAGCTTCGCCACCTGCTGGTCGATCGTCTCGCCGTCGAGGCTGAACGTCTCCCGCTCGTGGCGCCGCCGCAGCCCGTCGCGCACCGCCATCGCGGTCGCCTCGGTCTCCTCGCGCCAGCGCACGTCGATCTCGATCTCCCCCCGCCGCAGGCAGGTGGTGATCTCGACCGCGTCGACGTCCACCCCGTCGTCGTCCTCGATCTCGCGCAGGCTTTTGGCGATTTCGGACTCCGGCACGCCGAACATCCGCATCGTCAGGCCGTGCAGCGGCGTCGCGCGCGCCAGCACGGCCCGCACCGCGTCCGTCTCCAGCGCCCGCGGCCACATCGGCCGCAGCTCGCGCGGCGGGCCGGGCATGACGATCACGACGCGCTCGCCGGCCGGCACGACCAGCCCCGGGGCGGTCCCGACCGGATCGAGCGCCACCGCCCCCTCCGGCACCATCGCCTGCTTGCGGTTGGACTCCATCACGGCCTCTTCGTCGAACTTGAAGCTGCGGTTGCGGGCGAAGCGGTGCAGGATCTCGCGGATCTGCGCCTCCATGTCCGCGTCGAGCCGCAGCGGCCGCCCGGCGAAGCGCCCGACGATCTCCGCCGTCAGGTCGTCCGCGGTCGGCCCGAGGCCGCCGCTGGTGACGATCAGGTCCATCTCCTCGGCCGCCAGGAACCGCAGGGCGTGCTCGAGGTCGTCGGGACGGTCGGCGACGACGATGATTTGGGCGACCTCGACCCCCAGCTCGGCGAGCCGTTCGCTGATCCACGGTCCATTGGCGTCGGCGATGCGGCCGGTGATCACCTCGGTCCCGGTGACCACGATCCCGGCTCTGACGACGCCCGCCTTCACGGGGGCGAACCTACCGGACCGGCGCGCTCAGGAAGCGTCGCCGGCGCCGTCGGCCCCGACCGGGGAAGGCTCGGCGCTCGCCCCGCCGCCCCCGCTCCCGGACCCCGGCCCGCCGACGACGCGGGCCAGATCGGCCTGCGTGATCAGCACCTGGCGCGGCTTGGAGCCCTCGTAGCCGGAGATGACGCCGCGCCGCTCGAGCATGTCGATCAGCCGCCCGGCCCGCGTGTAGCCGACCCGCAGGCGCCGCTGGATCATCGACACCGAGGCGGTTTCGGTCTGCACGACCAAGTGGATCGCCTCGTCCAGCAGGTCGTCGGAGTCGGGGTCGAAGTCGTCGTCCCCGCGGCCACCATCGCCCTCGGCGGCCTCCGGTGTCTCCAGCAGCTCTTCCTCGAACTCCGGTTCCCCCTGCTTGGCCCAGTGGTTGGTGATCGCCGCGATCTCGTCCTCGGTGATGAACGCGCCCTGGACGCGCGCCAGCTTCGAGGTCCCGGCCCCGCGGAAGAGCATGTCGCCCTGGCCGAGCAGCGACTCGGCGCCGCCCTGGTCGAGGATCACCCGCGAGTCGGTCTGCGATGACACCGCGAAGGCGATCCGGCTCGGGATGTTGACCTTGATCGTGCCGGTGATGATGTCGGTCGAGGGGCGTTGGGTCGCCAGCACGAGGTGGATGCCGGTCGCCCGCGACTTCTGCGCCAGGCGGATGATCGAGTCCTCGACTTCGGCGGGCGCGACCATCATCAGGTCCGCGAGCTCGTCGATCACGCAGAGGATGTGCGGCAGCGGCGCCTCGCCGGCTTTGCGGCGGGTCCGGTTCAGCTCCTCGAGGTTGCGGGCGCGGGCCTGCGACATGACGCCGTAGCGCGTCTCCATCTCGGTGATCAGGTTGGCGAGGACGTTGGCGGCGAGCCGCGGCGAGGTCACCACCGGCGTCAGCAGGTGCGGGACCTGCTCGTAGTGGTTCAGCTCGACCTGCTTGGGATCGACCAGCACCAGGCGCACTTCGTTTGGCGAGCACGCCATCAGGATCGAGGAGAGCATCGCGTTGACGCAGGCGCTCTTGCCCGAGCCGGTGGTACCGGCGACGAGCAGGTGCGGCATCTTCGCGATGTCGGTCCAGACCGGGTTGCCGTCGATGCCCTTGCCCAGCCAGACGACCAGCGGCGAGGCCTTCGGCGGGCGCCCCTGGTAGATGTCGCCGAGGCGGACCATGCGGCGTTTCGCGTTCGGCACCTCGACCCCGACGGCCTGTTTGCCGGGGATCGGCGCGAGGATGCGGATGTCGGTCGAGGCGAGCGCGTAGGCGAGGTCGTTCGCCAGCTCGGTGACCTTCTTGACTTTGATGCCGGGAGCGAGGCGCAGTTCGTACAGGGAGACGTGCGGGCCGCTGACGACGCCGACGATCTTCGCGTCGACGCCGAAGTGGCCGAGCGCCTCGATCAGCTTGCGCCCTGTCGCCTGCTGGTCGCGCGGGTCGGGACCCTTGTCGCCTTTGCCGCGCTCGAGCACGCGCGGGGACGGCATCCGATAATCGATCTCCTCCGAGGTGGTGACGCCGCGCAGATTCCCCATCGGGGTGGGTTTGGGCGCGTCCTCTTCGGCTTCGGGCTCCGCCGGGAGTTCGTGCTGAACCGGTTCAGGGGCAGGCTCTGGTTCTGGCTCGGGCTCCGGATCCCGGACCACCTGCGTCTCGGCGGTGTCGGCCTCCTCGTCGAAGTTGAAGAGGCCCGGGGCGAAGATGTCGTCGTCGCGGTCCTCCGCCAGCGCCACGGTCGGGGCGAAGCTCTCGTCGTCCTCGTCCGGGTAGTCGCTCATCACGTCGGTCTTCGCCGCCTTCGTGTCGGCGGTCCGTCCGTCGCGGCGCTTGCGCCATTCCTCGGAGTTCTGACGGACGGTGCGCGCCGTCGCCTCGCTGCCCTTCGCGCCGCCGACGAAGATCGCCCGCAGGCCACGGCCGATCCCCCGCGCCAGCGCCGAGATCGAGGTGCCGGTGAGGATCATCCCGCCGGCGACCAGCATCAGCAGGGTGAAGATCCGCGCGCCGACCGAGCCGAAGAGGTAGACGAGCGCGGTTTCGATCCCATAGCCGACCTTGCCCCCTTCCCAGCCGAAGAAGAGCACGAAAAGCAGGTAGATCCCCGCCGCGACGAGGAAGAGGCCGATCAGGTCCAGATGCCGCTGCTCGAGGCCGGCGAAGAGGCCGAATCCACCGCGGGATCGGGCCGCTTTGCCGCGTTTGGCTTTGGCTTTGGATTTCCGGGCCGGGGCTTTACGGGCAGGGGCGCGCTTCTGTCGTTCGAACACCCGTCCGATTTCGACGTCGATCCCCCAACCCCTGCGGCCTTCCCGTCCAGGACGCAAAGCCGCTTTAAATTCGGCGTAAAACCACCGCAAAGAGCGCTGGAACCGGTTTAACATCGGCTGCATGCTCAGCACCGATCCTGAAGTCCAGCAAGGCGGCCGCGTCCTGGTCGTCGAGGACGACGCCGACATCGCCGACGTCCTGCGCCGCTCGCTGCGCAACGAGGGCTACGAGGTGCGGACCTCCGCCGACGGCGTCGAGGCGCTCGACCTGGCCGTCGGGTTCGTCCCTGACCTGGTCGTGCTCGACCTCGGCCTCCCCGGCCTCGACGGGATCGAGGTCTGCCGGCGCCTGCGCCAGGAGGGCGACGTGCCGATCCTGATGCTGACCGCGCGCGCCGAGACCGAGGACCGCGTCACCGGCCTCGACAGCGGTGCCGACGACTACCTGGTGAAGCCCTTCGAGCGCAAGGAGCTGCTGGCGCGGATCCGCGCGCTGCTGCGCCGCCGCCCGCCGCGCGGCGCCGCCTCGCTCGAGGTCGGCGACCTGCAGCTGAATCCCGACACCCGCGAGGTCCACCGCGGCGACCGCGAAATCGAGCTGACCAACCGCGAGTTCGAGCTCTTGGAGTTCCTGATGCGCAACGAGCGCCTGGTCGTCTCCCGCGAGCGCCTGCTCGACGAAGTCTGGGGCTATGACCCGATGGCCGCCACGAACACGATCGACGTCTTCATCTCCAACCTGCGGCGCAAGCTCGAGGCGGGCGGCGAGCCCCGCCTCCTCCACACCAAACGCGGCGCGGGCTACGTCCTCAAAGACTGATGGTCGCCGCGGCACGCAGCGGCACCGCGGCCTGGCTGCGCCGGGTCGTGCGCCCGCCTGCCTGGCCGGTCCGCTGGCGCCTGGCGGCCGTCTCGGCCGGGCTGACCCTGGTGATCCTGATGATCTTCGGCGGCGTGATCGGGCAGATCGCGACGACGCGGATCCGTGACGACTTCAACGGGGAGGTCGCCAACGCCGTGGAAAGTTTGCAGCGCGAACTCCACGTGGTCCGTCCCTTGATCGGCGCGGAACCGGACGTCGTCCCGAAGAGCCTCGCCGGCTACGTCGCGACGGAGGACGCCTCGCTCCGGGTCTACGACAGCGCCGGGCGCGAACTTCGTCAGCTGCGCGGCGGCCGGCTGGGTGCGCCGCCGAGCGAAACCGGCACGGTCGAACGCAACGGGATGCGGATCGTGACCGCGGTGCTCTCCGAAGAAGGGGTCGGGACCGGTTACGTCCAGTACGGCCGCAGCACCGCGCACGTCGACGACACGATCGACCGCATCTGGTTCTTGGTCGTCGCCGGGATCCTCGGCGGCACGGCCCTCGCCGTGCTCGCCGGCGTGGCGATCGCGGCACGGGCGATGCGGCCGATCGCGACGCTCACCGCGAGCGCCAAGGAGGTCTCGGAGACCCGCGATCCCTCCCACCACATGCCCCGCCCGCCGGTCGAAGACGAGGTCGGCGAACTGGCCGAGACGCTGGAGCAGATGCTGCGCTCGCTGGACGCGGCGCGGGCCGAGCGCGAGCAGGCGATGCAGCAGCAGCGCGAGTTCGTCGCCGACGCCTCGCATGAGCTGCGCACGCCGCTGACCAGCGTGCTCGCCAACCTGGAGCTGCTGCAGGCCTCGCTCGGCGACCCCGGCCAGGCCGAAGACCGCGAGGTGGTCGACTCGGCGCTGCGCTCCTCGCGGCGGATGAGCCGCCTCGTCTCCGACCTCCTGCTGCTGGCGCGGGCCGACGCGGGCCGGCTTGCCGCGCATCGGCGCTGTGACCTCGCCGAAATCGCCGGCGACGCGGCCCTCGAGGCGGCGCCGCTGATGGGAGGCCGCGAGTTCGTCATCGACAACGACCGGCCGCTGCGGGTGGACGGGAGCGCCGACGAGCTCCACCGCATGGTCCTCAATTTGCTCGACAACGCCGCCCGCCACACCCCGGACGGGGCGACGATCGAACTGCGGCTCTCCCGACAGGGCGACGACGCGGTGGTCGAAGTCGCCGACGACGGGCCTGGGATCCCCCAGGCGATGCGGATCCAGATCTTCGACCGCTTCGTGCGCGGCGAAGGCCCCGCCGACACCGCCCGCGGCAACGGCACCGGCCTCGGCCTGGCGATCGTCAGCGCCGTCGCCGCCTCGCACGGCGGCAGCGTCGAAGCGACCGAATCGCCCTCCGGTGGCGCCCTCTTCCGCGCCCGCATCCCGGTCGCCGACGCGGAGCCCGCCGACACAAAGCATTCATCCTCAATCTTTTAGGGCGGCTTTAGTTCCCGTCCCTAGATTTGCCGGTGGACGAGACACTAGCCCGCCGGGATTCTCCCCAGACACTGTCCCGGCGGGCTTTTTTTCTGCCGTTTTTCAGGCTTCCGCGCGAGGGGTAGATTCGGGGGCTTGGCGGGGGGCGGTTTGGGTGGGGGTTCGGGGAAGGGACGGGCGGGGGTTCGGGCCGTTGCGGCCGTCCGAGATGGCGTGGCGGTGTCCTGGGCTCCTCATGGGGGTCCTGGCAGGCTGTGACCCCCATGAGGAGCCCAGGACGCGAGGCTTCTGTCGGGGAGGCGTCACAGGGACGTCACGGAGTCGGACTTCCGTGAAGGAGGCGTCACAGGGACGGTGCGATGTCGGACTTCCGTGGGAGAGCCACCGCAGGGACGGGGGGAGGTCGGACTTCCGTGACGATCGTGTCCGGGAGATCCCACACCTCGGCCCGATCGGTCACAGAGATGCCGGGAACGTCACACTTCCCGGCCCTGAAAGGCCCCCTTCGGGCCAGGTTCGAGGGGCCTGAAACGCGCTGCGTGTCTTTGGGCCCCTATAGGGGCCTCAATACACGCAGCGCGTAGGTCGGTGTTGCACAACACGGGAGGAAGCGTGGAG
>Ga0207678_10003879_pt1 | contig 13446 bp, 12 predicted proteins | sample KBSC63metaG_FD_184319 | JGI IMG/M metagenome (GOLD analysis project Ga0207678, IMG submission 184319) | Corn rhizosphere microbial communities from Kellogg Biological Station, Michigan, USA - KBS C6-3 metaG (SPAdes) (version 2) | ecosystem: Host-associated > Plants > Roots > Rhizosphere > Soil ... | reverse complement strand
CGGCGCAGCGGCCGGCGGAAGCGCAGACGCGTCCGCACGGGGTCGCCCGGATGCACGCCGGGTGAAGTGACCAGCCGGCACGCCCACAGAGCCACCACCGGGATCTCCTCCGGCTCGTGCGTCCAGCCGGTCAGCGCGTGCACGTTGTAGCCGTCGACGCCGTCCTCACAGGCGATGATTTCGCGTTCGGTGATGCGGCGCAGCACCGTCTTGCGATGCATCACCGCCGTGACGAGCATCCGCTTCATGAAAACGGGCTGTGCACCCTTCGAAGCCGCTCGAGCCCGCCAGCCGACGCACCGGCCGCTCGCGACCGCCCCCACCGCACGCCCGACGTCGATGTAGAACCGCCAGCCCGGCTCGTCCAACGAGACCAATTTGTCCGCCAAGCAGCCGGCCAAGTCGCCGACGGCCCGCTGCCAGGCCTTGTGCATGGGAGTCGTGGTGCTGGGCGGCGGGTCGCCGAAGACGCCCTGCAATCGCCTCAGTTGCTTGAAGCGGTCCTCGAGCGTCGCCTTCCAGGCGGTTTCCCCGGGTGCAGGCGGAATCCGGAACGCCGCCATCAGCGTATTGCGACGGCGAGACTCGCCCGCCGAGCCGAGTTTGCCGATCTCGTCGGCGATCAGGCCAAAAACTGCGAACGCGCGCAATTCGGGCGTCTCGGCGGACAGCACCGCCGTCGGCGCCACCAACGAGCGCAGCGCAGCGGCCGATTTACTCGCCGGTTCTTCAATCGCGTAGCGGAGGAACCGGATCGGTCCGCCATTCGGACGAGTCGCCAACCAGCGCAGCGCATCTTCGACCACCGCGGGCGAAGCCACTTCGTCGGCGCACTCTCGGTCCATCGGGATAGTCACGGCATCCTCCACGGACAATGATCGACAATTCCCCGGCAAGCCCGGACAACGGTGGGATCAGTGGCGACAACCGTCCGGCGACGAGAAACTCGCCGCGAAAACAAAAGATCATTTCCGGTCCGGCCTGCCACCGGTCACCATTGCCCTTAGGCGTACTAGTACACCATCAAGAGGGGTAGAACAATGGCCAAGGACGTCGTCGGCAGAACGGATCCGCCGTCGCCCCGGTCGGACGACGGCCGCGGATTGCGCGAATCGATCAAAGCCGGCCTGGCCGGAATCGGAGGGCTCTACCTGGTCACCGGCTCGCTGGCCGTGACCGCGATCGGAGCGATCGTCGCGCTCGTTCTGGTGGCCGTGCAGGCGGCCCGATGACTGAGATCGATGACCATCTCGGGCGCCGGGTCGGCCACCGAAACTCTCCGACGCCGAACTACTCACCCTCGCCGTCGCGCAGGGCACGTTCCCCTGCCTTCCGGGCCAGTCCGGCTACAACAAACGCCTGCGCGCGTCGTTGCCGCTGATCAAACAACTGATCCGGATACTGGCCACCGATACCGATCTGTGGACAGACCCGGCCTGGGTGGCCGACTCGACACCGGTCGAGTGCGCCCGCTCCCGACCGGCGGTGAAGCGATCGAACCTGGCCGGGAGCGGCCGGCTACAGCTACTGCGCCGGCCACTCCCGGTTCCTCTGGGGCCTGCGGCTACACCTGATCGCCACACCCACCGGCCTGCCCATCACCCGATCCCTGACCGCCTACGACCACTGATCAGTTCGGACTTACTCGTCTAGGCCAGCTGCTGCCGCACCGCCGAGGCGAACCGCGTCGTCGCGCTCGGGTCCGCCTGGCGGAAGCCCAGTGACGGCTCCGCCAGTTCCAGCTCCAGCAGCAACGGCTTCCCGTCCGCACCGCGCACCAGGTCCACCCGCGCGTACAGCAGCTCGGCCCGCAGGATCCCCAGCAACGCCGTGGCGGCGTCCAGGACGTCCTCCGCCAGCGCCACGGCGTCCGCCGGCGGCGAAGCGGGGGCCAGCTCCTCCGTCAGGTACAGCCCGGAGGAATCCATTGTGGACCCCAGCATCGCGCCCTTCTTGAACGCGTGGGAATAGATTCCGCCCAGGTAGACCAGAGCGAGCTCACCGGAAGTGTCCACACTGGACTGGTACGGCTGGATCAGCGCCGTGTGCCCCTCGGCGTGCAACGACGCCACGTGCGCCGAAGCGTCCGCTCCTCCGGCGAACCGGGCGGCTCCACGCGAACCCGCGCCCACCGACGGCTTCACCACGAAGTCCGATGACGGGAAGGACGCCGAGGAGCCCGGCGAGACGAGCGACGTCGGCACCACCGCCAAGCCGGCGTCCAGCAGCTCCTCCAGGTACGACTTGTCCGTGTTCCACCGCACGACCGCCGCCGGGTTGAACAGCGATGGCACCGATTCGCACCACGAGAGGAACTCGGAGCGCCGCGAAGCGTAGTCCCAGGTCGCGCGCAGGATCACCGCGTCGGCCGAGGCGAAGTCGAACGCAGAATCCCATGGCGCCCACGACACCGCAAAGCCCAGCGAAGTCAACGCGGGCACGACGGCGTCGTCGTCGCCGTCACCCGTGGGGAGCTCCGCGCAGCTGACCAGGACCGCGGTGGGGCTCACCGGCCCGCCATCTTGCGGCGGTGCTCCGCGCCGATCTTCGTGGCCTGGACCGTCTCCGCGTCCCACGTTGCCGGTGCGAGGTCCTCGACCGCTGCCACCAGCGCTTCGCCGGTCGCCACCGAGGGCACCACGACGTCGCCGAGAGCGCCGTCCGCGCCGACCAGGACCACGCGGGCACCGGCCCGGCCGATGTTCTCCACCACCGCGCGGGAGGGCTTGCCGTGCGCCTTCACGAACTTGCGCGCCGCGGCCAGCTGCGCGCCGGACGGCGTTACGACGGTCTCTTCTGAAGTCACGTCCCGAACGATAACCAAGAACCCGCCGGAACGCGGAACAGCGTGGCCTCGGCCATAGTTGCACCCGGGAGAACCCGATCCGAGGAGGACCCATGCCCACCGCAGTGCAGGTGACGAAGACCGGCGGCCCGGAAGTGCTCGAACCGGCCGAAGTGGACGTCCGTGCCCCGCAGGCGGGCGAACTCCTGGTCGACGTCGCCGCGGCCGGGGTCAACTACATCGACACCTACCAGCGCCAGGGCATCTACCCGATGGAACTGCCGGTCGTGCTCGGCCTCGAAGGCGCCGGCACCGTCGTGGAGGCCGCCGACGGCACCGGCTTCGCGCCCGGCGACCGGGTGGCCTGGCAGGGGTCGATCGGCAGCTACGCGGCCCGCAAGCTCGTCCCGGCGTCGGTCGCGGTGCGGGTCCCCGAGGGCGTCTCCCTCGAGACGGCCGCCGCGACCATGCTGCAGGGCATCACCGCGCACTACCTGGTCGCCTCGACCTTCGAGGTCAAGCCGGGCCACGACGTGCTGGTGCACGCGGCCGCGGGCGGCGTCGGCCTGCTCCTCGTGCAGCTGGCGAAGGCGCGCGGTGCCCGCGTCATCGGCACGGTGTCGACCGAGGAGAAGGAGAAGCTCGCCCGCGAAGCCGGCGCGGACGACGTCATCCGGTACGACCGCGAGGACTTCGCCAAGATCACCCGCGAGCTGACGAACGGCGAAGGCGTCGACGTCGTCTACGACGGCGTCGGCAAGGACACCTTCGACGGCAGCCTGGCCAGCCTGAAGGTCCGCGGCCTGCTCGCGCTGTTCGGCGCCTCCAGCGGCCCCGTCCCGCCGCTGGACCCGCAGCGCCTCAACTCCGGCGGCTCGCTGTACCTGACCCGCCCGACGTCCGTGCACTACACGCGCACGCGGGAAGAGATGGCCTGGCGCGCGAAGGAGCTGTTCGACGCCATCCTCGCGGGCGAGCTGACCATCCGCATCGGCGGCAAGTACGCACTGGCCGACGCCCGCAAGGCCCACGAGGACCTGCAGGCCCGCCGCACCACCGGCAAGCTCCTGCTCATCCCGTGACCGCCGGATCGGGCCGGACGCGCCGTCCGGCCGGATCGCGGCGTCAGCGGTCGTAAGCGATGTCCAGCCTGGAGGAGAAGCCGGCCGGGGTGGCTCCCGCGGGCCCGCAGGGGCCGCAGAACATCGAGTAGTGGAACACGAACTTCAGGTTCGCGGTTCCCGGCCCCTGCACCCGGAACGTGCAGTTGCCGTAGAGGTCGTACTTGGTGTTGTCCGACTGGTTTCCCGGCACGGTCGAATGCCAGAAGTAGTCGACCGGGACGGCCGCGTGCGTGTCGTGGTAGTTCAGCTGCATGTGCCCGGCCGTGCAGTCCATCGGGCTGGTGGCGATCGCCTGGACGGCGGGCGAGATCCGGAACGACCAGGCCATCGGCACCGGGTGTCCCGGGTTGGTCTGGGCCTGCCCGGTGAACCGGCCGTTGCGGTCCGTGTCGTCGAACGTGGTGTTGGCCTGGGTGAACGTGAAGTAGTGGTCCGCCGCCGCCACTCCGGTCAAGGTGCCGGAGAGGGCCAGCACCGCGGCGCCGGCCGTGACCACTTCACTGACGCGAACTGCCTTCATCGCCGTCCCCTTCGATGGAGTTGATCCAGAGGGCCCGCAGGTGGAACTCGTCCTGTTCGGCTCGTTCGACGGTCAGTTCCACCGCGTCCCCCACCCGGAGCTGCCGGAACCCGCCGGCGAGCACTCCCTTGCTCCGCGGGTCCACGGTCGAATAGTGGACCCAGATGGGATCGCCGAAATCGGGCGAATCGACGACTCCCCAGCCGTCGTCGGTGTGCCACAGGCGAACTCGGCCGCGATGGACCCGCCCGTCCGAATACCCCAATCCGGACTCACCCCCTCTGCCGCCAAAGCTAGACACCGGCGCGAGAGAGCGTCAACGCTCCGGGCCACGGAGCACTCGAACGAGCGGACCGGTCACTCCATCAGGGTCCGGCGTCAGGAGGCGGGAACGGACACCGCGTCGGTGACGAAGACCAGCGTCTCGTTCGGCTTGATGCCGCGGCCGCCCTGGCCGTAGGCGAGGTCCGGCGGGATGATCATCATCCGGCGGCCGCCCTGCTTGACGCCGACCAGGCCCTGGTCCCAGCCGGGGATGACCTCGCCCGCGCCGAGGTTGAGCTCGAACGGCTTGCTGTCGAACGAGCTGTCGAGCACCTTCTTGTCCGACCAGGTCATCACGGTGTAGTTCATCTTGAGCTGCTGCCCGGCCTTCGCCCCGTTCCCGGTGCCCTCGGAAAGGTCTTTCGTGACCAGCTGCTTCGGCGGGTCGCAGTCGTCCGGGATGGTGATCGTCGGCGCCTCGCCGAACTTGCCCGTCGTCTTGACGTCGGCCGCGGTGCACTCGCGGCCCTTGCTCTGGGGCGCCGGCGCGGCGGACGACGGGACGGGCGGTCCCGCCGGGGCGGCCGTCTGGGTCTTGGCCTGCTGGCCGCACGCGGCCAGCGACAGCGCCGCCGCGGTGGCGACCACGATCTTCCCGATTTTCTGCATGCCGGGCACCCTAGCCAAGCACGGAGAGTGCCGGAACGTCGTCACCGGTCCGGACCACGCCGAGCCGCCGGGTCGCCCGCGTGAGGGCCACGTACAGGTCGTTGAGCCCGCGCGGCGATCCCGCGACGACCTCGTCCGGCGCGACCAGTACCACCGAGTCGAACTCCAGGCCCTTCGAACGCTCGACCGTCAGCACGCTCAGCCGCTCGTCGTGGCCGGAAAGCAGCGCCGACACCTCGTCGAACCGCCGAGCGGGCACCAGGACCGCCACCGTGCCACCGTCCACTTCGGACAGCTCGCGCGCCGCCAGCGAAGGCAGCTCCGCCGCGAGGTCCGCGGGACGCACCGACCACGGCGGAACCCCGGTCTCCCGCACCGAGGAGGGCGCCGAAAGCGAAGGCGAGACCTCGGCGAGCACCCGCGCCGCGACGGCCATGATCTCGGCCGGCGTGCGGTAGTTCACCGTCAGCTGCTCCAGCCGCCAGCGGTCCTCGACGTACGGCGAGAGCACCTCGCCCCACGACCGCGCCCCGCCCGCCGCGCCGGTCTGGGCGACGTCCCCGACCAGGGTCATCGACCGGTTCGGCGTGCGCCGCATGAGCAGCCGCCAGTCCATCGCCGACAGTTCCTGGGCCTCGTCGACGATCACGTGCCCGAACGTCCAGGTCCGGTCCTGCGCGGCCCGCTGGGCGGCGGTCAGCTCGCTGCGCTCCTGCTGGCGCTCGGCGAACAGCTCGGCGTCGAGGACGTCGGAGACGCGCAGCAGTTCCTCGTCGATGATCTCTTCGTCCTGTTCGAGGATGTCGAGCACGCCCTCGGCGTACGCGCGGTCCTCGCGCTCACGGCGTTTGCGCTCGACGCGGGCCTCGGTGTCGTCGACGCCGATCAGCTCGGCGAGCTCGTCGAGCAGCGGCACGTCCGCGGGCGTCCAGCGGGCGTCCCGTCCGCTCTCCAGAAGCAGGCGATCCTCGGGCGACAGCAGCTTCCCGGCGGCGGCGTCGAGGCGTTCGCGGTCGGCGAACAGGTCGTCGAGGACGCCTTCCGGCGACAGCACGGGCCACAGCGAGTTCAGCGCGGCGGCCACGTTTTCGTCCGCGGCCAGCTCGGCGCGGATGTCCTGCAGGTCCTGACCGTCCAGGAGGTCGTCCCCGAGCTTCCGGGCGGCCTGCCGGGTCAGCGCGTCGAGGACGTCGGAGACGAACAGGCGCCGCGCCGGGTTGTGCGGGCGCCGCGAGCGGCGGGCGCGCGTGCGGGCGTCGGTGCAGGTCTTGCGGTCCAGCCGCAGCACGTCGTGCTCGTGCTCGATCTCCAGCACCGGCTCGGGCACGCGCTGGCGGTCGCGCACGGCGTTGGCCAGCACCTCGGCCATCACCAGCCGTCCCTTGACCTCGGTGGCTTCGCGCGGTTCGACGCCGTCGGCGTCGAGGCCCGGGTAGAGCTGGCCGATGGTGGCGAGCAGCACACCGGTCTCGCCCAGTGACGGCAGCACCTGGCCGATGTAGCGCAGGAAGGTGCTGTTCGGGCCGACCACGAGCACGCCGCGCGTGGTGAGCTGCTGGCGGTGGGTGTAGAGCAGGTAGGCGGCACGGTGCAGCGCGACGGCGGTCTTGCCGGTGCCCGGCCCGCCCTGCACGACCATGACGCCGCCGAGCGGGGCGCGGATGATGCGGTCCTGCTCGGCCTGGATGGTCGCGACGATGTCGCTCATCTCGCCGGTGCGCCGCTGTTCCAGCGCGGCCAGCAGCGCGGCCTCGCCGGCCAGGCCGAGGTCCTGGCCCTGGTCGGCGGCGGTGAGGTCGAGGATCTCGTCGTCGAAGCCGGTGACCTTGCGGCTCAGCGACCGCAGGTGCCGTCGCCGGAGTACCCCTTCGGGGGACGCGGCGGTGGCGAGGTAGAACGGCCGCGCGACCGGCGCCCGCCAGTCGACCAGCAGCGGCTTGTAGTCGTCGTCTTCGTCGAAGAGCCCGAGCCTGCCGATGTAGGTCGTTTCCTCGGCGCTCTCGGGGACGAAGTCGAGCCGTCCGAAGGCCAGCCCCTGCTCGACGGAGCCGAGCTGGGCGAGCCGGTCGGTGTAGAGGGTCGTGGCGACGTCACGTTCGGTGCGCGCCTGCGGCGTGCCGCCGGTCTGCTGCAGCGTCTCGTCGAGGCGGCGCTGGGCTTCGAGGCGCTCGGCGTCGAGCTTCGCGTAGAGGGTGGTGACGTACGCCTGCTCGCGGGCGAGCTCGGCGGAAAAGCCGTCCGAAGACAAGGATCCTGCTTTCGCCTCGAGGAAAGAGCCAACGAAGTGTAACGGCGGTCGCCGGGCGATCATTCCGTCCCGAGGGCGCAGTACGGGTGGACCTCGGCGTGCGGAGCACCGCCGGGCAGCACCCGCTCCCCCGGTGCGCACGAGACAGCGGCCGGCGGAAGCTGTTCACCCCCGGTGATCCGCCCGTCCGGGGCCCGGAACAGGGCGGCGGCACCGCGGCTGGTGAGGGCCCGGCAGTTCGCCGAGCGGTAGCGGATCCCGTCCGGCACGACCACGGCCGTCACCGGGCTGAAGCCGCCCAGCGCCTCGGGCACGAGCCAGATCGCCGGGCCGAGCACCGGCCGGTCCGCCACGACCCCGATCCGTTGCCCCGGCAGGAGTACCGGCACCTCGACCGTCCGCCAGCCGGACGTCACCGGGATCCGGTAGGCGGCGAGGGTGCTGGTGTTCTCCAGCACAGCGGCGCCCGGCCCCCGCTCGACAACCCGGACGTCCCCACCGTCGGGGGCGGGGCCGGGGACGGCGGTGATCCGTTTCGGGATGGTGCAGCCGCCGGTGAGCAGGCTCTCGTCCAGGGCCGGCAGCTTCCCGCGGCCGAGCAGGGCGAGCAGCCCGAAAACGGCGATCGCGACGACGGCGACGCCGATCTTCCTGCTCATCGGGGACATCAGGGGATTCCGGCGGCGACGGCGAGCGGCCAACTCACTGCCCGCAACGGCCAACTCATCCACCGCAACGGCCAACTCGCCGGAAACACGGGCGAGTTGGCTGTTCCGGCACGTATGTTGGCCGCTTCGGGCAGCGAGTCGGCCCCTCCGGCGAGCAGCTCCGCGGGTGACCACGGGGGATCGGCGCCGAGCACCGTGCCCGACTCGACGACGTCCGCGAAGAACGCCGCCGGGCTCAGAACGGCAGGCCGAGGGTCGGCAGCCCGATCGCCGAGTCGACGGCCAGGGCCACGAACACGATCATCAGGTACGTGTTCGACCGGTGGAACAGCGCCATCGGCTTGGTCTCCTCGCCGCGCCGGACCGCCGCCTGCAGGCTGTGCGCGTAGAAGAGGAACCAGCCGCCCGCGAGGATCGCGAACGTGCCGTACAGCCAGGACGTCACCGGGAGCAGCAGCAACGTCCACGCCACCATCACCCACGAGTAGATGACGATCTGGCGGGCGACGTGCTGGGCGGTGGCGACCACCGGCAGCATCGGGACGCCCGCGCGCTCGTAGTCGTCGCGGTACTTCATGCCCAGTGCCCAGGTGTGCGGCGGCGTCCAGAAGAAGATCACGCCGAACATCACGAACGCCGGCCACTGGACCGTGCCCGTGACGGCCGCCCAGCCGATGACGACCGGCATGCAGCCCGCCGCGCCGCCCCAGACCACGTTCTGTGACGTGCGCCGCTTCAGGCCGAGCGTGTAGACGAAGATGTAGAAGAGGATCGTCGCGATCGCCAGGATCGCCGAAAGCAGGTTCACCGTGAGGTAGAGCACGACGGCCGAGGCGACGCCCATCACCAAGCCGAAGACCAGCGCGCCGCGGCGGGGCACCGAATCCTTGACCAGCGGGCGGCGCTTCGTGCGGTTCATCACCTTGTCGATGTCCGCGTCGATCACGCAGTTGAGCGCGTTCGCGCTGCCCGCGGCCATCGTCCCGCCGACCAGCGTGGCCAGTACCAGCCACGGCGAGGGGATCTGACGGCCGGCGAGGAACATCGCCGGGATGGTGGTGACCAGGAGGAGCTCGATCACCCGCGGCTTCGCCAGTGCGGCGTAGGCGCCGACGACCCGGCGGATGCTTCGCCGGTCACCGTGCGGTCGTTCACCGGTCGGGTGCACGGCGCTGGTGTCGTCACTGCGTCCGTGCGCAGCGTTCACCAACGACATTTCACTCCCTGCGTCAGGTTCGGGTGGGCCACAGCTCGGTTAGGCGTGGTGGAACCGAGGAACCCGCCGGACTGAACCCTGAACCGATGTTAGACGTGGTGAATCCCGTGGGTGATCGCGGGTCCTCGACCGGCCCAAGCACTAGGCTGGCCGCGACGGGCCGCGATTGCCCCTGCGCACGGCCGCGAGCAGGAATATCGTCCCTTCGGGATCGATTGAGATAAGTAGCCGCGCGCACGGGTAACCGGAACGAGGAAGACCAGCCGCAACCATCATGACCGGGAGTTGGAGTTCAGTGTCCGAAACCGCCACTACCAGCGAGAACAACCCACTCCTCCGGCGCAACACGCCCGCCGACTGGACCGACACCGACACCCGCGCCGTGGACACCGTCCGGGTGCTCGCCGCCGACGCGGTGGAGAACTGTGGCAGCGGCCACCCCGGCACCGCGATGAGCCTCGCGCCGCTGGCCTACACGCTGTTCCAGCGCGCCATGCGCCACGACCCGAACGACCAGCACTGGCCGGCCCGCGACCGGTTCGTCCTCTCGGCGGGTCACTCGAGCCTGACCCTCTACATCCAGCTGTTCCTCGCCGGCTACGGCCTCGAGCTCGAGGACCTCAAGCAGCTGCGCAAGTGGGGCTCGAAGACCCCGGGTCACCCCGAGTACCGGCACACCGACGGCGTCGAGACCACCACCGGCCCGCTCGGCCAGGGCTTGGCCAACGCCGTGGGCATGGCGATGGCGGCCCGCCGCGAGCGCGGCCTGCTGGACCCGGACGCCGCCCCCGGCGAGAGCATCTTCGACCACTTCGTCTACGTGATCGCCTCCGACGGCGACATCGAAGAGGGCGTCACCTCCGAGGCCTCGTCCATCGCGGGCCGCCAGGAGCTGGGCAACCTGATCGTCTTCTACGACGACAACAAGATCTCGATCGAGGACGACACCAACATCGCGCTGTCCGAGGACACCGTCGCGCGCTACGAGGCCTACGGGTGGCACACCCAGGTCGTCGAGGGCGGCGAGAACGTCGTCGCGATCGAGGAGGCGATCGCGGCCGCCAAGGCCGAGACGCAGCGGCCGTCGTTCATCGCGCTGCGGACCGTGATCGGTTACCCGGCCCCGAAGAAGATGGGCACCGGCAAGGCGCACGGCGCCGCGCTGGGCGGCGAAGAGGTCGCCGCGGTCAAGGAGATCCTCGGCTTCGACCCGGAGCAGTCGTTCCAGGTCGAGGACGACGTGCTCAAGCACACCCGCCAGGCGCTCGAGCGCGGCAGGACCGCGCACGCCGAGTGGACCGAGAAGTTCGACGCGTGGGCCCAGGCCAACCCCGAGCGCAAGAAGCTCGCGGACCGGCTGTCCACCCGCACGCTGCCCGAGGGCTTCGCCGACAACCTGCCGAAGTGGGAGCCGGACGCCAAGGGCGTCGCGACCCGCAAGGCCTCCGGTGAGGTGCTGAACGCCCTCGCCGAGCCGCTGCCGGAGCTGTGGGGCGGCTCTGCCGACCTGGCCGAGAGCAACAACACGACGATGAAGGGCGCCGACTCGTTCGGTCCCGAGAAGGCCGCCACCGACATGTGGCAGGCCACTCCGTACGGCCGGACGCTGCACTTCGGCGTCCGCGAGCACGCCATGGGCTCGATCCTCAACGGGATCGCGCTGCACGGCGGCACCCGCCCGTACGGTGCGACGTTCCTCATCTTCTCCGACTACATGCGCCCGCCGGTCCGGCTGGCCGCGCTGATGAAGGCGCCGGTCACCTACGTCTGGACGCACGACTCGATCGGCCTCGGCGAGGACGGCCCGACGCACCAGCCGATCGAGCAGCTCTCCGCGCTGCGCGCGATCCCGGGCCTCAACGTCGTCCGCCCGGCGGACGCGAACGAGACCGCGTACGCCTGGAAGGCCGTGCTGGAGGACACCGACCACCCGTCCGGCCTGGCGCTCACCCGCCAGAACGTGCCGGTGCTCGAGGGCACCAGCGCCGAGGGCGTCGCCAAGGGCGGGTACGTCCTGGCCGACAGCGACGGCACGCCGGACGTCGTGCTGATCGCCACCGGTTCCGAGGTCCAGCTCGCCGTCGAGGCGAAGAAGACCCTCGAGGCCGACGGCGTCAAGGCGCGCGTCGTGTCCATGCCGTGCGTCGAGTGGTTCGACGCGCAGGACGCGGCCTACCGCGAATCCGTCATCCCGGCCGGCGTGAAGGCCCGCGTGTCCGTCGAGGCGGGCATCGCCCAGTCGTGGCACCGCTTCACCGGTGACGCCGGGGTGAACGTTTCGATCGAGCACTTCGGCGCCTCCGCCGATGCCGCCACACTGTTCCGTGAGTTCGGTTTCACCGCGGAAGCAGTCGTCGAGGCCGCGCGCCGCTCGATCGCCAACACCAAGAACTGAAGGGACTGAAGCAGCAATGAGCACCGACAAGCTCGCGCAGCTGTCCGAGGCCGGCGTTTCGATCTGGCTGGACGACCTTTCGCGTGAACGCCTGAACACCGGCAACCTGGCCGACCTGGTCCGCGACAAGCACGTCGTCGGCGTCACGACCAACCCGACGATCTTCGCCAACGCGATGTCGAAGGGCGACGCCTACGACGAGCGCACCCGGGAGCTCGCGGCCCAGGGCGCCGACGTCGAGGCGACCATCCGCGACCTGACCACGACCGACGTGCGCAACGCCGCGGACCTGTTCCGCGACGTCTACAACGCCACGAACGGCGTCGACGGCCGCGTCTCCATCGAGGTCGACCCGCGCCTGGCCAAGGACACCGGCAAGACGGTGGCCGAGGCGAAGGACCTGTGGAAGACCGTCGACCGGCCGAACGTGCTGATCAAGATCCCGGCGACCGAAGAGGGCCTGCCGGCGATCACCGCCACGCTGGCCGAGGGCATCAGCGTCAACGTCACGCTGATCTTCTCCGTCGAGCGCTACGAGAACGTCATCAAGGCGTTCTTCGCGGGCCTCGAGCAGGCGAAGGCCAACGGCCACGACCTGCGCGGCATCCACTCGGTGGCGTCGTTCTTCGTGTCCCGGGTGGACACCGAGATCGACAAGCGCCTGGAAGCCATCGGCACCGACGAGGCCCTGGCCCTGCGCGGCAAGGCGGCCGTCGCCAACGCCCGCCTCGCCTACGCGGCCTTCGAGGAGCTGTTCTCCTCCGACCGCTGGAAGGCCCTCGCGGCCGACGGCGCCAACGCGCAGCGTCCGCTGTGGGCCTCGACCGGCGTGAAGAACCCGGACTACTCCCCCACGCTCTACGTCGACGACCTGGTCGTGAAGGACACGGTCAACACGATGCCGGAGAAGACCCTCGACGCGGTCGCCGAGAGCTCCGAGCTCAAGGGTGACCAGGTCACCGGCCGTGGCGCCGAGGCGCAGGAGGTCTTCGACCAGCTCTCGGCCGTCGGCATCGACATCACCGACGTCTTCCTGGTGCTGGAGAACGAGGGCGTCGAGAAGTTCGAGAAGTCGTGGACCGAACTTCTGGACACCGTGAACGGGCAGCTCGAGAAGGCGAAGGGCTGAAGCACGACATGACGACAGGCGAAAAGACCGGCGTCGAGATCGTGGACGCCGCACTGGCGGAGCGCGCCGCGCCGCTGGCCGGACAGCTGGTCGCCGACCAAGCTGCTTCGAAGCTGGCGGCGCAGGACGCGACGCTCTGGGGGCCGGACGCCGAATCCGAGGCGTCGATCCGGCTGTCGTGGACGACGCTGCACAAGTCGTCGCGGCCGCTGATCGGCGAGATCGAGGCATTGCGGACCGAGCTGCGGTCCGAGGGTGTCGACCGCGTCGTGCTGGCCGGCATGGGCGGCTCGTCGCTGGCGCCCGAGGTGATCACCGCGACCGACGGCGTCGCCCTGACCGTGCTCGACACCACCGACCCCGGCCAGGTCGCCGACGCTTTGGCAGGCGACCTCGAGCGCACGGTGATCGTGGTGTCGTCGAAGTCG
>Ga0207678_10003875_pt1 | contig 13454 bp, 17 predicted proteins | sample KBSC63metaG_FD_184319 | JGI IMG/M metagenome (GOLD analysis project Ga0207678, IMG submission 184319) | Corn rhizosphere microbial communities from Kellogg Biological Station, Michigan, USA - KBS C6-3 metaG (SPAdes) (version 2) | ecosystem: Host-associated > Plants > Roots > Rhizosphere > Soil ... | reverse complement strand
CGCAGCGGAGCTGAGGGCGGCGGACGCCATCGTCGAGCACGGACATCGTCCATTGCGCTTGGTCGCTCGGTTGATCCTCCAGACGCGCCCAGTCGATCGTGCGTCCGTCCAGCCGCGGCGGCGTGCCGGTCTTGAGCCGGCCCTGACCAAGGCCGATGTCGCGGATCTGTGCCGACAACGCCGCCGACGCTCGCTCACCGCGTCGTCCACCCTCGACCAGGTCCTCCCCGACGAACATGCGGGCGTCGAGAAAGGTGCCCGTTGCGATCACGACCGCGCGGCACGGCAACTCGCCGACGCTGGTCTCAACCCCCGCGACTCCTCCATCGCGGATGAACAGTCGCAGCGCCTCGGCGACGATAATCTCCACACCGCTCTCGCTGAGCAGGTCGGCGATAGCATTCCGGTAAAGCTTGCGGTCGGCCTGGATCCGCGGCCCCCACACCGCCGGCCCCTTGCTCTGGTTGAGCATCCGCCGATGGATCGCCGCACGGTCCGCAGCGCGCGCCATCAGCCCATCGAACACGTCGAGCTCGCGCACCAAATGGCCCTTGCCAACCCCGCCGATCGAGGGGTTGCACGACATCTGCCCGGCGTCCTCGGCCCGGAAGGTCAGCAGGCCGACACGCGCGCCGCGGCGCGCCGCGGCAGCCGCGGCCTCGCATCCGGCATGGCCGGCGCCGATCACCAGAACGTCGTGCATGCCCTCGTTTAACCGATCACTGTTCCACGTGAAACAGGCTGTGCCTACTTCCCGAGGCAAAACCGACCGAACAGCGCGTCGAGTACGTCCTCGACGCCGGCTCGCCCGGTGAGGCGATCGAAGGCTGTTCGAGCTTGCCGAAGACCTTCGGCGATCAGCACGATGTCCGATCGGTCGCCCGCCAGAGCCTCTGCCGCCTCGGCCACATGCTGCGCCTGGCGCCGGTTGAGCGCCAGTAAGCCTTCATCTGGAAGAAGCGTCCTCGCCACCTCCGCGATTCGGTCGAGCAGCTCAGCAAGACCAGCGCCGGTCACGGAGGAAATCGCGATGCATCCTTCGGCAACCAAACCGCCGAGGTCCGCCTTCGAATGCACGCGCAGCATCCGCTCGTGGGTCGGCGTCTGCCCTGGATCCCCGAGCCATAGCAAAATATCCGCCCGCTCGATCAGCGCCTTCGACCGCGCCACACCCAATGCCTCCACTGCATTCTCGGCGGCGCGCAAGCCCGCGGTGTCGGTCAGCACGATGGGAATGCCGGCAAGGGCGAGCGGGACTTCGATATGGTCACGGGTGGTCCCTGGGATGTCGGTGACGATCGCCCGCTCCTGGCCAGCGATGGCATTCAGCAGGCTCGACTTGCCGGCGTTCGGCGGGCCGGCGACGACAACCCGGACCCCGTCCTTCAGCATCTCGGCGCGCGGCCGTTCGAGCCAGGAGCGAAGCTCGGCCTCGAGCTCCGCGACGCCGGAGAGCAGCCCCGGGTCGATCCCAGCGTCATCCTCGTCATAGTCGATCGCCCGCTCTGCCTCGGCGGACAGACTCAGCAGCCGCTCCTGCCATTCCCCGATCTGCTTGCTGAGGCCGCCCTCCGCGAGCGCCAATGCGGCCTTCCGCTGCGATTCGGTTTCCGCTTCGATCAGGTCGGCGAGACCCTCCGCCTCGGTCAGGTCGATCCGGCCATTCTCGAACGCCCGGCGGGTGAATTCGCCAGGCAAAGCCTCGCGCAGTCCTTCGACCGAAGCCAGGGCGCGGAGCATAGAATCGACCACCGCACGACCGCCATGACATTGAAATTCAACGATATCTTCGCCTGTCGCACTGGCCGTCGCGTCGAATCTCAGGACCAGGGCATCGTCAAGGCGCTCGCCGGAATCGGGGTCGCGCAACGTCCGCACTGCGGCGCATCTCGGCTCCGGAAGCGAGCCGGCAAGCGCGACCCCCGCATCCCGCGCCTTGGGACCGCTGACCCGAATCACCGAAATTGCCGCCGGCGGACGCCCGCTCGACAGAGCGAAGATCGTCTCTGCGTCAGGCGAGATGGGGCGCAACGTCCTTCCAGCCGTCCCAGATCATCTTGCCCGCGACCCACACGATGACGACCAGGCCGACATAGGCGATCCAGCGGTAGCGCTCGATGTAGCGCGCGATGAAATTCGCCGCGACGCCCATCAGGATGACCGAGAGGATCAAACCGAACACCAGGACCCAAGGGTGGTCGCGCGCCGCGCCTGCGACCGCCAGGACATTGTCGAGGCTCATACTGACATCGGCCAGGGCCACACCCCACGCGGCGCTGGCGAAGCTCCTGGCGGCACGCACGCCGCTGCGCTCGTCGCCGCTGACCTCGTCCGAGCCTGCGCTCTCGCCGGCGTGATGAAGCTCGCGCCACATCTTCCACGCGACCCACAGCAGGAGAAACCCGCCGGCCAGCACCAGCCCGACGATCTGCAGCAGCTGGCTGACCAGCAACGCGAAAATGATGCGCAAGACCAAGGCGGCGGCGACGCCGATCATGATCACCTTGCGCCGGTCCGCCGGCGGGAGGCCTGCTGCGAGCGCACCGACGACGATCGCGTTGTCGCCGGCAAGGACGATGTCGATCACGAGAATTTCGAACAAAGCGGCGATCGAGGCGGCGTTGATCAGCGAGGTGAGGTCCATGCCGTCGGCCCTAGCCGAGTCCGAAGGCGCTCCTCAAGCCATGCTCGCCGTCGACCCAGCCTTCGTAGATCATTCCGCCAGCGACCCACAGGATCACGGCGAGGCCGATATAGTTGATCCAACGGAACCGCTCGATCAGCTTGGCGACGTAATTGGCGGTGAGGCCCATCAACAGCACGGAGAAGGTCAGGCCGATCACCAGCAGCGCGGGATTTTCCCGCGCGATCGACGCGACCAGCAGGACGTTGTCGAGACTCATGCTGAGATCGGCGATGGCGATCTGGATCGCCGCGCGGAGAAAAGTCTTGGTGCGTGGCGGCCCTTCGACCTCCTCGGTCGTCTCATCGTCGGCGATGATCACCTTCCGCGGCCGGATCTCGCTCCACATGTTGTAGGCGACCCACAACAGCAACAGGCCGCCAGCAAAGACCAGTCCGGTGACCCTCAGCAGTTGAGTCGCGATGACGGCAAAGGCAATGAGAAAACCCAGTGCCATCGCGACACCGAGCAAGAGGACCTTGCGCCGATCGCGGCCCGGGAGGCCCGAGGCGAGCGACCCCATGATGACGACATTGTCGCCCGCCATCGTGAGGTCACCCACGATGATCTGGCCGAGCTTGGCGAGCCCGGCGGCAGTGAAGATCGCCCCGAAATCCATGCCGTGAAGCATGGAGACGCTTACTGGTTCATGCTCGCGAAGAAGTCTTCATTCGACTTCGCGTCTTTCATCTTGTCGAGCAGGAACTGCATCGCATCGACCGTCCCCATCTGCATCAGGATCCGGCGCAGCACCCACATCTTGGTGAGGACGTTCTGGTCGACCAAAAGCTCCTCCTTGCGGGTGCCGGACTTGCCGACGTCGAGTGACGGGAAGATGCGCTTGTCACTGACCTTGCGGTCGAGCACGATTTCGCTGTTACCGGTGCCCTTGAACTCTTCGAAGATGACCTCGTCCATCTTGGAACCGGTATCGATCAGCGCGGTTGCAATGATCGACAGCGAACCGCCTTCCTCAATGTTCCGGGCTGCGCCGAAGAAACGTTTCGGTCGCTGCAGAGCATTGGCGTCGACGCCGCCGGTCAGCACCTTGCCGGAGCTCGGCACGACCGTGTTGTAAGCGCGGCCGAGGCGTGTGATCGAGTCGAGCAGGATCACGACGTCCTTCTTGTGTTCGACCAGGCGCTTGGCCTTTTCGATCACCATCTCAGCGACCTGGACGTGGCGCGACGCCGGCTCGTCGAAGGTCGAGGAAATGACCTCGCCGTTCACCGAGCGCTGCATGTCGGTCACTTCCTCGGGCCGCTCGTCGATGAGCAGGACGATGAGGATGACCTCGGGATTGTTGTCGGTGATCGCCCGCGCGATGTTCTGCAGCAGCACGGTCTTGCCGGTCCGCGGCGGAGCGACGATCAACGCGCGCTGCCCCTTGCCGAGCGGCGAGACGATGTCGATCACCCGCGCCGACTTGTCCTTGATCGTCGGGTCGAGGGTATCGAGCTTTAGTTTCTCGTCGGGATAGAGCGGTGTCAGATTGTCGAAGTTGACGCGATGGCGGACCTGCTCGGGATCGTCGAAGTTGATGGTCGTGATCCGGGTCAGAGCGAAATAGCGCTCGCCCTCCTTGGGACCGCGAATCTCGCCTTCGACCGTGTCGCCGGTGCGAAGGCCGAATCGCCTGACGATCGACGGAGTGACGTAAATGTCGTCCGGACCGGCAAGGTAATTGGCCTCGGGCGAGCGGAGGAATCCGAAACCGTCGTTGAGGACTTCGATCGTTCCCGATCCCATGATCTCCACGCCGTTTTCGGCCTGGACCTTGAGGATCGAGAACATGAGGTCCTGCTTGCGCATCGTCGATGCGCCTTCGACACCCATCTCCTCGGCCATCGCGACCAGCTCGGCGGGTGTCTTTTTTTTGAGTTCTTTCAAATGCATAAGATTGTCTTTTCTTGGGGAGTTGGGCTCGAGCTTCACAAATGTCGATCAAAGCCGGAGGCGGCAGGACGCCGCACTGGGAGGAAGACGGGCTAGCGACGAGAAGGAAACTGGCCGAATAGCCGTCGCCGATTCAGGTATGTCTCGACATGCCCACTGTCAATCGGCCGTAGCGTCGGCTTACGCCGAATGGTTCAAAACGGGCGGACAATCACCAGCACAACGATGATCGCAGCGGCAATTCCGGGAATCTCGTTGAGCATCCGCACGGCCTTGCCCGACAGCGGGCGCTGGCCCTTGGCCAGTCTGCCGCCATAGCTCGCGAGCCAGCCCTGATAGCCGCTCAGTGCCACGACCATGACGAACTTGGCCATGAACCAGCCTTGGTGGAAGGCATCGATGTTGACCGCGAGCATCAGTCCGAGGATCCACACCAGGATCATCGCCGGGGTGAGGATGATCGACCGTACGCGGCTCTCGCGCTCGATCCACGCCCGGTCCTCAGGTGAGCCGACCGTGGTTTCCTGGTGATAGACGTAAAAACGCGGAAGCAGGAACAGCCCGGCCATCCAGAAGATGACGAACGTGACGTGCGCGGCCTTCACCCACAGATAAGCAGGACCGAGAAAGCCGATCAGTCCGGTCATTTACCCCCCTTCACCAAGGCGATGAGCTGCTCGACATGGCCGATCGGCGTGTCCTGCAGGATCCCGTGGCCGAGATTGAAGATGTGCGGCCGCCCGGCGACCGCGTCAAGGATTTGGGTGACCGCGTCCGTCAGTGGCACGCCGCCGGCAAGGAGCGCGAGCGGGTCGAGATTGCCCTGGACTGGAAGCCCGTCGGGCAGCTCCTTCGCCGCCCACGCGACATCGACCGTCTCGTCGAGCCCGATGGCGCTGACGCCGGTCCCGGCGGCATATGCGGCGAGCTTGCCGCCAGCGCCTTTCGGGAAACCGATGATCGGCACGTTGGGGCATTCGGCCCGCAGCCGCTCGACCAGGCGCGCGGTGGGCGCGATGACCCAGCGTTCGAACTCCGACGGGGCGAGACTTCCCGCCCAACTGTCGAACAGCTGGACGGCTTCGGCACCGGCTTCGATCTGGCCGCGGAGATAGGTAAAGGTCACCTGCTCGATCGTCTCGATGAGCGCGGCGAAGGCGCCGGGGTCGCGATAGGCCAAGCGCCTGGCCTCGGCCTGCTCGCGGCTCCCCTGCCCCGCAACCATGTACGTCGCCACGGTCCACGGCGCGCCGGCGAAACCGATCAGCGCCTTGTCCGGAGCGAGCCGCTCGCGAACCTTGCGCACGGTCTCGTAAATCGGATCGAGCCGGGAGGGATAGGCCGTCAGATCCTCGATCGCGGCGGAAACGAGCGGGGGCGTCAGCCGCGGCCCTTCGCCGGCGACGAAGGTCAGGTTCTGGCCGATCGCGAACGGCACGATGAGGATATCCGAGAACAGGATCGCCGCATCGAGCTCGGTAAAGCGCGCGAGCGGCTGCAGGGTGACCTCGGCCGCAGCGTCGCTGTCGTAGACGAGGTCGAGGAATCCGCCCTTTTGTTCGCGCAAGGCGCGATATTCGGAAAGGTAGCGCCCGGCCTGGCGCATCATCCACATTGGCGGAGGCTCGCGCCGCTCCCCGTTGAGGACGGCGAGCAAGGGCTTCGCAGCCTGCGTCGGATCGAGCTCGGCAGGCGATCGAGCCACCCTCTTATTCTCCCTTATATATTAGATTCTAAAGAAGGATGATGATGTAATTGGCCGCTTGAGAGCGGGACTTAGGCAGGGTTTCCGCAATTGCCAACAAGCGGAGGATCTCGCTGGCCGTTGAGTCACCGCGAGTCGCTGCGATTCGGCCCCGCGATTCACAGGCTGGGGATTGATTCCATCCCCGGGGATGAATCCTTGAAGCGTTCACCGGCGCTGTGGAACAGCCTACCGGTTTGGTCCGCCCCCAGTCCCGCGCTACGGCTAGCGGGCATGTTTTCCACAAGGTTGTGCAATTGAACCTGATCCTTGCTTCGACCAGCCCGATCCGGCGCCAGATGCTCGAGGCTGCCGGCGTGCGCTTCGACGCGATCGGGCCGGAGGTGGACGAAGACGCGGTCAAGACGCGGCTGCGGGACGCGCCGGAGATTGCCGGCGAGCTCGCGCAGGCGAAGGCGCTGAGCGTCAGCTCGTCGTGCGCGGGTGAGTGGGTCATCGGCAGCGACAGCGTGGTGAGCTGCGGCGGGCGGCTGTTCGACAAGCCGCGCGACCGGGCCGATGCGGCGGACCATCTACGGTTCTTCGCGGGCAAGCCGATGCTGCTGACCAGCGGGGTAGCGCTTGCCCGCGGCAGCGCGATCGACTGGCTTCATGTCGAAACCGCGAGCCTCCAGGTCCGCGACTATTCCGACGCGTTCATCGAGACCTATCTGGATGCCGAATGGCCCGAAGTTGCCTATACTGTCGGAGTCTTCCGGCTGGAGGGCCGCGGGGTGCAATTGTTCGAGCGCATAGACGGAGACCATTTTACGATCCTCGGCATGCCGGTGCTACCGCTGCTCGGGGCGCTTCGGGAAAGAGGCCTGCTTCCGGCATGATCAGGATCGCGCTCACCGGCTCGATCGGCATGGGCAAATCGACCGTCGCGAAGATGTTCGAGCAATGCGGGGTTCCGGTGTTCGATGCCGACGCCGTCGTCCGCGAGCTGCAAAGCCCCGGCGGTGGGCTGGTCGACAAGATCGGCGAACTGTTTCCGGGCTGCGTCCGCTGCGGCACCCTCGACCGCGACTGCCTTGCGCAGATCGTGCTTTCCGACCGTGCTAAGCTCGCCGAACTCGAGGCGATCGTTCACCCGGCGGTGCGCGAGGCGCGCGAGGCGTTCGTCGCCGCGCACCGGGACTCGCCGGCGCTGGTGTTCGAAATCCCATTGCTGTTCGAGACCGGCGGCGACACCGAGTTCGACAAGGTGGTGGTGGTGTCCGCTTCGGCAAGCTTCCAGCGCGCGCGGGTCCTTGCGCGTCAGGGAATGACCGAGGCAAAATTGGCTTCCATCCTCGAGCGCCAGACACCCGACGAAGAGAAACGCAAGCGCGCGGACTTCGTCGTCGACACCGGCACCGATCTATCCACAACTGAGCGCCAGGTGCGCGAAATCCTCGCTTGTCTTGGAGTCGCCGGACGTGATTAGATTCGGCTCATGCGGGAAATCGTCTTCGACACCGAGACCACGGGCCTGAATCCGGCCGGCGGCGACCGCATCGTTGAAATCGGCTGCGTCGAAATGTTCAACCGTGTCGAGACCGGTCGTCACTTCCACGCTTATTTCAATCCCGAGCGCGACATGCCGTTCGAAGCGCAGGAAGTGCACGGCCTTTCCAACCTGTTCCTGTCGGACAAACCGCGCTTCTCCGAGAAGGTCGAGGAACTGCTCGACTTCCTCGAGGATTCGCCGCTCGTGGCGCACAATGCTGGGTTCGATTTCGGCTTCCTCAATTTCGAACTCGAGCGGTGCGGCCGGCCGTCGGTCAGCCTGTCCCGCATGCGCGATACGCTGGCCCTCGCGCGGACCAGGCATCCGGGCGCCAAGCACAGCCTCGACGCCTTGTGCATGCGCTTCGGCATCGACCGCAGCCAGCGGGTCAAGCACGGGGCGTTGCTCGACGCGCAGTTGCTTGCGCAAGTCTATGTCGAGCTGACCGGCGGCCGCCAGATCGGCCTTGGCCTCGTCGCCGATACTGCGAAACTGGCAGTCGATGCCGCTGCCGGCACCATCCGGGTCCGCCAGCCGCGACCGGCGCGTCCGCATCACGCGCAATTTGAGGAACTGGAGCGCCACCGCGCGTTTATTGCAAAGCTCGTCAACCCGCTGTGGGCACGGTTCGTGCCCCCCGAAATCGCGGCTGGTTGACGCGGCGTTCCGGCCGGTCCTAAGCGGCTGGCAATTCAACGAGGAGCCAGGCCAAGTGGACGTTCGGGTCGCGGGTCATCAAGTCGATACCGGCGAGTCGCTGCGTGAACATGCCCAGCGGCGAGTCGCGGAAATCACCGAAAAATATTTTTCGCGCTCGGTCGGCGCGAACGTGACGTTCGGGCGCGGGCCGAACAACGACTTCACCTGCGACATCGTCGCTCCGGTGGTCCAAGGCGTGGTCCTGAAGGCGTCGTATAGTGCGCGCACGGCGGAGATGGCGTTCAACGGCGCCGCCGACCGGATCGAGAAGCAGCTGCGGCGGTACACCAACCGGCTGAAGGACCATAAGGTCGAGGAACCTTCTCAAGACTATGTCGAGAATGCCGCCTACACGATTTTCTCGGCTGGCTCGGCCGAGCCGGAGCAGGTGGCGGACCAGAATCCGGCGATCGTCGCCGAGACTCGCGTCGACATCCCGCAATCGAGCGTGTCCGACGCAGTCATGCTGATGGACCTGCGCAACACCCCGGCGCTGATGTTCAAGAACAGCGCCACCGGCCAGCTCAACATGATCTACCGCCGCGAGGACGGGAACATCGGCTGGGTCGAGCCGCACGACGGCTGATCCATGCAGCTTGGCGATTTCATCGATTTCGACGCGATCAACACGCGTCTGTCTGGCGGCAACAAGCGCTCGCTGCTGCAGCAGCTCGCCAATCTCGCCGGGCAGCGCCTGGGCATCGATCCGGCGGCCATCCTCGCCAGCCTGAACGAGCGCGAGCAACTGGGCTCGACCGGGTTCGGCCAGGGCGTCGCAATCCCACACGGCAAGATCGAGGGTCTCAACCGGATCTACGCCATGTTCACGCGGCTTGCCGAACCGATCGATTTCAAAGCGATCGACGGGCGGCCGGTCGACCTCGTCTTCCTGCTGTTGTCACCGCCCGACGCCGGGGCCGAGCATCTGAAGGCGCTCGCTGCGGTGAGCCGGGTCACACGACACCAGCCGACGCTGGAGAAGATGCGCGGCGCGCGCAGCCGCGACGCTCTCGCCGCGGTGCTGCTCGGCGCGGATGAGCGCGACGCGGCCTGAGCGCCAATGAGCGGCGGACGGCTCCCGCCGCGGCTCGAAGTCCCGGCCCTGATCCGCCGCGCCGAGACCCAGGGCGGGTTCGCGACCGTGCTGCATCGGGGCGATCCCGAGAGTGGAGCGGTCCTGCTGCTCGTCACCAGCCGCGGCCGTCATTTCGGCGGCCTCGAACGCGTGCTCGGTGCCGGCGGCGGCTACCAATGGCGCACGGTCGGGCCGGCGGAATCGGCAGAATCGGCGGAAGTTGCGGCATTCCTCGCGAAGCGAAGGCAGTTCGACCCGGATTTGTGGGCCGTGGAACTGGATATCGCGCAGCCTGAACGGTTCATCGCTGAAACGACCGCCGCGGGTTGACCCTGCGCGCCGGCCGGTTGAAACCGTAACGACAACAAGAGCGGGGGGCATTCCGCGCGGACAACCGCCAGAATGCCACGCGAGACGGGGAACCACTAACGGCTAAAGCGGAAGTATTCGCGAGCGTTTTCCTAGCCTGAATTTCTAGTGGTTGACCGCAAATATTGCGGATTTCATGTTGGTATCACTTCGCTCAGCGTTGCTCCTGTGCGCTGCTTTGGCCGCATCAACTGTTGCTCCAGCCCAGGCCGGCACATCGAATGCGCCGCTGACGGCCGCGAACCTCCCCGGGGTTGCGGTTCCTGACTTGCTTGACCCGAATGGCGAGCCGCAGCTTTCCGGCCCTGGCGCTGAGCAGCAGCAAGCCATTGCTCCCGAGACTTCGGACACCGACGACGTCGATGCGCCGGTCAGCCGCAGCGCCGACCTGGCAACGATGGTCAGCCAGCTCCGCGCGAGCGACGCCGGCAGCCACGAGGTCGAGTGCCTCGCCGTCGGGATCTATTACGAATCGAAGAGCGAGCCGCTCGCCGGTCAGCTTGCCGTCGGCCAGGTCATTGCCAATCGCGCCAAATCGGGCGGGCGTTTCCCGCCGTCCTATTGCGGCGTGCTGTTCCAGCGCGGGCAATTCTCCTTCGTTCACGGCCGATCGCTGCCGTCGGTGCCGCGCTCCAGCCACCAGTGGCAGACCGCGGTCGCAGTGGCGAAGATCGTCGACAAGGAGCTCAAGGATTCGGTGGTGGGCAACGCTCTGTTCTTCCATGCGCGCTACGTCTCGCCGGGCTGGCGGCTGAAGCGCGTCGCGTCGATCGGCAATCACGTCTTCTACCGCTAAGAAACAGCAAAGCGGGCGGGCAGCGGGCGGGCTTCGGCTCGCCCGCTTTCGTTTTTGCGGCGGTCGATTCGCGCCATTCGGCGATTGGCGGCGTTCTCACATTGTTCTAGGTTGACGTGAATGGCCACCCACGCCGATTCTCTCTGCTTCGCCGATGCGCCGCCGGTGGCGGCCGAAGTCGCGCGTGGGGTGACTCGCCTGTTCTGCCGCCAAGATCTGTTCGCGATTTGCGAAATGCCCCTTCCCAATGGGCGGCGCGCGGACATGTTGGCGATCGACGCCAAGGGCGGGCTGACGATCGTCGAGATCAAGGTGGCCAAGTCCGACCTCGTCGGCGACGCTAAGTGGCATGACTATCTCGATTATTGCGACCGCTTCTACTGGGCGGTCCCGCCGGCACTTGCGGCGATTTGCGACGGCGAGCGATTCCTGCCCGGAGAAGCGGGGCTGATCGTCGCCGACCGCTATGACGCGGTCGTGACTCGCGAAGCCGCGTATCGGCCGCTCGCGCCGGCGCGGCGAAAGGCGGAATTGCTGCGGTTCGCGCGCCGTGCCGCAAGACGGCTGGCGGCGCAGATCGATCCGACGTTGGGCGAGGGCCGCTAGCGGCTGGCTGAGGCCGAGGCCTTGGGTTTCTTCGCTTCGATCATCTGCAGGATCTGGCGATTGCGCGAATCGCGCGCCGCATAGTCGCGCGCCGACAGGCCGGCGGCGTTGTCGGTCTTGTCCGGGTTGGCGCCGGCGGCGAGCAAGGTCTGGACCATGCCCGTCTGGCGCAGCTGAACCGCGATGATCAGCGGAGTCTCGCCCATGCGGTTGGCGGCGTCGATCTTGGCGCCCTGGCCGATGAGCCACTCGACCGCGTCTTCGTAGCCAGAGCGCGCGGCGGCGATCAGTGGCGTGTCACCGCCCTTGCCGGCGAGATTGGGGTCCGCACCCTGGTTGAGCAGGAAGGCGGTGAAATCCTCGTTGCGGTTGAGGATGGCGAAGATGAGGCCGGTGTTGCCCTCGACGTCCTTGGCGTTGACGATTCCCGCACCATCCTTGTGGATGAGCTGCATGACCTTGTCGCCGTCGCTTTTCTTGATCGCGTCCACGAACTGGATCCCGTCGAACCCGCCTGCTTGCGACAAGGCCGGCCCGGCAATTGCGCCGAGACACAGTGCGAAAAGCGCAAACTTTAGCCGTTTCATGGACTTATGCCCTCTGGACCCCGCTTGATTGCGCTCGGTTAGCAGAGCAAGGGTGGCTTTGTCATGAATGCTCGCGCGCCCTTCTGGGAAAGACCCTTGGCGACTCTCGACAGCGGCGAGTGGGAAGCGCTGTGCGACGGCTGCGGGCGGTGCTGCGTGCACAAGCTCGAGGACGAGGAGACCGGGCTGCTCTACCCGACCAACGTCGCGTGCAAGCTGCTCGATCGGCGCAACGGGCGGTGCCTCGACTACAGACACCGGATGAAGCTGGTGTCCGACTGCGTGAAGCTCGACCGCAAGAACCTCGACCGTCTGGATTGGCTGCCCGAGACCTGCGCCTACCGGTTACGGGCCGCGGGAGAGCCGCTGCGCGACTGGCATTATCTGATCTCCGGAAGCCGCGAGACGGTCCACGAGGCGGGCCAATCGACGCGCGGGTGGACGGTCAGCGAGGAGGACGCGGGGGAGCTCGAGTGGCATGTGGTCGAGCGCCCGCTCTGAAGCCGCGCTCGCGGCCGAATTCCCAGTCCCGATCGAGGTTCGTCCGATCCGAAGCGCGCGGCGCCTGCGGCTGCGCTATGACGATGCGCGCGGAGTCCTGAAGCTCACCTGCCCACCGCGGACCAGCCGCCGCAAGGCGCTCGCCTGGGCGCTCGATCAGCGCGACTGGATCGACGCTCAGCTGGCGCGCTCGGAGCCGAACGAGCCGCTCGCGCCGGGTGCGTGTATTCCGATCGAGGGCCGCGAGACATTGCTGGTTTGGGCCGAGGGCGCGCCCCGCACGCCGATGCTCGCGGAAGGGGAGCTGCGATGCGGCGGACCGCGCGAAGGCTTTGAGCGGCGGATCGAGCGCTGGCTCAAGCGCCGCGCGCTGGACCTTATGTCACGCGAAGTCGGCGAGTTCGGCGAGGCGGCCGGCGTGGTGGCAAGCTCGGTAAGCATCGGAGATGCAGGCTCGCGTTGGGGCAGCTGCTCGTCGGCGGGGCGAATCCGCCTTAGCTGGCGCTTGATCCTCGCCCCGCCCGAGGTTCGACGGCACGTCGTCTCGCACGAGGTTGCGCACCTCGTTCATCTCAATCACGGACCCCAGTTCAAGACGCTCGAGGCGCGACTCTACGGCCCTGGCCTCAGCGAAGCGAAAGCGGCGCTACGGCGTGTCGGGCCGCGGCTCCGTCGGATCGGGCGGGGGTAAGCGCGGCTCGGGCGGTCGTGGCTGCGGTTGCGGCAATGGCGGCCGCTGGCCGTACGGGGTAGCCGGCGGAAACGCCTGGTCGAGTTCCTGCTGCGACGGCGCACCGGTGCCGTCGGGCCGGACCATCGCCGGCGGCGCGTCGGTCGGCGGCGGCAAAGGCTGCTGCGGCAGCGGATTGCCATTCTCGTCGACCAGCGGCTGTACCGCATTGGGGTCGATCTCGGCGTCGCCGTACATCTCTTCCTCGGGCGTCAGCTGCCAGTCGGGCAGCGGCACCTGGGTATCGAACTGCTCGACCGGCCGGTTGGCGACCGC
>Ga0207678_10003865_pt1 | contig 13464 bp, 9 predicted proteins | sample KBSC63metaG_FD_184319 | JGI IMG/M metagenome (GOLD analysis project Ga0207678, IMG submission 184319) | Corn rhizosphere microbial communities from Kellogg Biological Station, Michigan, USA - KBS C6-3 metaG (SPAdes) (version 2) | ecosystem: Host-associated > Plants > Roots > Rhizosphere > Soil ... | reverse complement strand
CGATGAAACAGCATCTCCAGCGAACTCTTCGGATTCTGCCCGCCACGGTAGTAATGCTCCGTCAGCAGCTTCAAGTCCTTGCCCTCGGCGGCGGCAAACCGGCTCACCCAATCGGTATGAAAAGCTGCATCCGGTCCGGCAAACGGCGCATCCGGCAGCTTCGCCCGAATAGCAGCCTTGTAGCGCCGGTACTCGCCGAGATAATCGTCGAAGGTATATGGCTCTTTCCTGTGTCCCTCATGCGTAAACAGATCGACCTCGTTGCCTATCTCCAGCGCGAGCAGCTTGTCCTTCGTTACGGCGCTCACTGCCTGGGCCTCCGCTACCGCCTCGTCAAGACGGTCCTGCCCCAGGTTCAGTCCCCAGATCAGTTTCCACTTCGTCGCATCGAGAAACGTCGCCAACTCTCGAAGCGACTCTCTATTAACTACCGTCGCCTTAGGGGCCGAAACCGCCTTCGCCGTCTCGCCGTAAGCGGCATAGTCCGACGTGTTGCCGCCGATCCTGATGACGCCCGCCGCGCCCAGCGTCCTCACCATCTGCACATACACGCGATTCGTCGCGCTCAGCAGTCCCGGTCTTGCAACTGAGGAGATCTCATAGCCCAGGCCAATGAAGTCGCTGGGAATCGAACCCAGCACCTTGTCCTCATCCACCCTGACTTCAACCGCCTGCTCTTCACTCGCAGAAGCAACCAACGGAAACATGAATCGCTCCGCAAAAGCAGCGCCCACACCCGAAGCCGCATAGCCCAGCAACCTTCTCCGATTCATCCAGCGCTCCTCCCAATCCGATTACAGGCAGCACCATGATGTCACAGCACCAATTTCCCACAGCGCCATCGCAATCATCCGGCCCCAAAACCGCGTGTTTCTGTAGAAAACGCAGCAACATGCCCGCTCGGAAAGACAAATGAATATGATTGAGAGAGAGGAACCTTATGTCCAGAACACAATCGTCTATGGTCGAGCTGGGAACAACAGCGCCCGCCTTCGAACTGACAGACGTCGTTACAGGAAAGGCCATTGGCCGCGACGACGTAGCCCAAAACGGCCTGTTGGTCATGTTCATCTGCGTTCACTGCCCCTACGTCAAGCACGTAGAGGCCGAGCTGGCCCGCATCGGCCGCGATTACGAGGGAAAGATCGGCATCGCCGCCATCTCCTCCAACGACATCGTCGCCTATCCGCAGGACGGCCCCGAAGATATGAAGGAGCAGGCCCAGCGTCTGGACTTCCGTTTTCCCTATCTCCTGGATGAAACCCAGGAAGTGGCCCGCTCCTACGACGCCGCCTGCACTCCCGACTTCTTTCTCTTCGACGCCGGCATGAAGCTCGTCTACCGCGGTCAGCTCGACGACAGCCGTCCCCGCCGTGGCGACTTCGGCAACGATATTCCCGTCACCGGCAAGGACCTGCGTCAGGCGCTCGACGACGTGATCGCGGGAAAGCGCCCGAACACCAACCAGCGCAACAGCATCGGCTGCAACATCAAGTGGAAAGAACAGTAAAAAGAAAAGAGGACCCATGCAGGATGTGCTTGAACAATTGAAGGCGGGAATCCGCCGCTTCCAGACCGAGATTTATCCCGAGCAGGCCGAAATGTACCGCACGGCAGTCAGCGTACCCCAGGAGCCACATACGCTCTTCATCGCCTGCTCCGACTCGCGCATCGACCCAGAGCTCATCACGCAGTCGAATCCCGGTGAACTCTTCGTTCTGCGCAATATCGGCAACCTGATCCCGCCATACGGCGAGATGATGGGCGGCGTCAGCGCTGTAATCGAGTACGCCGTCAGCCTGCTGAAGGTGAAGCACGTCGTCATCTGCGGCCACGCCGACTGCGGAGCCATGAAGGGGCTGCTCGCGCCCGACAGCGTCCAGGCTATGCCGGCGGTAAAAAATTGGCTGACCAATGCAGCAACCGCGCTGTGCGTCGCCGAAGCGCTTGACGAAAAGCACCAGGGAGTACCCGTCGATTTCATCCGCCGGGTTACGGAGCAAAACGTTCTCCTGCAAATCCAGCATCTGCGCACGCATGCCTCCGTCGCGGCAGCCATGGTCCGCGATGAACTGACAATCTCCGGCTGGGTCTATGAGATTGGCACCGGCGAGGTTCGCATCTGGGAAGAATCGAAAAAGGCATTTGTGCCGGTCGGGAAATCCGCCTAGCCGTATCTTCCTCTGAGCGCGAACGAAAGCGCTTTTTCGACTTGAGGCAGCGGACAGCTTCAACATCCGCTGCCTCAAGTGGAGAGGCTCCGGGTGAAGCTCACTACGAAGCCCCTTTCTCCCGGCTCCCCATGCGATACTTAAACCTGACATGTACAAACGAGTCCTCCTCAAGCTCTCCGGAGAAGCCCTTGCCGCGGGCAGCGGTTTCGGCATCGACGCCGTTTTCATTCACAAAGTAGCCGAAGAGATTGCAGCCGTTCACGCCCTCGGCTGCCAGATCGGCATCGTCGTCGGAGGAGGCAACTTCTTCCGCGGTGTCGCCCAGCAGGCCATTGACATGGACCGCGTCGCCGCCGACCACATGGGCATGCTCTCCACTGTCATCAACTCCATCGCCTTGCAGGACGCTATTGAAAAGCGGGGTCTTACCTGCCGCGTCATGTCCGCCATCGCCATGCACCAGGTCGCCGAGCCTTACATCCGCCGCCGCGCCATGCGCCATCTCGAAAAAGGCCGCATCGTCATCTTCGCCGCCGGCACCGGCAATCCCTTCTTTTCCACCGACACCGCGGCCAGCCTGCGCGCCATGGAGATCAAGGCCGACGTCCTGCTCAAGGCGACCTCCGTGGACGGCATCTACACCGCCGACCCCAAGACCAACACCGACGTCACCAAATTCGACCAGATCACCTACAACGACATTCTTCGCCTCAATCTCCGCGTCATGGACACCACCGCCGTCTCCCTCTGCAAAGACAACAATATGCCTATGCTGGTGTTCAGCATGAAGGAACAGGGAAACATCGTGCGTGTTGTCAGCGGCGAAAAGCTCGGTTCGTTGGTCACCGCCTAAGCTGTTTCGTTCCACAGTGGGACGAAACAGCAACCCAGCCGAAACTTTCGCCATCGAAGCTGATGCCTGCCTTACTCCCTGCCAATACCCTTATCTCTCCGGTCGGCGATCACAATCCGCCCGGAACAGGAAGCCTGCACTTGCCAGTCGCCACCATCGCCGCCGCTCCTACCACCACCCGCAAGCCGCCGCTTCCGGCGCTGACCGGTATTCGCACCCTGCTGGCGCTCAGCATCGTTCTCTTCCACTTCACGCCGCCGCATCTTGGCCTGCTCTACCCGTTTGTCGATAACGGCTACATCTTCGTCGGTGTTTTCTTCCTTATCTCCGGATACATACTCACTTACAACTACGCCGACCGCGCCCGGACGCTCAACAAGCGCAACTTCTGGGTCGCCCGTTTCGCCCGGCTCTACCCCATCTATCTGCTCGCGCTCATCGTCTCGGTCAAGATGCTCGAAGACGAGTGGGCCGTGCGCAGCCACGCCGAATTCTGGAAAGGGATCGTCCTCACCCCTTTCCTGCTTCAGGGCTGGAGTCCCAATCTCGCCACCTTCTGGAACACTGTCGCCTGGACGCTCTCCTGCGAGGTCATGCTCTACATCGCCTTCCCCTGGCTCATTCGCATTCCCTGGCCCAAAACTGCAGGCCGCCTGATCGCGCTGCTGCTGGCCGTCTGGGCCATCGGAATGGTCCCGCACAGCCTCTATCTCCTGCTGAACCCCGACCACCTCACTGGCCCGGTGACCCGCTACACCTCGACCTACCTGGTGCGCTTCCTTAAATACACGCCCCTGCCCTATACCTGCACATTTCTGGTAGGCGTGATTCTTGGCAAACTGCAGCACGCGCTCTCGATCACCGAGCGCCAGCGCTTCGCCTTGGCCGCTGCCAGTGTCGGAGTCCTGCTGGTGTTCTTCTACGGCTTCGTCTCTCATTTTCCCTATCTGCTGATGCATGGCGGCCTGCTCATTCCGCTCTTCTCCGCGCTGGTGCTTGGCCTCAGCGGAGTCAACCCGGTGGCGGCGGCCTTTGCCTGCCGTCCCCTGCTGATCGTCGGTGAGAGCAGCTACTGTCTCTATCTGCTGCACTTCAATGTGCTGATGCTGATCCGCAAGTTCCACCTCTCGCAACACCTTCACCTGTCTGCCTTCGACCCCTGGTTCTCCTATGTCTTTGTGATCCTGTTTTCGCTGGCAGCCTACCGCTTCGTCGAAAATCCCTCCCGCCGGGCGATCCTCAACCGCTTCTCCACCCGGCCCCGCGTCGCCTAAACCGCTTTTTCCTGAGAGAATTGCGCCCGTCCCATTCCTGAACCGCAGCGGAAGCAGGTATAGTGGAGCGGAGCCGTCAACCGGCCTTCATGCGTCCCGGCTGCGGGACGGCTTTTGGGGAAAGGGATCCAAATCGGGTATGAAGCTTCTGAAGACTGCCTTGTTTTCTGCCGTAGCTGCGGCGTCGTCCATGGTGCTCCCACAGGCGTTAATGGCGCAGAATGTAAACGCTGCCATGCTGCTCAAGCCACCTGCCGACAGTTGGCCCAGCTATCACGGCGACTATTCCGGCAAACGCCATAGTCCGCTGACGCAGATTACGCCCGATAACGTCGGCAATCTCGGTCTCGCCTGGGCATTCCAGACATCGCAATCCGCGACCATCAAATCCTCGCCGCTCCTCGTCGATGGCATCCTCTACTTCACCGTGCCCGACAACATCTGGGCGGTGGACGCGCGCTCCGGCCATCAGCTCTGGCGCTACACCTATCCTCCGAATAAGGGCGACCACATCGGCCAGCGCGGCGTCGCCATCTATAAGGACTGGCTCTACTTCGTCTCGCCCGATGCCCACCTGGTCTCACTCGATGCCAAAACCGGCAAAGTGCGCTGGATCATTCAGATCGGGGACAACGCCAAGGGTTATTGGGCCACCGAAGCGCCGCTGATCGTCGGCAACCACGTCCTCGTCGGAGTTGGCGGCGACATGGACAATCTCCCCATGTTCCTCAAGGCCATCGACCCCGAAACCGGCAAAACCCAATGGCAGTGGGACGTCAACACGAATGGCGACACCGGCGGCACCACCTGGATACCCGGGACCTACGATCCCGAACTCAACCTCATCTATTGGGGAACTGGAAATCCCACGCCCGTCCTCACCGGCTCCAGCCGCCCCGGCGACAATCTCTACACCTGCAGCATCGTCGCTCTGAACGCCGACACCGGAAAGCTGGTCTGGGCCTTCCAGCCCTCGCCGCACGACACACATGACTGGGACGCCGTCGAAGTCCCCGTGCTGGTCGACGGAACCTTCCGCGGGCAGCCGCATAAGATGCTGATGCAAGCCTCGCGCAACGGCTACTTCTTCGTGCTGGACCGGACCAACGGCAAGAACCTTCTGACCGTTCCCTTCGGCCCTGTGAACTGGGCCTCGCACATCGACGAAAAGGGCCAGCCTCGCCCGGCGCTCGAAAAAGAGCCCGCGCCCGATGGCCGCCTGATCGCGCCGGATGAGAGCGGCCTCACCAACTACCGTTCCCCCAGCTTCGATCCGAAAACCGGGCTCTTCATCGTCAACGCCCACCCGAGCTGGAGCATCTACTTCGCCAAACCGGCGGACGGCACCTACGGCTGGGCCGGCGCAGACTATGGCCTGTGGGGCAAGAGCGTTCTTGAGGCGATCGATTACCAGACCGGCAAGATCCGCTGGAGCCACGAGCTGGGCACAGGAGGAGGAGGCGCAGGCGTGCTGACTACAGCCTCCGGCCTGACCTTCACCGGCGATTCCCACGGCAACTTCCTCGCGCTCAACACCAGCGACGGAAAAACGCTTTGGCATGCCGGCTCAGGCTCAGGCATCTCCAGTTCGCCGATTACCTACGAGCTTGACGGCCAGCAATACCTGCTGACCAGCAGCGGTGGCGTCCTGTTCGCCTGGAAACTGCCAACCCCCGTCGCAAATTAGCTGACCATTAGCACCATAAGCCTGCAGCCGCACAACCTCCGGGTGCCCCATCCATCGCAGCTTCACGCGATGGGTGGGATGTAGATGCCACCCTGTCTGCTCCACCATTCCCCTGTGGAAAACCTTGTCAAGCCCTAAATCTCACAAGTCATTTGCTCTGAACAACATACGTTTGCAAAAGAGTTAGCCCCAATCTGCTACGCTTATAAATGAGATCAAAACCAGCCCGGCCCCGCGCCGGGCTTTCGCATTTAACGGAATAACCAGCGTCTGCCCCGAAGTCCAAGGGCAGACCCTTTCTTTTGAAGAGTTTAGGATTTTAAGTACAGAGGGGGATACACCATGCCAGGCCAGATCATCGACGCGACCAAATCGACACACAAACGTTATCAATGCCGCCACATCTTTACCGACGGCCGCCGCTGCGGCAGCCCCTGCCTGCGTGGCGAAGAGTTCTGCTATTACCACCACACCACCCGCCGCCCCGTTGAAAAGTGCATTGAGCGCAACCTCCGCATGTCCACCTTCGTCATCCCTCTGCCCGAGGACCGTCACGCCATCCAGGCCTCCATCGCCGAAGTCCTGCAGCGCATCGCCACATGCAGTATCGACACCAAGCGCGCCGGCCTGCTCCTCTACGGCCTTCAGATTGCCAGCAGCAACCTGCCCCGAGTCCAGCAAGCCCCGCCCGAAACCCCTCTCCTCGAAGAGATCGTCGCCGATCCCTGCCTCGGCTATCTCGCCCCGCGGACCGAAATCGTCATGGAAGGCGGAGAACGCCGGGAAGAGATGCTCTCCACTCCCGCTCCTGTCGCGCAAGACCCTCACGAGGCAGAGCGGCTCCAATCCGAGGCCAGCGAACCCGAAGAACCGCCCACCCATCTCTTTACCCATTACGGGTTACGCAACGACAACGGAGACTTCACCATTCCCCGGGAATCCGTCTTCTGCAAACACGTAAATCCCGATACCCCGTGCCCCGCCGTTGTGTCATGGGATCCTCCACCCCAAAACCCTGCCCAACCGGAAGCCCCCGAGCCCATTCGCCTCCCCAACCTGCAAGCCACGGCAGCCGAACCACAAAACCGGGTGCCCCATCTTCGCGACGGCCGTATCGTCGCTAAGGTGGGTGAAGCCGAACAATTCCATCCGGAGACCTCAGGCCCTCTCCTGACCTGCCGTCTTCCTCATCCCCAAATTCGTCTTCTACAAATCCCCACGCGGCAACAGCTCCGCGAACCCGCCGTTCTCCCAAACATGAAGCCACTGAAGAACTCTCGTTTCTACTTCACCCCCGATTCTGTGCATCATTCCATGACCGCGCTCTTTTTGCGGCACCAACAAAAAAGCCCCGCGAGCGGGGCTTTTTTGTAATCATCGACAGGATCTTAGGGGTTGATGATCTGGCTGGGATGACCGTAGGCTCCGTTCGCCACAGCCACTGCACAGGTCGGCAGTCCGGACGAGGGGAACGGCGTGTTCTGGACTGAGGTCAATCCGCCGTTGTGAGAATCGAGCTTCTCGCCCGAGACTGTTCCGTCCAGGTAGTTCGACGTGTACAGATACCTGCCCAGCGCCGGTTCAATTGCAATGCATGTTGGGCCTGTGCCAACCTGTGTTGCAGTCGATCCAACCGAGCCTACCGGCGCTCCGCTGGCGATATCGATCGCGTAGGCGCTGACGGTGTTGTCGTTGTAGTTGGCCACATACAGATACTTGCCGCGCGGGTCGACGGTAATACCGACCGGGCGCACACCCGTGTTGTACGGGCCGGTCGTCATGGTGACGAGCCGTCCGTCCACACCCGTAACGTATCCGTAAAGCTGATTGCTCGCCAGGTCGGTCACATAGACAAAGCGTGCGGAGGGGTCTTCAGCAATTGCGCTCGGCGTGTTGCCTGCCGGATAGCCGTTGCCGATGGTCGCTCCATTCAGCACCACGGTTCCTCCGGGGGTCGGCGTTAAGGCGCCGCTGCCGGGGTCCTCGGAGTAGCCGAGCACAACGCCAACCGGGCTTCCGGTCGCAGGCTCTTCCTGGTCCAGAACATAAACGAAGTTATTGCGGGCGCTGGCTACGATGCTCACAGGATTGTTGCCCACATTGACCGTCCCGGCGGCGGTGAGGCTACCGTCCGTGGCAATCTTGAAGATGGTCACGCTGCCTGGCCCAGGCGAGGCAGGCGTGTACAACTGCGTATTCCCCGGTCCGTTCTGGTAGGTGTTCGCGACATAGAGATAGGTCCCGGCCGCATCGACAGCAGCAGCAACCGGAAGGCTTCCGGTGGTCGTATAGGTGTTCTTCAGATAGAGCTTGCCGTCGGTGCCGATCGCAAACTCCATCACGCTGGAGTCGTCACGATTGATCACGTAAATAAACTGTCCGTTTGCGCCGGCGGGCGAGGTCACGATTGCCACCGGGTTCTTTCCGGCGGGAATCGGAGAGTCCGCCAGCGGCACCAGTGCGCCGGACTGATAATCGACCGCATACGCGCTAACGCCGCCATCGGTAGAGGATGAGGCAGACAGCGGATGGGAGGTCGTGACGTATACATAGGCCAGCGTGTAGTCGCGGCTGCACGCCGTTACGCCAAGGCCAACTGCGAGAGACAAAATCGAGGCCAGTGCTCCACGGCCTATGTTATTCAACTTCATGCTTACCTGGCTCCGGGGCAAATCATTTCCGCCCACTACTGCTCGTGTAAAAAACTCAGAACTCATCAAGACATCCTGCCTGTGTGACTAGCTGCCCTGCCGGCAGCTAGTTCACGTTTCCGCTGACTGTAAGACAGGTAGGCAATCCGGTTGCGGTGAAGGTTGCCCCGCGCTTCAGATTTTGAAGCTCGCCTGTGCTGTTATCGAGGATCTTGCCCGTTACTGTGCCATCCACGTGGTTCGAAGTGTAGACATACTGGCTCGAGGGGTCCTCCACCATGCACACCGGACCGGACCCGATCGGGTACGGATTGTTGGTCGTGCCGCTCAACTGCTGCAGTTTGCCGGTGGTCTGGTCGATGTGGAATGCCGAGACGGTGCTGTTCGCCGCTGCATTCGCGTTCGTCGACGACTGGTTGAGAACATACAGATACGTGTTCTTGTTATCCACCAGCGTATTGACCGGGTTTGACGTCTGCGGCAGGTTGGCGATCTTGCCGCCCGTCACCGTGTTCAGAGCGCAGCCGGTGCCTACCGTAAACGGCAGGATGTAGCCGCCAGGACTCTCCGTCGTGGGCGCGGCATCGGTCAGATAGACGTAGCTTCCGCCGGTATTGATCGAGGTCAGCTGCGTGGCGCCGGTTTGAATGGTTGTATTGGTAGGCAGCGTCAACTGTCCGCCGGTCCCCAGCGTATAGGGGAAGATAGTCTGGTCGCCCGAATCGAGCGTGAACAGACATCCTCCGGGGGCTGCCTTCATCATCGTCGGCGTATTGCCCACCGGGAAGTAGGTGAGTTGGGTGCCATCGGAGTTTTTGATCTGCTGATTCGGCACCAGCGTCAGCCGGCCGGTATCGTTCGCAATCGCGAAGACAGTAATGTCGCCGTGGCAGTTGGTCGGGGTCGCCGAATCGCAATCGGTGCCGGGAGCATATTTATCGAGGACATAAAGATAAGCTCCGGTGCTGTCCATCTGCGCCCAGACCGGAGTCGAGCCCTGAGTGGGGAAGCACTGCTGGAAGGTCAGGATGCCGTCGCCGCCGACGCTGAACTCGGCAACACCGCTGCCGGAAGAAGAGCCGCAGTGCATCTCCCCGGAGGTATTCCCGGAGGTTGCGGTCACGCCCTGGTTCACCACATACAGATAACGGCCGCCCGGTGTGACGACAGCCGAGACAGGATTCGCGCCGCCAGAGGTGAACGGCTGATGCGGCATCTCCGTAAGATTGCCGGTATAGTTGTCGATTTTGAAGCCGGAGATCTGGTTGTACTGTGTGCCAAGCACCCAGAGAAAACCAACAGTGCGGCCACCGCACGCTGTCATGCCCAGACCCAATGCTGCGGATGCTACCAAGGCCATTGAAACCCGGCCAATCCTGCTCAACTTCATGCGCTTCCTTAACCTCGCCAGTGATCTTGTGCCGACCACCTTGTACTGCGAGCAACTCTGTAGGGATACGATTCCTTCGCCAATTGTAGAAGCTGTTGCGACTTTATGCCACTTCCGGGGCAGCATTCTTGCGGAACGGCTGCGCTCTCTGAAATCCCCGGAGAAAGTTTCGGGAGCAGTGAAACCCCGGCATTGGTTAAGGGCATGGCTTTAGCCATGCCGTAGATGCTGTGCTTGCCTTGCGGCTTCAGCCGCCGAGGTACGGTTTACTGCAACCACATGGGCTAAACAACCCGGAGGTCATGGTGCCTGGAGCACCCGCAGTTGCGGAAGGTTTGAAAATGCGTACCTCAGCGGCTGAAGACGCTGCGGAAAAACTCGGCTTGCTTAAGGGCACGGCTTCAGTCGTGCCGTAAATGCTTCGATTTGCAGTGGGGCTTTAGCCACCGAGGTACTCCTTTTTCTCCAGACCTTTCTCCGCAGCCTGTGAAGCCGTGCCCTGAACGAATGGGATTTTCGTTATCCTCTGAAGCCTTCTTCAGAGGATAACGTCAGCAGCGCGCCCTACCAGACGCGGCAACTGTGTTCCGGCATCATCGGCTGGCCGACTTTGCAGCTAAATGCTTTGCCAAACGCATCGAAGTTCTGCACGCTGCCGTTCACACGCCACTCTCCGCTGGAGTGCGGATCGGTCTTCGCCCGCAGCCGCGCCGCCTGCTCGCGCGTATTTTCGCACCAGACCTGCCCCCAGGAGATGAAGTAGCGCTGCGCCTCGGTGTAACCGTCGATCTTCTCACTGACATCCTTGCCTTCCTGCGCCAGCGTGCTCATCAGGGCTTGATAAGCGATGCGCAGACCGCCGTTGTCCGCCGTGTTTTCGCCGAGCGTCAGCCTGCCGTTCAGCTTCTGTCCGGGCGCGACTTCGAAGTTGTCGTACTCTTTGACTTCGCAATCGGTGCGCTCGTCGAACTTCTTCTTGTCCTCGGGCGTCCACCAGCTGCGCACGTTGCCCTGCGCGTCATACTGGCTGCCCTGGTCGTCGAAGCCGTGTGTCATCTCGTGGCCGATCACGACGCCGATGCCGCCGAAGTTTACCGCAGGATCGATCTTGAAGTCGTAGAAGGGCGGCTGCAGAATTCCGGCGGGGAAGTTGATATCGTTCATCGCCGGGTTGTAGTAGGCGTTCACGGTTGGCGGAGTCATGTCCCACTCTTTCTCGTCGACCGGTTTGCCAATCTTATTGAGGTCATGCCGATCGTTGAAGGCGATAGACCGCTGGAGATTGCCAACAGGATCGTCGCGCTTCACCATCAAGGCCGAGTAGTCGCGCCACTTTTCGGGATATCCGATCTTATTGCGGAAGGCGTCGAGCTTCTTCTGCGCTTCAACCTTGGTAGCCTCGCTCATCCAGTCGAGATGCTGAATGTCCTGACCCAGAGCAACCTCGAGCGCATGAACGAGCTTGTCCATATTGTCCTTGGCGGCCGGCGGGAAATTCTGCGCGACCCAATCCTGCCCGACGGCCTCGCCCAGCGCGCGGTCGGTCGCGGCGGTGCAGCGCTTCCAGCGCGGCGTGATCTCCTTCTGTCCGGCGAGAGTGGCTGCGTAGAAATCGAAGTTCTCGTTTACAAAAGGATCGCTCAGGTTGGCGGCAAAGCGGTGGACCGTATGCCAGCGCATATAGCTCTTCAATGCGCCGATGCTGGTCGAGGCGAACTGCTGCTGCATGGCTTTGAAGAAATCGGGCGATACGACATTGGCGGTCTTCAGGCTTCCTTCTTTTTTCGCAGTGAGATAGACCTCCCAGTCGAAGTCGGGCGTCATGGTCTGCAACTGGGCGATGGTCATAACGTGATAAACATTTGCGGGATTGCGCCGCGCCACGCGTGACATCGAGCCTTCCGCCAGCGCGGTCTCGACCGTCATCACATTGTTGGCCTCTACCGCGGCCTGTTGCGAGGTGTCGCCCAGCAGCACGAACATTTTGGTGACGTGCGCCACGTATTGCTCGCGGAGCGTTCGGGAGCGCTCATCCTGGTTCAGGTAATAATCGCGATCCGGAAGGCCCAGTCCGCCCTGATCGATCGCGCCGATCTGTTGAGTGGAGTCCTTCTGGTCCTGCTCCGAGCCGAAGTTGAAGAAAAATCCGACGGAATATTTGTCCTCCATCGTTCCGAGCAGGGTCGCGAGCGTCTTCCTATCGTTCCATGCAGCAATAGTCTTCAGCGCGGGCTCGATCGGCTTTACGCCGAGCTGGTTTGCCAGGTCCACATTCATGCAGGCTGCGAAGTAGTCGCCGTATTTCTTTTGCAGCGCAGTCTTCGGCGCGTCGGCTGCCGTCTTCAGCTCCTGATACAGGAGATAGTTGTTGCGCTCCGCCAGTTCGTTGAATCGTCCCCAGCGGGTCTGGTCCGGCGGGATGGGGTTGTTCTTCTTCCAGTTTCCGCAGGCGTACTGGTAAAAGTCTGTGCAGGGATCGGCCGACTTATCAATCGCGGAGAGATCGAAGCTCACCGGCTTTTTTGGCACAGACGCCGGAGCGGACGCCGTATCCGCCGGAGCAAAGGCCTGGCCAAAAGAGAGAGCGCTGCTCAATACCAGAAACGAAACGAGAGACTTGAAGATCATGGTTCTCCTGAAGAGTGGAAGAAATTACCCCAAGAAAGCAGCATAAACCCGCATCGGCGCTATCGCATACAAAACGGCCCGGGACGAAGCCCGGGCCGTTTTGGTCTCCTGCAGCGCACTAAAAGATTTTGAGATGGATGGTCAGATATTTCTTCGGATCTTTGCGGATGGTCGTGACCAGGTCGGTGCTTGAGCTTAGCAGCTTGTTCAGGTTGGTATATGCCTGATCGTCGGTCGTCAGCTTGCCCAGCGTACCTTTGCCGCTGTTCACGCCCGAAACGAGAGTATTGACCTGGGTGAGTGTGTTGCTCAGCTCACTGCGGAACTTCGGATCCTTCAGCATCAGCCCAAGGCCGCCCTTGCCGGCGTCGGCGTCGGCCATAATGGAATTGGCGTGGGCCAAGGTCGAGTTCAGGTTGTTATAGAGGGTCTCGTCCTTCAACAGCTTCCCGGCTGTTCCCTTGCCGTTGTCGAGAGTATTGGTAATATCCTCGATCTTTCCTGCGGCATCGTTCAGACGGTTGTAAAGCGTGTCATCGGTCATCAGCTTGCCGATGGAGCCGCGCCCGGCGTTCAGGTTTTTTTCAAGGGTCAACAATTCAGCGACCGTTGCGTTGGCCTTGTTGTACAGCTCGGGATTATTGATGAATTGACCGACAGAGCCCTTGCCCGACTGCAGATTGTCAACAATCGTGTTCATCTTGGCCAGAATCACGTTCAGGCTTTCAATCGTCCCCTGGCTGGCTTTGACGACATCGGTGATGCTGGGCGTCTCCAATGTCTTCAGCTCATCGCCGTCCTGGAGCG
>Ga0207678_10003864_pt1 | contig 13465 bp, 9 predicted proteins | sample KBSC63metaG_FD_184319 | JGI IMG/M metagenome (GOLD analysis project Ga0207678, IMG submission 184319) | Corn rhizosphere microbial communities from Kellogg Biological Station, Michigan, USA - KBS C6-3 metaG (SPAdes) (version 2) | ecosystem: Host-associated > Plants > Roots > Rhizosphere > Soil ... | reverse complement strand
ATCCCCCGCGCGACGAGCCGCTGCATGTGCTGCAGGCGGCGGACGTCCGCGTCGGAGTAGCGGCGGTGCCGCCCGGCACCGGCGGGCGGACCGATCCCGTACCGCGCGCTCCAGCTGCGGAGCGTCACCGGCGACACGCCGAGCAGCCCGGCCACCTTGCCGGGTGCCCAGGCCCCGGCGCCGGGCGGCGCGTCGTCGTCGGGTTCCACCGTGCCCCTTCGCCTCGCGGATCGCGAACCGCCGAAGTTTACCGGCGAGCGGGGCGGCCGACCGGCGAAGACACGCAGGCGGCGGCGGGGGCGCGGCCGCGGGGCGAAGGCCTGCCGCGCCCCCTCCGGCGCCGCCCGGCGCCGGCGATCCGGCCCGCGTCGGCCGGATCCGGCCCGCCGCGCGGTGTGGCATCCGCAGCGGCGGGCGACGTGCCGGGGAACTCTTTCGCCCGGTACCAAGCTATACCGCGGCGCAACGCTTGTGCATCGCCTTCCCTCGGATGCCGCAGCGGCCCGCCTGCCCGGGTGCGTGATATCGCGCGGCAGTGGGTAACCAACTGCCTCAGGCGCTCGGGAGAAGGAAACCTGATGACCGAACACACCGCGTTCGACCTCGCCACCACCACCGAAGCCGGCATCGTGACCGTTCGTTGCGCCGGCGAACTCGACCTGGAAAGCGCACCCGGGCTGCGGAACGCACTGCTGGGTGCCATCCGCTCCGGAGTCCGCGGCGTCGTCGCCGACCTCACCGACACGACCTTCTGCGACTCGACCGTCTTCAGCGTGCTGGTCGAGGCCCTCCGGGACGCCCGCGCGCGGAAGGTGCCCTACGCCATCGCCGCGGGCGAGACCGCGGTCGCCCGGCCGCTGCACATCCTCGGCCTGGACCGGCTGCTGCCGCTGCACACCGAGGTCGACACCGCACAGGCGGCCGTCGTGGGCACAGCGGTGGCGCCGGCCCGGTGCGGCGACGTCCCCGGGGCGAGCGCCTGAGTTTCCCCTCGACGACCACGGAGCGGTTCCCGATCACCCCGCCGGCCCTGGTCCCGCGCTCTTCCGTTCGCTAGCTTCACGGTGATCGCAGTCATCTGCGCCAGCACCGGGCGGCGCCGCGGGGAGCCGCAGGCCCGGCCGTTTCCAGGGGGATACACCTTGTCCAGCACGCCCCTTCGCGGGGTGAGGCGGCTTTTCGCCGTGCTCGCCGCCGTGCTCGTCACCGGCGCCCTCGCCGCGCCGGCCGCCCACGCCGACGGACCGTCGCTGCTCATCACCGCGTCGGCAGGGGACGCGCCCCAGCTGGTCGGCAGGCCGTTCCCGATCACGCTGACGCTCACCAACACGACCGATCAGCCGCTGACGGACGTCAAGCTGTGGGACGAGCACCTGTCCGGTTCGTGGCTGTCGATCCAGGACTGGGGCGGCCTCGGCGGCAGCCAGGCCGGCGTGACGCTCGACCCGGGGGCCACCCGGTCGTTCACGATCACCGCCGTCGTCTGGAGCTGGAATTCCGGCGTGCCGCACGAGCGGATCCGCGGGGCCTGGGACCAGGCGGGCGATCTGGTCGTCCCGCTGCTCGACCCGACGACGACCCACGGCCGGGCGTCCGGTGTCGTCTACGGCGACCGGAACGAAAACGGCGCCTTCGACGCGGGCGAGGGCCTGCCCGGTGCCGTCGCCTTCCTGTGGGGTACGAGTTCCGCGAACCAGATCGAGGCGACCGCCGACGCCGACGGGCACTTCGTGTTCACCGACCTGCCGGCCCAGCGCTACGGGATCGCCACCCGTCCCCTGCCGGACGGCTGGGTGCCCGACGCCGTCCAGCAGTACGCCGACGTCGACGGCAGCGACCCCGGGCCGTCCGTGCCGCTGCGCGTCCTCCGGCCGTTGTCCGAGAAGCTGCACGCGACCGGTTCGTTCGACCGCACCACCTACCAGGTGGGCGACACCGTCCAGGTCACCTTCACGCTGACCAACGTCAGCGCCGGCGACCTGCACCGGATCACCGCCGGGTGCGACCACTTCGGGTCCGACGACCACCTGCTCGGCTGGCCGGACTGGACCGACATCGTCGCTCCGGGCGCGTTCGACCTCGCCGCGGGCCGGACGCGGACGTTCACCGAAACCGGCACCGTGCCCGCGGCCGCCACCGCGTCCGGCTCGTTCTACCTGGCCTGCGACTTCGGGCTCGCCCGCGGCCCGGGGAACGGGTCGCCCACGGTCGGCCTCTTCGCCCACGTGCCCGCCCCGCCGGGCACCACCGGTGGCGTGGTCTACCACGACGACAACGCCAACTACACGGTCGACCCGGGCGAGCCGATCACCGGCACGGCCGTCGAGCTGGTCGACCGGGTCGACGGCTCGGTCGCCGCGACCGCCGTGTCGGACGCGCAGGGGCACGTGGCGTTCGGGACCGTCCCGGCCGGCCCGTACAGCGTGCGCGTCGACGGCTGGCGACCGGCCGAGGACAGCGCGGACGTCGCCGTCGGCACCTGCCGGTTCTGCGACCAGGACTGGGCCCTCCCGTACCGGCGCTGACTCCGCCGGAGCGATCACCCGGGCAGTGACGGAAAACTCGCGGAATTCCCCTGGACGCCAGACTGCGCCACGGGCGGGTGAGGCCATAGGGTTCGCATCATGAAGGTCGGCCTGCTCACCCGCGAATACCCGCCGGAGGTCTACGGCGGCGCCGGGGTCCACGTGGAGTTCCTCGCCCGGGAGTTGCGACCGCTGGTCGATCTCGACGTGCACTGCTGGGGCGCGGACCGCGCGGACGCCACCGGGCACACGGATCCGCACGGCTACCGGCAGCCCGCGTTCACCACCATGGACATCGCCGTGTCCATGGCGAACGCCCTCGAAGGCCACGACCTCGCGCACAGCCACACCTGGTACGCGAACCTGGCCGGGCACCTGGCCAAGATGACGCACGGCATCCCGCACGTCGTCACCGCGCACTCGCTGGAGCCGCTGCGGCCGTGGAAGGCCGAGCAGCTCGGCGGCGGCTACCGCGTGTCGTCGTGGATCGAACGCGAGGCCTACGAAGCCGCGGACGCGATCGTCGCGGTCAGCGGCGGCATGCGCCGGGACGTCCTGGCGGCCTACCCCGCGGTGCCGCCCGAGCGCGTGCACGTGATCCACAACGGCATCGACACCACGCTCTACCGGCCCGACCCGGGCACCGAGGCACTGGTCAAGCACGGCATCGACCCGGATCGGCCGTACGTGCTGTTCGTCGGCCGGATCACCCGGCAGAAGGGCGTCCCGCACCTCGTCCGGGCCGGCGCGTCGCTCGACCCCGGCGTCCAGCTGGTGCTGTGCGCAGGCGGCGCCGACACGCCCGAGCTGGACGCCGAGTTCCGCGGCCTGGTCGCCGAGCTGGAGAAGACCCGTACCGGCGTGCGCTGGATCCCGGAGATGCTGCCGCGCGACGAGGTGGTGCAGCTGCTCACCCACGCCGCGGTGTTCGCCTGTCCGTCGGTGTACGAGCCGCTCGGCATCGTGAACCTCGAGGCGATGGCGTGCGGCACGCCGGTGGTGGCCAGCGACGTCGGCGGCATCCCCGAGGTCGTCGACGACGGCCGCACCGGGCTGCTGGTGCACTACGACGAACAGGACCCGCAGGGGTTCGAGGCGAGTCTGGCCGCAGCGCTGAACCAAGTGGTCGGCGCCGGAGACCGGGCCGCCGCGATGGGCACCGCCGGCCGCGAACGCGCGGTCGGCGAGTTCGGCTGGAAGGCGATCGCCGAGCGGACGGTCGCCCTCTACGAGGCGTGCGGGAGGTCGCTGTGAACAGCGAATGCCATGTCCTGGGCATCGTGCTCGCGGGCGGGGAAGGCAAGCGCCTGATGCCGCTGACGGCGGACCGGGCGAAACCGGCGGTGCCCTTCGGTGGCACGCACCGGCTGATCGACTTCGTGCTCTCCAACCTGGTGCACGGCGGGATCCGGCGGCTGTGCGTGCTGACGCAGTACAAGTCGCACTCGCTCGACCGGCACATCTCGACGACGTGGCGCCTCTCGTCGCTGACCGGCGAGTACGTGACGCCGGTGCCCGCGCAGCAGCGGCTCGGCCCGCGCTGGTACCAGGGCAGCGCCGACGCGATCCACCAGAGCCTCAACCTCGTCCACGACGAAAACCCCGAGTACATCGCGGTGTTCGGCGCGGACAACATCTACCGGATGGACCCGCGCCAGATGCTGGAGGCGCACATCGCCTCCGGCGCGGGCGTCACCGTCGCCGGCATCCGGGTCCCGCGGAAGGAGGCGAGCTCGTTCGGGGTCATCCGGACCACCGACGGGCTGCTGATCGACGCGTTCATGGAGAAGCCCGCGGACCCGCCGGGTCTGCCCGGCTCCCCCGAAGAGTCGTACGTGTCGATGGGGAACTACATCTTCACCACGAAGGTGATGCTGGAGGCCCTGTACGCCGACTCCGAAAACGCCGCCTCGCACCACGACATGGGCCGGGACATCATCCCGGCGCTGGTCAAATCGGGTGAAGCCGCCGTCTACGACTTCACCACCAATGTCGTACCCGGCGAAACCGAACGCGACCACGGTTACTGGCGTGACGTCGGGACCATCGACAGCTACTACGAGGCGCACACCGACCTCATTTCGACGCACCCGATCTTCAACCTCTACAACCGGCGGTGGCCGATCCTCGCCCACCCCGGCCAGCGCCCGGCGGCGAAGTTCGTGGAAGGCGGCTCGGCGAACCAGTCGATCGTCAGCAACGGCTGCATCATCTCCGGGGCCCAGGTGGTCGACTCGGTGCTCTCCCCCGGCGTCATCGTCGAACAGGGCGCGGTGGTGCAGGGCTCGGTCCTGCTCGACGGCGCCCGCGTCGGCCGCGGCGCGGTGGTGCGACGGGCGATCCTGGACAAGAACGTCGTGGTCCCGCCGGGCGCGCACATCGGCGTCGACCTGGCCCGCGACCGCGGGCACTACCACGTCAGCGAGGGTGGCATCGTCGTTCTGGGCAAGGGGGAACGCGCGATCTGAGCCCGGCTCAGGAGCGGGCGGCCGCCGAGATCCGCTCGACCACCTGGCGGGGTTCGATCCCCCAGCGCTCGGCGAGTTCCGAGATCGACGCTCCCGCCGCGTACTCGGCGGCGATCATGCTGTTCACGACGCCTGCCAAACCCCACCCCTCGACCCCGGATGCACGTGCACCCGGGCTGCTCCATGTTCGTCGCGGACGTCGAAGCAGGTGCTGCACGTGCTCTCACCGCCCGGTTTTGCCGGGCTCGCGCGGCGGTTTCGGCGTATTCGCCTGCGCGCGCGTCGCACTGAACACGGCGTCGAAGATCGGCGTCGGCTCACCGTCGTCGCGCTTCGGCCGCTCTTCCCCCGGGTTGCGCTTTTCCTCTCCCACGCGCCCAGTTTCTGCGACGACCACCGATTCCGCTGGGACCTTCGCCGAAAATCGCCCGGCCGGGGGATCACCCGCACGGCGATTTTTCTGCCATTCCGCCGCGGAAAAACGATTTCCCGCAGCGCATTTCCGCCGGTGGCGGGAATATCCGGCGCCCGCCGTGGATTGCACCGGGCATGAAAGCAGTCGTCTACCGCCGCCACGGCGGACCCGAGGTGCTCTCGCCGGTGGAGCGGCCCGTCCCGGACCCGGGCCCCGGCGAGGTCCGCGTGCGGGTCGTGGTGTCCGCGGTCAATCCCACGGACTGGAAGGCCCGCAGCGGCCTGCGCGCCGAGCCCGGCGCCGAGGTCCCCGAGACAGTGCCCAACCAGGACGGTGCCGGCGTCGTCGACGCGGTCGGCCCGGACGTCACCGGCTTCGCGCCCGGCGACCGCGTGTGGCTGATCATCGCCGGCGCGTACGGGCCCGGGTCCGGTACCGCGCAGGAGTTCACGGTGCTGCCGGCCTGGAAGCTGGTCCGGCTGCCCGACGGGGCCGGTTTCGACGAGGGTGCCGGGCTCGGCATTCCCGCGCTGACCGCGCACCGGGCGCTGACGGTCGCCGAAGACGGCCCGGCCCGCCTCTCCCCCGGCGCGTTGGCCGGCCGCACGGTGCTGGTGAGCGGCGGCGCGGGCGCGGTGGGCAACGCGGCGATCCAGCTCGCCCGCTGGGCCGGGGCGACGGTGATCGCGACGGTCAGCAGCGACGAGAAGGCGGCCCTCGCCCGCGCGGCCGGCGCCCAGCACGTGCTCCAGTACCCCGACCCGGACCTCGGCACCCGGATCCGCGCGGTCGCCCCGGACGGCGTGGACCTGGTGGTCGAGGTCGCGATGGGGGTGAACGCCAAGCTGCACACGGAGGTCCTGCGACCACGCGGCACGGTGGCAACGTACGGCGACGACCGGGGTACGGGGACGGTGAGCCTGGACTTCGGGGCGAATCTGTTCCTGAACGCGCGTTACCAGTTCCTGGTGCTGTACACGGTGGGCGAGGACAAGCTGCGCGCCGGCGCCGAGGACATCACGTCGGCCATGGCCGACGGCGCGCTGCGGCTGGGCGAGGACCGCGGGGTGCCGATCCACCGCTTCCCGCTGGCGGAAACGGCGAAGGCGCACGCGGCCTCGGAAGAAGGCATCACCGGCAAGGTGCTGATCGACGTGAGCCCGGCGGCCTGACCAGCGCGGGGAGATCGGCGCGGCAAGCTCCACGCGGGCCAGCCCGGCTGGGCAGATCGGCGCCGGCAAGATCGGCGCAGGCTGGCCAACCGGACTGACCGGCGCCGGCAAGCTCCACGCGGGCCAGCCCGGCCTGGCAGATCGGCGCAGCCACGCCCACGGGCATGCCGGCGCCGGCGCACGCGCCCAAACCGACCCGCGCGGACCTCCCACCGATCCACCCTTCCCGATCGGCTTTCCTGTCCCGCGACAGGAAAGCCGATCAGGACATGGCCGCCTCCGTCAGCCCGAGTTCCTCCTGCAGGGCGCGGCCCGCGCGCAGGTGGCGATCCGCCTCGGCGTCGCGGCCCAGCGCCGCGTCCGCGGCTCCCAGGCCGAGCAGGGCCCGGGCCTCCTGGGCGCGGTAGCCGGTGCGGCGCGCCGTCCTCAGCGCCATGCCGTAGGCGGTGCACGCCGCCGCCGGGTTGCCGAGGGCCTGGGCCGCCGCGCCCTGGCTGTTGGCCGCCATCGTCAGCAGGAGGGGGTGGTTGAGCCTGCCGAGGATCGCGCAAGCCCGCTCCGCCTGCGCGTGCGCTTCCGACGGCCGGCCGGCCGCCAGCAGCACCTCCGCGAAGTCGATGCGGCTCCACGCCTCTCCGAACGCGTAGTCCAGGGACACCGCCGCGCGCACCGCCTTGTCCGCCGTCGCGCGGGCTTCCGGGAGGCGGCCGAGGCGGGCCAGCACCAGGCCCAGCTGCGCCGTGGCCAGGATCGCGCCGCGGTTGTCGCCCAGTTCTTCGCGGATCGCGCGGGCGCGTGCCGCCGAGGTCAACGCGTCCTCGTACCGGCCGAGCAGCTCCTGGGCGTTGCTGAGGTTGCCCCAGGCCAGGCACGCGACGGCGTGGCTGCCCGTTTCGCCGGCCAGCACGAGGGCCTGCCGGTAGTGCCGGACCGCGTCGGCGTACCGGCCGAGCATGCCGTGCAGCGCGCCCATCCGGGCGAGGGCCGCCGCTTCGGCCGCGCGGTCGCCGGACTCGCGGACCAGCCGCAGCCGCTCCGCCGTGGTTTCGACGCCCTCGGCCAGCCGCCCGGTCTCCCAGTGCGCCGTCGTGAGGTTCGCCAGGCCGAGCTGCCGGGCGTGCGGGTCCCCCAGCCGGTCCGCGGCCCGGACGCCCGCGCGGGCCAGCGCCGTGAGCTCGTCGCGGTACCCCTGTTCCCGCAGCGCGGCCACCGCGCGGTCGGCGATGCGCCAGGCGTGCTCGTCATGGCCTTCGAGCGCGGTGACGGTGACCAGGTTGGCACGCTCGGCGGCGAAGGAGTACTCGCCGTCGCGGTAGTGGTCCAGGAGCCGGAGCAACGCCGCCGCGGCCTCGCCGTCGTCCGCCACCTCCCGCGCGTGTTCGGCGATCAGGTCGTGGAATCCGTAGCGGTCGCCGGCGGGCTGCCGGAGCAGGTGCGCGTCGAGCAGGTCCTCCAGCAGCCGTTCGGCCTCGGTGATGTCCGTGCCGTACAGAGCGGCCGCGGCGGCGGCCGAGAAGTCGCCGCCCGGGTGGCCGCCCAGGACGCGGAACATCCGCCGCTGCCCGGGGGTGAGGTCGCGGTACGAGAGCGCGAAGGCCGCGGCGACGTCCCGGCCGCCCGCGCGCAGCTCCCCCAGCCGGAGCCGCTCGGAACCCAGCCGCGCCACCAGGTCGTCCACCGTCCACAGTGGACGTGCTTGCAGCCGGGCGGCGGCGATCCGCAGCGCCAGCGGCAGGTACCCGCAGAGCCGCGCGACGTCCGCGCCGGGCCGTCCGCCGGTCGCGGCCGCGAACAGGGCCTCGGCTTCCGGCGGGGGAAGGACGTCCAGGCAGAGTTCGAGCGCGCCGTCGACCGCGGCGAGCCTGCGGCGTCCGGTGACCAGCACCCCGGTTCCCGGGCCACCGGGCAGCAGCGGCACCACCTGGCTCGCCGAGCGGGCGTTGTCGAGCACGACCAGCAGCCGCCGCCCGGCCACGCGCGACCGCCACAGCGCGGCCCGCTCGTCGAGCCCGTCCGGCTGGCGGCTCGCCGGCACGCCGGTCTGCATCAGCAGCGCGGACAGCGCGGCTTCGGGCGGCAGCGGCTCGCGGCCCGGGGTGTGGCCGTGCAGGTCCACGAACAGCTGCCCGTCCGGGAAGCCGACGGCGGCCCGGTGCGCGACGCGGACCGCGAACGCTGTCTTCCCGACCCCGGCCATGCCGTCGACGACCACCGGCCGCCCGGCGTGCAGTGCCTCGACGGCACCGGCGACGCCGGCCGCGCGACCGGTGAAGTCGGGGACGTCGTACGGCAGGAAGCAGCGGCCGGGCGCGGGCTCGTCGTGCAGCAGCCGTTCGTAGAGCGCGCGCAGCGGCGCCCCGGGCGCGATGCCCAGTTCCGCGGCCAGCCGCTGCTTCGCTCGCTGGTAGGCGTCGATCGCGTCGGCCTGCCGGTCCGCCCGGTGCAGTGCCCGCATGAGCAGCCCGACCAGGCCTTCGCGCAGCGGGTGCGCGGCGACCAGCGCGGTCAGTTCCGCGACGGTGCCGCCGTCGCCGGCGTCGACCTCGGCGGCCAGGCACTGTTCCAGCACGGCCAGCCGGCGCTCCTCCAGGCGTTCGGCTTCCGGGCGCAGCGCGGTGCTGTCCACCCCGGCGAGCGCGGGCCCCTGCCAGCGGTCCAGGGCCGCCCGGTACTCGCCGCGGGCCGCGAGCTCCTCGAACGCGTGCAGGTCGAAAGTGCCGGGCCGCAGCACGAAGCCGGGCCCTTCCGCGGTCAGGACGTCTTCGCCGGCGCCGGCCGCGACGAGCGCGCGCCGCAGTGCCGTGGTGAGGTTGCGGACCTGCCGCACCGCGGTCGCCGGGGGTTCGCCGTCCCACACGACGTCGACCAGCCGGGACACCGGCACGACGCGGCCGGCGTCGAGCAGCAGCGCCGCCAGGACGCGCTCCTGCCGCGGCCCGGACGGCCCGATCGGCCGGCCGCCGCCGAGCACTCGCACCGGACCCAGGACGCGGAACTCCATCGCTCACCCCGTGGGCGAGGTTAACGACCCGGGCGGCGGCGCCGGTGCGGAAGTGATGCAGCTGTGATGCGCCGCCCCGGCAGCGTCGTGGCCGGATCACTTCGAGGCAGGCGGAGGGAAAGCAGATGCGCAAGCGGGGTTACACGGCATGGGGCACGGCGCTGGCGGCGGCGGTGCTCGGCGCGCCGGTCGCCGCGGCGGCCGGCGACCGGGCCGGCGAGGGGGCCGGCGGCGGGCAGCAGGAGTGCCGCCGGGCGTTCGACCACGCCGTTTGGGAGGACATGGACAGCTACAACAAGCGCGACGCCGCCCGGTACCGCGCGATCATCCACCGGGACATGGTGACCGTCGGCCGCAAGGGCAACCTCTACATCGGCTACGACGCCAACGTGAACCCGGTGCTCGAGCAGTTCAAGGTGCCGTACGAGTTTTCGATGCCGTGGACGGTGACGCACACCGTCGTCGAGGACTGCAAGATGGGCTTCGCGATCCTGGACGCGCACTACCTCGAGCCGTCGCACGGCATCGACCGCCACTACACGATCAGCCTGACGCTGGTCCGCGAACACGGCCGGTGGCAGGTCGTCAAGGACACGGTCACCGAAGTCGTCGCCTGAGCGCGGGTGCGGCCCGGTGGCCTGGGGGCACCGGGCCGCGCCCCTCTTTTCAGCCGGCCGCGACGCGGAGGCCGCGGCGCAGCGCGTCCACCTCGTCGGCGAACATCCGGCGGGAGATCTCCGCCGTCTCGACCATGGCCGAGCCGTGGAAGGTCCCCGGGTAGTGACGCAGCTCGGTCGCCACGCCGGCGTGGGCCAGCCGCTGGGCGTAGGCGATGCCCTCGTCCCGCAGCGGATCGAACTGGCACGTCGTCACGAACGCCGGCGGCAGGCCGGCCAGGTCGGTGGCTCGGGCCGGGGCGGCGTAGGGCGAGACGTCCGGGCCGCCCGGTTCCGTGCCGAGGTAGCAGGTCCAGCTGACCACCGCGTTCGGCCGGTTCCAGACCGGGGTGTCGGTGTACGCCCGCATCGACGGGGTGTCGAGCCGGTCGTCCAGTTCGGGGATGCCGAGGTACTGGAAGCACAGCGCCGGGCCACCGCGGTCGCGGGCCAGCAGTGCCACCGCCGCCGCGAGCCCGCCGCCGGCGCTCTCCCCGGCCACGCCGAGGCGGTTCGGGTCGACGCCGAGCTCGCCGGCCTTCGCCTCGACCCACTTCAGGGCCGCGTAGCAGTCCTCGACCGGTGCCGGGAACGGGTGCTCGGGGGCCAGCCGGTAGTCCACCGACACGATCACGATGCCGAGCTCGTCCACCAGGTGGAGCAGCTGCGCGTCGAACATCTGCAGATCGCCCATGACGAACCCGCCGCCGTGGATGTAGAGCAGGCCGGGCACGGCTCCGGTGCGGTTCGCCGGCGCGTAGACGCGGACCGGCACGTCCGGGGCGTCGGACGGCCCGGGCACGGCGGTGTCGCGGACGTCGAGGGGGTTCACCGGTTCGTAGCCGGGCAGGACGTCTCCCAGCTGCGCCAGCGAACCGCGGGCGGCCAGCACGGATTCCCGGTCGGTGAGGGCCACGGCCGGCAGCATGTCCAGCCAGGGCAGCAGCTCGGGATCGATTGCGTAGGTCATGGTCCGATCATCGGCGCACCGGCGTGACCCGGCCACCGCCACGCGGCGGGCGTTGGCGGGCCGGTCCTCGCCATCCGGCGGCGGGCGCGCCTATCGTGACGGCATGAAAGGCCTGCTGCTGAGGCTGTCCGGGCTCGACGCCGACGCCGAGAACGCCGTGCGGGTGATCGGGTTCTTCGACCGCCTGATCACCGCCCGGGCCGGCCTGGACGCCTTGGTGCGCAGCACGGCGGAACTCGCCGGCTGCCCGGTCGGCGTGCACGCCCCCGGCCAGGGCCTGTCGCTGCGCGCTTCGCCGGGCGCCGACGTCGTCACGCCGGGCACGGCGCCCGCGGGCGCGGCCGCTCGGACCTTGGACGGCGGCGTGGTCGTGTGGGTGGCCCGGCCGGGCCGGCCCCTCCCGCTCGACGACATGCTGCTCGAGCGGTTCGCGATCGCCGCCGCGATCCTCCTGGAGCACTCCGGCGTGCCGCGGCCCGAGCTCGGAGACCCGGCGCTGGTCGAGCTCGCACTGTCCGAAAACGCCGGCACCGCCGAACGGTCGCGCGCCCTGCACCTGCTCGGCTTCGGTCCGGCGACCCGGCTGCGCGTGCTGGCGGGCACCGGCGTCGACGCGCTCGCCGGCCGGTCGGCGCGGCTGGGCGGGGTGCGGGCGGTCCTGCTGCCGGGCGAGGTGGCCTCGCTGCCGTCGGGTGCCCGCGCGGGCATCGGCCCGGAGGGGCCGGCGATCGAGGTGGCCCGGTCGTGGGCGGCGGCCCGGACGGCGCTGCGGTTCACCTCGGCCGCCGAGCCGGTGGTGTGGTGGGAGCGGCTGGGCGGCCTCGCGGCCCTCGCCGGCAAGCTCGCCCCGGCGGAACTCGCGGAGCTGCCGGACGTCCGCGCCCTCGACCGGCTGGCGGCCGAGCCGCACGGCTCGGACACCCTGGCGGCCTTGGACGCCCTGTGCGCAACGGGCTCGGCCCGCAAGGCCGCCGCGGCCCTGCACCGCCACCACAGCACGATGCCGGCCCGCCTGGCCCGCGCCGAGGCGGTGCTGGGGTTCGAGGTGGACTCGCCGTCCGGCCGCTTCCGCCTCCACCTGGCCCTAGTCCTGCGACGCCTGCGCGACAACCCGGACCCCGGCTGACCGTCCTCAGTGGACTCGCGGCTGCCCGCCACCGCCGGAACTGTCGGTGCCGCCCGGTAAGCTGGAAACCGGGGGCCGGAGGCCGACCACCCGCGTACGCGAGCCGACCTTCGAGTGCCCAAGCCGCCCGCCAGGTTGCCGCGGGCTCGCGCCGTTCTCAGCCGACCGCCAGCCGGCCGCGTGACCGCCGAACCAGGTCCTCGGCTGCCGCGGGCCAGCTCGGGTAACCGAACTCGAAGCCGGCCTCGCGCAGTCTTCCCGGGATCACGCGGCGGCTCTTCAACAGCAGCTCCGTGTCGCTGCGGAGTGCGAACGCCCCGATCGCCGCCATCCACTTCGCCGACGGCAGACCGGCAGGCGCCCCCGCCGCCGTGCGCAGGGCGCGAAGGAATTCGCGGTACGGCAACGGTTCCGGGGCCGCCAGGTTCACCGGGCCGCTCAGGTCGTCGCGCTCGACGAGGAAGGCGATCGCGCGGACCAGGTCGTCCTCGTGGATCCAGGACATGTACTGCCGGCCGCCCGCGACCGGGCCGCCGAGGCCCAGGCGCGTCAGGCGCAGCAGCATGGTGAACGCGCCGCCCGGCTCCGGGCTCATCACCATCGCCGTGCGCAGGGCGACCTTCCGCGTCCGCGGGGTGTCCGCCAGCCGCTGCTCGCGCTCCCACGCCTTCGCGATGTCGACGCTGAAGGACCAGTACGCCGGCACGTCCGGTTCGTCGCCGCCCAGGGTGCCGGTGGTTTCGTCGTTCGGCGCGTCGAACGTGTGCGCGTAGATCGTCGCCGTGCTCATCTGCAGCCAGACCCGCGGCGGGCGGGCGGCGCGGGCGATCGCGCCGCCGACGATCCGGGCCGAGTCGACGCGCGAGTTCAGCATCTCCTGCAGGTTCGCCCGGGTGTACCGGCAGTGCACCGACCGGCCGGCCAGGTTGACCACGACGTCGCTGCCGTCGATCTCGCGCGTCCACGGCCCGGCGCTCCGCCCGTCCCAGCGGACGTGACGCACCCCCGGCTCCGGCCCGGCCGCCTGCCGCGTCAGCACGACGACCTCGTGCCCCTGCCCGGTCAGCGCCCGGCTCAGCACCCGTCCGAGATGACCGGTGCCACCCGGAATCACGACCTTCATGCCACCCCT
>Ga0207678_10003861_pt1 | contig 13472 bp, 13 predicted proteins | sample KBSC63metaG_FD_184319 | JGI IMG/M metagenome (GOLD analysis project Ga0207678, IMG submission 184319) | Corn rhizosphere microbial communities from Kellogg Biological Station, Michigan, USA - KBS C6-3 metaG (SPAdes) (version 2) | ecosystem: Host-associated > Plants > Roots > Rhizosphere > Soil ... | reverse complement strand
ACCGAGCGAGACGTGCTCCGCGCCGTCGCGGAGGGGCTCACACCCGACGCAATCGTCGGGGACTGGATGACGCGCGGCCCGGAGACGATCGAGCCGGACGAGCCGGCCGAGCATGCAGCAGTGCTGATGATCCATGGCGGCTTCCGCCACCTGCCCGTCGTCGCGGACGACAAGGTCGTCGGCATCATCTCGATCCGCGACCTGATGCGCGGCGTGCTCGACGACGCAGCCCCGCGCGGCGTCTGATCCGGCCTGTCCGCCCGAGCCACCTTGCCCTTCGACGCATGCACCAGCTTCACCTTCAACCCGCTGTCCGCGGCCTTGAGCACGCTCGCGACCATCGCCCCGCCATTGTTCGCCTCGGCAACCACGATCGAAGCCCGCCACCGTGCCGCCGCAGCCGCGACCCGGTTGGCCCACCCTTCCGGGCTCATCCCCTGCACGGTCTCGTCGGCAATGACGTAAAGCGCATCCCCCCGCCGCCCGCACACAACAATCCCGCAAGCATCGCACCCCTCGCCAACCCCGGCAGGCGGGTCGACTCCAACCACTATCCGGTCGAAAGCCCCCTCTCCTTCAGGGGAGGGAGTTTGGGGGTGGGGGAGTCTGGACCTCTCCATCAATTCCCGCGACCACAGCGCCCCCTCGATCTCCTCGATCAGCTCGCCGTCCAGCTCCTGCCGCCCGATCCGCGTGCCGCCGTAGGTCGCGATCATCATCTCGACGAAACCTTCGCTCAAATTCACATTCTCGTCGGTCCGGCCGCTGGTCGTCACCGTCCACTCGGCGTCCCTGATCCGCTGCAACAGCTCGCCCGGCCGCGGGGTCGTCGTCACCAGCGCCCTCGGCCGCCGCCCGCGCCTCAGGCCCATCTGCAAATTCATCCACGCCTCTTCGGCCTCGCCCCATTTCGCCAGCTCGTCGCACCAGGCGAAATCATGCTCAGGCCCGCGAAGCCCGTCGGGGTTGTCGCCCGAAAAGATCTGCGCCTGGCTCCCGTTCGGCCAGGTCAGGCGCCCAAGGCTCGGCTCCCATTTCACCCGGTGCCGCCGCCTCCGGGCAACGCTGAGGACTCCGCTCACCCCCTCGACCATCACCCGCCGCGCCTCGTCGATCGTCGCTCCCACCAGCGCGATCCGCACCCCCGGCCGGCTTCGAGCGATCTTCTCGATCCACTCCGCCCCCGCCCGAGTCTTCCCGAACCCGCGCCCCGCAAGCATCAGCCACGTGCGCCAGCCTTGCTCGGGCGGCTCGATCTGTCCCTCGTGGACCCATCTTTCAAACTCGGCATCAGTGTCCAGCATGTCTTGAAAGGTCATGGTGTTGATGATCCGCCGCTTCACATGCGGCTTGGTCTTGGCGAGCTTGATCGTCTGCCCGCGTGGGTCGTTCGACTTCACTGGGCTGCTTCTCGCGCTTCCTCGCGCTTTCTCACCCGCTCGAGCTTGTCGAACAGGCGCTGGCGGAGTTCCTCGACCTCTGCGTCAGTCGGTTCCGTTGCTGCTTCCATCGCGCTGTCGCGGTGCATCTTCAAAAGGTGAAGCGCGATCTGGTTGGGATACTCGCGCATCCGCTCTTCCGACCCGTCCTTGCGAATGACGAGCCTTTCCGTCCCGTTCAGTGCCCGGTCGAGCAGCACCAGCTCCAGCCGCTGGTATGCAGCGGCGATCGCCTCTCCCCAAGCCGCGCGAAACGCGGCGACTTTCTTGCGCCGGACATAAACCGAGGTCGTCGACATCCCCGCCGCTTCCGCCGCAACGGTCACGTTGCAGGTCTCGCTCAACGTGGTGAGGAAGATCCGCTCCTTGGCCTTCGTCCATTCGTACTCGCGCGGCTTGCGAGCCTTGGGCGCCGCGCCGCCAACGACAGTCAGCTCCGCCGCCTTCACCTTCCGCTTCGCCATGCTTCACTCCCCGCTCATCCTGAGGAGCGGCGAAGCCGCGTCTCGAAGGACCAAATGAAAAACGGGCCCGCCCCGGTGGGGGCAGACCCGAATCGCTATTTCTCGACTGTGCCGATATGTACCGAAACAGCGTCACGATGTCAATATATATTTTACCTGTTTGGTTCGTTTTTTTTCAGTTGCTCCCTTCCGCGGCCCCAGCTTGATTACCTGTGGGAAACGTCCATATTGATCTTATGACGGGTTACTCCCAGCACAGACGGCCCCAGCTGCACCCAGGCAGCAGTACGGCACGATTCTAACGCCCTGAGCGTCCGCGCCTTCGCGCGCGACGTTCCGCTCGGGGCTATTCCCAAATGAGCCGCGCTCCCGCAGCAAGCGGGGCGCACCCTCGTCACCGAGCGGCCGGGCAGCAACTCAAAAGGACAATCGCGCCCCGCCGCTCCCCTGGGAGCAGGCAAGTGATTACGCAGCGTTTCACAGTCGAGTTCGATCGCCGCACCGTCGGCATCGCCGTTCGAGTCCCCGGCGGATTCGTCTTCTATTCGTCCGACGATCGGTTTGAAGCGATCGACGGGCAGATGTTCCCCCGCGCCCGTGCAATCGAACGCGAGCTGAGCCGGGTCATCAAGCGCAACCAAAATTCGAGCCGGGGCGTCGAGGCGCGCCCCTCGCTGGCGTGAGCGGCCCCCGCCCTCCGCCAGTCCAACATTCATGGAGAAGACAATGAACTACCCAGCAATGCATGAAGAGGTGCGGGCTCTCCGCGCCGACCGCGAGAGGGTCTCCGACCTTCTATCGCGCTATCCAAAGGTGACCGGCGACGAATCCGCCGAAATCCTGACCTTCCTTAAAACCGGGCGCCACCTCGACGTCGGGCTTCTGACCGCCGACGAGCAGCTGAAGCCGAACCTCGATGCCTTCATGGAAGACCACAAATACCACTTCCAGGTGAAGTGGGGCGAGACGGCGCTCGTCGTCGCCGGCATCGCGGCGGTGATCGCGATCCTCTGGCTCCTATGGGAGATGATCTGATGAGCACGCCGTCAGCGCGGCCCGCCAACGACAAACGGCCGCCGATCCATTTGCTCGCCGCCGAGTCCGAGCGGGTCGCCGATCTCGCCCTCAGGGCGGAGCAGCGCCAGCCGTCGGTCGCCGCGATGCTTCTCGAGGAGATCGATCGCGCCGAGCTTCACGAGGCCGCCGACATGCCCTCGGGCCACGTGCAGCTGAACACCGACGTGACCTTCGTCGACGACAACACGCACCACGCGCGAACTGTCCGGATTGTGCTTCCGGGCGAAGCGAACATCGCGGAAGGCCGGATCTCGATCCTGACCCCGATGGGCGCAGCGCTCTACGGCCTCGCCGAGGGAGAGTGCATCGAATGGCCCGATCTCGACGGCCACGTCCGGCAAATCAGGATCGTCAGCGTCGGCGATTCCGGACCGGAAGCGGCGTGAGTTTTCAGTCGAGCTCGACCTCGCGGATTGCCGGGACTCCAACGATCCACCAGATCGCCCCGGCAATCCCGACCGCCGCAGTCACTGCAAAAGCGGTCGTGTAGCCCATGTGCTTGACGATGATGCCGGTGATGATCGGGCCGAATATGCCCGACGTATTTCCGATCGCGTTCTGGATTCCGACCCAGGTTCCCGCCGCTCTCGGCCCGGCGAACATCTGCGCGACCGCATAGGTATTCAGCGACAGCGCACCGGTCGCGATTCCCGCAAGACAGAGCAGAATCCCGAGCTCCAGCGGTCCCCTCGCGAACGCAACGCCGAGCACGGCCAGGCCCGCGACGAGCTGCCCGAGGATCATCATCCACCGCCGGATGGTCGCCTCGTTCCGCCCCGCCTTGGTCCAGCTATCCGAAAGCATCCCGAAGCCGAGCGCAGCGACTGCCTGCGCCGCATAGCCAAGCGTCGCAAGGAAGGTCATTTCCCGGATCGACAACCCGCGCGAGTTGACGAGGAACAAAGGCAGCCAGCCAAGCAGGAAATAGAAGACGTAATTGCTTGCGATATGCGCGATCGCCATCGACCACAGCGGCCATTTGCCGATCAGCGCTCCGACCGGCACCCTGCGTTGAACCGGCGCCTCGGACCGCTCCAGCTTCCGCGTCGCTCGAAACCAGGGGGCCAGCCAAAGCAGCGTCACGACCCCGAACGTCACGAAAATCGCCCGCCAGCCGAACGAGGCGAGGATCAGCCCGCCGGCCAACGTCCCCGCCGCCGGCCCGAGCGCGATTCCGAGCGACAGCGCCGCGTTCGCCATCCCGCGCCGCTCCGGAGGGACGTGGCGGGTGATGATCTTCGATGCGCCGGGAAACGCGATCGTCTCGCCCACCCCGAGCAAGACTCTCAGCACCATCAACGAAGTGAATCCGGCGACAAATCCGGTGGCGAAAGTGGCGACCGCCCACACGAGCACCCCCGCGGCCATCAGCCGGTAAACCGAGAATCGGTCGCACAGCCAGCCGACGACAAGCTGCACCGGCGCATAGACCCAGAAGAAGGCCGACAGAACGAGCCCGAACGCTTCCGGATCGAGCCGCAATTCCGCGGTCATCAGCGGTGCTGCGATCCCGATCGCGCCCCGATCGACATAGTTGAGGAACACCGCGACGCCCAACAGCATCACCAGCATTCCGCCGGCCCGGCTCCGCTCGACCGTTGCCATTCGCTTCTCCCCCGCGCGCAAACAGACAGCGGCTGTTAATGAAGCACGGAGCAGATTGACGCCACCCCGGGCAACGCCGGTGGCAGAGCGGCCGTTGGAACGCCGCTATTTGCGCATGCGTTGCTCCTGTAACCGTTCTCCAATGGAGACAGCCATGCGTATCGATTTGAAAAAGCACTTGAAGTTCGCCGCTCCGCTGACGGCCCTCGCGCTCGTCGCGGGTTGCGCGACCCCGACCCCCTACCAGCCGCTCAATGCGACCCGGACGGCGGGCGGCTACACCAACATCCCGCTCGACCAGACCCACTGGCGGGTCAGCTTCTTCGGAAACAGCCTGACCTCGCGCCAGCAGGTGGAGAATTACCTGATGTTCCGCGCCGCCGAACTGACCCTTCAGCAGGGCTACAGCTGCTTCACCACGGTCAATCATGACACCGATCGCAGCACCTCGGTCCAGGTCACGCCCTACGGCGCGGGCCTCTATTCGCGGTGGGCGCCTTACTGGAGCCTCCACGGCCCGTTCGGCTGGAACTATTACGATCCGTGGATGGGCGGGCCGTTCATGGGCGGCCAGTATGACGTGAACACGATCGACCGCTACCAGGCGAGCGCCGATATCGCGCTCAGCAAGACCTGCCCGACGACCCCGGCGACGTTCAACGCTGCCCAGGTGATGCAAAACCTGAGGCCCTACATCGTCTATCCGCGGCCGCGCTAAAGCCTGATAATCGAGCGCGATTAAGACATGTGCCCCCGGCACATGCCTAATAATCGCGCTTCATTGCGGAGATGAACCGCCCGAGAATTGTCTTGGGCGCCGATTTGTTGAGCGTCCCGACCGCGATGTCGCGGATGTCGCCGCTCCTCGATCCGGCGAGCGTAGCAAGCCCGACCAAAGTCGAGAAAGCCGGGCCTCCGTGCGCGTCGGGAAGGCCAGCCAGCGTTCGCGGGCGGCCGACCCGAACGGTCCGGCCGAGCACGCCTTGCATGTAATCGGCCACGTTCTTCAATTCGGCGCCGCCGCCCGTCAGCACCACCGGCCGGCCCACCGGCCCCGCGAAACCCAAATCCCGCAGCGCGGAATCCACTTCCCCGGTCAGCTCTTCAACTCGGTGGCGGATCACGGTCATCAGTTGCGCCCGGGTGATCCGGATCGGCTCCGCGCCCTCCTCCGCCGCGAGCGGGTTCGCATCGATCAGCTCGTGATTGTCGCGAGGGGAGGTCATCGCCGAACCATAAAAGCACTTCAGCCGCTCGGCGTCGCGCCGGTTCACACCGAACGTCGCCGCGATGTCATCGCTGATGTCTTTCGCTCCAAGCGGGATGGAGCGAAGCCCGACCAGAATCCCGCCGTAGTGAAGCGACACATTGGTCACGCCCGCGCCGAGCTCGACCAGCGCCACCCCAAGCTCGCGCTCCTCGTCGGTCAGGCAGGCAAGCGCCGCCGCGATGGGCGATGCGACAATTGCCTTCACCCCGAGATGCGCCGCCCGGATGATATAGTCGACGTTGCGGAGCGGAGGAGCGTCCGCGGCGATTACGTGGATGTCGACACCGAGCCGGTCGGCGTGGAGGCCGACCGGCTGCTGGACCTCCTGTGCACCGTCGATTGTGTAGAGCGCGGGATGGGCATGAAGAACGACCTTGCCACCGCGGTCGATCGCTTCGCGCCCGGCGACCAGCAACTGATCGATGTCCGAGGGATCGATCTGGTGCCCGCCGAGGTCGACCTCGACATTGGCGACTTCACTGCTCAGGCCCCCGGCCCCGTAGCTCGCCCAGACGTCGTCGATGGTGACGCCCGACATCCGCTCGGCCTGCTCCACCGCCTCGCGGACGGCGAACTCGCTGGCCTCGATATCGGTGACATAGCCGCGCTTGACCCCGTGGCTCTCGCGCTGGCCGGTTCCGAGCACGCGAATGCCGTCCTCGCCGTCGCGAGCCGCAATCAGCGCGCTCACCTTCGACGAGCCGATGTCGAGCACTGCAATCAGCGGCTGGTCGCTCGTCGGTGCCATCATCCCTGCGTCGTCTTGGAGGTCGGATCGCCCGGCGGGTTCGCGAATCTAACGACCATCTTGCCCGGAAGCCGGAGGTCGAAGCGAAGCAGCCCGCGCCCGAGAAGCCCGGTCGACTTGTCGAGATCGGCGAATTTCCCGAGCGCCTTCTTCGCCGCGTCATGCCCTTCGGGAAGGGCGATGGTCTCGCCGGTCTGCAAGGCAAGGTCCCACCGCCGCCCGCCGATCCAGCTTGCCGAAACCAGCTGCGGCTTCAGCGTCGGAGCCGCACCGAGAAGATCGTTCAGGTCGCGCTCGTGAAGGTTCGCCGACGGCCCGATCAAAAGCGGCAAATCCGGCATCTGGGTCACCGGCACCCGGCCGATCACGATCCCGTCGGAATCGATCAGCGCGAGCTGGTCCGGCCCCTGCCACAGCGCTGCCGGCTGGCGCTCGACGATGTCGACCACGAGAGTGTCGGGAAGCCGCCGCGAAACCCGCGCGTCCTTGACCCATCCGAACTTGAGCAACTGATCGCGGATATCGCCGACATCGACCAGCGGCATCGCCATCGACTGCTGGTCGAGCGCGATCCGGTAGACCGGCGCGCTATCCATGTGATGGATCCCCACCACATCGACGCGCTTTACGGTAAAGCCTGCCCGTCCGATCGCCTCGCCGAGCGAAACCATCGCCCGGTGCGGGACATCGAGCGCGACTAGAACGACCGCCGCGATCAGCGCCAGGAACAGCCCGAACGCGAGTCCCGCCCAGCGGTTGATTCGCGCTTCGCTGACCGGAATTCGCTTGGCGATCTTCTTCGGCACGGTGACCCGGTGCGCGGTCTTTCGCGCCTTCGGTGCGGCCCCCCGCCTGACCCGCGCAGCGGTCACCCGAGCGCCTCGGCGATCAGGGTCTCGACCAGCTTCGCATAAGACGTGCCGCGCTGCTTCGCCTGCTCGGGAACCAGGCTCAGCGGGGTCATCCCCGGCTGGGTGTTCACCTCGAGCAAATAAATGCCGTCTTCGCCCCGCTCGTCGTCCCAGCGGAAATCGGAGCGCGACGCGCCCCGGCAGCCGAGCAGGCGGTGCGCATCGAGCGCCATCGTCATCATCGACGAGGCAATGCTCTCCGGCACTTCGGCGGGGCAAACGTGAACCGTCAGCCCGTCGGTATATTTCGCGTCATAGTCGTAAAATCCGGCGACCGGCTTCAGCTCGGTGACTCCGAGCGCTTCGTCGCCGACCACCGCGACCGTAAGCTCCCGCCCGCGGATGAAAGGCTCGGCAAGCAGCCGCTCGAAATGATTCCACGGCCCTTCGACATCGCGCCCGATCGGCGACCCATAATTGCCTTCCCCGGTGACGATCGCGACTCCGACCGACGAGCCTTCGTTGACCGGCTTCACCACATAGGGCCGCGGCATCGGGTCTTCGCGAAACAGGCTTTCGCTCGTGACGATCTTCCCCGCCGGCATCCGGATTCCGTGCGGGACCAGGACCATCTTCGTCAGCTCCTTGTCGATGGCGATCACCGACGTTTCGAGCCCGCTATGGGTATAATTCAGCCCCATGAGGTCCATCATGCCCTGGACGCTTCCGTCCTCGCCCGGCGTGCCGTGCAGAGCATTGAACACAACGTCCGGCTTCAATTCGGTCAGCCGAACCGCGACGTCTCGCTTCATGTCGAGCTCGGTGACATTGCTCCAGCCATTGCCGCGAAGCGCCTGTGCCACCCCGCGCCCGCTCATCAGCGAGACCTCGCGCTCGGCCGACCAGCCGCCCATCAGCACCACCACATGCAGGTCGCGGTTCACTCGTAACTCCCGATACGCTGGATTTCCCATTCGAGGAGGATGTTCGTCTTCTCCATCACCCGGCGGCGAACGACCTCGCCCAGATCCTCGATGTCCGCGCTGCTGGCGTTGCCCAAGTTGAGCAGGAAATTGCAATGCTTTTCCGAAACTTGCGCGTCGCCGATGGTCAGACCGCGGCATCCCGCGGCGTCGATCAGTGCCCAGGCCTTGTGGCCCGGCGGGTTCTTGAAGGTCGATCCTCCGGTTCGGCTCCGAAGCGGCTGCGAAGCCTCGCGCTCGGCGGCGATCCGGTCCATCTCGGCGCCGATCACTGCGGTTTCGCCGGGAACGCCCTGAAACATAGCCTCGACGACGACCGCACCCGTCGGCACCTCGCTGTGCCGGTAGGTATAGCCGAGCTTGTCGAGCGGCCAGGTTTCGATGCTTCCGTCGCGAAGCACGAGGCGAGCCTCGACCAGCACGTCCTTGACCTCGCGGCCATAGGCGCCGGCATTCATCCGGACCGCGCCGCCGGCCGTTCCGGGAATGCCGCGAAGGAACTCCAGCCCCGCGATCCCACCGTCGCGGGCCGCCGAAGCCACGGTGATTCCCATCGCTCCGCCGCCCGCGCGAACTCTGTTGCCGGGCTCAATTGTTACCTTCGAAAAACTTTTGGGAAGGCGCACGACAACGCCGTCCACGCCGCCGTCGCGAACGATCAGGTTGGAACCGACACCGATTGGAGTGACCGGAACACTGTCGTCGAGCTGGCCGAGAAAGCGCGCCAGGTCCGCTTCGTCCTTCGGTCGCACCAGCCATTCCGCCGGGCCGCCGGTCCGAAACCAGATGAAATCCGCAAGGCTCCCGCCCCGCTCGGCGGTGCCTTGAAGGTCCGGAATCGCGATGGCGTCGGCGCCGCTCACTTGGCGCCCCTCGTCTTCCCGATCCCGTCTGCAAGACCAGCCGCCCATTTGGTGATGTCGCCGGCGCCCATGCAAATGATCGTGTCACCCTCGGCGGCGATGTCGCGAAGGGTTTCCGCGAGGTCGCGCGGATCGCTTACAGCTTTCACCATCCGGTGCCCGACAGCTCGGAGCCCTTCCACCAAGGCTTCGGAATCGACGCCCTCGATCGGTTCCTCGTTCGCCGCATAGACCGGCGCGACGAACACCATGTCGGCGTCGTTGAACGCGGCCTGGAAGTCCTCCATCAGCGCCTGCAGCCGGGTGTAGCGATGCGGCTGCATCACCGCGATCACGCGCCCCTCGGTGGTCTCCCGAGCCGCCGCGAGAACCGCTCGGATTTCAACCGGGTGATGTGCGTAATCGTCGATGATCGTCGCGCCGTCGACTTCGCCGACCTTGGTGAAGCGCCGCTTGACGCCTTCGAACCGCTCGAAGCCGGTGATGATCTGCTCGTCGGGAATCCCAAGCTCCAGCGCCACCGCGACTGCCGCGAGCGCATTCTGGACATTGTGACGCCCCGGGATCGGAACGTGGATTCCCTCGATCGTCCGCCGCTCGCCATCGCGCTCGAACACCACCGCGTCGAACGTGCTTCCAAACCCATTCGGCTGGACGTTCTCGGCCCGCAAATCGGCGAGCGCCGAGAACCCGTAGGTGACAATGCGGCGGTCCTGGATCCGGCTCAAAATGCTCTGCACTTCGGGATGGTCGACGCACAGCACGGCGAGCCCGTAGAACGGCACGTTCTCGATGAACTCGCAAAAGGCGCGTTTCACTTCCTCGAAGCTGCCCCAATGCTCCAGATGCTCGGGGTCGATGTTGGTGACGACCGCGATCGTCCCGTCCAGGCGCAGGAAGCTTCCGTCGCTCTCGTCGGCTTCGACCACCATCCACTCGCTTTTTCCGAGCCGCGCGTTCGACCCGTAGCGGTTGATGATCCCGCCGTTGATCACCGTCGGGTCCATGCCGCCCGCATCCAGCATCGCCGCGACCATCGATGTCGTCGTCGTCTTGCCGTGCGTGCCGGCGACCGCGATCGTCTTCTGCATCCGCATCAGCTCGGCCAGCATTTCGGAGCGCTTGACGATCGGCAGCCGCCGCTCGATCGCCGCCTCCACCTCGGGGTTGCCGCGCGAGATCGCGGTCGAGCAGACGACAACCGCGGCCTCCCCGACATTGTCGGCACTATGCCCTATGGCGACGGGGATTCCGGTCTTGCGGAGCTTTTCGACGACGTAGCTGTCGGACTGGTCGGACCCTTGGACCGAATAGCCGAGCTGGTGCATCACTTCGGCGATCCCCGACATTCCGATGCCGCCGATCCCGACGAAGTGGATGGTGCCGATGTCGGTTCCCAAAGCCTTCATGCCGGCACCGCTCCGCCCGCATATGCGGCGGCCTTTCGCGGCTCCAGCCCGACCGGGAGAGCCGACAGCCCGCCGCCTACGCGCTCGACGAGGTCGGCGAGATCGCTCGCTGCATTCGGCCTTCCAGCGGACAGCGACCGGGCGGCGGCATTGGCAAGCGCCTGCGGATCGGACGCGATCGCCTCGACCTGCCGGGCCAGCGTTTCGGGAGTGAACTCGTCTTGCGCTATCGCCCGGGCTCCCCCTGCCCGAACCATCTCGCGAGCATTGGCGGTCTGGTGGTCGTCGGTCGCCGCACCGAACGGAACAAGGATCGCGGGCCGTCCTGCCGCCGTCAGCTCGGCAACGGTAGACGCTCCGGACCGTGCAATCACGAGATGCGCGTCGGCGATCTTCTGCGGCATGTCGAGGATGTAGGTCATCAGCTCTGCCGGAATCTCAAGGTCGGCATAACGTGCTCGGATGTCCTCGATGTCGTCCTGGCGGCACTGCTGCACGACCTGCAGCCGGTGGCGGAGCGACGGTTCGAGCATTCCCAGCCCGCCCGGCACCACGCGGCCGAGGATCGTCGCGCCCTGGCTTCCGCCAGTCACCAGAATCCGAAGCGGCGAGGTCTCGTCGAAGGCTGGAAACGGCATCTCGCCGATCTTCGCAATTTGCTCGCGGACCGGGTTGCCGACCAGCACGACCTTGTCGCGATAGGTGGGCTTCAGCCGGTCGATCTCGCCGAACGCGGTCGCAAGCGCGGTCGCCCTTCCCGCAAGCATCCGGTTGACCCGGCCAAGCACCGCGTTCTGCTCGTGAAGAACGCTCGGGATTCCCATCGCGCTCGCCGCCAGAAGCGCCGGAAAGGCCGGATAGCCGCCGAACCCGACCACCGCGTCCGGGCGATGCTCGCGATAGATCGCTTTCGCCTCGCGCCGGCCGGCGAGGATCGCAAGCGCCGCCCGCGCCCACGCCACCGGATTGCGCCCGAGCTGCCTCGCCGGGAGCACATGCACCGCGATCTTGTCGAACAGCCCGGGGATCTTCGCGCCTCGGGCGTCGGTGATCACCAGCACGCCGTGCCCGCGAGCGGTCAGCTCCGCGGCAAGCGCGTGCGCCGGGACCATGTGCCCGCCAGTTCCACCGGCGGCCAGAACGAAATTCATGCGGCTTCGGCCTCTCCGCTCCATTTCACCACATAAGGCGAGCGGGTCAGATAGGGGTTTCGCCGGGTGAAGGCGAGAAGCAGGCCCATGCCGATCGAAAGCGCGAGCATCGAGCTTCCGCCGTAGCTGATGAACGGAAGAGTCATCCCCTTCGAGGGCGCGATCTGCACGTTGACCGCCATGTTGATCAGCGCCTGCAAGCCGAACTCGATCACCAGCCCCGCTCCGGCGAGGATCGCGAACGGCGAATCCTCGTCGAGGAGCTTCACCAGCACCCGAGCGACGATGACGAGGTACAGCGTCGCGATTGCAAGGCAGGCGATCAGCCCGAATTCCTCGCCGATGACGGAGAAAATGTAATCGGTGTGCGGCTCCGGTAGCCCGAACTTGCGGGTCCCGGCGCCCGGCCCCATCCCGAACAGACCGCCCGCTGTCAGAGTCCGCATCGCATTGTCGGTCTGGAACGTGTCGCCCTGCCCGAACAGGAAACCGTCGATCCGCGCCGTCGCGACGTCATAGAAGAAGTATGCCAGAACGATCCCGACCAGCCCCGCGACTCCGATGATCGCAAGCATCCGAAGCGACACCCCGGCGAGCGCGAGCATCGCGATCCACACGCTGACGAAGATGATCGTCGAGCCGAAGTCCGGCTGCTTCATCAGAAGGAAGGCGATCGCGCCGGTGATGACCGCCGACAAAGTGAACACCGGCAGCGACTTGTCGCTCTCGCGAAGGCTCATCAGCCACGCCATCGCGACCACGAAGAACGGCTTGAGAAATTCCGACGGCTGCAGTTGGCCGATTCCCATACCGATCCAGCGCCGGGCGCCGTTCACCTCCGGCCCGATCATCGGCACCAGCGCCAGAAGCACGAAGAAGATCGCCGCTCCGGCCAGCGAAAGCCGCCGCGCCCGCTCTCTCGGCATCATCGAGATTCCGATCATCACCGGAACACCGACCGCGATCCAGGCGATCTGGCGGTAGAAATAATAAAGCTCGGGGAAATGGACGTTGCCGCCGGAATAGCGGACCGCCGCCGCGGGCGAGGCGGCGGCCACGGCGATCAGCCCGATCCCGATGAGGATGGAGATCAGAAGCAGCAGCACCCGGTCGATTTCCCAGAACCAGCGGCCGACGGTCGACTGGTCCGACCGGCCGTAGCGGTTCGCGTCGACGGTGATCCTTGCCCTCAGCCGCTCTGGAATGATGTTCGTCATAGAGCCCCCACCAAGGCTTTGAATTTCTCGCCGCGATTCTCGAAGTCCCGGAACTGGTCGAAGCTCGCGCACGCCGGCGACAGGAGGACGGTATCACCCGGCTCCGCGTCCCGCGCGGCCTCCCGAACCGCCGCGTCGAGTTTTCCACAATTTTTCACAGGCATATGCGGCGCCAGGAGCTTCTCGAACAGATCCGCGGCATCACCGATCGTGTAGGCCGAGCGGACGTGCCCAAAGTGCGGCGCGCATTCGTCCAGTTCGTCGCTCTTCGGCTGCCCGCCAAGAATCCAGCGGATCGCCGGGAAAGCGGCCAGCGCCGGAGCCGTCGCGGTCGCGTTGGTCGCCTTGCTGTCGTTGACGAACAGCACCCCATCCTTCTCCCGCACCCGCTCCAT
>Ga0207678_10003855_pt1 | contig 13482 bp, 8 predicted proteins | sample KBSC63metaG_FD_184319 | JGI IMG/M metagenome (GOLD analysis project Ga0207678, IMG submission 184319) | Corn rhizosphere microbial communities from Kellogg Biological Station, Michigan, USA - KBS C6-3 metaG (SPAdes) (version 2) | ecosystem: Host-associated > Plants > Roots > Rhizosphere > Soil ... | reverse complement strand
GGCGGAGCTGCCCTTGCGGTTGAAGTCGCCTTCCAGGCCGTGGCCGATCGCCTCGTGCAGCAGCACGCCGGGCCAGCCGGGGCCGAGCACCACGGTCATCTGGCCGGCGGGCGCGGCTACGGAATCCAGGTTCACCAGCGCCTGGCGCACCGCCTCGTCGGCGAAGGCCAGCGCGCGGCCGTTCGCTATCAGTTCGCGGTAGCCGTAGCGGCCACCGCCGCCGGCGTAACCCTGCTCGCGGCGGCCGTTCGCCTCGGCGATCACCTGCACGTTGATCCGCACCAGCGGGCGCACGTCGGCGGCCAGCGTGCCGTCGGAGGCGGCAATCAGCACGGTGTCGATGGTGGCGGCCATGCTCACGATCACCTGGGCGATGCGCGGATCGCGCGAGCGCGCATAGGCGTCCACCTCGCGCAGCAGGGCGATCTTGTCGGGATTGGGCAGGCTCTCCACCGGATCGATGGCGGGATACAAGGCGCGCGTGTTGCCCAGCGCCAGCGGCTGGCCGGCGCCGCGGCCGTCCTGGGCGATCGCGCGCGCGGCCTTCGACGCTTCCAGCAATTGCGGCAGCACGATCTCGTCGGAATAGGCGAAGCCGGTCTTCTCACCCGAGATCGCGCGCACGCCCACGCCCTGCTCGATCGAGTGGCTGCCGTCCTTGACGATACCCTCTTCCAGCGTCCACGACTCGCTGCGCGAATGTTGGAAATAGAGATCGGCCGCGTCGATGGACGGCCCCATCAGCTGTGTGAACACACGCTCGAGATCGCCGGGGGCGAGGCCGCCGGGGGTCAGCAGCTTGCTTTCGGCGAGGGTGATCAGGGAATCCATGGAAGAGCTCATGCAATGCGTCGAATCCGTAATGGTGGCATACCGTGCGGTTTCAACGCGCAGCCCCACACAAGAAGGCCCGGCAACTGGCCGGGCCCAAGGGGTTTCAAGCTTGTGAACGGGGCGAGCCGCCCAACCGTCGCTTGCAGCCTACACGGAACCCACCCCATGTTTGCTCATCATCCGTTCGAGCGGCCCGGGTTCGGCTTCGGCGGGTTCACCACGATGGTGAAGCAGAGGGGGTCGCGCTCGATGATGATGCTCTGGATGTTGGCGAAGTCGAAACGATAGGTCACTTGTTCGCGTTCGGGCCTGGGAGCTTCCCGCTTGGTTTCGCGAGTTTCGCGCCGCCGTGTTGCAGAGGCCTGCTTGCCCATGGCGGGCGCATTGGCGACACGCAGTTGTTCACGCTTGAGCTTGGTGGCCATGATCATCCTCCGACTGGATGCCCCGCACTCGCGGGCGGGGCGGGTGGTTCCGTGCCCCCGGACGTGCCCGCCGGCGTCGGCGGAGACAACAGGCCCAGGCGACGGAAGGTGTAGTTGCTTGAAATCTGGGTTTCAGCGATGCCGGCGGCACGCGCAGCCCGCAGCCGCTGGCGTGCCGCCCCGAGGTCGCCCAGCAGCGCCAGCGTCTCGGCATCGAGCAGAGCCACTTCGCCGGACTGGCCGCCCAGCGCTTCAGCGCGCGCGACCAGTTGGCGGGCCTCGACCGTGTCGCCCAAGGTCGCCCGATAGCGGCCAAGCTCGGCGACGGTCTGGGCATCATCGGGCTGGACCTGCAGGAAGCGTTCGGCTCGCGAGGCGGCAGCCTCGAACGCCTTGCGCGTGTCGGCGGGGTTCGATGCCGGGTCTGCCTGCAGGGCCACGCCCAGGTTGCCCCAAACCCTGAAATCGTCCGGCCACAGGGTCGTGGCTTGGCGCTCCAGCGCCACCGCCGCAGTGTAGTCGCCGTGCTGGTATCTCAGCATGCCGAGATTGGTCAGCGTGTCCATCGACGGACTGATCTCGATGGCGTGCTGGAGCGCCTGCGCCGCTGCGGCGTCGTTGCCCGCCGTCATGTACAGCGCACCCAGCGTGCCCCAATTTTCCGCGTTCCGCGGGTCCAGCTCGACGGCGCGGCGGTACGAAGCCACGGCCTGGGGAATCTTGCCGTCGAGGTACTGCTGGTAGCCGATTGCGGCATGGATGTAGGCGACCTCGGGATGGAGCTTCAGCGCCTGCTGGAACTCCGCCAAGGCGAGGTCGCCGTGCCCCTGCGCCGCATAGACCTTGGCCATGCCCACATGCGCGTTCACCGCCTGACCCGGTGCCTGCGCGCTTTTGCGATAGTGCAGCAGCGCGCGCTCGGGATCGCCGGCGACGCTGTACAGGTCACCCAGCGCCTGGTCCACCTCCGCCATGCCCGGATCCATCTGCTCGGCTCGCTGGCAGGCCGCCTTGGCGTTATCCAGCGCGGCCGGACTGTGCTGGCTCTGGAAGCGCCAGATCTCGGCGCGACAGATGCCCGCCTGGGCCTTGGCGAACCCGCTGTCCTGCTTCAAGGCTTGGCCGAAACGCGCGATCGCCTGGTTGGCGGCATCCGGCTGGTCGGCATGGTGCAGCAACTGCATGCCCTGCAGGTAGGTATCGAAGGCCGCCTCGTTGCGGGTGGTGGTCAGGCGTTTCGACAGCGCGCTTTCCTCACCGGGGATCGCACCCAGCAGCGCATGCACCACCGCTTCGGCGATATCGCTCTGGGTACCGAAGACATCGGAAAGCTCGCGGTCGTAGGTGTGGCTCCACAGGGTGAATCCGGTGACGGTGTCGGTCAGCCGCGCCGTGATGCGCAGGCGCGCGCCTTCGCGGCGCACGCTGGCGTTGAGGATCGAGGCCACGCCCAGCCGGTCGCCCAGCGCCCTGGCGTCGACGGCATCCTTGCTGGCGGCGGAGGACACCGAGGCGGCCACCTTCAGACCCTTCACGCCGGCCAGTGCGTCACGCATTTCCTCGGCCAGCCCTTCGGCGAAGTAGTCGTCGCCGGTCTTGCCGCTGAGGTTGACGAACGGCATCACCGCCACGGAGGCCGCGACATGCCGGGGCGGCGCGCGTGGCTGGAAGACCAACCATGCGACCAGCCCCGCCAGCAACGCGATGGCGCCCAGCGTCAGCCAGCGCACCGGCCCCGCATGGGCAGGCGCGGTTGGCTCCGCGGCGCTCCATACCGGCGGCGCCGCTTCCGGCGACGGAGTGGTTGGCGGTGGCGCAAGTTCGGCGGCGGCCTCGGTTGGTCGCGGCAGGATGGCGGCTGGCAGGGTGGCGGCCGGCGATTCGCCGCCCTCCGCCGGTGCCGCGGCCGCAGCGAGGCCCGTGGCGTCCTCCAGCTGCCCGATGAAGCTGTAGCCCAGCGCGTGTCGCGTCTGGATGCAGTGCGGATGCTGGGGGTCCTCGCCCAGCGCATGGCGCAGCTGCACGATGGCGCGGGTCAGCACGCCGGGGGTGACATGGCGGTGGCCCCAGACCTGGTCAAGCAGATCGTCGCGACCGATCAATTCGCCGGGGTGCTGCAGCAGCACCAGCAGCACGGCGAAGGCCTTCGGCTCCAGTGGCTGCAAAACGCCGGCCCGCACCAAGGTGTGCGCGGCCGGGTCGACCACGACATCACCGAAACGATAAGGCGCAACTCCCCCACTGCGCGCGCCCGAATCCATCCGGTCCACCGGGAAACCCTCAGGCGGTCACACAAACTTCAGCATTCGCTCGTGCAAACCTCGCCCGTTCATCATGACTCAAAACGACCCTGGGGTGGAATCTGGCCCTGCGCCGCAAGCCGCGTCGCATCACTCAAGCCATCACCCAAGGGAGAAACACACCATGAACGCCCAGCTCGTCATCCTGCCGCCCCTGCCCGCCGCCCTGCAGTCGCCCGTGTGGGCGGCCCCGCACCGCCCCGCCCGGCGGCGTTCCATCGGCCATTTTCCGATCCGGGCCGAGGCACTGGCCCGCTTCAATCGCCTGCTGGCACGACTGCAGCATTTCCCGCTGGACCGCGACCAGTTGGCCACGGCCTCGCGCGAACTGGCCGGCCGTTCGCCCGGCAACCCCTGCCCGGCCAGCATCGCGCAGCGCCTGCGGCTGGCCGGCGCGGTCGAGCGGATGCTCCACGACGCGACCTGGCAGCCGGCCAGCGAGGCGATCGCGCCCGCCCGCGTGGTGGTGGACTACGTGCGCGGCGCGCATGAGCTGATCCCGGAGCAGGCGCCCCGCGTCAACCATCTCGACGACGCGATCCTGCTCGACGCCGCGTGGCCGAAGCTGGCCGGCGAGGTGGACAGCTACCTCGACTATTGCCGCCTGCGGAAGATCGAGGCCAGGTTGCGCGGCTGCGCGGTCGGCGACTTCAGCTTCAGTCGCAAGGACTGGGAGCAGGCCCGTTGCGCCGAGGCCGGACTGCTCGCGCATTGCCGCCGGGTAGGCGCCAGCAGCTATCTGCCCGAGCCCGGCCCGGCCTGCTTCCGCGTGTACTGAACCCGTCGTCGCCTCATGCGCCGCACCATCACGGGACCGGGTTCGCTCCGCCATCCGGCGAGCGACCCGGCCTCCTGCGGCAGGCCTCAGCGCGACGACGAGCTGGCGCCAGCCGGATAGGACTCGCGCAGCGGTATCGTGACGGCCGGGCTGGACGACGATGCAGCGGGCAGCAACGGCGGCTCGGTGACCGTGGCAGAGGCGACAGGCACTTCGTGCTTCTCCACCAGGGTCATCACCGGTTTGTCCCAGCTGCCGGTGACGTGGTAGCGCGCGCCGATGGTCTTGTTGAGGCCGTGGCCCAGCAGACCCTGCACGGCGAGGCCGGCGGCGGCGCCCACCGGGCCGCCGACCACCGCACCGATCACCGGCAGGCTGTTGCCGACGTGCGGGACCACCAGCACGTACTGGTCGTAATCCTTGGCGCGCAGGCCGGTGCGGCCGGTGATGCTGATCTGCGCGGCCGGGCCCTTGATGACGAGGTTGTTCGTGGTGGCGCTGCCGTCGGCGAGGCGGAAATCGCCGTTGATCGAGTCGAAGCCCAGGCCCTTGCCGAACACGTCGCCGAAATCCAGCGTCAGGCGGCGCGGCAACTCGGCCAGCGAGACCAGGCCGAACAAGCGCCCCACACCCGGCCCCATCTCTGGGATGCGGCCGTCGTTGACGTGGATGGCCAGCGTGCCGGTGGCGTTGACGAGGCTGAAGGCGGACGGCGCACCGGGCCAGCTGGCGTCCAGCTGGTCCTCGGTCTTGCCGCCGTTGACGAGGCCGGTGTAGCCGAACGCGGTGAGCATCTTGCCGAGGTCGTCGGCGGCGAAGCCGATGCGCATGCGGGTGTGGCTGTCGGCGGGCGTGCCGGTCCAGTCGCCGCTGCCGGTGACCTGCACGCTGGACGACAGCGCCCGCAACTGGTCGATGTGCATGCCCTGCGCGGTGGGCCAGGTCTCCAGCCGCGCCTCGCCCAGCTTCGCGTCGCCGAAGCTCAGGTCGCCCACCCACAGGTGGAACGGCGGCAGCGAGGCGGGATTGATGCCGGTGTTGGCAGGATTCTCCTCCGGCTGGCTGGCCGCCGCCTTGCCGCTCGGTGCGGGCGGATTGCCGGGCCAGTGCAGGTGCGCGAGGCGCGCGGTGATGCCGCGCTTGTCCAGCTCCTTGTCGGGCACGCTGAAGCGCCCGGCCATCGCCGGACCGTTCACGTCCATCTGCAGGTGGTCGACCGTGGGCGTGGCTTGCAGCGTCATCGCGCCCAGCGGACGGCCGAACCACTCGGCGTGGTCGGTACCCACATCCACGCTTTCCAGCGTGGGGCCGCTGCTCGTGCTGCTCGCGTTGTTCGTGTTGCCCGCGGCGCCGTTGCTGCCCGCCGTCAGCGCGATCGCCTGCTGCACCCAGCCGGTGACGTCCAGTTTCGCCGCATGGCCGCGGATGCGCAGCCCTTGCGTGGGCAGTTCCATGGGCATCTGCGTACCGAACGCCAGTGTGCCGGCCAGCGGCTTGCCGCCGTCGGCCAGGCGCAGGTGGCCGCGCGCCTCTTCGCCCAGCGCCAGCTTGAGGTCGGCGCCTTGCAGCGGCAGGGTCAGCACGAGGTGCAGCGGCAAGGTCTCGGCGGCGGACTTCTTCAGCGGCACCGGCACGTCCAGCGCGATGCCGGCCAGGGTCGAATCCAGGGTCAGCGTCTGCACCAGGGCGCCGCCGTTCGCCGGCTCGGTGAGGCTGAAGCCGATGTCGAAGGGGCTGCGCCCGCTGCCCAGCGGAGCCAGCCAGTCCAGCGCGGGGATGCCCTCGGTGAGGTCGGCGAAGCTGTAGCTGCCGCTGAGCCTGGCCGCCAGCACGGTGGCCGGATCGCCGGTGGCGCCGGCGATCGCCAGGTCCAGCGTGGACGGCTGGCCGTGGGCGCTGCCGCCCAGCGGGCCGGCGTGGAAGCCGTGGCCGTCGAACGTGGCCGGACCGCTGAGCTGGTCCAGCTTGAGGTTCCAGTCCGGTTCGCTCACGTCCACGTTCTTCAGCTGCGCATTGCCGGCGAGGGTGAAGTTCTCGGCCGCGCCCAGCGGCAGCGAGAGATGGAACCCGAAACTGCCGCTGCCACCCAGCTTCAGCTTGGACAGCAGGTCGGCCTGCTTGCTCGCGATCGGGCTCTTCAGCACGAAGCCGAGCAGGCTGGCGCCGCTGCCGCTGCCGTCGACGTTGAGGTCGAGCGTGCCGTCGGCGAACTGGGGAATCAGCGCCACCACCTTGTCCGCCTTCACGCCCAGCGAGGAACCGCCGTCCGCCTGCACCAGCATGCCGCTGTTGATGAAGCTGGCGATGGCATGGATGCCGGTGGCCTCGGGCCAGTCGGGCGAGTAGCGGAACGTGAGGTTGCTGATCTCGGCGCGCGCCTCGAAGCGGCCCTCGTTGTGCTGGAACGGCCAGTCCTTGAGATCGCCGCGCACCACCACCTCGGCGTGGTCGATGTCGCCGCCCACCAGCGCGCGATCCAGCCACGCCACGGTGGGCGGCGGCATCGCGTTGATCGGCCAGAACAGCTTGGCGGCGGTGACGTCGCCGTGGCGCAGTGCGGCGTACAGGTCCAGGAACGGCGGGCCGCCGGCGTCGTGCAGGACGATCTCGCCGCGCAACTGGCCGCCGTAGCCCTGGCCCTCGAAATCCAGTGGATCCAGCCCCAGGTGCCAGTCGCCGTCGGCATGCCAGAACGCCAGCGTGCCGGTCAGCTTCGACATCACGAACGGCTGGCGGAAGCTGTGCGGCGCGCGCACCGTGGTCGCCTGCACGGGCAGTTCCAGCGACACCGCCTCGCCATCGCCGCGCAGCGTGCCCCTGATGCCGTCCACGCCGGGCAGCGCGCCGGCCGGATCGATGCCGAGGTCGCTGAAGTCGGCGGCCAGTCGTTGCAGTCCGCCGGCCTGGGTCCAGGCCAGCGCCACATCGTCCAGCTTGCCGTGCGGATGACCCGCACCCAGCCACGTCGCCAGCGCGGGCGGCAGCCTGGGCGCGAGGCCCAGCCACGGCAGCAGCGGCGCCAGCTGCAGGTCGCGCGCCGCCGCCTGCACGGCCAGCTGCGGCGTGCCGGGCTGGTGCAGCCAGACCGCCAGCGCGCCCTGGTCGTCGCCGGCCCAGCGCAGCTCGTAGCCGTCGGCGCTGCGGCTCAACTCGGCCTCGCCATGCAGTGCAGGCACCTCGACCCGTCCGTTCGCGCCAATGACGCGCAGGCCGTCGAGATCCAGCCGGCTGAAGTTGCGCACCACCTTGCCCTGCTTCCAGTCCAGCCATGCCGCCACGCTGCCGTGGCCGCCCTGCACGGCGTAGCCGCCCAGGTCCACGCCGGCGAACAGGGCACCCAGGTCTAGGTTCTGCCCGGACAGCCACAGCCGCCCGCTGCTGCCGTCGTCGCGGAAGCGTCCCGCGCCGCGCAGCTCGCCCGGTGCGCCTTCGCGGCGCAGCAGCGCGCCCACGCGGATATGGCTGCCCTGCCGGCTCAGGCGCAACTGGTCGGCGATCAGGCTGTAATGCTTGCCGCTGGCCGCATCGGTGATGTTCAGCTGCAGGTTGTCCAGCCACAGCGCCACCGAGAGCTGGCCGAAGCCGGGCTGCTGCTCGGCGCCGCCGCCGGTGCCGAGGCCGTTGACGTGCCAGCGGCCGTCCGCGTCATGGCTCAGGTCCAGTTGCAGGCCGCGCGTGCGCAGGTTCAGCAGGTGCCGCGACGGCAACCAGCCGCCGAAGTCCAGCCGCAGCTCGGATTCGGGGATCTCGATCGGCGTGCCCGTGCCGCCCGGCGGCACGCCCACGGTGACGTCGCGCAGCACGAACAGCGGACCGGAACCGGTCCACTTGCCCTGCAGCGAGGCGAAGCTCACCGGGCGATGCAGCTTCGCGGAAAGCTCTCGCGCCACCCATTCCGGATGCCGCGCCAAGAGCGGCAGCAGCAGCTGCGTCAGCGCCATCAGCACCGCCAGCGCGATCACCGCGATACCGGCGATCCAGCCCAGCGCACGCGCGCCGAGGTGCAGCCGACGCAGCCAACCCGCGTTCATAGGGATGCAACCGGCCGACAGGCCGATTTACAGCAGCACCACATCAAACTGTTCCTGCGAATAATGTTCCTCGGCCTGGAAGCGTATGCTCTTGGAGATGAACTCCTCCAGTTCGGCCACCGCGACGGATTCCTCCTCCAGGATGCGGCCGACCACGGCGGGGCTGGCCATCACCAGCAGCTTCTCGGCGTTGAACTGGCGCACTGCGCGGGTGATCTCGCGGAAGATCTCGTAGGTCACCGTCTCGGCGGTCTTCAGCGTGCCGCGCCCGCCGCAGGCCGGGCACGGTTCGCACAGCTGGCGCTCCAGGCTCTCGGTGGTGCGCTTGCGGGTCATCTCGACCAGGCCCAGCGAGGACATCGGGTACACCGTGGTCTTGGCGTGGTCGCGCGCCAGGCCCTTGGCCAGCATGCGCAGCACCTGGCGCTTGTGCTCCTCGTCGACCATGTCGATGAAGTCGATGATGATGATGCCGCCGAGGTTGCGCAGCCTGAGCTGCCGCGCCGCCGCCTGCGCCGCCTCCAGGTTGGTGCGGTAGACGGTCTCCTCCAGGTTGCGCGTGCCGAGGTAGGCGCCGGTGTTCACGTCGATCGTGGTCATCGCCTCGGTCTGGTCGACCACCAGGTAGCCGCCCGACTTCAGCGGCACTTCCTTCCGCAGCGCGTGCTGGATCTCGTCCTCCACGCTGTACAGGTCGAAGATCGGCCGCTCGCCGTCGTAATGCTCCACCCGGTCGTCCAGGCTGGGCATGAACTTGTGCACGAACTTCACCACCTTCTCGAAGGTCTCGCGCGAGTCCACGCGCACCTTCTCGATGTCGTCGGTGAGCATGTCGCGCAGGCTGCGCAGCGGCAGCGAGAGCTCCTCGTACACGCGCTCGCCCACGCGGGACTTGACGATGTTCTCCTGCACCACGCGCCAGACCTTGCCGAGGTAGGTCACGTCGAAGGCCAGCGATTCGGCGCTCTGCCCCTCCGCGTTGGTGCGCACGATGTAGCCCAGCGGGTTCTCGCCGACCAGGCTGCCCATCACCTCGCGCAGGCGCGTACGCTCGGCCTCGTCCTCGATGCGCGCCGAGATGCCCAGGGTGTGCGCATGCGGCAGCAGCACCAGGTAGCGCGAAGGGATCGACAGGTGCGCCGACAGCCGCGCGCCCTTGCTGCCGATCGGGTCCTTCACCACCTGCACGACGATCTCCTGGCCTTCGTGCACCAGTTCGCTGATCGACGGCGTATGGCCATTGCCGTTGCCATGGGCAGCCGGCTCCGCACCCTCGGTGGCGGGCGGGCGCACGATGTCCGAGGCGTGCAGGAAGGCCGCACGGCCCAGCCCGATCTCCACGAACGCGGCCTGCATGCCCGGCATCACCCGCTGCACCCGGCCCTTGTAGATGTTGCCCACGTAGCCGCGCTTCGACGCGCGCTCGACATGCACTTCCTGCAGCATGCCGTTCTCGACCACGCCCACCCGCGTCTCGCGCGGGGTCACGTTGATCAGGATTTCTTCACTCACGGCCCACTCCCCGAATAGACGATCTTTATAGCGGTTGCCCGCGCCGACTGTCGATGCGCGGTGCACGGTGCGCAAAGACGAATGTTTTGCTAAGCCGCTCCGGCCACAATAGGCAGGCTCGCCCATGGCTCTGACAAGGGAAACAGCATGAAATTGCTGCTGGTGGAGGATTCCGAACGCTTGCGCCAGACCCTGCGCCACGGCCTCGAGGGCGCCGGCTTCACCGTGGACGCGGCCGGCGACGGCGTGGAGGCCTGCGGCTTCCTGTCCGGCTACGACTACGAACTGGTGGTGCTGGACCTGATGCTGCCCCGGCTGGACGGCATCGGCGTGCTGCGCAGCCTGCCCGCGGGCGGACGCCGGCCGCGCGTGCTGGTGCTGTCCGCCCGCGACCAGGTGCCCGACCGCATCGAGGCGCTGAACGCCGGCGCCGACGACTACCTGGTCAAGCCCTTCTCCTTCGACGAACTGGTGGCCCGCCTGCACGCACTGGCCCGGCGCCCTCAGCAGGCCCAGCCCACCGTGCTGAGCCATGGCGCGCTGTCCTGGGACCCACGCTCGCACAGCGTGAGCGTGGACGGCCAGCCGCTGGCGCTCACCCCGCGCGAGTTCGCGGTGCTGGGCCTGCTGTTGCGCCACCGCGGCCGCGCGTTCAGCCGGCAGGAAATCCTCGACCGCACCGCCGGCAGCGACAGCGAGGTCTCCGACCGCAGCGTGGAGGTGCTGGTGTTCGGCCTGCGTCGCAAACTGGACGGGGCGGGGGTGCCGGGCCTGATCGAGACGCGGCGCGGGGCGGGGTATTTGATCCCATGAGGACTTTTTCTCTCATGTTGTCGCTGGGCTCAGAGCGGCTTCATGCGCCCACTCCCCCCTCTCCCGCTGGCGGGAGAGGGGGCGGGGGAGAGGGGCCCTTTGCCCGATCATGGCCAGCAACAAAGCGGTTTCGGGCCGCGGCAGCGGCTCGAAACCGCTTTGAAACTGGCAAGAGCAACAGCCCCTCTCCCCCGCCCCTCTCCCGCCAGCGGGAGAGGGGGGGCAGGTGCCCGTGAGGCCCGCTTCCCTCTCCGCCCGCGTCACCGTGCTGCTGGCCATCGTCTGCCTGCTGGTGCTGGGCGGCGGCGCGAAGCTGATGGATTGGCGGATCGACCACGAGATGGCCAGCCGCTTCCGCGCGGACCTGCTGAGCCAGGCCCGTACCCTGGGCAACATGGTCGCGCTGGAGCAGGACGCGCCCACCAGTCGCCTCGCCGCCGGCCTGCCCGGTGGCGACGGCGACAGCTGGTACGAGCTGCGTTGCGACGGCGCCGCGCCCCGGCGCAGCGATCCGCCGCCGCCGGCCGTGCCGAAAGGCTGGCCCGACGACACCGGCCCGCAGCCGCGTTTCGCCCGGCTCGGCCACCACGAGCATCATCTGGATTCGGTGCGGCTGAGCTTCCCCCGCCCGGTCGGCGAGGACGACGAAGGCCACATCGCGGCCAACGCCGCGCCCGCCACCTGCCGCCTGCTGTTCCTGCAGGATCGCCACTCGCTCGACCAGTTGCTGCTGGCGATCGACTGGATCCTCGCGCTGGGCCCGCTGCTCGCCGCGGTCTTCGCGCTGATCGTGGTGCCGCTGGTGGTGCGCCGCGGCCTGCGCCCGATCGGCGCACTGGTGGAGCGCATGCGCGGCATCGGCCCCAATGCGCCCGGCCAGCGGCTCGCCGCGATCGGCCTGAAGGAACTCGACCCGCTGGTGGCGCGCTTCAACGACGTGCTCGGCCGCATGGACGACGGCCTCGCGCGCGAGCGCCAGTTCGCCAGCGGCCTTGCCCACGAGACGCGCACCCGGCTCGCCGAACTGCGCGTGCTGGCCGAGGTGGAAGCGCGCTACCCCAGCGGCCGCAGCACACCCGAACTGCTTGCCGAGATCGGCAGCATCGGCGCCGAGCTGGAAGCCACCGTCACTGCCCTGCTGCTGCTCACCCGCCTGCAATCCGGTCTGGAGCAGCCGCAATGGCAGACGCTGGCGCTGGCGCCGTGGCTGGAACGCCAGTTGCAGCGCCAGCACGCCACCGCCGCGGCGCGGAACCTCGTGCTGAGCTGCGAAGGCACGTCGCCGGAGGGCCTGCACACCGACCCGGCCCTGCTGGAGGTGATCGTGGGCAACCTGCTGGGCAATGCCTGCGCCTACGCGCCTGCGGGCGACACCGTGCGCCTGCGTGTCGACACGCGGGGGCTTTCCATCGACAACGCCGCACCCGGCCTCACCGACGCCGATCTCGCCAGCTTCGGCCAGCGCTTCTGGCGCAAGCAGTTGCCGCACGCGGGCCACGCCGGGCTGGGCCTGGCGCTCACCACCGCCGCGGCGCAGGCGCTGGGCCTGGCGCTGGATTTCCGGCTCGATCCACAGCAGCGTCTGCATGCGACGCTGAACTGGCGCGCCGCCATCACTTCGGAGACGCCATGAGCGACACTCCCACGCCCATCCTGCTCGCCTGGAGCGGCGGCAAGGATTGCCTGATGGCGCTGCAGCGCCTGCGCGCCGACCCACACCGGCAGGTTGTCGGCCTGCTCACCACGATCAACCGCAACTACCAGCGCATCGCCATGCACGGCGTGCGGCAGGACGTGCTGCACGCTCAGTCCACCGCGCTCGGCCTGCCGCTGGTCGAGGTGCTGCTGGACTGGCCCGGCAGCAACGAGGCCTACGAAGCCGCGCACGCGCAGGCGCTGACCGAGGCGCGCAGGCGCTGGCCCGGCATCCGCCACTGCGCGTTCGGCGACCTCTTCCTCGAAGACGTGCGCGACTACCGCGTGCGCCAGCTCGGCCGCGACAACTGGCGCGCGGTGTTCCCGCTGTGGGGCGAGGACACCACCGCACTGTCGCGCCGCTTCGTGGCCGAAGGCCATCGCGCGATGCTGTGCTGCGTGGACACCCAGCAACTCGCCGCGGATTTTTGCGGCCGTGCCTACGATGCCGCCCTGCTCGACGCCCTGCCCGCCGGCGTCGATCCCTGTGGCGAGCGCGGCGAGTTCCACACGCTGAGTTACGGTGGTCCGCTGTTCAAGCAAACACTCAAGCTCAAGCGCGGCGAATCGGTGCTGCGCGACAACCGCTTCCAGTTCACCGATTTCCTGCTCGATCACGGCCGGCTGGACGATGGTCCGCAAGCCTGAAGCCCACGTGCTGCCCGACGTGCTCCAGCCCGGCCTCGCCCTGGTGTTCTGCGGCACCGCGGCGGGCAAGCGCTCCGCTGCCGAGCGCGCCTACTACGCCCACCCCGGCAACCTGTTCTGGCGTGCGTTGCACGAAGCCGGTCTCACGCCGCGCCTGCTCGCGCCCGCCGAGTTCCCGCTGCTGCCGCAATTCGGCATCGGCCTCACCGACCTCGCCAAGCGCCACAGCGGCAACGACGACGAACTCCCGCGCGATGCTTTCGACGCGTCTGCGCTGCGCGCGAAGATCGAGCGCTACACGCCGCACCTGCTGGCCTTCACCAGCAAGAACGCGGCACGCGCTGGACTGGGGCATGCCGTCGCTTATGGCTTGCAGTCGGAACGCATCGGCGTGACGCGCGTGTTCGTGCTGCCGTCGCCGTCGGGGCAGGCGCGCGGGCATTGGG
>Ga0207678_10003853_pt1 | contig 13489 bp, 6 predicted proteins | sample KBSC63metaG_FD_184319 | JGI IMG/M metagenome (GOLD analysis project Ga0207678, IMG submission 184319) | Corn rhizosphere microbial communities from Kellogg Biological Station, Michigan, USA - KBS C6-3 metaG (SPAdes) (version 2) | ecosystem: Host-associated > Plants > Roots > Rhizosphere > Soil ... | reverse complement strand
CGTGCGGGAAATAATGCAGTCCGATGGCGTCGGCGAGATTGAGCAGATCCTGCTCCAGCGCGAACAGGGCTTTGATGTCCAACTGCGAGGCCTCCGACGTCGTCAGCGTTGCCTGCAGCGCCACCGCCAGACGCTGCGGGCGCTCGATCAGTCCGTGCTCCTTGATGCTTGGAATCGCGGCGATATGCTCGTTGAGGGCTGCGACCTGAAACGCGACCGAGCGCGGATTATAAGGGTCGAGTACCGCGAGATCGCGCACCGGCGCGAGCGCTGGCCCGACCAGGTAGCGCGAGCGATAGGTGATCTGGCAGTCCACCAGCGTCAGCAGGGTATCGAGGTCCTCGTCACCGGCCTCGTCATAGGCGAATTGCCGGGCGAACCGCGCGGTGTTGATGGCGCGTTCGGCGCGGCGGCCCATCTCGAGGAAGCGCCAGCCGGCGGCACGATTCATGTTCTCCTGTGCCAGCCCCGCGATGCTGGCCAGTTCCTGTAGCGTCAGTTCGGCGGCGCTGACGACGCCGTCGTCGTCGTCGACCTCGACGGCAAGACGATCGGCCATCTCGGTGATGACCTGCCAGGCGTCGGGCGACAGACGTTCACGCAGCGAGGTTGCGGTGCGCTGCGCCGATCGCACCAGCGACAGCGCCGAGCCGAACCGATCCTCGCTCTGCAACGCTTCGAGCACGACCTTCGTCGGCTGCGCACGCGCAGTCTGCGAGATGGCGCCCCAGGTCACCAGAAGCCGCTGGATGCGTTCAACCGAGTGCAGCGCAGTCGAATTTCCTTTGACGGGATCGCGCATCGGGGTGCCGAGCGCGCGGATCAGCCGCAGCGTCGCCTCGGCGCGCTCGAGATAGCGGCCCAACCAAAACAGATTGTCGGCAGCCCGGCTCGGGACCACGCCCGCGATCCGCCTGATCCGCACCGTTTCGGCCGCCGGCAACAGTGTCGAGGCCGCAACCGCCTTGTCGGAGACCACCCACACATCGGCCGATCGCGCGCCATCGCCCATCGACACGGCTCGGGCATCGGGTTGCTCTGCGATCCGGCAAAAGCCGCCGGGCAGGATGGTCCAGCCGTTCGCGGTTGCGGCGGCAAACACCCGGAGCACGAATGGACGCGGCGTGACGCGTCCCTGCTCCCACACCGGCGTCGTCGACAGCCGCACCAGTTCCTGGCCGACATAATCGATGCCGCGGTCCGAGATCGCAGTCCGGAGCCGGTCGCGCTCGGATGGCGACAACTCACCAGCAAGCACCGGCCCATTGCCGGGAAAACCGGGGACGCCGCGGCTGTAGGCGCCCTCGATCGCAAAATCGTCGAGCCGCGACAGCACTTCCTCGCGCGCGGATTTCTGACCGCACCACCAGGTCGCGATGTGCGGCATCTTCAAGTCCTCGCCGAGCAGCCGCCGGCTCAGGCTCGGCAAGAAACCCAATAGCGCCCTCGCCTCCAATACGCCCGAACCCGGCATATTGGCAACGACGACGCCATTCTTGCGCAGCACATCGATCAGTCCGGGGACGCCGAGATGCGACGAGGCTTCGAGTTCCAGCGGATCGAGAAAATTGGAATCGACCCGGCGGAGCAACACGTCGAGCCGCTTCAGCCCGGCAACGGTGCGGATGTGGATGCGGTCGCCGCTGACGGCGAGATCGTCGCCCTCGACCAGAAGAAAGCCGAGATAACGCGCGAGCGTGGCATGTTCGAAATAGGTTTCGTTGAACGTGCCCGGCGTCAGCAGGCCAATGCGCGGCTCGTCGCGGTCGGCGCTGGCGCGCAGTGAGTCCCGGAACGCCTCGAAGAACGGCGCTACGCGCTCGACGTTCATCGATTTGTAGAGATTGGAAAAAGCGCGCGACAGCACCAGACGATTTTCGAGCGCGTAGCCGGCGCCGGATGGCGCCTGCGTGCGGTCGCCCAATACCCACCAGCGCCCGTCGGGGCCACGGCCGACATCGGCGGCATAGAGATGCAAATAGCGTCCGCCGGGCGGTGCGACGCCACAGACCGAGCGCAGATATTCGTTGCTGCCGGCGATTGCGGCGGCAGGCACCGCGCCGTCCGCCACCAGCCGGCCCTCGCCATAGAGATCGCGCAAGACCATCTCGAGCAGTTGCGCGCGTTGCGCGATGCCCGCAGTCAATTGCTGCCAGTCGGTCTCGTCGATGATCAGCGGCAAATGGCTCAACGGCCACAACCGGTCGGCGGTCTCGCCGGGCGCGCGGTAAGTGACGCCGGCTTCACGCAGATGCCGGTCGGCGGAGGCGAATCGCCGTTCGATGTCGGCCGGCGCAAGGGCTGCAAAAGCGTCGAAAAACCGGGTCCAGACCGCGCGCGGCGCGCCGTCCTGTCCAATATATTCGTCGGGAATTCCAGGCAACCGCGCATAGTCGCGCGTCCATTGCGCCATCCGGCGCTGGCCCGGACGGACTTTGCTCTCCTGACTACTGCCTTGGCCGGCCTGTCCCGTCATCGCGACTCCTTGCCCAAATCATTGCAGGAGCAACGTCCGCAAGTCGAGCATCAAAGGGAGTTCAATTGTACGTTCTTTGGGCGGCGAATCGACCCTTCAGGGGGTACGGCCGCGATCCGGCACTGGCCCCGCGCTACTTCTTATTGACGGGCCGTCTTCGGCTCGACGACCTCGAACATCACCTTGAAGGTGTCGAGCATCGACAGGAGGTCGTCGAGTTTGCGCGGGTCACCGTCAACCCTGATCAGGCCCGCTCTCACCGCGTCGAGAAAATTCGCGCGCTGCAGAGTGACCGCGTCGAGCGTATCGCGTGCAAGCGTCACAGTGGCGTCGGCATTGGGCGTCTGCTTTCCGGTCACATAAGTGAGCGCCGAATTTTCCAGGTTCAGCACGAATTGCTGTTTTGAATCGGTGAAGTTCCAGTTGATGACCATGGTCTTGCCTTCGGCCCTGGCGGCGTTCAGCCGCACGCCGAGATAATCGAAGAACATCTCGTTGCTGAGGGCCCTCAGCGTATCGGCATTGGCGGCATTGTTTCCGGCAATCCTGGGTACGCCGTTGCGCAATTCCATCGCGCCGGTGAGATAGGCATTGCGCCAGGTACCGGCCTCTGCCTGAAAGCCAAGCTGCTCCAGCGCGTCGGCGCCGAGCTCGCGTGCAGTACGGTTGGCTGGATCGGCGAACACCAGCTGGTTCATCGCGCTCGCCACCCAGCGATATTCACCTTTGGCGAAATCGCCGCGCGCGCGTGCGATCACGGCATCGGCGCCGCCCATATACTCGACGATTTTGCGCGCATTCTCGACTGGCGGTAGCGGATCGAGATCGGCGGGATTGGCATCGTACCAGCCGAGATATTTCTGATACACCGCCTTGGCGTTGTGGCGCAGCGTGCCGTAATAGCCGCGCGCCGACCATTCCTGTTCCAGGTTCGCGGGCATATGGAGGGTCTCGGCGATCTCGCCGGGCAGGTAGCCCTGATTCAACAGGCGTAACGACTGGTCGTTGATGAACTTGTACAGGTCACGCTGCTTCTTCATGAGGCTGACGACGCGCGCTCGACCGGCAACCGGCCAGTGATGCTGCGCCATGATGATGTCGGTCTTGTCACCGAAGGTCTCTATCGCTTCGCTGATATAGCGTGACCACAGATTGCCGTCGCGGACCTCGGAGCCACGGATAGTGTAGAGGTTGTGCATGTTGTGTGTGATGTCCTCGGCCATGTCGAGCAAGCGGAATTGCGGAAAGTACATCAGCATTTCCGACGGCGCTTCGGAGCCGGGCGCCAATTGGAACACGATCTCGACGCCATCGATGACACGCTTTTCCATGGTCCTGTCGATCGTGCCAGTGGGCGCAATCAATGTGACCGTTCCGATCGCGACCTTTTTGCCGAGACCGGTATCGACATGGCCGCGCGGCCCCGGCGGCAACAACGCGCCGAACTGATATTGCGCGCGCCGGCTCATCGCAGTGCCTGCCATGACGCTCTCGCTGGCAACAGCTTCCAAGAAGCCCGCGGGCGCGAGCACCTGAACTTTCCCCGCCGCCACGTCGGCCTCGTTGATCACGCCCTTGACGCCGCCATAGTGGTCGCCGTGACTGTGCGAATAGATCACCGTGCCCACCGGCTTCTTCGGCCGGTGCTGATAGTACAATTCCAGCGCGGCGCGCGCCGCCTCGCTCGCCAGCAGCGTGTCGACGATGATCAGTGAAGTATCGCCTTCGATGATCGTCATATTGGAGATGTCGAAGCCGCGCACCTGATAGACGCGGTCGGTCACCTCAAACAGGCCATGGATCGCGTTGAGCTGCGCCTGACGCCACAGGCTCGGATTGACGCTGTCGGCGGCGTCGTTCTGTTTCAGGAAATCATACGGCTTCATGGTCCACACCGGGCGCGGGCCCGCGCCCGGCACCAGCGCATCGGGCGTGGTGCCGATGAAGCCACGCATGGCATCATCGAAATCCTCGCGATTGGCGAACGGCAGCGTCTTCGCAAGATCAGCGTTGGCCTTCAGCGTCGCAGGCTCCGGCGCTTTGGGCGCGATCTGGCCGAGCGCCATGGAAGCGCCGAGCGCCAGGGTGATCGCGGGGGCGAGCGCGACGAGAGTCTTACGCATTCTCCACATGAGGATTTCCAGTTGGGAATTTCCCGTTTATGCAAAAACAATATCGAATTTGGACAGCGGCACGGAGCGGATGCGCCTGCCGGTCGCGGCGAAGTAGGCGTTGAGCACTGCCGGCGCCGCAACGGTAATGGTCGGCTCGCCGACCCCGCCCCAGAAACCACCGCTTGGCATCAAGATCACTTCCACCTTCGGCATCTCAGCGATGCGCATCGAGTTGTAGGTGTCGAAGTTGGTCTGCTCGATCCGTCCGTCCTTGACCGTGCACTGGCCGTAGAACAACGCCGACAAACCAAAGACAAACGAGCCCGCGACCTGCCGCTCGACCTGCGCCGGATTGACGACCGTGCCGGGATCGGTGGCGGCAACAATGCGATGCACCTTGATCTTGTTACCCTCGGTGACGGAGATTTCGGTGGCGGCGGCGACGTAACTTCCGAGCCCCATCTGCTGGGCGAAGCCACGAAACACGCCTTGTGGCGCAGGCTTGTTCCAGCCGACGCGCTCCGCGACCGCATCGAGGACGGCGAGATGTTTGGGATGGTTCGCCATCAGCTTGCGACGGAATGCGAGCGGGTCTTGTCCGGCCGCGTGCGCCAACTCGTCCATGAAGCATTCGAGATAGATTCCGTTCTGGTTGCCGTTGACGCCGCGCCAAACACCCGGCGGAACATCGGGATTGCGCATCGAATGGTCGATCAGCAAATGGGGAATGGCGTAACCGAGCCGCGCCGGTCCGATTTGAGCAAACGCCTCTCCAACAGGTGCGAGGCCCTGGAACGTGAATGGGTCCATGCCGTCCTTCAGCACCTGGGGTGTGATGCTGGCAAACACGGATTGACCTGAGATCCGCATATGCAGGCCAGTCAGATTGTTTTCGGCATCGAACGCGCCGGTCAGCTTGCATTGGGTGACCGGATGATACCTGCCGTGCGTCATGTCTTCTTCGCGTGACCACAGCAGCTTCACCGGCGTGCCCGGCATCTGTTTGGCGATCAGGACCGCCTGCCGGACATAGTCGGGCGCGGTGCGACGCCCGAAGCCGCCGCCGATCATGACCTTGTGGACATCGCATTTCTCGGGAGGCAGGCCGGAGGCCTGAACCGTTATCGTGAACGCAAGCTCGCCATCCTGCGTGCCGGTCAAGACCTCGCACTTGTCAGGCGTATAGAGTGCCGTGGCGTTGAGCGGCTCCAATGCCGCATGGTTCTGGTAGGGATAGTCGTAGACCGCCTCGATCTTCTTCGCTGCCGACGCGATGGCGGCTTTGACGTCGCCGTTGGCGTTGCCGACAAATGCAGGCTGTGTCTCGTCCAGTCCTTCTTCGAGCCATTTTGCGATCGACGCGCTGGAGACTTTGGCGTTGTCACCCTCGTCCCATACGATCGGCAAATTATCCAGCGCGGTTTTGGCGTGCCACCAGGTGTCGGCGATGACGGCGACGGCGTTGTCACCGACCCTCACGACTTTCTTGACACCATTCATGCCGGCTATCTTCGCTTCGTCGAAGCTTTTTAGTTTGCCGCCGAACACGGGACAGGCCTTGATCGCGGCATTGAGCATGCCGGGTAATTTGACATCGATGCCGTAGATCATCTTGCCGGTGGTCTTATCTGCGGTGTCGAGACGCTTCACGCTCTTGCCCGCGATCTTCCAATCCTTGGGGTCTTTGAGCTTCACGTCCGCCGGCGGCTCGAGTTTGGCTGCGGCTTCCACCACCTTGCCGTAGGTGGTGGTGCGGCCCGAAGGCGTATGCATGATAACGCTGTTGGCGGCGGTGCACTCGGTCACCGGCACGTTCCATTCATTCGCCGCCGCCTGAATCAGCAACAGGCGTGCAGCCGCGCCGCCCCTGCGGACATACTGCTGCGAGACACGAATGCCGATGCTGCCGCCGGTACTAAAGCTGCCCCATGGGCGCTTGCGCGCGGCACTCTGGCCCGGCGTCGGATATTCAGTCGTGACCTTGGTCCAGTCACAATCGAGTTCTTCGGCAACGAGTTGAGCGAGGCCCGTCAGCGTGCCCTGTCCCATCTCGGAGCGGGCGATGCGGATCACCACGGTATCGTCGGGCCGGATTACGACCCAGGCGTTGACTTCAGGCGCGCCGTCAGCGGCGCGCACCACATTGGGGCCGCCGAAGGGAATATCGAAACCGAGCGCGAGACCGGTACCGACCGCGGCGGTGCCGACGACGAACGCGCGGCGATTGAGGCGGGGCATATGGTTCATGACACCTCCTCAAGCCTTCGCGGCGGCGTGGATGGCCGCACGTATTTGCTGGAAGGTGCCGCACCGGCAGATGTTGGTGATGGCGTCGTCGATGTCGGCGTCGGTCGGCTGAGGTTTTTCCTTGAGGAGTGCCGCGACCGCCATGATCATGCCACTCTGACAATAGCCGCATTGCGGAACGTCATGATCGAGCCAGGCCTGCTGCACCTTGTGCAGCGCGTCCTTTGTTGCAAGCCCTTCGATGGTGGTGATTGCCTTGCCGGCGGCTTCGCTGACTTGCACGCCGCAGGATCGCACCGCAACACCGTCGATGTGAACCGTGCAGGCACCACACTGCGCGATGCCACAGCCATATTTGGTGCCGGTCAGTCCGATGATTTCGCGTATCGCCCACAACAGCGGCGTGTCCGGCTCGACATCGATATCGACCGTTTGTCCGTTGATGCCAAGCTTTGCCATTGGGCCCCCAGGCTGTTGCGTTGCCTGAAGACCCCATAACACTAATGCAATATGTATTGCGTTAAGGATTTTTAATTAACGCAATAAAATTTGCGTTACCGAACGGTTTTGTGATTTGGCGGGTGTCGTCGAACCGGTCTCAGCCGATCAGCCGTTCGATCAGGCGATCCGCGACAGCCTTGTTGATGGGCATGCCGAACAGCACACGCATGTAAAGCGGCGCCAGCACGTGATCCATCACCTCGGCAACATCTGGCGGCTTCTCGCCGCGCTGCCGGGCGCGCTCCAGCATCAGCGCCATCTGTTCGCCCCGGCGTTTCAGCGCCGCGCTGCGCAATGATCCATCGGCGCCGGCCGGCGTCGTAGTTGCGATCACAGCCCGAAAGAACGACGAACCTTCCCGGCTCGCGAGGCTAGTGGCGATCGGGCGAGCCCACGCGCGCAGGTCCCCGCGCAGCGATCCCGTATCGGGCAGCGGCCGCTCGCGCGTCAATTGTTCGACCGCAACCTCCATCACCAATGCGCGCACGTCGCCCCAGCGGCGATAGAGGCTGGTTGCAGCCACGCCAGCGCGTTCGGCAATATCGGTCATGGTAACCGCATCGTGTCCCCGTTCCGCCAGCAGGGCGGCTGTAGCCTCGAAAATTGCCGCCTTGTTGCGGGCGCTGCGGCCGCCGGGCCGAGGTTTCGCTGTCATGTGACTCTCATAGGCATCTCCTCCGATTAAATCAGAATCGAGGTCCATGCGCTTTATTTTTGACGCGCTTTCGTCGCGAACCGGAATCTGACTTAAGAGCGCTACCGCCAAATCAACGCCGGAGCGGCGTCCTCAAGTCGAGCGTCAGGGGGAATTCAATCGTGCGTTCTTCCGGCGGCGGATCGATCTTGCCCGGCGTGTGGCCGTGATCCTGGAAGCGAGCCAGCCGCCGCGCCTCCGCCTCGTAGGAATTGACCGGCTTGGTTTCGTAGCTGCGCCCGCCGGGATGGGAGACGTGATAGACGCAGCCGCCGAGCGACCGGCCATTCCAGGTATCGATCAGGTCAAATGTCAGCGGCGCGTGCACCGGAATGGTCGGATGCAGCCCGGACGCCGGCTGCCAGGCCTTGAAACGGACGCCCGCAACCGCTTCGCCGGAGCGGCCGGTTGATGTCATCGGCATCCGGCGGCCGTTGCAGGTGACGACATGGCGGCCCTCCACGAAGCCAGCCGCCTTGACCTGCACCCGCTCCACAGAGCTGTCGACATAACGCACGGCGCCGCCCGCCGAGCCCTCCTCCCCGAGCACGTGCCACGGCTCCAGCGCCTGACGTAACTCCAGCGCAACGCCGCCATGATGGACGCGGCCAAACACCGGAAAGCGGAATTCGAGCTGCGCCGAATACCATTCCGGCGAAAATTCGTAGCCGGATTGCTTGAGCTCTTCGAGCACACCCAGAAAATCTTCCCAGAGAAAATGCGGCAGCATGAAGCGATCATGCAGCGTAGTGCCCCAGCGCACGAACTTGCCTTGCTGTGGTTCGCGCCAGAGCATTGCGATCAGCGCGCGGATCAACAATTGTTGCGCCAGCGACATGCGCGGATCGGGCGGCATCTCCAGTGCGCGAAACTCCACCAGTCCGAGACGGCCGGTCGGTCCATCCGGCGAATAGAGCTTGTCGATGCAGATTTCGGCACGATGGGTATTGCCGGTGATGTCGACGAGGATGTGCCGGAACAGCCGGTCGACCAGCCATAGAGGGGCTTCGACACCGGGTGGCGGCACATGGGCGAGCGCGATCTCCAGCTCGTAGAGCCCGTCATGCCGCGCCTCATCGATGCGCGGCGCCTGGCTGGTCGGCCCGATGAACATGCCCGAGAACAGATAAGACAGCGATGGATGGCGTTGCCAGTAAAGCACGAGGCTCTTCAACAGATCGGGGCGGCGCAGGAACGGCGACGCCTCCGGCGTGCTGCCGCCGACCACGATGTGATTGCCGCCGCCGGTGCCGGTGTGGCGGCCATCGACAAGAAAACGGTTGGCGCCAAGCCGCGTCCTGCCGGCGTCTTCATAAAGGCCGAAGGTGATATCGACGGCTTCACGCCAGCTTTGTGCGGGCTGGATGTTGATCTCGATCACGCCGGGATCGGGTGTCACCTTGATGACTTCGACACGCGGATCATAGGGCGGCCCATAACCCTCGACATGGACCTGCAACTGCATTTCCTCGGCGGCCGCCTCCACCACCTCTATCAGTGAGAGATAGTCTTCCAACTTTTCCACCGGCGGCATGAAGGCGCACAAAACGCCGTCGCGGATTTCGATCGACATCGCCGTGCGCACGGGCTTGCGCCTGCGTTTCGATTTCTGTGCCGGCTTCGGCGGCACGCTTCCCGGTTCGGTGTCCTTGTCTTCAACCGCGAGCTCGGAGCGCGGCTCCATCGGGTCTTGCTCGACGATGTAGGGATACTCGTCCTCGGGGATATGCGGCAGCGATGCGATCGGTAGTCGCAGGCCGAGGGGTGAATCGCCCGGTGTCAGGAACAGATGGGGGCGCCGCAGCTGCCAGCGCTCGCTCATCCAGCCGCCGTTCGCATCGTCGCGCAGGATCGGCAGCACAAAGCCCCGCGCCGGGTTCAGTCCCTGATCGAACACGCGCGCCATGCGCGCGCGCTCTTCGGGGTCGGACAGTCGGGAATCGCCGGGATCGACATTGGGCGGCAGGGCTGCTTCCTTCTGCAGCCAGTACGCGGGATCTTCGAACGCCGGCATGACGTATTCGGCATCAAGGCCGAGCCTTTTGGCGCTGCCTTCCATGAAGCGGCGGGCATCGGCGACTTCAGCCTTGCGCGGGTTCTCGATCTTCGCAATCAGGCCGGCGTTCTTCCAGATCGGCACGCCGTCCTTGCGCCAATAGAGCCCGAACGCCCAGCGCGGCAGGCTTTCACCGGGATACCATTTGCCCTGCCCGTAATGCAGCAGGCCGCCGGGTGCGAAACGGTCGCGCAATTTGCGAATGAGATCATCGGCCAGCGCCTGCTTGGTCGGACCGACGGCGGCGATATTCCACTCCGGCGATTCCGGATCGTCGACGGAAACAAAGGTCGGCTCACCGCCCATCGTCAACCGCACGTCATCCTTGTTGAGATCGGCGTCAACCCGTTCGCCAAGTTCGTCGAGGCGCGCCCAGGATTCGTCGGAGAACGGCCGCGTGATCCGCGGCGCTTCGCGAATGCGCTTGACGTTCATTTCGAAGCCGAATTCGACATTGGCGAATCCAGCACTGCCCGAGATCGGCGCCGCCGAGCGATAATGCGGCGTGGCGGCAACGGGAATATGGCCCTCGCCAGTCAGCATGCCCGACGTGACGTCGAACCCGATCCAACCCGCGCCCGGCAAATAGACCTCGGCCCAGGCATGCAAATCCGTAAAATCGCTCTCGACCTCACGGGGGCCTTCGACCGGATCGATGTCGGGACGCAACTGAATGAGATAACCGGAGACGAAGCGCGCCGCGAGGCCAAGATGGCGCAAGATCTGGATCAGTAGCCACGCCGAGTCACGGCACGATCCGGAGCCCGAGGCCAACGTCTCCTCCGGCGTCTGGATACCCGGCTCCATGCGAATGACGTAGCGGACTTTCTTCTGCAGTCGCGCATTGAGCTCGACGAGAAAATCGACCGTACTGTCGGCCTCGCGCGGAATGTCCTTCAGGTAGGCGGCAAACAGCGGCCCCTGCTCGGATGTCGCGAGGTAGGGTGCAAGCTCGGTCTTGAGATCGGCGGTATATTGAAATGGAAAACTGGTGGCGTAGGGTTCGACGAAGAAATCGAAGGGATTGACCACGGTCATCTGCGCCGTGAAGTCGACTTCGATCTTCAACTCGTTCGCCTTCTCCGGAAAGACAAAGCGCGCCAGCCAGTTGCCCTGCGGATCCTGCTGCCAGTTCACGAAATGATTTGATGGCGTTACTTTAAGCGAATAGCTCAGGATCGGCGTGCGCGTGTGCGGCGCCGGGCGCAGGCGAACGGTTTGAGGCCCGAGATCGATCGGTCGATCGTACGTGTAGTGCGTGACATGATGCAGTGCGATGAAGATCGACACGGGCAGGCTACTCCAGCAGCTTTTTTAAGCAGAACACTGGTTCCGGTATCGATCAAGCACTAACAACGGGCAGCGATTGCCTACGGGAGGTGCTTCTATTGTCGTCCCGGCGAACGCCGGGGCCCATACCGCGTGTGCTGTAACCACTGGCGACGGTGGTTATGGGGTCCTGCTTTCGCAGGGACGACGGGAACTACATCGTAGCTCCAAGCACCCATGGCGCGAATTCGGCGCCGCCGAAATCAAAGCTTTCGCTCTTGGTCGGCTGGCCCGACGCGGTCTTGAGCATCAGGTCGAAGATGCGCTGGCCGCATTGCTGCACACTTTCCTCACCGTCGAGGATGGTGCCGCAATTGACGTCCATGTCGTCTTCCATTCGCTTGTACATCGGCGTGTTGGTCGCGAGCTTGATCGAGGGCGCGGGCTTGCAGCCGAACACGCTGCCCCGGCCGGTGGTGAAGCAGACGAGATTGGCGCCGCCCGCCACCTGCCCTGTTGCCGCCACCGGGTCGTAGCCGGGCGTATCCATGAAGACAAAGCCCTTCTTGGTGACCGCTTCGGCATAGTTCAGGACGTCGACCAGATTGGTGCTGCCGGCTTTCGCCATCGCACCGAGTGACTTTTCCAAAATGGTGGTGAGACCGCCAGCCTTGTTGCCGGGGCTCGGATTGGCATTCATCTCGGCGCCTTCGCGCGCCGTATATTCTTCCCACCAGCGCATCAGGCCGACAAGCTTCTCGCCGACTTCGCGGCTGACCGCGCGCCGGGTCAACAGATGTTCGGCGCCATACGTCTCGGGCGTCTCGGAGAGGATCACGGTGCCGCCGTGGCGCACCAGGAGATCGCTCGCCGCGCCCAGCGCCGGGTTCGCGGACACGCCGGAATAGCCGTCGGAACCGCCGCATTGCAGGGCCACCGTCAACTCGCTTGCCGATACCGGTTCGCGCTTCACTTTATTCGCATCGGTCAGCGCTTCGCGTACGAAAGCGACGCCGGCTTCGACGGTCTTACGGGTGCCGCCGACTTCCTGGATATCCATCGCACGCAGGCGGCCGGCGAGTTTCTGCTCCTGCATCAGGCCGCCGATCTGATTGACCTCGCAACCCAAGCCCAGCACGATCACTGCAGAAAAATTCGCATGTCGCGCATAACCGCCGAGCGTGCGGCGGAGCAGCGCCAGCGGCTCGTCCTGCGTCATGCCGCAGCCGGTCTTGTGGGTCAGCGCGACCACGCCATCGACATTCGGAAAATCGGCCAGCGGATTGTCGCCGGTGAACGGATTTTTCTTGAACATGTCGGCGACGATGCCGGCGACATGGGCGCTGCAATTCACCGAAGTGAGAATGCCGATGTAATTGCGCGTCGCCACGCGTCCGTCCGCACGGCGAATGCCGTCGAAGGTGGCGGGCAGATCGAAATTCGGCGTCGGCGTCACGTCGATGCCGAACGCATAATCCTTTGCGAAATCGCCCATGCCGCAGTTTTGGGTGTGAACATGCTGGCCCGGTGAAATCGGCACCGTTGCAAAGCCGATGATCTGGCCGTAACGCCGCACCGGCTCACCCACCGCAATCGGCTTGATCGCCACTTTGTGGCCCGCCGGAATCCGTTCGACCGTGGTGACGCCATCGGCCACCACCAAACCCTGCGGCAGGCTCGAGCGCGCAATCAGCACGCCATCGTCAGGGTGCAAGCGAATGACGGGTGCTGGGGCCATGGGAGATCTCCTTGAGTTCGCTCACCTCCCTCTCCCCGCGATGAGCGGGGCGAGGGAGAAGAAAGTCTTACGCCTTGCCGCCGGAATCCTTGCGGGTCTGATTCACCTGCATCTTGGCGTAGGTCATCATCAACCCGCTCTCGTTGGACAGCGTCACGAGCTTGAAGCCCATGTTGATCGCGCGCACCGCGCCGTCAGCGCCTGAGCAGTGAATGCCGGGGTGGAGGCCGCGCTTGCCGCACTCTTTCACGATCTTCTCATAGATCTTGAGGATTTCCGGCTCGTCGCGATCGAGCTTCGGCACCAACCCGTAGGAGAAGCCGAGGTCGGAAGGTCCGACATACACGCCGTCGATGCCCTCGACGTCGAGGATCGATTCCATGTTCTCGATCGC
>Ga0207678_10003851_pt1 | contig 13493 bp, 13 predicted proteins | sample KBSC63metaG_FD_184319 | JGI IMG/M metagenome (GOLD analysis project Ga0207678, IMG submission 184319) | Corn rhizosphere microbial communities from Kellogg Biological Station, Michigan, USA - KBS C6-3 metaG (SPAdes) (version 2) | ecosystem: Host-associated > Plants > Roots > Rhizosphere > Soil ... | reverse complement strand
CGTGCAGCCGGACCGAGAACAGCCATCCCGCCATCGTTTTGCTCAGACACCCAGACGGTCGCCTCACGTCGGATTTCGGTCTCGTTACGAAAGCACCAAAGCTTCGTCGGAAGGAAGCGGTCATTGACGCTCACTTACCGTGACCGGGACGATTTTCTCTAGTTTGTCCAGCAACAGCTCCTTTTGCTGCTCCGGGAGCTTGACCAGGCTGGGATACATGTTAATCAAGGCCAGCCGTTGCGATGCCGACCTGGATGGCAGCAGCATGAGCAACCCCGCTCTCTCACGGTCGGACAGCGATGACAGATGCGGTAGCGCGCTGAGTTGCAACATCTTGGCAGAGCCTGTCGACGGCACGGGAGGTTCGTCCACCACTCCCAACGGTGCCGATTTTTCCCCTCCTGGCGGCGTGCCTTGCGCCGCCAATGGGCCCAGTCCCGACGAAGCTTGCTGCGGGGCTGCCGTTGACGGTGGAGCGGAATCCCCTCCGCCGCATCCGGTGATCAGCAGACTAAACAGCAGCATCGACCGAGCGTGCAAAAAATAGCGCGCTGCATGTGGGACATGCCACGCGCGGCAACCAAGGTGAACATCGTGTTGCATGACCAAGGATCCGATGATTCAGGAAAAGTGGGCGTTGCACCGTACGAAATGACGGTACCAGTAGTCGCCGCCGATTGCAGACGTGCCAGCGGATGCTGGCACGTCCATCCCTATGGCTTAGGGCGTTCTCGCTAATGTCGGGGTCTTCCCGTTCAGTGGAATGTGCCGAAGCCTGTGCCAAAGTCAATCAAGGGCCCACGAGGCTGAAATAAGGCCCGCTGAAGCCCGCGAAGGTGATCGTATAGACGTAATTCGCGAGGGTGGGGCCCGCGGTAAGCTGCTTGGTCCAGTTCCCGTTGGGGCAACTGGCATTGGCAAGTAACTGTTGCGCGGTCGGCGCCACCACGCCGAGCGGCGGCACGACGATTTGCCCGTTCTTGGACGCGGTCAGCTTTCCCGACGAAGCAGCATCCGTGACCTGCGTCTTCACGTCAACGACCTGACCGCCATGGTTGGTGCACTGCACGGTGCCCGAGTAAGTCGCCGACAGGTTCGCTGTCGCATTCGTATGGCCGATCCCCCCGATGGTAGTCCCGGTACAACTGACATCCAGAGTGGATTGATCTACGGTGCATACCGGCGCGGCAGTTGCAAAATGTGCTCCACTGGGCCCATCGGCGGCATTGGTTTCGGCCCATGCCGCGGGAGCGACCAGCACCGCTGTCAATGCAATCAAAGCGAGATTCTTCATGCTTGTTCTCCAAGAAGCTATTGATAAATAACCGGCTTGCTAATTGCCTTTTTTCTCCTTTCATCAGATAAAAGAAGCACCGATCCATCACCTTTTTGTCGGTGAGTGTTTCGACACAATCCCGCAATCAAATATCGTGATATAAAATACGCGTCGTGAATGTTTTCACGAAAATGAGCCGCGTTTTGTCTCTCTCTTGAATCGCTTTACGCACTCAGGGCAGTGCTCATCGTCGGACCTTTGTAGCGCACCTTACCGCGACCTGACTGATCGTCGACCACGCGAAAAGGATGCTCGCCCCCGCCTGGATCTCGCCTTGCTTTGTTCCGCAATAGTCAGCAGACACGTCAAAGCCATGGCGAAAATCTCGCTTCATATTAATAATATTCACTTCGGAATTTCATTGTCTTTGCCAATCAATGATTAGAAAGTATAGAAAAAGAAAAGCAATGAACTATAAATTTCTTTTTTGCCTGGGGAAGTTTCGCGCTCCATCTTGGCGCATAACCCACGTGCAACCCGATCTATACTTTGAAGATTTGCAGCACTGCAGGTCGGCATTCACTTATTATTAATAGAAGAATGACAAAGCGTATATTTTCACAATTATCGAAGCTGCGAATAAGTTCGCGTTTGAGTTGCACGTAATACACGCTATGTCGACGATGCAGTCGCAGAGGTGACGCCTTATTCAACGTCCGGAGAGGATCCGGTACTAGCCATTGTCGTCAACACGCGTCGGAAGACGGCTTCGGGTCGGTAACCACCCCTCCCGGAAGCGCGAGCGTCGTTCTGAGCACAGGTTTACGCATTGAGCTATGTCACACACGCCGCAAGTACCGCTGCACCCGTAATCCCCAGTGTCATCAGCCGGCGTGCGGCAACAACCGCGCAACGACTGTTCAGTTTCCGCACACATAACCACAAACGCACCCCGCTCCGCGCAGGCCCGCCGGGTGCGAACAAACCCGTATAGCCCCGTTTCGCCGCCCCTGCCTACCCTCGCCCGCATGCCGGTCGACACCCAAGCCCCCAAGCAACACCCGATCCGGCCGATCCGAATGTCCTCAGGAGCGTAAATGGATAGCAGCACCAGCACCAACACCGCACTGTTCGACGCCGACGTCTGGCGCGGCAAGACTTTCAACGGACGCTGGCACGCGAGCGCGCACGCCGCCGACGTGATCGAACCGGCGACCGGCAACACCCTCGGCCGCATCGGCCTCGCCGACGGCGCAGCCATCGCCGACGCATCGGCCGCCGCGCATCGCGCGCAGCCCGCGTGGTTCGGCCTGCCGTACGACGAGCGTGCGGCGGTCCTGCGTCGCGCGGCGGCCGTCGCCGAAACGCACTTCGACGCAATCGTCGACTGGCTCGTGCGCGAAAGCGGCTCGACGCGCGCGAAGGCGTCGTTCGAAACATCGGTCACGATCAAGGCACTGCACGAAGCGGCCGGGTTGCCGTCGCGCGCGGCCGGCGAGGTGCTGCCGTCGGCGGCCGGCCGGCTGTCGCTCGCGCGTCGCCGCCCGCGCGGCGTGGTCGGCGTGATCTCGCCATTCAACTTCCCGCTGTACCTCGCGATGCGCGCGGTCGCGCCGGCGCTCGCGCTCGGCAACGCAGTCGTGCTGAAGCCGGATCCGCGCACCGCCGTGTGCGGCGGCGTCGCGATCGCGCGCGTATTCGAGCTCGCCGGCTTGCCGGCAGGCGTGTTGCACGTGCTGCCCGGCGATGGCGTGGCCGGTGCCGCGCTGGTCGCCGATCCGCATGTCGCAATGATTCAGTTCACCGGCTCCACCGCGGCCGGGCGCAAGGTCGGCGAAGCAGCGGGTCGCCATCTGAAGAAGGTGTCGCTGGAACTCGGCGGCAAGAATTCGCTGATCGTGCTCGACGATGCCGATCTCGACCGCGCGGTCGCGAACACCGCATGGGGCGCGTATCTGCATCAAGGCCAGATCTGCATGGCAACCGGCCGCGTGCTCGTGCAGCGCGCGATTCACGACCGCTTCGTCGCGAAGCTCGTCGAGAAGGCGCAAAGCCTGCGTGTCGGCGATCCGGCCAGCGGCGACGTCGGCCTCGGCCCGCTGATCAACGCCGCGCAACGCGACCATGCGGCGAGCGTGGTCGACGCGGCTCTTCGCGCCGGCGCACGCGTCGAGACGGGCGGCGGCCATCGCGATCTGTTCTTCGAGCCGACCGTGCTGAGCGGCGTCGCGCCGGGCAATCCGGCGTTCGACGAGGAAATCTTCGGGCCGGTCGCGATCGTCGTGCCGTTCGATACCGACGAAGACGCGATCGCGCTCGCGAACCGCACCGAATACGGGCTGTCGATGGCGATCCTGTCCGCCGACGTCGGCCGTGCGCTGAGGATCGGCGAGCGGCTGAACACCGGGTTGCTGCACATCAACGACCAGACGGTCAACGACGAAGCGATCAACCCGTTCGGCGGCGTCGGCGCATCGGGCAATGGCTCGAGCATCGGCGGTGCGGCAAACTGGGAAGAATTCACGCAGTGGCAATGGCTGACGATCAAGGGCGAAGCGCCGCTGTATCCGATTTGACGAGGAGACCGACCATGTACACCGAAAACGATACGCGCGCCGTCACCGCGGCCGTCGCCCGCGCCGCCGGCGCGCCCTTCTCGATCGAACCGGCCCGGATCCGCGCGCCGCGCGGCGACGAGGTGCTGGTGCGCGTCGTCGCGACGGGCCTGTGCCACACCGACCTGATCGTGCGCGACCAGTACTATCCGGTGCCGCTGCCGGCCGTGCTCGGTCATGAAGGCGCCGGCGTGGTCGAGGCGGTCGGCCCGAACGTGAAGACACTCGCCGCCGGCGATCACGTCGTGCTGACCTACGGCGCGTGCGGCCACTGCGCGTCGTGCGTCGGCGGTCACGGCGCGTATTGCCGGCAGTTCTTCGCGCTGAACTTCGGCGGTGCCGATGCCGACGGACAGACGGCCCTCCGCGACGCAGCCGGCCAACCGCTGCACGATCATTTCTTCGCGCAGTCGTCGTTCGCGAGCTACGCGCTCGCGCGCGAGAACAACGCGATCAAGGTGCCGAAGGAAGCGCCGCTCGAACTGCTCGGCCCGCTCGGCTGCGGGATCCAGACCGGCGCGGGCGCGGTGATCAATTCGCTCGCGGTACGCACGGGCAGCAGCTTCGCGAGCTTCGGCGCCGGCGCGGTCGGGATGAGCGCCGTGATGGCCGCGCGTATCGCCGGCGCGACGACCATCATCGCCGTCGACATCGTGCCGTCGCGGCTCGCGCTGGCGCTGGAGCTCGGCGCGACGCACGCGATCAACAGCAAGGAAGTCGACGTCGTCGACGCGATCCGCGAGATCACCGGCGGCGGCGTCGACTACGCGCTCGAATCGACCGGGCTGCCGGCCGTGCTGTCGCAAGGGATCGACGCGCTCGGCTCGCGCGGCACGATGGGCGTGGTCGGCGCGCCGAAGCTCGGCACGAAGGCCGAATTCGACGTGAACAGCCTGCTGCTCGGCGGGCACACGATCCGGGGGATCGTCGAAGGCGATAGCGTGCCGCAGACCTTCATTCCGCAACTCGTGCAGCTGCATCTGCAAGGCCGGTTCCCCTTCGATCGGCTGGTGAAGTTCTATCCGCTCGAGCAGATCAACCAGGCCGCCGCGGACAGCAGCAGCGGCATCACGCTCAAACCGATCCTGCGGTTGCCGCATTGAGCGCGGGGCGCCGCCGGCAGCCCGCTGCGTGCGCCCTTGCACGGCATGAAGATACCCCGTTTCGGGCACCGGGCTATATTACGCATTCGCGCGACACGCCGGCCGGCATGCCCGGCCCGGCCATTCGACCCAGATGGAGCGCATGTGTGAATACAGCCCCTGAATCTCCTGCACGGCTGGTCGATCTCGACCGGCTCCGCGCCCGGTTCGCGGCGGGCGAGCCGCTGCCCGAAACGGCTTTGCCGGCCAGCGTCGCGCGCTCGTGGCTGCGTTCGCGCGACGCCGGGCTGCGGCCATGGCAACACGCCCGCTATGAAATGCAGCGCGAGCTCGACGAATCGCGCGCGGACCGGCGGCTCTACCGTTGCGTCGCGCAGGAAATCGAGCCGCTGTGGGCGGCGTTCGGCGGCCGCGAGTGGACGATCTTCTGCGTCAATCCGCGCGGCACGATCGTACATGCGCGGCGCAGCCCGCAATGCGACGACGCGCTGCTGACGCCGATCGTCGCCGGCCGCCGGATCGTCGAACCGAACATCGGCACGACCGCGCCGAGCTGCGTGATTCACGATGGCGCCGAGGCCGTCGTCGCGGGCGCCCAGCACTATCTCGACGAGTTCTCGCGGGTATTCTGCCTCGCGGTGCCGCTGGTCGGCCTCGACGGTGAAGTGATCGGCGCGCTCGACATCACCGGCATCGGCCGGCGCAACGTCGTGCAGCTGCGCGAGCAGTTCCGGCACGCGGCGCTGTCCGCCGAGCAGCGGCTGTATGCGATGTTGCGCGACTGCCATCTGCTGCAGGTCCAGCACGATCCGCGCTGGCTCGGCACGCCGCTCGCCGGCGTCATCGCGCTCGACGGAGCGGGCCGCGTGCGCGCGGTGAGCCGGCTTGCCCGGCAGATGCTCGATCTCGCGCCCGCAGGGCCGGTCGCGCCGTACGACCTCCGGCAACTGTTTCCCGGCGCGACGCCCGCGCAACAGCGTCGTTTGCTGACACCGGCGCGCACGCCGCAGCGAATCGCGCGCGACGATGGTAGCCACGTATGGGTGCGCACGCTGCGCGCGCCGCTCGATCGGGCGACGATGGCGCGCCACGCCGATGTGGTCGAAGACGCCGCCGATGTATGCACCGCGGCGGCGGCCGCCAGCCCGCAGGCAAGCCTGCACGAACAGTCGCTCGAAGCCATCCGCCGCGCGCTGCGCGAACACGACGGCAATGTGTCGGCGGCCGCGCGGCAACTCGGCATTTCACGCACGACGCTGTACGCGAAGCTCAAACGGCTCGAAGCTGCGGGGATCGGGACTGACGGGCTGCATTGACGCGGCGTGCAACGTGCGGCATGCGGCATGCGGCATGCGGCATGCGGCGATGAGCATGAAACGATGGCGGCCGACGCCATCGCCCTGCCCGATTCCTTGCAAACCCGATCGCCGCCGCCGCATCCCCCGTCGCGAATGGCTTGCTCGGATCTCCGCCGGGTCATCGCGAACCCGCCGCCGCGATCGTCGAGCGTGACAGGTTGATGCCCGCCATGGCGGCGTAATCGTCGATCGCCGGCGCGACGGTGAATCGACCCGCTACGCCACCGCCCGCCGCTCATGCAGCCGCAACGCGGCCCACGCGATCCCGGCCGAGAAGATCCCCACCACCCCGCCGAACGTGCCGATCCACGGCAGCCCGAATGCCCCGGCGATATGGTTGCCGAGCAGCGCGCCGGCGCCGATCCCGACGTTGTACAGCCCGGAAAAGATCGACACGGCGAGATCGGTCGCCTCGGGCGCCAGCTTCAGCACCCACGCCTGCATTGCGAGACCGAAGCAGACGATCGCGCCGCCCCACACCAGCGTGTGAACGGACAGCGTGACGATGTTCAGCGCGCTCGGGAACAGGATCAGCAGACAGGCCGACAACGCGATGATCGACGCGAGCAGGAAATCGGCCGGCCGCTCCGGAAACACGCGATTGAAACAGAGCGCGGCCGGCACGCCGGCGACGCCGAACAGGATCAGCACGTAGGTAATCCGGCTGCTGCTCGCATGATTGACGCTCTGCACGAACGGCTCGATGTACGTATACGACGTGAAGTGCGCGGAGATCACCAGCACGGTGATCGCGTACAGCGCCACCAGCGCCGGCTTGCGCAGGAACGTGCCGATGCTCGCGAGCGAGCCGGCACCCTGGCTGGGGAGCGTCGGCAGCGTCATGCGCAGCGCGAGCAATGCGACCGCCGCCGCGCCGCCGATCACGAGGAACGTGACGCGCCAGCCGAGCGCCTCGCCGATCACGCGCCCGAGCGGAATGCCGGCGACCATCGCGGTCGCCGTGCCCATCGCGAGCAGGCCGAGCGCGCGGCTTTTGCGGTCGCTCGGCGCGAGCCGCACGGCCAGCGGGACGGAAATCGACCAGAACACCGCATGCGCGCACGCGATGCCGAGCCGGCCGAGCATCAGCACCGTGAAATTCCACGCGACGCCGGTGAGGACATGGCTGCCGATGAACACCAGCAGCGCGCAGCTCAGCAGCTTGCGGCGCTCGACGTGACGCGTGACGAACGTCAGCGGCAGCGACACGACGGCGACGGCCCACGCGTAGATCGTCAGCATCAGGCCGACGGCGGTCGGCTGCATCTGCAGGCTGTCGCCGATCGCGCTCAGCAGCGCGACGGGCACGAATTCGGTGGTATTGAAGATGAAGGCAGTGAGTGCCAGGGCCAGAACGCCCCACCACGACTGTTCGGAACTGACGGCGTCCGGGGTTGCCATACGGGAATTCGACGAAGGTTGGCGGCGCGGGCAGCCGGCCCGGCGCATCGGCGCGATTGTACCAGCGGCGCTTGAAACGCCGCTGCCGGCCGCGATGCGCGAACACGGCACTGACACGGCCTTGCGCCGATAATGTGTCGAATCCGCTTTCCCCGAACGAATCGCCCGAACGTCATCGGGCCAGGAGATTCACATGCGCATTGAAACGTCGTTTCTGTTCGATCTCGACGGCACGCTCGTCGACAGCGTCTATCAGCACGTGCTCGCGTGGAAGGAAGCGCTCGACGCCGAGGGCATCGAGCTGTCGGTGTGGCGCATCCACCGCAAGATCGGGATGAGCGGTGGCCTGTTCCTGAACCAGCTGCTGCGCGAGACGGCCGGCGACATCGACGCCGAGCGCGTCGAGCGGCTCGCGCGGCTGCACGCGGCCGCGTACCAGCGGCTGCGCGCGCAGGTCCGGCCGCTGCCGGGTGCACGCGAGCTGCTGGCCGCGCTGACGAATGCCGGCATTCGCTGGGCGATCGCAACCAGCGGGCGGATGGAAACCGCCGCGATCAATCTGGAGGCACTCGGCGTCGATCCGGCGAAGAACGTGGTCGTCACGCGCGACCAGGTGAAGTACGCGAAGCCCGATCCCGACCTGTTCCTGACCGCCGCCGCGAAACTGAACGTGCCGATCGAACATACGGTCGTGGTCGGCGACAGCATCTGGGACATGCTCGCCGCGAGCCGCTGTCGGGCGCTGGGCGTCGGGCTGCTGTCGGGCGGTTATGGCAGCGACGAGCTGGAACGCGCGGGCGCGCTGCGCGTGTATGACGATCCGGCGGATCTGCTGTGGCATCTGGATGAGATCGCGGCGCGGCCGTAACGCCTGAATCGTCCGCATGACCGGCATCGGCCGGGTCTCCGCGATCGCCTTCCCCGGCTTCGTTCCCCTCGGGCACGCGCCTCCCTGGCGGACGCGCGTGCCAACACCGTGCCGGTGGAATCAGTCGTCGTCGACGCGCTTGTCCACCAGATAGCGCCCGCGCTCGACGCCCGCCCGCAGCGCCTCGTCCTCGGTCAGCCACTCCGTGCCGGCCGGCTCGGGTACGTACAACTCGATGCGCGCGCCGTCGACATACACCTGCACCTCGTCGTCCCACGCGCCCCGCGCGTTGCGGCGCGCCCACACGCGAATCTCGTGGCCGCGATACGGGTCGCGAACCTGTGCGTCCTGTTGATGTTGCATCCTGGCCCCCTGTACTTATCTGCGATAAAGATGCAAAAAATGCGCGCCGCATGATTGCCGCGCGCGCCGTCGGCCCCGCGCGCACGCGGCGTGCCCGGTATCGGCCGATCCGGCACGGGCCTTGCGTCCCTATTAAGCATCGAACCGGACATCAGACCGGGTATCGAACCACTCTAGTACACCCAACGAAAGGAGGCCACGATGATCGACACGCTACACGACACGCTCGGCACCGACCGCGTGCGCGTGAAGCGATTCATCGTCCAGCAGTCGGACGACGATCCGGACACGGACGACATCTCGGTGTCGTTCTCGCGCACGAGCGGCGCGGAATTTGCGGCGATCTGCGCGGCGCTGCAAAACCTCGCCGGCGTGCGGACCCGTCGCCCCGATACTTCTTCAAGGAGTTTTGCGTGACTCAGACCGACCTGCTCTCCTACCTCGTAACGAGCCAGCTGACGGCGCGCATGCGCGGCGGCGCGTGGATGACGACCAGCCAGACGGTCGGCGCGCTGCGCGCGTGGCTCGCATGCCATCACGCCGAATGCGGCTGGCTCGACCGGATCAGGATCGCGGACGCGTCCGCCACGATTGCGCAAGGCATCTACGAGATCGCGTGCGCGTACGGCGATCCGGACAGCGGCGAACGCATCCGGCTCGACGCCGATTCACCGGAACTGCAGGCGCTGCGCGCGCGTTGCGACGTGCTGCTGCAACGCATCGACGGCGACCGGGACGTCGACGCCCGATGATCGTGCCGGGACGCATGACGCGCGCCAGCGTCGCGACGGCGCGCTCCGATGGCGCGACAGCCGACCCGTCGCGCACGGACGAGCCGCTGCGCCACGGGCTGCTCGAGCGCGGGCGCAACTGCGACACGATCCGCCATGCGGACCGCTTCGCGATGCTGGTGGACGGCGACGCCTATTTCGCGACGCTGCGTACCGCGCTGCTGCGGGCGCGCCATACGGTATTCATCGTCGGCTGGGACGTCGACAGCCGCATGCACCTGCCGCCTGCCGATCCCGGCGACGGCCTGCCCGACACGCTCGCCGCCTTTCTGCACGCCCTGGCATCGTCGCGGCACAACCTGCGCATCTACGTGCTCGCGTGGGACTTCGCGATGATCTACGCACTCGAGCGCGACTGGCCACCGGTCTATCGCGCCGCGTGGCGCGCGCATCGCGGCATCCGGTTCCGGCTCGACGACACGCATCCGCGCGGCGCATCGCATCACCAGAAACTCGTCGTGATCGACGACCGGCTCGCGTTCGTCGGCGGGCTCGACCTGACGCGCGCACGCTGGGATACGCCCGCGCACGCGGCCGACGATCCGCGCCGCCGCGATGCGCACGGGATGCCGTACGGGCCGTTTCACGACGTGCAGGCGATGTTCGACGGCGACGCGGCCGCCGCGATCGGCAAGCAGGCGCGCGCACGCTGGTTCAATGCATGCGGGCGTCCGATCGCGATCCGCGCGCAGCGGCATCTCGATCGCGAGGAAGACGTCGATCCGTGGCCGCCCGACGCGCGCGTCGACCTGCGCGACGTGCGGCTCGGCATCGCCTACACGGCGCCGCGCCACCGCGATCGCGAGCCGGTGCGGCAGGTGTCCGCGCTCGTCGAGGGCACGATCCGCGCCGCGCGCCGGCACCTGTATATCGAGAACCAGTATTTCACCGCGGCCGTGGTGCGCGAAACGCTGTCCGAGCGGCTCGCCGATCCGGAGGGGCCCGACGTGACGGTCGTCGCACCGCGCGTGCAGAGCGGCTGGCTGCAGGAAGCGACGATGGGCGTGCTGCGCGCGCGGCTGCATGGCACGCTCAAGGCCGCCGACCGTTTCGACCGCTATCGGCTGCTGTATCCGCATGTCGACGGGCTTGGGGACGCATGCGTGAACGTGCACAGCAAGATCGCGATCGCCGACGACGAATGCATCGTGATCGGCAGCGCGAACCTCAATAACCGGTCGATGGTGCTCGACACCGAATGCTGCATCGCGCTCGTCGCGGCCGGCGAGCCGCGCATCCGCACCGCGATTGCCGGCCTGCGCGACCGGCTGCTGGCCGAACATCTCGACACGACGCCGGCCGAGGTTGCCGCCGCGCTCGCGCATGACGAACGTCCGAATACCGTGCTCGACTGGTTGCGCGACAAGCCCGGCCGCACGCTGCGCACGCTCGAGCCGGTCGTGACGCCGCAACTCGACGCGCTGGTGCCGGTCAGCGCGCGGCTCGACCCCGAGCAGCCCATCGAGCCGGACCGCTTCGTCCGCGAGTTCGTGCCGCGCGAGCAGCACCGCGTGCTGACCGCGCGCTTCTTCGTGCTCGGCGCGGCCGTGCTGCTGGTCGCGGCGCTCGCGCTCGCGTGGCGCTTCTCGCCGCTCGGCAAGGAACTGAACATCGCGTCGCTCGCGCGAATGGCCGCTCACGCCGCGCAGCTGCCCGGTGCGCCCGCGTTGCTGCTGGCCGGCTACGTGATCGCAGCGACGCTGTCGGTGCCGATCACGCTGCTGATCACGGTGACGGGCCTGGTGTTCGGCGCGTGGCCGGGCTTCGCGTATGCGGCGCTCGGCACGATGGCGGCCGCCGCCACGACCTACGGAATCGGACACTGGCTCGGGCGCGACGCGGTGCGCCGGCTCGCCGGCGCGCGCGCGAACCGGCTCAGCGAACACCTCGGCCGCCGCGGCGTGGTCGCGATGGCCGTGCTGCGGCTGCTGCCGATCGCTCCGTTCACGATCGTGAACCTGGTGGCCGGCGCATCGCACATCGGCCTGCGCGACTATCTGGTCGGCACCGCGATCGGGATGCTGCCCGGTATCGTGCTGACCGTCACGTTCGCGCACCAGCTGACCGCCGCGTTCAGCCATCCGGGGCCCGGCGCGTTCGCGTGGCTCGCGGCGATCGGCGCCGTGCTGGTCGGCGTGTCGGTGCTGCTCGTCAGGGTGCTGCGACGATGGCGCTGAGCGTGCAACCGGCCCCGCCGCCGGACATCATCACGTCCGACGGCCCGCCCCCCGCCGCGCCGGGCGGGCGCGACCTGCGGATCGCGACGTACAACATCCGCGGCGGCTACGGCAAGTGGCACACACGCGCGGCCCACCGGATCGCGCAGGTGATCCACGAACTCGACGCCGACGTGATCGCGCTGCAGGAAGTGCCGCTCGGCGGCACGCACGCGCCCGACGTGCTCGCGCACCTGCGCGACGCCACCGGCATGCATGCGGTGGCCGGCCCGACCATCGACACGCCCGAGCGCCGCTACGGCAACGCCGTGCTGTCGCGCTGCCCGATTCGCGCGGCGCGCACGCTGGACCTGTCGTTTCACCAGCGCGAGCCGCGCGGCGCGCTCGATGCGGACATCGACTGCAGCGCGGGCATGATCCGCGTGGTCGCGACCCATCTCGGGCTGTCGGCGAGCGAGCGCAGCGCGCAGGTGCAGCGGCTGCTCGCCGCGTTCGACACCGGCGCGATGCCTGTGATCCTGATGGGCGACATCAACGAATGGTTCGTGCGCGGCCGCGCGCTGCAGGCGCTCGTCACGCGGTTCCGGCGCGCGCCGGCGCCGCGCACGTTCCCGACGCTGTACCCGGTGTTCTCGCTCGACCGGATCTGGATCCATCCCGGCGAGTGGCTCGTCGACGTGAACGTGCATCGCAGCATGCGCGCGCGGCGCGCGTCCGATCACTACCCGCTCGTCGCGCGCATGCGTGCGACGCCGGGCACGCCGCTTGCGCGACGAGCGCCCCAGCCTGATGAAACCTGACGGAGCTTGCCGATGCGAACCGACGAACTCGCCGGAACCGCCCTCGATTACTGGTGCGCACGCGCGTTGTGCGCGGATGACGAAGACACGCTGTGCTTCACGGCCGTCGACCCGAAGGTGATCCTGACCGGCGCGTGCGATGCGTTGCGCCGCCTCGACGCGCATTTCGCGCCGTCGGCGTCGTGGGCCGATGCGGGCGCGGTGCTCGAGCGCGTGGCCGACCTGCGGATCGTGCGGCGCGGCGACGGCGTCGAATGCGACGCCAGCTTCATCGACGGCCCGTCCACCTGCGCGGCACACGCGCCGGACGTGCGCACCGCGGTGCTTCGCGCGTTCGTGCGTGCGCGCTTCGGGGATCAGGTCGACACTCCGCCGTCGTTCGCGCACCGGATCGAGCATGGGGCGGCGGTGCGCTACGACCCTGGCGTGCCGATTCCGGAAGCGGACGATGATGCGGCTACTGGTGACAGTTCGGATATTCGATCGATTCCGCGAATGTGAGGGTGTGTTGCGTGGCGCCGCCGGCTGCTTACGGGGTTGTCGGTGACGATGCCAGCGCATGCGCCGAGTTTTTCATCGCCCGCTCGACGCCATTGGCAAAAGTTTCACTCGGCCGGCCCCCTCGTCGATCACGCGACCCCGCGTAAAAGCGCTGACACCGCGCGCCAGGATGCAAAAAACGAGCATCCGAGCCGTAGCGAACCCTGCCGAAGCGTTTACAGGACCGCCCGCCTCACAGCA
>Ga0207678_10003850_pt1 | contig 13493 bp, 13 predicted proteins | sample KBSC63metaG_FD_184319 | JGI IMG/M metagenome (GOLD analysis project Ga0207678, IMG submission 184319) | Corn rhizosphere microbial communities from Kellogg Biological Station, Michigan, USA - KBS C6-3 metaG (SPAdes) (version 2) | ecosystem: Host-associated > Plants > Roots > Rhizosphere > Soil ... | reverse complement strand
CTGAGGCCGGGTTCCGATTCCACGCCCTGTGCGGCTTGCGGGACAAAAGCGCTCGGTCAAGATGTTGTATCGGGTCACGGAAACGCTATTGTCCCCGGCCGAAATCGGGTTAATGCCATAACTTCGCCGTCTGCTGCCAAATGCGGCAGACTTCGTCCGCGGCCACGAGCGTCACAGGCCGCAAGAGACAGGTTTCCGGAACGTCCATGCCGAAAAAGGTTCGCATCGCGCTAGACGCCATGGGTGGCGACATCGGCGCATCGGTGGTCATTCCCGGCGCCGCGATTTCGTTGACCCGGCATCCCGACAGCGAGTTCCTGCTGTTCGGTGACAGCGCGCTGATCGAGAAAGAACTCGCCAATCATCCGGCACTGAAGGCCGTATCGAAGGTGATCCATACCGACGTTGCCGTCAGCATGCATGACAAGCCGAGCCAGGCGCTGCGCCGTGGCCGCAAGGTCTCGTCGATGTGGCTGGCGATCGAGGCGGTGAAGAAGGACGAGGCCGATGTCGCGATCTCCGCCGGCAATACCGGCGCGCTGATGGCGATGGCGCGCTTTTGCCTGCGCATGCTCGACGGTATCGAGCGTCCCGGCCTGGCCGCGATCTGGCCGACCACGCGCGGCGATTCCGTCGTGCTCGATCTCGGCGCCACCATCGGCGGCGACGCCAACCACCTGAAGACTCTCGCTGTCATGGGCAGCGCCATGGCCAGCGCGCTGTTCGATCTGGCCCGGCCGACGGTCGGTCTGCTCAATATCGGCGTCGAGGAAATCAAGGGCGGCGACGAAATCCGCGATGCCGCCGAACTGCTGCGCACCGCCAATCTGCCGCAGCTCGAATTCATCGGCTTCGTCGAAGGCGACGGCATCGGCCGCGGCGATGCCGACGTGATCGTCACCGAAGGTTTCAGCGGCAATATCGCGCTTAAGGCGGCCGAGGGCACCGCGCGCCAGTTCGCCGAATATCTGCGCAATGCCATGGCGCGTACCTGGCGCTCGCGCATTGGCTACCTGTTCGCCAAGAACGCCTTCAAGGCGGTGCGCGACAAGGTCGATCCGAACAAGTCCAACGGCGCGGTGTTTCTCGGCCTGCGCGGCATCGTGGTGAAGAGCCACGGTGGCACCAATGCCGACGGTTTCGCCTATGCGGTGGATGTCGGTTACGACATGGTCCGCTACGACCTTCTCACCAAGATCAATCAAATGCTCAACCGCGACGGCCAAGCGCTCCCTGCGAGCCCGGCTGCGCAGGAGGCTGTCTCGTGACTGCGATACGTTCGGTCGTGCTCGGCTGCGGCTCTTACCTGCCGGAGCGGATCCTGACCAATGCCGAACTGGCATCCAAGGTCGACACGTCGGACGAGTGGATCGTCCAGCGCACCGGTATCAAGCAGCGCCACATCGCTGCGGACGGCGAGTTCACCTCGCATCTGGCGATCAAGGCCGCGCAGGCGGCGCTGGCCAATGCCGGCGTCGACGCGCAGTCGATCGACCTGATCGTGCTGGCGACCTCGACCCCGGACAATACGTTCCCGGCGACGGCCGTTGCGGTGCAGAACGCGCTCGGCATCACCCATGGCGCAGCGTTCGATCTGCAGGCGGTGTGTTCCGGCTTCATCTTTGGGCTGACCACTGCCGACAGCCTGCTGCGCACCGGCGCCGGCAAGCGCGCGCTGGTGATCGGCGCGGAGACTTTCTCGCGCATTCTCGACTGGACCGATCGCGGAACCTGCGTGCTGTTCGGCGACGGCGCCGGTGCAGTGGTGCTGGAAGCACAGACCCAGCCCGGCGAAGCCAGCGATCGCGGCGTGCTGACCACGCATCTGCGCTCGGATGGCCGGCACAAGGAAAAGCTGTTCGTTGATGGCGGCCCGTCCTCGACGCAGACAGTGGGTTACTTGCGCATGGAAGGCCGCGAGGTTTTCAAACATGCGGTGGGTATGATCACCGACGTGATCGTCGATGCATTCAAAGCTACCGGCGCCAGCGCCGAAACCATCGACTGGTTCGTGCCGCATCAGGCCAACAAGCGCATTATCGATGCGTCGGCGCATAAACTGCATATTGCACCGCAAAAGGTGGTGCTGACCGTGGATCTTCACGGCAACACGTCGGCGGCGTCGATTCCGCTCGCATTATCGGTGGCGGTCAACGACGGCCGCATCAAGAAGGGCGACCTCGTGCTGCTCGAAGCCATGGGCGGCGGCTTCACCTGGGGGTCTGCACTCATTCGCTGGTGATGCGCTGGTGCTGATGCAGATCGACAACATCTCAAATTGTCATGATTTTCCATGCCTTTGCATCGATGGTGACTGTTGACCGGAGCGCGTTAACCTCCTAATTTCTGACGCGAATTTGGTTCGCCGAGAGTAGTTGGGGCAGGCGATGACGGGCACGGGAAAAACAGTCACACGCGTTGATCTGTGCGAAGCGGTCTACCAAAAGGTAGGTCTCTCGCGCACGGAGTCGTCCGCGTTTGTTGAACTGGTTTTGAAAGAAATTACGGATTGTCTGGAGAAGGGCGAGACAGTGAAGCTGTCGTCGTTCGGCTCTTTCATGGTGCGCAAAAAAGGCGAGCGCATCGGCCGCAATCCGAAGACGGGCACAGAAGTACCGATCTCGCCGCGGCGAGTGATGGTATTCAAGCCGTCGGCGATCCTGAAACAGCGGATCAATGGCGACAGTACCGCAGTTGGCAACGGTAAAGATCACGACGACTGACTAGCGACACACGCTTAAATAAAGACTTGGCGAACCACAGGGATCCTGCACTTGGACAAAGCGCCGGATGCGTTTCGAACCATAAGCGAGGTCGCTGACGATCTCGATATACCGCAGCATGTTCTGCGGTTCTGGGAAACGCGGTTCACTCAAATCAAACCGATGAAGCGATCCGGCGGCCGGCGATATTATCGTCCGGACGATGTCGATCTGTTGCGCGGCATCCGCCGGTTGCTCTACGGCGAAGGTTATACCATCCGCGGCGTGCAACGAATCCTGAAAGAGAACGGCATCAAGTCGGTGCAGGGGCTGGTCGATGGCCACGCTGCGCCGAGCTTCGCGCCGACCTCTGCCGCTATCGCGCCGCGCGTCCAGGCGAAGCGTCCCGTGGCCGAAGAGGATCATGAGGAAGAAGAGGCCGAGGACGAGGCTGAACGCGAAGAAGAGATCGAGGAAGAAGCCGAAGAAGAGGCTGACGCCGAAGGCACCGAGGACGAGGAAGAAGAAGAGGGCGACGAGGACGACGGCGAAGAGGGTGAGGACGAAGAGGCTGAGGAAGAAGACGAGGAGGAAGCTGCTGCCGCTCCCGTCGCCACCCGCCGCGAACCTCCGATGACATCGACGTCGCCGCGCGTGGATCCACAGCTGCAGCGGCCGCCGTCGCGGGCAAACCCCGTATTGGCAAATCCTGGCGTGGCGCGGCCCGAACCGGCAATGTCGGCTCCGACGCAGAGCGCAAGACCGGCTGCGGTCCCGAGCCCAAGGCCGAACCCGCAGCGCCGGCTCGAGCGCGAACGGCTCGAAGCCGTGCTCGAGGAGCTGCTGGCGGCGCGCCGGGCGCTCGATACGGCGATGAAGGACGGCTAGCCGCCGCCCCACAGCCAATCCGGTTCAATCCGCTCAGCCTTCTTGCGCCTCGGACGGATCGAAGCTACACGATGCCCCATCGGAGCGTAGCGCAGCCCGGTTAGCGCACTAGTCTGGGAGACTAGGGGTCGGAGGTTCGAATCCTCTCGCTCCGACCATTTTTCCAAATCATTTCAAGATATTAGTAGTCTCGCACGCGAGCGGTGCCGCCTGGATTGGGTGGCCTCGATCAAGCGCGCGCGACGCCGGCCTTACGATTTCGGTTCGACAAAATCACCGTGAATCACGTCATCTTTCCGTCCGGCGAACCAGAGAAGCCCGACATAAGCCGCTGCACAAACAAGGAAGCCGAGGACAATAATCTCTAACACAATATCTACTCTACGCTGAAAACATTAGACTTCTCCCGGCTCCGCGTTCCGTCAATTGCCCCGGCCGCACTCCTTAATGAATCCTTGCCGTCGTGACCCTTTGGCCACAGATGCCGGTGTCGCGTTTGGAATAGCGGCAGGGAGCGGCGCCGGATGTGTCGTTTTTGCGCCAATGGAACCCTTCGCCATCGAACCGATTATCCTGAAAACAGGAGGCTCGCATGGCAAGTCACTGGCATACCGCAGATGGTCCGTCGGAGGTCCGGCATGACGATGATATCGGCTACTACGGTGGCTGGACCATCAGCGGGTTAGCGGTGGTTGCGACCATCACGGCTGTTTGGCTGTTTGGTATCTAGCCCACTGCGTAACTGAAGCCCTTGCGGCAACGCAGCAGCGATGCGCGCGAATGCTGGATGATGGTGACGAAAAAGGCCCGGAGCATATGCTCCGGGCCTTCGTCAATTCAATCAGCCGCGTTTAGTAGTAGCTGTAGCTGCGATAGTAGCGGGGACCGCCATAGTAGCCGTCGCCGTAACCGTAGCGCGGACCATAGGCATAACGCGGGCCGTAATGGCGCGGGCCATAACCATATCCGTAACCGGGACCGTAAGCGCCGTAGGCACCTGCCGCCAATGCGCCGGCTGCAATGCCGAGTCCGATCGCCGCGCCGCGGCCGCCACGGGCCTCTGCCGGTTTCGATGCGATCAACGCCGCGCCGACGGCAGCGACGGTGGCAAGAATAAGTGCTGTCTTCTTCATGCTGCTTCTCCTTCGTATCGAGAAGTCAACGTGTCGGTGTTTTGAAGGTTCAGTTCCAATTCATGGCATATCGACCACAAATTTTGCCGCGATGGGGGAACGAATAATATCGCGTGATCAGCGAGCGGCGTTCCGCTTTACGCGTTGCAACCGAAAGCGAGATGCGCGTGCAGCGTCGATCATCTCGCAGCTCATGATCCAGAAAAGATCACGGTCCAGAAAAGATAATGGCCCGGAGCGAACTCCGAGCCATCAAACGCAGACGTACATCCGGTCTGCGCTTCCTTGACTCCACAGTGAGTCGAGAAGGTTAATAAATGTCTAACGGTGATGCGTGACGACATGATGACCGATCGCGGTCATCCCGTCGGGCCTTCGACTTCCTTGTGATCCTTGTCAGGCAAGATGCCGCTGCCCGGCGTCTTGGTCTCGTCGGTCAGTTCCGGCTTGTCATGCGGGCCGGCCGGCGGAATTTTCTGATCGGGCTTCGGCTGTTTGTCGAAGGCGCGGTTCTTTGCTTGCTGTGTCATGCGAAGAGAACAGCTCAGTTCCTCGCATGTTCCCTTTGATGATGGATGTCCATCGCAAATCACAAGAGAATCGGGCACGGCTCGAACATGCGCGGGTCCTTTGTCGATGTGCTTCATTTCGTGCGGAACCTTCCGGGCGGTAATGGCTTGTCCCGCGATACTTTTAAAGGAAGGAATAAATTGTCATGATCAAGAAACTGGCTTTGCTGGCGGCTGCGGCCGTTCTCTATGTCGCAGCACCTGCAGGCCCCGCGTCTGCGCAGGGCATCAATGTGCAGATCGGCGGCGGTGGTTATCACCATCAGGATCGTGGCTACCATCGCGGCCATGGCTATCGCCAGAGTCGCGCCTATGTGCGCCGCGACTACGGTCACCGCCATCACGGCTGGGATCGCCGCGGTACGCGCACCAAGACTGTGATCGTTCGCTAACAGCAATCGGTCGTCTTAACAAAGCAGCCTCGCGCAAGCGGGGCTGTTTTCGTTTATGAGCTTGTCAGACGCTGCCTGGCTGCGCGGAGGCCGCACGCAATTGCGCCGTGGCCATATATTGCTGCGTGGCGACGAACATGCCCCACATGATGCCGAGCATCATCCAGAAGTGGCGCCAGTGGTCGGTGTCGATGATGAAGGCTTCACCGACTGTCCCGAGATAGGCTGCGAACACCGCGAGATAAGCACGCTGCCATGGCACGCGGACGAAGATGTAGCGGAAGCCGAGCAAAGCGGTGATGAACACCAGCGCGGGATAGCATACGCCGGAGATCCAGCCGCCGGACATGAAGGCGTTGAGATAGGAGTTGTGGGTGTCTTCCGGAAAGAAGCGCGTGAATTGCAGCGGGCCGATGCCGAATGGCAGATCGAGTGCCATCTGCGCGCCGAGAATATGTCGGCCGAAACGACCGAAGCGGCCTTCGTCATATTTCTGATCGAACGAGGCGCGCTGCTTGAACATGTCGGCGATGAAGTCGAACTGCAGCAGGATCACGATCACCAGCGCCACGACGGCCACCGCCGCCAGCGCCATGATGATGATGCGCGAGCGCTGTTTGTTGGACTGGCTGGTCAGCACCATCAGCATCAGCATGAATGCCGAGGTGATCGCCAGCAGACCCCAGGCGGCGCGGGAGAAAGCGAGCAGGACGGCGAGCGCAATGATGCCGAGCGCAATGGCGCTGCGGAGCGAACGACCGAAACCGTCGCTGACGACGCTCTGCAGGCAGAACAGCGCCGGCAGGACCAGAAACGCGCCCAGCACGTTGGGATCCTTGAACGTGCCGGCGGCGCGGCCGTAGAGCGTGAACATCTCCGCGCCGGGGATCAGATGCAGATAGCCCAGGATGCCGGCCAGCGATGCCACCAGTGCGCCGACGATCAGGCCGCGGCGCAGCAGATCGATGCGCGCCAGCGTGTCCTCGGACATCACCAGCGCGACGAAGATCGCCATGATGGCCATGTACCAGGAGGTCAGGATCCAGTTCACGATAGGCGCCTTGTCCAGCAGATAGGCCGCGCAGATCGTGTAGCCGAGATTGACCAGGAACAGCAGGATCAGCAGCGGCATGAACACCAGCCGCATGCGCAGGCCCGACGCGAAGAATACGACCATCGCCGTGAGGGTGGCGATCTCGAAGGGGCTCGGCTCGATGAACACGATGGCGCCGCCAAAACCCATTGCCCACAGCAGCGCGCGCTGCAGCGTCACCACGGCGGGAGGCGCCGCGGGCGAGGCGATGTAATGATCGGCAGTCGCGTGAGTGCTCATGGCGGCATCACTCTACGCAGGCAGGGTTGACGAGTGGTGTAAGGCAGAGGCTGAGGCCTGCCTCAATACGCGTTCTCGTTCTTCGTCAGCATTGAAACCGGCGTTTTCAGCATGATGTAGACGTCGAACAGCACTGACCAGTTCTCGATGTAGTAGAGATCGAACTCGACGCGCTTCTGCAGTTTCTCCTCGCTGTCGACTTCGCCGCGCCAGCCATTGACCTGCGCCCAGCCGGTGATGCCGGGCTTGACGCGGTGGCGAGCGAAATAACCGTCGACGGCCTCGTCCAGCAGCTGGCTCTGCACCCTCTGCTGAACGGCGTGGGGGCGGGGGCCGACCAGCGACAGGTTGTTCTTGAACACCACGTTGAAGAGCTGCGGCAATTCGTCGATGGAGGATTTGCGGATGAAGCGGCCGACGCGGGTGACGCGCTTGTCGCCCTTGGTCACGACGGTCTTGGCCAGCGGGTCAGCCTGGTCGTGATACAGCGAGCGGAACTTGAACACGTCGATGCGCTCGTTGTTGAAGCCGAAGCGCTTCTGCCGGAACAGCACCGGGCCGGGGCTGTCGAGCTTGATGGCGATGGCCACCAGCGCCATGAAGGGCAGTGCGGCGATCAGGATCAGGCCGCCGACGATATGGTCGAACAGCCACTTCATCACCAGATCCCAGTCGGTGATCGGCGCCTCGAACACGTCGAGGGTCGGCACCTTGCCCAAATAGGAATAGGAGCGCGGGCGGAAGCGCAGCTTGTTGGTATGCGCCGACAGGCGGATATCCACCGGCAGGACCCACAGCTTCTTCAGCATTTCCAGAATGCGCGTCTCGGCCGAAATCGGCAGCGCGAACAGCACGAGATCGACGCGGGTGCGCCGTGCGAATTCGATGATGTCATCGACCTTGCCGAGCTTCGGCGCGCCCGCGATCGTGTCCATTGAGCGCTTGTCGTTACGGTCGTCGAACACACCAAGGATCTGGATGTCGGAATCTTCCTGGGCATTGAGATCCCTGATCAGCGCCTCGCCATTGGAATCGGCGCCGACAATGATGGTGCGGCGGTCGAGCCGTCCCTGATGCGCCCAGCGCTTGATCAGCGCACGCACGACGGCGCGTTCCGCGATCAGGGCGACGAGACCAACGAAGAAGAACGAGGACAGCCAGACACGCGACACCGCGCCGCCGACCTTGGCGAAGAACGAGACGCCGATGAACAGCAGGAACACGAAGGCCCATGCCGACATCATGCGCGTGAGCTGCTTGATGTGGCCGCGGAACACCTGCACCTGATAGATATCGGCAGACTGGAAACACACCACAGCAGCAGCCGCCATCGCGACGATCGCAGCGAAGTATTCCCATCTGAAGCCAGCTTCTGGCGCGACATAGAGCAGGTTGAGCGCGATGCCGATGATGCTGAGCATCAGGAAATCCACGACGCGCACGACGCCCGTGATGACGACGGGCGAGTAGGCGGCGCGCACCTTCTGATCGGCGACGGCGAGAGCCGCGGGCGTCAGTCTGCGACGACGTTCGAACCGGCGTTCGCCGGGCGCGTCCGTCGCGGCCGCGTCGATCATTGAGCGTGCGTTGATCGGGTCCAAGGTGAAATGTCCGTTGTTGCGCTGGCATGCGATGTCGCACGTCAAGCCTACCGCTTTTCGTGAGAATTACCGGACAAATCGGAAGATTTGGTTACAGGTTAAGGAGAGTTAACGTTTCGCAAATGCGCTGCGATAGCCTTCGATGACGCCCTCGACCATTGCGTCCTGCGAGAAATGTTCCGCGATACGCTCACGGAGCAATTGTGCACGGGCGCGCGCAGCGACGATGTCATCGAGAGCAGTTTTGATCGCCGCGGCCATGGCGTCGACATTGTTCGACTGGAACAGAGCGGAGGTGTGCGATCCGAAGATTTCCGGAATGCCGCCGACATTGGCGGCGATCATCGGAATGCCCGCGGCGGCGGCCTCGATCACGACATAGGGCATCGAGTCGCCGCGCGATGGAACCACCAGCAGGCGTCCTTTCGAGAACCCGTAACGCGGTTTGACGTGACCGATGAAGCGTACGGCGTCGGTGAGACCGAGGCGTGCAATCTGAGCCTTCAATGCGTTGGTCTCTTCGCCGTCGCCGCCCAGCGTCAAGGTGACGGGCTGGCCGTCGGCACGCAGGCGCGCGACGGCATCGACCAGCAGATCCGCGCCCTTGATGCGGCGGAACTCGCCGACATAGCAGATATCGGTGGCGTCATCGGCGGGCTCGACGGGGTCGAATTCGCCAGATGTTACGCCGTTGAACACGCATTTCACGAGGCCTGACGGTGTGCCGATCATGCGCTGATAGGTGTCGCGGGCGAAGGCGCTCTCGAACAGGAACAGTTCGGTGCGGTTCATCAGCGCGCGTTCGAGGCGGCTGTAGAAGGCGCCCTTCGCCGTATTTTGCGGATAATGCAGCGAACCGCCATGCGGCGTGTAGATGCGGATGACGCTGTTCGACTTTGCCTTCAGGCGCACGAAGGCGCCGGCCTTGGCGCCGTGGCCATGCAGCACGTCTGGCTTCAGCCGGCTGACGAGGCGCATGAACTGCATCCAGACCAGCACGTCGCCCGGATGGGGCTCGCGATGGATCGGCAGGCGATAGGTGCCCAGCTTCAGGCGCGGTGCGATCTCGGCCAGTGCATCGCGGGCGCGGTCGCCGCCGGTCAGACTGTCGGCGACGATGCCGACTTCATGGCCGCGATCGGCCTGGCCGTTGGCGACATCGATGATGTGGCGAAAGATGCCGCCGACCGGCGCGCGGACAGCGTGCAGGATGCGAAGCGGCGTGTCCGAAGGTGCGCTCATGATCAGAATCGGCATTCGCTGACGAGGAGGGCGTCGCCGGGAGCTGGAACGCACATCGGAAAATCCCTGAAGCAATTGAATCCAATAAGAGCCTTCGTCGTTAAAAAACCGTGTGGATTCAGGCTTCCGCTGCAACGTCCCGGTATCAGCCTGCCAATTAACCGCGCGGCAACCTTAATCGTCTTTAATCGATTCCGTTGAGTAGACGCAGTGGCGTTTGGGTGGGGTAGGCGATGCGTTTGGCATTCTGGCGTGCAGGCAAGGGCGATGCGTCGGTCGAACGGGCCATCAAGGCGCCAACCATGCCAAACCCGGTTTCTCGCAAAAATCCGGAGAAGAAAGCAGAGCGCGTGATCGCTGCGCCGGCGCCTGATCTCGGCGACCTCGATCTGCGCGCGCTGTGGCAGGCGCTCGTCCGCCGCAAGATGTGGATTCTCGTCCCGACGCTGCTGGCACTTGTCGGCTCGCTCGTTGTCGTCAACATGATCACGCCGCGCTTCAAGTCGGAAGCACGCATCCTGATCGACGGGCGTGAAAACGTTTTCCTGCGGCCAAGCGGCGAGCGCAACGAAGAGCGCACCTCTCTCGACGCGGAAGCCGTGACCAGCCAGGTGCAGCTGTTGCTGTCGCGCGATCTCGCCCGGGAGATCATCAAGAAGAACAAGCTCGCGGAGCGCCCGGAATTCGATCCGGTGCTGCAGGGCGCGCAGCCATGGCGGTCGTTGCTCGGCCTGATGGGCATTGGCCGCGATCCGTTCTCGATGACGCCCGAAGAGCGCGTGCTCGATGCCTATTACGAGCGGTTGACGGCTTATGCGGTCGACAAGTCGCGCGTCATGGTCGTCGAATTCCAGTCGCGCGATCCCGAGCTCGCCGCGCGCGTCGCCAATTCCATCGCCGACGGTTATCTGGTGATGCAGCAGAATGCGCGGCAGAACCAGGCACGATCGGCCGGGCAGTGGCTGTCCGGTGAGATCGATGACCTGCGCAAGAAGGTCGTCGAGGCGGAAGCGCGCGCGGAGGAATTCCGCTCCAAGTCCAGCCTGTTCATCGGCACCAACAATACGTCGCTCTCCAACCAGCAGCTCGGCGAGATCAACAGCCAGCTCAACAATGCGCGCTCGCTGAAGTCCGATGCCGAGTCCAAGGCGCGACTCATCAAGGACATGCTGCAGACCGGCAAGCCGATCGAATTCTCGGAAGTGCTGAATTCCGACCTGATCCGCCGACTGTCCGAGCAGCGCGTGACGCTGCGTGCGCAGCTCGCCGAACAGTCCTCGACGCTGCTCGACGCGCATCCGCGCATCAAGGAGCTGCGGGCGCAGCTCGGCGATCTCGACAAGCAATTGCGCGACGAAGCCGCAAAACTGTCGCGCATCTTCGAGAACGATGCGCGCATCGCCAGCGGCCGCGTTGACGGCCTCACCAACAATCTCGAACAGCTGAAGCGTCAGGCAACATCCAGTAACGGCCAGGACGTGCAGTTGCGGGCGCTGGAGCGTGAGGCGAGGGCGCAGCGCGATCTGCTCGAATCCTATCTGGCGAAATACCGCGAGGCGTCCACGCGTGAGAATATCGAGGCGGCACCGACCGATGGTCGCATCATCTCTCGGGCCATCGTGTCCAATACGCCGGCCTATCCGAAGAAGCTGCCGATCGTGCTGATCGCAACACTGGCGACGCTGATGCTGACCGCCGGTGGCATCGTGACCAGCGAGCTGCTGCGCATGACCGCGCCGCGCGGCGCTGCGCCGATGGTGCCGGTCGCGCAGGCCCGCGTCACCGAGCCGGCGTTCAAGCCGTTCGTGGATCAGGTGCCTGTTGCCGTGCGTGAGCCGGAAACTGTCGTTGCGCCGGGCATCGTGCCCGAGCCGGCTCCCGTTGCCGCGCCGCAACCCGTGGTGCGCGATACCCATCCCGAACTGGCCGCCGGCGTCAGCGAAATCGAACAGCTTGCGCAGGAGTTTCGCGCCGCCGGGAAATCGGCGCGGAAGATCACGATCCTCGGCACCGGCCACAACGACAATATCACACTGACCGCGCTGACACTGTCGCGCATCCTGTCGCGCGACGCGAAAGTGGTGCTGGTCGATCTGGCCTCGTCGTCGCCGACGCTGGAAGCCGTGTCGAACGATCCGCGCGCGCCCGGACTGGCGGAGCTGATGCTGGGCGAGGCCTCGTTCGGCCAGGTCATCACCAAGGACCGGATGTCGGGCCTGCATATGGTCGCCGCCGGCCGCGCCGGCGCCGATCGTTCGCTGTTGCAGTCGCCGCGCCTGACAATGGCGCTCGATGCGCTGCTGCGCGTCTATGATCACGTGCTGCTGGATGCCGGCACGGCCGCCGATCTGCCGGCGGGACTTCTGACCGATCAGGCCCGTGCCGTGGTGGTGCCGGAAGTGACCATGAGCATGGATGCGCGCCAGCTGATGGCCGAACAGCTCAAGGCCGTGGGCTTCGCCGACGTGAAGATGTTGCGCTCAACGCCGCCGGCCAACGACCCGGTCGGGCCGGGCGGCCGCGTGTTTGCGGCGTAGTCGACGAACCCTCGTCATGGCCGGGCTTGACCCGGCCATCCACGCCTTCGCCTCAACGCAACGACTAAGACGTGGATGCCCGGGTCAAGCCCGGGCATGACGTCGTTTCAATTGCCAATTGAAGGTATTCGTTACCGCTGAAATGCGTGACGCAGCATCTGTGCCATTTGCAGCAGGGCCGGTGTCTGCTTCACGATCCGCTTGGCATGGGCGAAGGACGACAGGCCCATGGCGCCGAGCTTGCCGCGCGTGGTGAGCGGTACGAAACTGTCGAAGATCGGCTCGTCATCCTTGCAGAACATTCGCTTGTAGTCGTCGCCGCCGATGCCGAGATCCAGCGAGGTCACGCCGCGCTCGGCATAGGCATCGATGATGGTGCGCATCAGTATCAGGCCGGGGCTGTATTTCGCATTCTCGGACATGGTGTAGGTGTTGAACATCATCGAGAAGCGGTTGTCGTCGGCGACACCGGCGAACATCGCGATCACTTCCTCGTCGCATGCGAGCGCGTGGATATCGATGGTGTAGCCATCCGCCCGCGGCGTCGCGCAGGCTTGGCGGATGAAGGCTTCGACGCCGGGCTCGGCGAAGACGTTGGGCAGGTTCTGTTCGGCCATGCGCAGCGGCTTGATGGCGAAGAAGGCGTCGAGCACGCGCTTGACCTCGGCCTCCGTCTTCGCGTGCATGTAGCGATAGCCGGCAAGATTTCGGTACTTGCCTTCCTTGGTCTTCAGGCGCTTGCGGAACGAATTGCTGATGCGATCTGTCGCGGCTTCGCCGGGCACCATCTTCAGCACCGGGCAGTCATTGGTCGAGGCCTGGCTCGGCAAAAGCGCGAGGGGATTGGCGATGCCGATCCAGCTTTTGGGCTGACGGACCAGCGCGAGGACGTCGACGGTTTCGCTGTGCTGCTGGATGCCGTGCAGCAGCGCGTCGATATCGGCCTTTGTCGCCTGCGCCGCGAAGTCGCGGCGGAACAGCGGCATGTTGAAGGTGACGTGCTTGCCGCCGAGATAGCCGGCGACGCGCATGCCGTTTTCGCGGCTGACGGCGAGCGGCAACAACATCAGCGGCTGCTGCGCGGCGTCATAGGCGA
>Ga0207678_10003848_pt1 | contig 13496 bp, 17 predicted proteins | sample KBSC63metaG_FD_184319 | JGI IMG/M metagenome (GOLD analysis project Ga0207678, IMG submission 184319) | Corn rhizosphere microbial communities from Kellogg Biological Station, Michigan, USA - KBS C6-3 metaG (SPAdes) (version 2) | ecosystem: Host-associated > Plants > Roots > Rhizosphere > Soil ... | reverse complement strand
CGTCGCCCGCAGCCACGCAGGACATCCGCGGGATGGAAGTCTGTACAGCCGAAAAGCAGATGGAGCGTCGTACCGGTTGCCTGCAGGCCAATATCGAATTCCTTCAGCAGGCGCTGGCCAAACTCGCCCGCGAGGCGCAGGACAAGATCGCCACAGCTGGCCGTGATTTGGTCGCCGCTCGTGCCGAGATCGCCGAGCTTAAATCTGCAGTGGCGAAGATCAGTAGCGAACTGGCGCAAATGAAAGCGAAAGCCGAGGCCAACAACAACAAAAAATCCGAGCCCGGCAGCTCCAAGTAAGCGGCCGGCGTCGGCTTTGCCAGGACGTGTGCAGTATCTCGCGCGCTACGAGTGACAATACCAATACTGGCGCCGCCCCAGCCGGCCCGTTCTTACATAGGAGCCAAATCGGCTGCGCAGCAGCTTTTGCTTTTTGGCGGCGGTATATTCCTGACTGGAAATGGCGGCACACGTTTTCGGAGGGGTCGGCTCTGCGCTTGCCAATGACGAGTGGCAAGCGACCAGCATCAAGACTGCGCAGGCCCACACGAGTGTCGCAACAGGTGCAATGTGCTTGCGCCGCTTCATTGTCCACGCGCCCTCATGACGACCATATCATGACACCACAGCCGAGCCTGTTGCCGGGACCAGCTTAATTCCGGACCTTAATTTAGCACATCGGGGTTCTGGCGACGGTCTTGATCTTGAACTCTAACATTACCTCCGCCCCGGCGGGCGCCGGCCATCATTGAACGCCGATTTTGCCATCCTTCTGCCATATGGCTCGTCCCTACGTGCGATAGTTGCGAAATCGATTCGAGGGGGACAACCCAGATGAAGCACATATGCATTGGAATCCTGGCCAGCCTTCTGACAGTCACGTCAGCAAGCGCAGGGGGATGGGCCACGGTTCATAAGTATGTAAAGCGATCGGGTGGTTGCGCTGGACAGGAAGTCCTCGCGAGCATGTATTCCTCAGGAAAGCGTACTGCGAGCGGTGAACGATTCGATATGAACGGCAATACGGCGGCAGCGCGGACATGGCCGCTTGGCACGAGCTTGACTGTGACAAATCCACAGAATGGCCGATCCATCGTTGTGAGAATCAACGACACCGGCCCTTGGGGCATTGCCTATCGCATGGGTGCCAGACTGGACCTTGCCAGAGGCGCGGCTCAACGACTTGGAATGCGCGCCTCGCAATATGTTTGTGTTGCGTAAGCTTTGAACTGCCTGCCGCCCAATACGATTGGGCCGGCAAAAAATTGCATTCTTCCAGACTTGAAAAGACTCCCCCGGCGACGCCCTGCTGAGAGCGTCGCCGGGGGATTCATGTTTATCGCGTCACGCTGTCAAGGCAGTGGCACCAGCTCCTTCGGAAAGTTGGTCATCGATTCGGGCAGTGCGACACGAAGGCCGTGAACCGACACACCAATTTTTTGAATTGGGATGCTGGCTATTTCCTTTGCGGCAATCGTCTCAGTCGGACCGCCCATGATCTGTAGGCCGAAACCGACGATTGCGGCGACCGCGATGATCGATAGGGCTTTGCGCATGTTGAGCCTCCTGCGCGGACGCATTTTCAACCCCATAGCTAGCGCGGGTTGCTCGCCGGCTGAGTGAGCCGCCTCACAGAGCGAATTATTTGTTTTTCCTGCCTTTCTGGCGATGGCATCGAATTACCGCCCGCTGGCCCTGCGAGCGGACACCCCCTTGAGGATCGATTCGCCCCGTGTTCGCATGCGCATCTCAAGTGTGGGCGCAATAAAAGGAGGAAACGATGAGGCGTATTATTCTCGCTGCTTTAATTACCTCTTTGTCTGTCGGTACCGCTCTGGCGCAGTCCTGCGAAAGCCGCGCGATGAGCAGCGACGGCAAGCCACTTCATGGCGCTGCCAAAAACAGCTTCGTGAAGAAATGCAAGAGGGATGCCTGCGAGAGCAAGGCAGTGAGCAAAGAGGGCAAGCCGCTTTACGGCGCGGCCAAAAACAGCTTCCTGGCGAAATGCAAGAGGGCTGCTTAGACAAGCAGGCGTCGATCGTCATCAGTCGTCGGCCGATACCGGCGCGCCAGCAGCGCCGGTATTGTTTTGTTTAACCCAAGTCGGCCGTGCCGGCCATACTGCAATACCGTCCCGTCAATGCTTCAAGCAGCCGTGAATTGTCCTTTCACGTGAGGCGCGGACATGATGTCCCTGCCCGCGCGCCAAAGCGGAGATCTCAACGTTTCGTACTCCAACTGGAGTAATTGCCCATGGAAATGCCCAAGGGTCATCACGCAGCGCACGCGCACAACCCAAAGCATGTCGGCGCGCACACCTGGCGGGAACGCGGCGCCGACTTTGTCCTGGTCGAGGAAATTCATCCGCCGCCCCGCATCGAATTAGCGCGGGAGCGCATGCTGTTGTGTCGCCTCTATCTTGGCCTGATCCGCAGCATCAATGAAGATTACGGCGCCTCGTTCGCAGGCCAAAACGACAGTTCAACTTTTCGGACCATCGGCATTTACGTATTTCTGCGCACCGTCATGTGCTCGCCGGTTGGCGCGAGCAAGATCGCAAGCGCCCTGAAACTGCCGCGCGTCACCGTGGTGAGACGCCTGCAGGAAATGGTCAAGCAAGGTTACGTGGAACGTCTTGGTAACGCCTACGTCGTGACCGACAAGGTGAATATTCCCGACCTGAAAAACAGATTGCAGCGGCGAATAGAGATGATCATGGAGACCGCAAAAAAACTTTCCGAAGTGGGCTCCTCGGCGTCTCATCTGAAATAAAGGAAGCCGGTCACCGCAGCGACCTCCGTCATCTGGGCAGCGTTTCATCTTAGCGCGTAAAAAAGCGGGCGCTTTGGCAATGACTCTGCCAAAGCGCCCGTTCCAGTTCCCCCGCCCGACTACAGAACCGTCAGGCTGACCATCGCGAGACCGGTGGATCCAATTGCTTTGGCGCCTGCCGGGGTGAGATCAATAATACGACCCTTGATGAATGGGCCGCGGTCATTGATGCGTACGATGACGAAGCGCCCCGTTTCGACGTTGGTGACCTTGACCTTCGTGCCGAACGGCAAACTACGATGAGCCGCCGTCAGCGAGGAGGCATGGGCATATTCGCCATTCGCGGTCTTTTCGCCGCTGTAAATCGATGCAATCCCGGTCTCCGGGAATGCCATCAGCGGCGAAGAAAATGAAATCATTGCTGCAAGACTCAGAACCGACAATACAACGCAACGACTTTTCATTCCTTCGCCTCATATGTTGTTGAGATGGCGTCGACTGCGGCGCGCGGCCGGAGCGGACGCCGTGTTCTATGAGGGAATGTGCGAAAAACGTCTTGTTACAATCTGCCAAGAGATTGTGGACGCGTGCCAGCTTGGACAAATTAAGCGACAGGATGGCGCAGTTACCGAAAACGCGCGGGCAAACAAGGTAATCGGATAGGGATTTGCGCCGACAGGTCCAACAATCCGCCCTTTTTGCCTCAGGGGAATGGATCGACGGAAGCTTGCGAGCACGCGCGAGAGCGGCAACCTTCTTCCGCCGTCCGAACATCGCATTGTCCGTCAATGAATATTGCAGCTTGCGCACCCGCTGATTTGACATCGTCGAATGTGGGCGGAAGATCGTTCGCGCCATGAAGTTCGCGTCCGACAATTTCAACGCCGCGGGCGCGAGCTGCGGCGCGAAGGGCTTCGACGTTCCCGCCGCAGCACCGCCAGGAAGCCTGATGAAATCGCGCCGTCGCACAGGCCGCCCCCCGCGGATCGCGCCACACGCTTAACGGACCAGCGAGTGCCATGACCGTTGAATCCTTTGGACGAACGGGAACAAGCGCCTAAACTGCCTGTTGATCTACGAATCATGGGCCAGCGATGGGCACGATCGTACTTCTCGATCTGATGGGCGGCGTGGCGCTGCTGCTGTGGGGCCTGCACATGGTCCAGAGCGGGATCCTGCGCGCCTTCGGACCCGAGTTACGGCGCGTCCTGTCGCAGGCTTTGCAAAACCGGCTGGCGGCATTCGCTGCCGGTCTCGGCCTCACGGCGCTGCTCCAGAGCAGCACGGCGACGGGATTAATGGCCGCATCGTTCGTGAGCGAAGGCGTGATGGCGCTTGTCCCGGCCCTTGCGGTCATGCTCGGCGCAAATGTCGGAACCACGCTCATCGTTCAAGTCCTGTCGTTCAACATCTCTGCGGCCGCTCCGGTGTTGTTCGTTGTGGGGCTCGTGGCCTTCCGCAGCGGCGGCCGCAGCCGTCTCAAGGATACGGGCCGCATCGCAATAGGCCTCGGCCTGATGCTGCTCGCGCTGCATATCCTGCTCGATACCCTGGCGCCCGCCGAAAATGCCCCGAGCGTGCGCGCGCTCCTCAAACTGATCACCGGCGACCCGATTCTTTGTGTGTTGATCGCCGCCGCCCTGACCTGGGCTGCACATTCGAGCGTCGCAACGGTGCTGCTGATCATGTCCCTGGCATTTTCGCAATTCATTACGCCGGCCGCGGCGCTCGCGCTGGTGCTCGGGGCGAACCTCGGCAGCGCAATCAATCCGGTGCTCGAGGGCGGCCGCCGAGGGGACCCATCGAGTTATCGGCTTCCGGTTGGAAACCTCCTCAACAGGTTAGCCGGTGTAATCGTCGCCCTGCCATTTCTTCAATATATCGCCGACACGTGGCAACACGTCGAGCCCAACATGGCAAGAGCAACAGCCGAATTCCACATCGGCTTTAATGTTGCGCTTGCAGTGATTTTTCTTCCGCTGCTCGGCCCTTTCGCATGGGTGCTCGCCAGGCTGTTGCCCGATTGCAAGACGGCCGCCGATCCTTCCGCGCCACGGTACCTCGATGAATCCTCTCTCGACACACCATCGCTCGCGCTGGCGAATGCCGCGCGGGAGACGCTCCACATGGGCGATGCTGTCGAGACCATGCTGAAGCAGGTGATGACGGCGTTGATGGCGAATAATCGTGCGCTGGTCGCCGAGGTCTCGCAGATGGACAATACCGTCGATAACCTCAACGAAGCGATCAAGCTCTATCTGACCAAATTGACGCGCGGAAATCTCGATGAGAGCGAAGCAAAACGCGCCATGGAAATTGTCTCGTTTGCGATCAATCTCGAACACGTGGGAGATATCATCGACAAGAACCTGAGTGAGCATGCCGCGAAGAAGATCAAGCGCAACGCACAATTTTCAGAGGACGGCGCGGCAGAGATCGATGAATTTTACAGGCGCATCCTTGAAAATCTGCGGCTCGCTTTTGGTGTTTTCATGTCGGGTGACGCTGCCGGCGCGCGCAAACTCGTTTCCGAGAAGGCGCAACTACGCGGCGCGGAACTGGCCGCCGCCGAACGCCACCTGGAGCGCTTGCGTGAGGGAAGGCCAGAAACGCTCGAAACGACTTCCCTGCACCTCGACGTATTGCGCGATCTCAAGCGGATCAATTCGCATATCTGTTCGGTTGCCTATGCCGCTCTTGAAATCTCCAGGAGACCGTCAGCTGCCGTGAGTGTCGAGCCCAAGCCGGCCGGCATGGTCCGGGCAAAGGCAAGGCCGCGCGGGCGATAGGCAAGATACTTGCTGGCTGTTCGGTCAGCAGTCTGCACGCGTCAGACGTCATCTTGTATTGATAGCGAACGCGTCGCATCGCCTCCCCGAGGCGCGCCGCGCGTCGCCTATCCAGGCGCGAACTACTCCACGCGCGCGGCGCGCGCGGACCGCGTGATCCTGTGCGGACGCCGGTACTGATCCATGACGACGCGGCAGGCAGGATTGAGCCGGCTCCTGTTGTCCAGGAGACAGTGAAACACCTGGTCGCGGTTTGGTATGGCCGCCCAGCAGACCCTGAACGCATCGCCGATGCAGGCCTGCCGCTCTTCCGTCGTTTCGGCGATGGCGCTTGAAGACAAAAAAGCCATCGCCAGCGCCGCCATCGGCGGCGCAAGTGCTTTCATTACCGTGAACGCGTTCAAGGCATGCTCCCCGGACCAGCGGCGCGAGGGACGCGCGTTACGTCAAGGACGGAAGCGGCTGACGACCGCCTCAAGCAGTACCCCTCGCCCGCTCAAATAACACCTTAGATATGGATTGCCGTTACCCCTATGGCCGCGGCGCAACTGTGGACAAGAATCGTGAGAGCGCCAGTTCCAAAAACCAGGCGATCGCAGGGGATGCTCGGAAACGCGCGTCGGGCACAGCCCGCTTGTTGGGGCCTTTAAATGTCCGGCGCGAACTTTATCGAATGAGAGTGACGACCAAAAACCCGATGATCGGCATTGCCAGGAAAATCAGGGTAGCGCGAAGCCGCGTGGGCGGCTGCGCCTGGATACCACCTTGTGGCGCCGCATAGGCTGGCCGGCGCCCGAACTCTGGTCTGTGTCCTGCCATGATCCCATCATGACAAGTACGATTTAATGAACAATTTAAGCAATGTTTCCCGTTTCGGCATGAGCCGGTCACTTTGCGTTAATGCTGTGTCGCAGCCTCGCATGCGGATATTCGATGGCGTCATCCGCACGCAGAAAGAACGAGCGTGGAATCGTCAGCGGTCGATATAGGACGCGGGCGCCTTTGCACAGGTTCTGTCTGATCGATTGCGCTGGCAGTTTTGATCGGCATTTGTCCGGGTCTCAGCCTTTTCGATGCATCGACGACGGAAAATTCCGCCCGGCCGGTCGAGTAACTTTAACGACTTCACCCGTGCTTTCGTCACGAAATGATCGCTGAACGGCACAATTTGTCAGACGCCACGGCATTAATAATGCCGGCCGTTAAAGTTTAACCTTACCCGGTCAGCTTACTCAGCAGATCCAGTCGTCGTCGCCAACGGTAATGGGTACAGGTGTCGCGCGGTAACAACCGCTTCTGACGCTTGGAGGTCAAGTGACAAAGCACGCGACGATACTCGGAACGGCTCTTCTTTCGCTCGTTCTTATCGCAGGCGCTGACGCTGCGCCGAAACGCGCGCCCCAACAGGGGCGCACAATTGAGTGCAATGAGCGCGGTTGTTCGGACTACGCCATGCATGCTCGTGCTGCAAACGGTGCCGTGCAGTCCCGTGTTGTAACGGACGCAAACGGCTCCGTGATCGGCCGCAGGCCCGCCGGATGTCCGCATGCCTTCTGTGGCTGCGAAGCGTCGCTGTATCTGTTCGGTCAGATCCGCGCCGAGCTCAATCTGGCCGCAAACTGGCTCAGGAAATTCCCGCGCACTGCTCCGGCGCCTGGAATGGTAGCGGTGCGTAGTCACCATGTAATGGTGCTGATCAGCCCGGTCGACGGGAATGATTGGCTCGTCCATGACGGCAACTCGGGCGGCGGTCTGACCCGCGAGCACGTCCGGTCACTCAAGGGCTACGTGGTCGTCAATCCCCGCGGCGGCATGGTGGCGGCGGCTCAATAATGCCTTGAAGGGAGCGCGGCACCGAACCTCAGGTCGGCTTTCGGTCGCCGCGCTCCAGCGCCCGCAAGGTCCCCATTGCATCGGCTGCCTGCGGAAATTCTTTTCGGCCCCAGAGTTCTTGCAAAACCTGTCGCGCCGCAGTCGGCGCCACGGCTAACGTCGATTGTGCTGCCATCAATCGGACCTGGGGATTCGGATGTGCAAAAAGCGGCATGAGAGCGGTTCGCTAATCGCCTGATCTGCTCTTGAGTTCATTCTCAACAGCCATCATCTCTCTGAACAATTTATTGTATTTTGCGAACTCGTCATACAAACTCGCCTGGTATTGACTCTGCGTAATCGCGATAAAACGCTCGACCAGCCCATTGACTGGCAGGTGCTTGAAGGCGTCGTGATCTGTCATTTGAGCACGCAGCACTGAGCCTCAGGTCGGCCTGCGGTCGCCGCGCTCCAGCGCCCGCAAGGTCCAAGAGCCGTCCCGGCCCGCCCACTGTCCTCCGTCCGAATGACCGCGTGGTACGCGCGGCTGTCCGGGATTGAAGCCTATTTCAGCGCTCCTCGCCTAATGCGGGACGGCAAACCTCCGGTGGCACCTGGCGTGCCCGCCGCGCGCGCCCATTCCTGCTCGGCGCGCGTGCGGGCCTGTGAGCGCTTGACTGCGCGTACACGTGCTCCCGCCAGCATCGGAAACGTGACGATGGAGATTTCCCAAAGGTCGACGGCGTAGACCCGGCGGATGCGGGTTCTGGGATCGATACGCGCTTTTGACGTGCGGAAGCCGATCGACAGACCGTCGATCGCCCCTGCCCGCAAAAGCGACAGCAATTCGCGTCCACGCGCGACTTCCGGAATAAGCCGGCCGCGGGCAAACAGCCCGCGATGATCCTCGCGCAGCTCGAGCCAGATGCCGACCGGCTCGGACGGATTATGCTGGAACAGCATGGGCACGCGGCGGATGCCGCGGACAGAAAGCGTCTCCACAAAGGCGCCCCGCATCATCATGTCGCGCGCCTGGTCGAGCTCGCCAAACAGGCTGGCATAGCCCTCGACGGTGCCGTCGGCATCAATCGTGGCGCGCGGCGCAAAAACGGACGCAGTATTGGATTCGGATGACGGTGCGAGCATTAAAATTCCCGGTGGCAGGCAAAAATCGGGAGTCACCCGCGGGCTTGAGCCGCGGGTCCCATGACGCGCTTCCGCTTGCTGCGAAGCTTCAGGGATGACCGGTCTTCAGGCGCAAAGACGCTGCTTTGGCCCGGCCATGACGATAAAAAGAGTCAGCGTTGAACGAAGCGCCGGTCAGCCGGTTTGCGGTCATCACTTCTGCGGACGCTGCGGCCGAGGTGATCGAGAAATTCGCGAAAAATATCGAGATGATCGTGCCGCTCGTCCGTCTCACGGTGGACAGAGCGCAGCACGGTAATGAACGTTTCCATCAATGGTCTCCGAAAAGCTCGTTGAAGCGTGCGAGCTCACGCACGAAATCGTCGAAGCGGCGGCTGGCGGCGGTGAGTTCGCGCAACGCGAACCAGCCGAGTGCGGTCGCCGACATCGCCCACAGCAACAGGGCGAGATGCGCGAGATCACCGCGTTCGGTGAAAATGCGAATAAGATCAGTCATTATTTTAGCAGTCGAAGTTGATATCCCGCCGTCACCGCGGCGCGGTGATCACAAACGCCCGAATGCGGCCGTCGACGGCGCCATTGCCAAACCTGTGCGCCAGGGCTTCAGCCGCCTTCGTTGTCGCCTCTTCTATTCGCGACGCATCGCGAGCCTCGATCTCGTTTCTCAGCGGGGTACCCTGGCAGTAGGCCAGCGCCACGTCGCGAGCCGACGCCGCTTTGCTTCGTGCGTCCACAGGGTCCACCGATACGTTCGTAAATCCGGCCGCCTTCAGGTCTGCGCGAATTTGATCGACATCATGGTAGCCGTGCGGGGTTCGCGCCATGAAGCGCGGCGGGTCGTTCGGAAACATTTCCGCTAATGCCTCGGTGACAACATCGGCAAAATCGTTTTCCGAAATGCGGTCCCACACATTGAAAATGAAATGGCCGCCCGTTTTCAGAACACGCCGCGCCTCCTTGTACCCGGCGACCCTGTCCGGAAAAAACATCGCGCCGAACTGACAGGCCACGGCGTCAAAGGTTTGGTCCCCGAAAGGCAGCGCAAGAGCGTCGGCCTGTTTCCATGTGATCCGGTTGTCGTCGGACAACCGCGTCCTTGCGTAGTCAAGCATCGGCTGATTGAGATCCGTCACGGTGATACGCGTGGACGCCGGAAGCCGCGCGGCGACGGCCCGTGTCAGGACGCCTGTCCCGGCCGCTGTCTCCAGCAGATCCTTTGGTCCGGCTTTCGCCAGCCGGTCCGCAAGATCGCGGGCGTAGGGTTCAAATATCAGCGGGACCATGAACCGGTCATAGAGTTCGGGAATCGACCCCGCGAACACCTTGTCCGTCGCGACCATTTGCGCCTCCCTCGCTCAGCCGGCCCAGCAAAGCCGACAATGCAAGTAGGGAGCAAGTATGGAGCAAGTAGGGAACTGGCCTGAGCCAGGGCCGGGACGGCACGTTCCAAAATCTGTTAGCATCCGGCATTGCAGGACGCGTGGTTATTGCAGGGGCACATGCGACGGCGCGAATTCCTTACCGTTGTCGGCGGCGCGGCGGCCGCGTGGCCGTTTGCAGCCCGCGCGCAGCAGACTGCCAGGCCGGTGGTCGGGTTCCTCAACGGCGCCAGCGCGGAGAACTACGCGCGATTCGCGAACGAATTTCGCCGCGGTCTGAACGAGATGGGCTTTACCGAAGGTCAGAACGTCCTGGTCGAATACCGGTGGGCGGACGGCCATTACGATCGGCTGCCGGAACTCGCTGCCGATCTGATACGGCGTCATGTGACCGTTATTGCCGCAACAAGTACGCCGGCAGCGCTCGCTGCAAAAGCGGCGACCACAACGATCCCCATTGTCTTTACCACCGCGAGCGATCCGGTAGGCCTCGGCCTTGTCGCCAATCTGGCGCGGCCCGGCGGCAACATGACGGGCGCCACTCAATTGAACATGGAGCTCGGGCCGAAGCGGCTGGAGTTGATGCACCAGCTGCTACCCAAGGCAACTGCCATCGCTCTCATCGTCAACCCCACGAATTCCGTGGTCGCCGAAGTCCAGTCCCGAGACGCGCAGGCGGCGGCGCGCGCCCTCGGTGTGCAACTCCAGATCCTGCAAGCCAGTACCGAAGACGAATTTGACAAAGCCGTCGCGAGCCTGCCCAAAGGCGTTGCGGGACTCGTCATCGCCGCCGGTGACGCTTTCTTCCTGAGCGCGACCGCGAAATTTGCCGCGATCACTCTTCGCCGCGGCGTGGCGGCAATTTCCAACGGGCGCGAATTCACGGCGGCGGGCGGTTTGCTCAGCTACGGAGGCAGCGTCGCAGAATCCTATCATCTCGCCGGCATCTACACCGGCCGGATCCTGACCGGCGAGAAGGCCGCGGACCTGCCGGTCCAGCGATCCTCGAAAGTCGAGATGTTCATCAATCTCAAGACGGCGAAAGCACTGGGCGTCGTGGTACCGCAAGGCCTGGTGATTGCCGCCGACGAGGTGTTCGAGTGAGGCGCCGCCAATTCAGGTGATGATCCCCTCTAGGGCGATTGGCAAAGGCGCCGCGCCTGTGGTTGGATACCACTATGAATTCCGTGAACGAGGATGGCCCTTATTTTATACCGTTGCGCGGAGGCCGGGACCGTTCCTCGCCCTCAGGAGCGGCCAACTCTGCCCAGCCGGTTGGCAAGGCAAGAAAACTGACCCTTTCGCGTGTCCCCAAGGATCGAGACGGCGAATGGTCGGCCGACGACTACGACGTCTTCGACGGCAACCAGCATGTCGGCCGCATCGTCCTCACGACGCAAGCGCCACAAGGCATGCCGTGGTCCTGGACGCTCACCGCACGCCCGGACAGCGCCCAAAATCGTGGATTTGCCGTGAGCCTCGAGCAAGCGATGCGGGAACTCACGGCGCGCTGGGTAAACCCCAGCAGGTTCTAGAGAACTATCCCGGTGTCCTGCGACGCGCGCAAAAAATGACGCCCGGCTGAGGGGACCAGCAAACGGGCGTCATTTCAGGGGTACCGCTCAAATGCGGCGACCCCATTTCAGCGTGCCGACTGTTTCTGCGCGGTCTGTTTCTCGAGAGACTGCGCAGCCTTCAAATGATGTTGCAGGGTCGGCAGCGTCTCGCTTGCCAATTGACCCGCCGCGTCCTTCTTTGACGCCTCCTTTTTGTATTCCTTGATATCGTCCTGGTGGTCCTTGACCATCGATTTCGCAAACGATCTGTCGAACGACGTTCCCGAGAGCAGCTTCAACTTCGCGTAAGTGGCCTTTTGCATCAGGCTTGAACCCGTCGGCGGTTCCACGCCGAGTTTGCCGGCCACCTGCTCGGCCTTGCTTTTGTGCTCGCCATGGTCCTTCACCAGCATGGCACCGTATTGCTTCACGGCGTCACTCTGGCCTTTCTCCTGCGCCAGCGTGCCGACATCGACTTCCGCGATGTCGCCCTGAATCGCCGCCTTGATGAATTTCTGACTGTCCTTGTCGGCCTGTTTTGTTTGCGCAATCGCGCCGGTGGCAGCTAATGCGCCTGCCAGTCCGACGGCCAGTACGGTCGTTTTCGTAAACATAGTTCCACCTTGAGTTCCACTAGCGCCTCGCGCGGCGCTCACAGGGAAAACAGCCTGCGGTCGTTCTTGTTCCTATTGCGGTGGAAACATGTCGCCGCCCTCTGCCGGGCCATAACCGGTGGCAAGCCGCTTTTCGTTGAGGCTGAGAAATGGCGCTTTGCTCACGCGGTCCCAGAGTGCGGCGCGGTCGGGGCTGAGCGCTTCGATTTTGTCGGTATCGGCGGAAAGCATCAGACCCTCGCCGAACGCCGGCGCCAGCCAATGCGTGAGCGCGCACCCGATGCGCGCCGCCAGCGGCAACACGCTTTGGCGCCAGAATACGCGGTTGGCTTCCTGATAGTTCGAATACGTATTGTCGCCGGGGATCGCCAACAGCATCGGCGGCACTCCGAAGGCGAGTGCGATTTCGCGCGCGGCGGCATGCTTGGCCTCGAGAAAATCCATATCGCTCGGCGAAAACGACATCGGCTTCCAGTCGAGTCCGCCTTCCAGCACCAGCGGGCGTCCGGCATTGCGCATGCCCTGATGCAATTCGTCGAATTCCTTTCTCAGCCGCTCATATTGCATCGTGGACAGCATCGCGCCGTCGGCGCCGTCGTAGACCAATGCGCCCGATGGCCGCGCCGCATTATCGAGCAGCGCCTTGTTCCAGATGGCTGCGGCATTGTGTGTGTCGACCGCCATCGCGGCAGCCTCGAGCGGACTGAAACCATAGTGGTCGTCGAGCGGATTGAAGAAAGTGAGATGCAAAATCGGCGGCAAGGCCGCGCTTTGATCGAAACGCACAGTCGAACCTGCCACCTTGTACTCGTAGGCCTGCGGCCAGCCGGTCACACCTGGCACGAGCTTCATGCGGTCGGGCCGCAACGTATAAAGCTCGCGCACCTGCGCCCCACCCCCGCCTTCAAGCCCGACGGCCTCGATATAGGCATTGCCGGCGAGCAGAAGATGTGAAGCGACGCTTTCCAGAAACGACGCGCCGTCCTGACGCGGATTTGGCCGCCGCAGGAGATCAAGCAGCGGATGCGCGTCGCGCTCCGCGGCCCCTTCATAAAGAACGAAGCACAGACTGCCGACGCTTTCCGCGATCAGCCGCACAGCGCGATAGACGATGGCGTTGCGCGCATAGCCTTCGCGGGCGAGCGCCGTGTAATCGCGCGGCGTCCAGCGCGCCCGCCCACCGCCTTCGAGCGAAATCAGGCGGCCGGTTCGGGAGGATTTTGACTCGGGAGACGCAAAAATATTCTTGATATGCGACCACATAGTTTTCTCTCATCTTCTGCCATCAGAGCAATCTCATTCGCGGCTCGCCGCGCGCACCGAAGCTCAGCACGGTAATCGCCCACACCAGCGCATCCAGCCGGTCAGGCGAGCGCCCCGACGACAATCCGTCGAGGCCGAAGTCGCACATTTCATCTTCGAGCCCTGG
>Ga0207678_10003840_pt1 | contig 13513 bp, 8 predicted proteins | sample KBSC63metaG_FD_184319 | JGI IMG/M metagenome (GOLD analysis project Ga0207678, IMG submission 184319) | Corn rhizosphere microbial communities from Kellogg Biological Station, Michigan, USA - KBS C6-3 metaG (SPAdes) (version 2) | ecosystem: Host-associated > Plants > Roots > Rhizosphere > Soil ... | reverse complement strand
CCCGCGCTTCCTGCCGCGCGAGTTGATTGCCGAGGCAAAAATGCGGCCCGACCGCAAACGCGATGTGCCGGTTGTTCTTGCGCCGGATATCGAACGTCTCGGGCTCTTCAAATAGCTCGGGATCGCGGTTCGCGGCGTTCAGCGCCACCACGACCGGGCAGCCGGCGGGCACGACATTCGGCCCCATCGCCACATCTTCCAGCGCTTCGCGCGGAAGCGACCAGTGGGAGGGTGACGCATAGCGCAGCATTTCCTCCACTGCGTTTGTGACAAGATCGGGATCCTCGCGCAGCCACCGATACTGGTCGGGATGCTGCAGCAGTTCATACATCCCGTTGCCGATGAGATTTGCGGTCGTGTCGTGTCCCGCCATGATGAGAAGCTGGAGCGTGCCGAGAACCTCCAGCTCGCTCAGCCTGTCGCCCTCGCTTTCGACACGGATGAGCATCGAAACGAGATCGTCCCCGAGATTTTTGCTGCGTTCCTTCACCAGATCCTGGAAATAGAGATAGAAGTTGCGCTGCGCGTCCCGCACCGCCGCCATCTGCTCGGCACCGGGCTGATAGGTGCGGGCGGCCCCGCTCACCGTTTCGGTCCACATGCCCCACAACGCGTGGTCCTCATGCGGAACGCCCATGAGTTCGCAAATCACCTTCTCAGGCAGCGGATAGGCAAGTTCGTGCAGCAGGTCGAAGCTTTGCTTTCCTTCCACGCCTGCGATCAGCTCGTCGGTGACGGCTTCCACCCTGGGCAGCCATTCGGCGATCCGGGTCGGCTTGAACGCCACTTCCAGAATGCGCCGCAGCCGCCGGTGATCAGGCTGATCGCGGTGGATGAGCATGGCGATCAACGCGTCGCAGGCCTGCCGCAGGACCTCGTCGCCCTCCATATCGCCGATATTGGCCCTGACCTCCGCAATGGCCTGTCGCTGCCGGCTGAAGCGCTGGTCCCGATAGACGGTCATGGCGTCGTCATATCGGGTTACGAAGCGCATGCCGCCCGCTTCGGCGACAGGATCATTCTCCCGCAGCCAGCTGAGCAGCGGATAGGGATCTCCGATCAAGCTATGATCGCTCAGCAGCGCGGCAAGCTGATGGCGAGGGCATTGTTCGCCAGCCTCGCCTTCCTTGAACGGCGCACGGTTCATCAGCAGAAACCTCTCCATGGCGGATTTCGCACCTGCCTGCACCGGTCGAAATTGCCGCGTCCGCTGGCTCTCTGGCCATTCTCTGTCCAGTTATGCGATTGCTCCCGGCGCAGGGAGGGCATAAACGCTCAAAATGAGGACTGGATCGGTCAGGAGCAGCCATGTCAAGCGGCATCCGTTCGCAAGCGCACCTCCAGGTTGTTCCCTTGGAAGCGGTCCTCGTCCTTGCCGATGCGCTGCAGTCCATCGGCCGGGATGTGCCCCAGGCGCTGGCCCGTGCCGGGCTGTCGCATATTGCCTGGCCGCCGCGGGGGGCCATCGAAAAGCCGGTGACGCGCAACGCCTTCGCGCGTCTGGCGCAGGACGCGGTGGTCGCCTTTGACGCCCACGCTTGCCGGCACGAGGGACTACGCTCATTGCCCTACAGCGTTTTCAAGCTGATGTGCGTGGCGATGCTAGCGGGCCCGGATCTGAAAACGGCAATCGGCATCGCCGCCGACGCATATCCCGAGATGATCGATCGCTCCGGTGATTTGCGCCTGACGGTTATCGACGATGAGGCAATCCTGGAGCTGGATCTTGGCAAGCGCAGGCAGGACGTCGGGAATCTTCTGGTCATTATGTATGCGCTATCAACGTTTCACCGGCTTTTTGGATGGCTCACGCGCACGCAAATCGAGCTGACCCGGGTAACTCTGAACTATCCTCAATCTGAGCGGCAGCCTGCTTTCGACGCGCTGCTGCAGCTTGATCCGGATTTTGATCAGCCACGTAACGCGATCCGGTTCGCCGCCACGCATCTCGGTCGACCCATCGCGCGGCAATATAATGAGCTTGAGACGCTGCTCACATTGTTCCCGTTCGATCTCCTCCCCCCTCCCTATAATGAGCAAAGCTTGATCGAACGGATCGAATCCGCCACGGCGGCCGCGCTTTCGGGCGGAGCAATCCCGCCTGATGCCCCGCAACTGGCGAGGATGTTCGGGCTGAGCATTGCGACGCTCAGGCGCCGCTTACGGGCGGACGGCAGCTCCATCATGCAGATCCGCAACGAATGTCGCATGAAATTGGCGATGCGGTTGCTGGGCTCTAGCCGCCTGACCGTCAAGGAAGTCGCGGCCCGGACAGGATTCAATGATGTCTCCTCCTTTCGTCGCGCCTTTCGGTCGTGGACCGGACGGTCGCCCGACGCTTTCCGCAAAGTGAAATCGGGAAATAGGTCCGACGGCGTTTGACGTCGAACGTTTCAAGCACCTTCCCCGACACTTGCACCGGCAGCTCTGGAGCTTCCGGTTCTGATCGGTTCGCGCCCTTGTAAGCACCTGCCAATCGACTCCGTTTCTTCAAAGATACAACGAAATCCGCTCTGATTATCATGCCATTAGTCCATACGGACGATGGCTCGTCTGAACGAGTGGATAGATGCCCTTCGGGGGCCTTGATGCTAGTTGATCAAGATCGATCCGGCATGGTTCGGGCCTTCCAATATCCAAAAGATCAAAGCTCGGAATAGCGGTTCTTGCGTGAGTTTCGGGCGCGCACAAAGGATTTTAAGGGAGGATAAACATGCGAAGATTATCGCTTTATCTGTGCGGATCGGCATTCGCGCTCGTATCCGCGCCTGCGCTGGCGCAGCAATCGTCCGATATGCCGGCCCCTGCACCGACGGCGGGGACTGCTTCGACGCGAGGCGAAGCTGGTCTTGAAGACATCATCGTCACCGCGCGGCGGGTTGAGGAAAACCAGCAGAAAGTCCCGGTCGCGGTTACGACCATTACCGGCACAGCCCTGCAGCAGCGCAATGTCGATCGCGTGAACGATCTTCAGTTCAGTGTCCCCAATCTCCAGATCAGACAAAATCAGATCACCCCGTCGATCGCCGAGTTTTCCCTGCGCGGTCAGCGCCAGCAATTTTATACGGACGAGAACGTCGTTGCATATGTCAACGGCGTTGCGCAGGGCACCCGCGCGCTGACTTTATACGACATGCAGAGCGTGCAGGCATTAAAAGGCCCTCAAGGCACGCTATTCGGCAAGAATACGATGGGCGGCGCGATGGTGTTCACCACGACGCGTCCCGCCTTCGAAACCTCAGGCCGGATCGAGCTGGAATACGGCAATTATGACCGGAAGACCGCGCTGGGCATCTTCAATACCCAACTCCTCAAGGACAAGATCGCGATCCGTTTCGCCGGCAATATCGAACGGCGCGACGGCGTTTTCAAGAATGTCTTTCCAGGCGGGAAAGATGCCAATAACCGGCACAGCGAAAGCGCTCGCGTGACCTTGCTCGTGAAGCCCGACGATCGCTTCGAAAGTCTCACCACCGTTGACTATCTCCGTCGCGATGAGATCCAGACACCGACGGAAGTCGAAGCGGCCAATCTCCTTCATCCCTTCGGCGGCCTCGTCGCCCAGGGGGTGACCCAGCAGAGCGCGCTGGGGGGCGGGGTTCCGGCCCTCACCGCGGACGCGGCGGGAAACCCTAACGCCCTACTTGTTCGTCGAGGCAATCCCTATCGGATCGAAACGCCGACGGGTATCGGCACGACGATCCCAAGCGGCGGCGTATATGATCCGCTGCAAGCATTGGGAACCTATGTGAAGTCCTACGGGATTTCCAACAATACCTCTTTCGAAATGGACGACAATCTGACGATCCGTAACATCATTTCCTATCGTTACGAACGATCGTTCGATCATCAGGACACGTCAGGTATCGGTGGGTTCACCCTGAATCTTGGGCCGTTCTTCGGCTTTCCGAACGCCAATATCCCGGGCCATTTCATCGACTTTGTCCCGGATTACAACCAGAAGGACAAGACCTTCAGCGACGAACTTCAGCTCATCGGCGAATATGATAATTTCAAGTTCATTGTCGGGGGCTTCTACGGCCATTTGAACAAATTCTTTGCGAACGTATCCAGCGCTATGGCCGGTCCTTTCGATTTTACCGGCGCTGGCCCCCGCTACGACGACGAGTTCACCAAAGTCACTTCCAAGGCCATTTTCGGACAGGGAACCTACGACTTCTCCGGCGTCGGACTTGAAGGCGTCCGCCTGACGCTCGGCGGCCGTTACACCTGGGACAACAAAAAGTATCTTGGCCATAACTTCTTCTCGAATGGCAATAACGCAAGTTTCCAGGTCTGGTCGCAGGCGGCAGCCGGATCGGTCTGCAATTATATCAACGGCACCGGCCTGGTCGGAACGAGCGTAAGCAACGCACAGGAATGCGCCATCCGCGCCGAAAAGACCTTCAAGGCCTTCACCTGGACTGCATCGCTTGAATATCAGGTGGCGCGAAACACTCTCGTCTATTTCGCGAACCGGCGCGGTTACAAGGCCGGTGGGCCGAACCCGACGACCTCCAACCTCGACTTCACCATGTGGGGACCGGAACGCCTGACTGATTTCGAACTGGGGCTGAAGCATCAGGGTTATATCGGCTCCGTTCCGTATCGCCTGAACATTGCGGCCTTCACCGGCAAATACTCAGATATTCAGACTCAAGATATCGTGCAGTTCTGCTCCAACGCCGCATGCGGCAGCACGTTCACCGACCTGATCATCTTCAACGTCGGTAAGGCGCGGATCAAGGGTATCGAAGTCGACGGTTCGATCAAGCCGTTCCCAGAGCTGACGCTTGATTTCGGATACTCCTATCAGGTCGGCCGTTACGGGAAAGGTTCGGTAATCCCGCAGCCGCGTGATCCCAACCGGCCGGTCAACGACTTTGCCAATCCCGCGTCGCCAGCCTTCAATCCGATCGACTATGCCGGGGGCGTAAGCCTGGCTGGCGTCGAGTTCGCCGGTGTGCCGCGGCAGACCTTCACGGCGGCGGCCAGCTATAATGCCACATTTATTCCGGAAAGCTTCGCGAAGGTGGTACTTGGCGCCAATTATGCGGCACGCACGAGGACTAAGGGCATCCAGCCGGTCGGCGTGTATCCGACCCCAGGCTTCGACATCCTCAATGCCAGGCTTTCGTTCAACGAATTGTTCAAATCCGATGTCTCGCTGGCATTCTGGGTCCAGAACCTGACGAAAGAAGTCTATCGTGTTTCCTGCGCGGACAATCTGAGCACGCTGGGCTTTGCTCAATGTCGCTGGGGCGAACCGCGGACATATGGCGTAACAGGAACAGTCCGGTTCTAGGCCACTTCCGGGCTCATTCTCGGGGGGAGTATTGGGAAGTTTCCGTTCATAACGATCGGAAACTTCCCCCTTCGACGATAAATGCGAGAGGATGTGAAATGAGCTTCTATCTTGATGCTAAACCTTATCATGTCGCCCTTGTCGTACCCGATCTGGATGCAGCGGTGGATCGCCTGCTGGCCTCGGGCTTCGGTCCGGTACATTTCATTCGCGGAACGGAGATGAGAGCGCGTTATCGCGGTGAGATGGTCAGCATCCGTGTTTCGGCGGCCTTTGTCGTCATCGCGGGCCTGCTGACCGAGATCGTAGCGCAGGACGACGACACCCGATCCACCTTCACCGATTTCATCAGGCGCCATCCGTCCGGCGCGTTGCACCATGTCGCCTATATGAGCGATGACTTTGAGGCGACCGTCAAGCAAGTGGCAACGCGCGGGCTGACGTTGGTTCCGCACATGGAATATGTCGATGCCAACGGAAACGCCTTCGAATCCTATTATGAGCCCGAAAGCAGGCCTGACGCCGTCCTGCTGCAACTGGCGCTGCCGAGCCCGCTCGATTCGGTCTACAGAGAAATCGTTGACATCGCCGCGCGCTGGGATGGCAGCGATCCGAAACGCGATTTCTGGGCGCTCGTACCGGAAGGAGTGCTCTGAGGACGCATCAGCGGCCTGCCCCGTTGGAAACAGGATCGCCGGCCCTTGGGGATCGTGTTGCTTGTGACGACCCGTGCTGTCCTGACCCCATAATATCCCAGCAGTTCACCGATAACCTTCGGTGAGCACAGACGACGGCGCAAATCTCGCGTCGAATTGACACAGGCAAGGGCCACGACGCTATCGCCGGACGTGGGGCCGATGCTGTCATTCCGAGACCCAAGAACGCCAAGCCCTGGAAGCCCGACACCGTCGGTGCCAGGGCACGAAACGACATCCTGCGCGCCACCAACACCAATGCCTATTCGTGCAACAGCGCCCTTTGACTCCCTCCCGTCACCGCCCGTCGAGCGTGAAGGCGACGAGCTCGGCGCGGTCGTTCCCGCCTAGAGCTCTGAGACCGCCCGCCGCGACGACGACATATTGGCGCCCCGTGCGCACGCCCCGATAGGTCATCGGAACGGCGAACGCATTGCGCGGCAGTTTAGCCTGCCACAACTCGTGCCCATCGCTGGCGGCGATCGCGCGAATCCGGCTGTCCTGCGTGCCAGCCATGAAGACGAGGCCCGACGCGGTCGTCATTGGCCCACCGACCATGATCGTGCCGAGGGTGAGGGGGATGTGGCTGTGATAGCCGAACGGGCCGCTCCCGCTCGCTGCGCCGAGCGGCCGCGACCAGATGAGCTTGCCGGAGACGAGATCCACCGCGCTGAGCCTGCCGTAAGGCGGGGCCTGGCAGGGCACGCCGAGCGGGGAAAGAAAGGGCGCGATGATCGCTCCATAAGGCGTGCCGATCTGGGGCACGCCGCCCTCGACATCCGATCCGCCGGCATCGCTGCCCAGCGGTTTCAACCCCTGGCGATCCGCCTCGGATCTGCGCACCAGCCGGTCTCGATAGGCGAACGCATTGCTGTTGACGATCATCACGCCGCGCCGGACGTCGATGGCCGCGCCGCTCCAGTCCATGCCGCCGATCGTGCCAGGCGTATTCAGCCATGGCTCCAGGCCCGGCGGGGTCATCGTGCCCTGATAGCGGGATTCGCGATAGAGGATGCGGCAGTAGAGCTGATCCAGCGGGGTCAGCCCCCACATGTCCGCCTCGCGCAGGTCGACGCCGCGAAAGGAGGGCATCGCGACCGAAAAGGGCTGGGTTCGCGCCAGCCGCTCTTCCGGAACTGCGCCCGCCTGCGGCACGGGCCGTTCCTCGACGCGGTGCAACGGCCGCCCGGTCAGGCGGTCGAGGACAAAGATCTCGCCGCGCTTCGTCACCTGCACGATGGCCTTGCGCATCGCTCCGCCCGGCTCCGGCAGGTCGACGGCGATCGGCTGTGCGGGGACGTCATAGTCCCACAGGTCGTGATGCGTCGTCTGAAAAGACCAGCGCGGCTTGCCAGTGGTCACGTCGATCGCGACGACGGAGCTGGAATAGCGGTCGTCGATCGCGCGGCGGTGGCCACCGAAATAATCGGGAGTGGCGTTGCCGGTCGGCAGGAACACGAGGCCCAGCGCTTCGTCCGCGCTGATCGGCGCCCAGCTGTTGGGCGTGCCGCGCGTATAGGTCTCGCCAGCGGGCGGTGGTCCGTCGCGGTCTGGCCGACCCATGTCCCAGGCCCATGCCAGCTTGCCTGTCACGGCGTCGAAAGCCCGGATCACGCCCGATGGCTCGCCCACATACTGACCGTCGGACACCCAACCGCCCAGCACAATCCTGCCCCGAACGATCGCAGGGGCCGACGTCACTTGATAATAGCCTCGAGGCGCGGCGCTGAGCCCGGCAAGCAGGTTGACCGCCCCGCCGACGCCAAAGGCGGGACAGCGCCGGCCGGTCGCGGCGTCCAACGCCACCAGCATGGCCGCGCCGCCCACGGCGATGATCCGCCGGGCGCACGGGCCTGGCGCCCGCCTGTCGTAGAAGGACACGCCCCGGCACGTATGGGGGTGACCGTCGCCGATCGACGCCAGCCAGCGCCTTTGCCCGTTCTCGGCATCCAGCGCGAAGATCTCGCCGGCGGCGTTGCAGGCATAGAGCATATCGCCGACGACGAGGGGCGTGACTTCCAGGCCGCCGGTATCGCCCACCGGTCCGGTGGCGATAGATGCCGACCATGCCTGTTTCAGCGCGCCAACATTGGCGGGCGTGATCTGCGTCAGCGAACTGTAACGCGCGCCACCCGCGTCATGACCCCAGCTTCGCCATTCGCCGTCCTGCGTCGTCGCTCCGGCCGTCCGCGCAGCGGGAAACGCCTCGGTCCCCGCCTGGAACCGAGGGTCGGGCGACGTCGGCCGCACCGCGTGGACGGCATATCCCACGGCCAGCGCGGTGATCGCCAGCAATGCCCAGCTCCGCCCGGACGGCTGTCGCCACGATCGCGCGGCGGACGGCGCGAAGCTGTGGCGGAACAGGGGCGCGGCCATCCACCCGCCCACAACAATCCAGGCGCCGATCCTGGGAAGCAGCGCCCATCCGTCCAGCCCTACTTCGGCAAGACTCCAGCCGACGGTCGCGATCAACAGCCATCCGTAAAGCGCGATCCCCATGCGCCGGCCGAGAAAAATCAGGCCCGCCGACCAGGCCAGCACGCAGCCGGCGCTCAGATAATAGAAACTGCCGCCGAGCGCGGCGAGGCGCGCCCCGCCGCAGATCAGCGCCCCGGCGATCAACAGGAGCAGCAGGGCGTACGACCGACGGGCCAGTCCGGCGGCGCCGTTCGGCGGAGCCGCCGGGCCTCCTGTCATGCGGCCGCCTTCGCCTCGTCCCTCGTCTTCCTGCGCCACGCCTGCTCGTCCCGCTCTGTTTGGCGATGGCCTATCATGCGCGGCCGCGCAGGCCACATCCCTTTGGACGTCAACCGCTCCCATCGTCCGCTTGGATATAGGCAAATGGGCGATCGCGCCCATATCATGCGGACGAAACGGGACGAGGAGCGAGCGGCATCGGCGCCGAACCATCCGATCCTCGAGGGAGGATGCGTGCCTGCAACCGAAAAGCCTGCCATTCTGCTGACCGAGCCTCGCGCGGCCGGCATGCTAGCGTCCCTGGCGGACGAATTCGTGATCGTCCAGCTGGAGGACGAGGCCGCGCTGGCGCGCGAGCGGGATCGCATCAGGGCGATCATGTTCGCGGGCCATAACCAGGTGCCGGTATCGCTGATGGACAGCCTACCCAACCTGAGCCTGATGGTCTCGCCCTCGGCGGGGATCGAGGGTGTGGACCTCGAGGCGGCGCGGGCGCGCAGCATCACCGTCACCTCCGGCGGCGACACTCATAGCGCCGACGTGGCGAGCTATGCCGTGGGACTCACGGTGGCTGCGCGGCACCAGATCGTGCTCAACGACGCGCATGTGCGCAGCGGAGCCTGGCAGGCGGGCTGGCCGCCCTTACGCCGTTCGCTCGGCACTGACCGTGTGGGCATCGTCGGACTCGGTCCGATCGGTCGCGGCGTCGCCGAGGGCCTCGGCGCGCTCTGCCGCGAAATCGGCTGGTGGGGCCCCAATCCGAAGGACGCGCCCTGGCTCCGCCACGACAGCATCGCCGCACTCGCCCGGTGGTGCGATATCCTCATCCTCTGCGCGCGCAGCGGGGCGGACACGGCAAAGCTGATCGACGCCCCGATCATTGAAGCGATCGGGCCGGATGGTCTGTTCGTCAATATCGCACGCGGCTTCATGGTGGACGAGGACTCTCTGATCGACGCGCTGAAAGCCGGTCGTCTCGGCGGTGCCGCGCTTGATGTGTTCGTCGACGAGCCCGCCGATCCGGCGCGCTGGGCGGACGTTCCCAACGTCGTGCTCAGCCCCCATGTCGGCGGCATGACGAACGAGTCGCGCGACGCGCTCAACGAACTCGTCTGCTTCAATCTCCGCACGCTGCTTACGGGGGAGCGGCCGCGAAAGATCGTGGTCGAGGGGAGGATCTGAAATGACGGCACAGGTTACATTCGATTTCGGCGACAAGGTGGCGCTGGTCACCGGATCGACCAGCGGCATCGGCCGCGCGACGGCGGTGGCCTTCGGCCGCGCGGGCGCCAGCGTCGTCGTCACCGGACGGCGCGAAAAAGAAGGCGCAGAGACCGCCGCCCTGGTCGAGGCGGCGGGCGGCAAGGCCTTCTTCCAAACCGCCGACGTGACCCAGCCGGCCGATATGGAGGCGCTGGCGGCGGCGGCGCTCGATCGCTTCGGCGCACTCCACTACGCGATCAACAATGCGGGCGAAGGCGCCTATGTGATGCTCGAAAAGCTCGCGGCGGAGTCCTGGGAACTGGAGATCGCGCGCAACCTCGGCTCGACCTTCCACGGCATGAAGCATCAGATCCCGGCGATCCGCAAGTCGGGCGGCGGCGCGATCGTCAACATGGCATCGGCGGCGGCGGTGATCGGCCTCGTCGGCATGAGCGCTTACTGCGCGGCGAAGGCGGGCGTGGTGGCCATTTCGCGCGCCGCCGCCTCCGAAGCGGTCGGCGACAATATCCGGGTGAACTCGATCCTGATCGGCGCGATCATGACCAACGCCTGGTCGGGCTCCACGCCGGAGGAACTCGCAGCTCTGTCGGCGGCCAGCCCGATGCGCCGCTTCGGCACGGTCGACGAGGTCGCGAACGCCGCCTTGTGGCTCTGCAGCGACGGGGCGAGCTTCGTGACCGGCCACTGTCTCGCGGTGGAGGGTGGCTACACCACCCTCCAAAACCAGCAATATCGCCGGCTCGATGACTGACCGGGAGAACAAACCGATGCGCTCCGACAATGAAGCCTTGCCCGATGTGATCGACGCGGGCACCGTGCCGCGCTGGGACGAGGAGGCGGACGTCCTCGTCGTCGGCTACGGCATGGCGGGGGCCTGCGCAGCGCTGGAAGCTGTCAATGCGGGCGCCGACGCCTTGATCATCGAGCGCTTTTCCGGCCATGGCGGCACATCGGCGGTGGCGGGCGGCCATTTCTATCTGGGCGGCGGCACGCCGGTCCAGACCGCCTGCGGGTTCGAGGACAGTGCGGAGGAGATGGAGAAGTTCCTCACCGCCATTACGCCCTCCCCGATCCCCGAGAAGATCCACGACTACAGCTTCGACAGCGTCGCCCATTTCCATTGGCTGGAGGCACAGGGCATCGCGTTCGAGCGGAGCTTCTATCCCCACAAGACCATGATGCAGCCGGGTACCGAGGGCCTGATCTGGAGCGGCAACGAGGAGGTTCATCCCTATCGCGACATGGCGCGTCCGGCGCCGCGCGGGCACAAGGTTTCCTTTCCGGGGATGGAAGGCGGCGGCGGCTTCGCGCTCCAGCATCTCGATGCGCGCTTCCGCGCGGCGGGCGGACGGGTCATGACCGACGCGCGCGTGGATGCGCTGGTGCGCGACGAGGGCGGCATCTGTGGCGTGGGCGCGAGTGCGGCGGGCGGCAGGACCGTTCATCTGCGCGCGCGGCGCGGGGTGGTTCTGGCGGGCGGCGGCTTCGGCCAGAACCGAGCCATGGTCCGGCATTTCCTGCCCAAGTTCGCCGATGCGGGCGAGCGGGTGGAGTTCATCGGCGCGCCGGGGGAGGATGGGTCGGCGATCCGCCTCGGCCAGTCGGCGGGCGGCCGCACCGTTCACATGGAGGAGCTATTCGCGACCAGCTTCTTCTATCCGCCGGAACAGCTCCTGAAGGGCATTCTCGTCAATGCCGAGGGCGACCGCTTCGTCGCCGAGGACAGTTATCACGCCCGCAGCGCGATCGGTATCACCCGTCAGCCGGAGGGACGGGCCTATCTCATCCTCGACAGCGACATCTTCGCTTATCCCGAGCATGCGAAGTGGATGCACCAGGAACTGGTCGACGGCTGGGAGATGGTCGAGGAGATGGAGACGGGGCTCAGCATTCCGGCCGGGGCGCTCGCCCGCACCCTGGCGCTCTACAACGCCGATGCCGAACGCGGGACCGACAGCCGGTTCGGCAAGCATCGCAAATGGCTGAAGCCGCTCAATGCCCCGCCCTACGCGGCGTTTGACATGTCATTCGGCCGCGCGCACTTTACCGCCTTCACTCTCGGCGGGCTGGAGACGGCGGTGGACGGCGCGGTGCTGGATTCGGACGGCAACCCGGTCGCGGGCCTTTTTGCGGCGGGAAGCTGCGCCTCCGGCATCGCGCAGGAGAGCGAGAATTATGCGAGCGGCACCTGCCTCGGCCAGGCGTCCTATTTCGGGCGACGCGCCGGGTTCGCCGCGGCGCGGCGCGGCACGGCGGAGACCGCCGGCTGGACGGCGGCCCCGCAGGCCATGTCAGAGTAGAGGCTTGTCGGCGGGCCAGCCCGCATAGGCGCAGATCTCGTCGCTGCCCCACACCAACTCCATCGCGCGATCGAGATCATGGGTGATGTAGCCGTTCTGATAATGGCCGCGCAGCAGCGCAGCAACATCACCTCTCTCGCTTCCATCTCCTTTAGGGCAGGCCCGCTCCCGGCACCGCCACCCGCGCGAACTCTATGCGGCCAGCCCGCGCCGCGATCGCCTCATCGCTATGATGCGTGACGCCGGCGCAGATCATCAGCGTCCGGCGATCGGCGCCGCCCAGCACGCACGCGAAGACCATCCCGTCTACGATTGCCACGCGGTCGCGGATCTCGCCCCCCTCCGCGACTCGGATGACGCCGGGGCCGTCGACCGCCGCGACCCAGACGCAGTTCTCCTCGTCGAGGCAGATGCCGTCGGGCACATAGTCCAGTTCGGCGAACACGCGCCGGTTCGACAGTTTTCCATCCGCACCGATGTCGAAGGCGGTAAGGCGCCGCGCCATCGATTCCGCGACGATCAGGGTGCGTCCGTCAGCAGTCACGGCGGTGCCGTTAGGGCATTTTAGGTCGCTCGCCGCCGTTTCGAGGCGGCCGTCGGGATGCACCAGCGCCAGCGCGGAGCCGATCGAGTTGGGCGTGGTGTTGAAGTTGAAGTCGAAGCCGACGCTGCCGACATAGGCGCGCCCGTGGCGGTCGACGACCATGTCGTTACTGTAGATGCTGTGGACCGGGCGGAGGTCGGCATGTCTGGTCAGCACACCTCCATGCCGTCGGTAAAGGCACAGATCCACGCGTGAGACGACCAGCATGTCGCCGCCCGGCAGCCAGCCGAGGCCGGACGGCTCGCCGGGCACGTCGAAGCTTTCGACCAGCTTGCCCTCCGGCGTCGTCGCGTGGACTTGCCCCGCCAATATGTCCGAGAACCAGAAGAGCCCATCGCGCCAGCGCGGCCCCTCTGGAAACATCAGGCCGCTCATGCCGCGGGTCGATTCGAAGTCCATATGCCGCTCTCCGTTCCTATCGAAGCCCCAGCCGCACAGCCACGAAGCGCCTGACCTCGTCCGCTACCTCCTGATCCTCCGGCGCACTCGGCATTTCTGCATCGCCCTCTCCCTCTTCTTTTCGGCAGGTGTAGCGCGCGATGTCGGCGATGTCGTAGTCCTTTCGAATCCTTGTGGCTGCGGATAGGGCAGCCAACGCATCAGCATGATCCGGCGTCAGGCGACGGCCGGGATGATCTTGAGCTGCTGGAACCGGCGCGTATATTTCCGGAACATCTCCGCCGTATCC
>Ga0207678_10003836_pt1 | contig 13519 bp, 13 predicted proteins | sample KBSC63metaG_FD_184319 | JGI IMG/M metagenome (GOLD analysis project Ga0207678, IMG submission 184319) | Corn rhizosphere microbial communities from Kellogg Biological Station, Michigan, USA - KBS C6-3 metaG (SPAdes) (version 2) | ecosystem: Host-associated > Plants > Roots > Rhizosphere > Soil ... | reverse complement strand
CGACAGCGACGGCGCGCGACGCCAGATCGCTTCGCGTGCCGACGCCGCAGCGCTCGTCGCGAGCGACGGCGTCTTCAGCATGGACGGCGATATCGCACCGCTGCGCGATCTTGCGCGCGTGTGCGCCGATGAGCACGCAACGCTCATGATCGACGACGCGCACGGCCTCGGCGTGCTCGGCCCCGAAGGCGCGGGCAGCGTCGCCGAGGCCGGGCTTTCGCAGGAGGAAGTGCCGATTCTCATGGCGACGCTCGGCAAGGCACTCGGCGTCGCGGGCGCCTTCGTTGCGGGCAGCGCCGCGCTCGTCGACGCGCTCGTGCAGTCGGCGCGCACTTTTATTTATACGACGGCGATGCCGCCCGCACTCGCCGCGGCCGCGCGCGCGGCGATCGACATTGCCCGCTTCGAAGGCTGGCGACGCGACCGGCTCGTGCGGTCGATCGCGCATTTCCGCGCGGGCGCGATCGCGAGCGGATTCGAGCTCATGGAGTCGCGGACGCCGATCCAGCCGCTCGTGATCGGCACGAGCGAACGCGCGCTGGCGATCGCAGCGCGGCTCGAAGCCGCGGGCTTCTACGTGCCCGAGATTCGTCCGCCGACAGTGCCCGACGGAAAGGCGCGACTGCGCATCACGCTGACGGCGCTCCATTCCGAAAGCGACGTCGAACGCCTGCTCGCCGCACTCGCGAAGGCGATCGCCTGATGCACGTCGACACGCAAGGCAGCGGCGTCGATCTCGTGCTCGTGCACGGCTGGGCCATGCATTCCGGCGTGTTCGCGCCGCTCGTGCGCGAGCTCGCGCCGCACTTTCGACTCCACCTCGTCGACCTTCCGGGCCACGGATTCAGTCGCGACGACGGCGCCACGCTCGATCCCGCCGAATGCGCACGACGCATCGCGAGAACGATGCCGCGCGCGATCTGGCTCGGCTGGTCGCTCGGCGGGCTCGTCGCGATGCGCGCGGCGCTCGATCTGCCGAAGCAGGTCCGCGGGCTCATACTGATCGCCGCAAGCCCGCGTTTCGTCGTCGGCGACGACTGGCCGTGTGGTGTCGATCCGAAAGTGTTTGCCGAGTTCGGTGCCGGGCTCGCGAGCGACTATCGCGGCACGATCGAGCGCTTCCTCGCGCTCGAAGCGCTCGGCTCCGATCATGCGCGCAACGAGCTGCGCACTCTGAAGACGCAGGTGTTCGCGCGCGGCGAGCCCGCGCTCTCGGCGCTTTCGGAGGGCCTGCGCGTGCTCGACGCGACCGACTTTCGCGCCGAGATTCCGCGTCTCGCGACGCCGAGCTTGTGGATCTCGGGACGCCGCGATCGCCTCGTGAACCCCGCCGCGATGCGATGGGCCGCCGAGCACTGCGGCGCACGCTACATCGAATGCAACAGCGGCCACGCGCCGTTTCTCGGTCACGCGGAATCGCTCGCGACGACGATCATCGAATTCGCCGAAGGTCTGCCGCCATGAGCGCCGGACTCGACGCACGCCATGTTCGGCACGCGTTCGCGCGCGCCGCCGAGACGTACGAAGCCCACGCGGTGCTCCAGGCCGAAGTCGCGACGCGTCTGCTCGAACGGCTCGACGATGCCGAGCAGCAACCGAAGCGAGTGCTCGACGCGGGCAGCGGCCCCGGCCTCGGCGCAAGCGCGCTCGCCAAACGTTTTCCCGATGCGGAAGTCGTCGCGCTCGATATCGCGCCGCCGATGCTGCGAGCCGCCTCGGCGCGCGCAGGCGGATCGCACCCGTTCGCGCGCGTCGCCGCCGACGTGCAGGCGCTGCCCTTGCTCGATGGAGCGTTCGATCTCGTCTATTCGAATCTCTGTCTGCAATGGTGCGACGATCCCGGCCTCGCCATCGCGGAGTTCGCACGCGTGCTGCGTCCCGGCGGTCTGCTGCTGTTCACGACGTTCGGACCGGGCACGCTGTTCGAGCTGCGCGATGCGTTCGCGAAAGCCGACGCAACGCCGCACGTGAGCCGCTTCATCGACATGCACGACATCGGCGATGCGCTGCTGACCACAGGTTTCCGGGATCCCGTGCTCGAGCGCGACGATTTCACGCTCACCTACACGGACGCGCTCTCGCTCATGCGCGAGCTGCGTGCGATCGGCGCGACGAACGCGGACGCGAAGCGGCAGCGCACGCTGACCGGCAAAGCGCATCTTCGTCGCGCCGTCGATGCTTACGAAGCGTTCCGCATCGAGGGCGTCCTTCCTGCGACGTACGAAGTCGTCTACGCGCAAGCCTTCGCGCCGCTGCCGGGACAACCGCGACGCACGCCCGGCGGCGAAGTGGCGAGCTTCCCCGTCGAACGCCTGCGCGGGAGCCGACGCTGATGCGCAGCCGCGCGATCGCCGCCGTGTTCATCGCGCTCGCAGCCGCGTTGTTCTTCACCGCTACCTACGTTCTGAATCGCGCGATGGCGAGCGCGGGCGGACACTGGGCCTGGTCGGCGACGCTTCGCTATCTGCTGACGCTGCCGATGCTCGCGCTCGTGCTGCCGTGGCGCGGCGGTTTCGCTTCCGTGTGGCGCGCGATGCGCGCGCATCCCGGCGCGTGGCTCGTCTGGAGCGGCATCGGCTTCACGCTCTTCTGCGTTTGCCTCACGTGGGCGGCCGCGTACGCGCCGGCGTGGCTCGTCGCGGGCACGTTCCAGCTCACGGTCATCGCGGGCATGCTGCTCGCGCCATTCATTTACGACGATGCGCGCGCGCGATTGCCGCGCGGCGCGCTCGCGCTCGGCGTGCTCATCGTGATCGGCGTGCTGATGATGCAGTTCGGCCACTTCCGCGGCCATCTCGATCGCGATGCGTGGCTCGCGCTCGCGAGCGTGACGGTTTCCGCGTTCCTCTATCCGCTCGGCAATCGCAAGATACTGCTGCATCTCGAGCGCACGGGCGAAACGCTCAACGCGACGCAGCGCGTGTTCGGCATGACGCTCGCGAGCCAGCCGTTCTGGATAATCGTCGCGATTTACGCGGGCGTCGACGCCGGCGCGCCGCCGTGGTCGCAGATTGCGCTCGCGGCGGGCGTTGCGCTCTCGACGGGCACGATCGCGACGATCCTGTTCTTCCACGCGACCGCGATGGTCCAGGACGATGCCTCCGCGCTCGGCGCGGTCGAAGCGATGCAGGCGGCGGAGATTCTTTTCTCGACGCTGCTCGGCGTCGTGCTGCTCGGCGAAGCCGCGCCGCGCGGCACGGCGGCGCTCGGCGCGGTCGTCGTCGCGCTCGGCATCGTCGGGCTCGGGCTGCTCGTCGGGCGACGTTCGGCCGGCAATCCGCGCGAGACGAGCGCGCTTCGCACCGATCGCGGCGCGTGAGGCGCTCGCTTGCGAAACTCGCGATTCGTCGCGCCTGATAAAGTTGGACCGGGAAGGCTTCGCGCGAGAGTGCGCGGCTACGTTCAGGGATTTCGCAATGTTCGCCCGTTCGCTCGTTTGTCTGTTTTCTCTCGCGGTCGCGCCCGCTCTCGTCGTCGCCGAAGAAGTGCCGAAAGACGCATCGGCCTGCACGTCGATCGTCGAGGATTCGCTGCGCCTCGCGTGTTACGACCGCGCGTTGCGCCCGCCGCCGACCGCCCAACCACCCGAAGCGAAAGTGTTCGCGCACGAGCCCGAAGCGCAGAAGGCCGCGGCCGATGCCGCGCGCGTCTCGCTGCTCGACAGCCGCTGGGAGCTCGAGCCCGATTCGAAGCGCGGCGCGTTTCATATTCGCGCGTACCGGCCCGTGTATCTGCTGCCCGCGTTCTGGACGAGCAAGATCAACCACACGCCGCACTCGCCGTCGGCCGATCACGACGTGCCCGAACCGCTCGATCTCGACAGCCTCGAGGCGAAGTATCAGCTCAGCCTGAAAACGAAAGTGTGGGAGAACATTTTCGGCGACAACGGCGATCTCTGGATGGGTTATACGCAGGTCTCGCACTGGCAGGTCTACAACGAAGCCGAGTCGCGACCGTTCCGCGAGACGACCTACGAGCCCGACGCGACGCTGATGTTCCGCACCGACTACAACGTGCTCGGCTGGGACGGTCGCCTGTTCGGCGTCGGCCTCGATCATCAGTCGAACGGGCGCAGCAACCCGTTCTCGCGAAGCTGGAACCGCGTGATGTTCAACATCGGCTTCGATCGCGACGACTGGGCGCTTATGCTGCGGCCGTGGTGGCGCATACCGGAATCGCGCGACGTCGACGACAATCCCGACATCGAGGATTACATGGGTCGCGGCGACGTGCAGCTGACGCATCTGTGGAACGGCCACGAGTTCACGCTGCTCGCGCGGCATTCGCTGCGTGGCGGCGATCGCTCGCACGGCGCGCTTCAGTTCGACTGGGCGTTCCCGATCGTCGACGAGCTGCGCGGTCACGTGCAGGTGTTCGACGGCTACGGCGAGAGTCTGATCGACTACAACCACCGCGCCTGGTATCTCGGGCTCGGTGTGTCGCTGCTCGAATGGTATTGATCACTTGCTCATAGGGTGGGCCTTGGCCCACCACCACGAAAACGGTGGGCCGAGGCCCACCCTATGCGACGTGTCAGGGCGTCGTCACGTACTTCGCGAACACGGCGTCGGTCTCCGCCTGCGCGACCGCCTCGCCCTTCTCGACGCGCGCGGCAAGCGTGAAAAACGCCTCGATGCGCGGCTCGCCGTTCGGTTCGGGCGATGTCATGAAGCGCGGATTCGCGCCTTCGATGCGGTGCCAGCGTCCGCGCACGTCAGACCAGAACGCGCTCGTCTTCTGCCAGTAGGCGCGCCCCGCGCCGAAGTCGGCGTCAACAGCTACACGCGCATCAACGATCACGACTTCGGCGCGAGTGCCGTGATTTTTCCGTCGGCCGCGATCGCGAGCTTCGTGTTGTCCTGCTCGTGCACCCAGCCGGCCGGCGTCAGCGTGTGGCGGTTGACGACTTCGAGCGCCTGATAGTCGCTGCGCTTCGTGTACTCCCGCCGCGGCAACGGGCGCCAGGTGCGATCGGACGTCCATGCATCGACGCCTTCGCCGTGCGTCCAGTGTCCGATGCCCGCATAGCGCGGCGCGTCGTCGACTTCGCAGACGGTCTGCGACCACGCGCCCTTCGCGACCTCAGTGGCGACATTCTGCGTTTCGAATCGGCCATTGCCGCGAAAACGAAGAACGTGCGCGGGCTCGTACCGCCAGTCCTGACGCCAGTGCTTGACGACCGCGTGATCGGGACCGAGCACGAGAATGTGCTGCAGCGAGATATGACGTCCGTCGTCGGCGATGACTTCGACGAGCTCGGTGCCGCCCGAGCGCTGCTGATCGTGCGGCGCGTAGCCCGGCGCGAGCGCGGCGGTTTCGTCGAACGCGAAGCGCACGCGGAACTCGCCGGCCATCGCGAGGATCGATTTGCGATCGCATTCGAACGACTTTTCGGCGCAAGGCCGCGAGTAAGTTGCGGGCGCGGCTTCGGCAATCGGCTTCGGTGCTTTCGCATCGGGCTTCTTCGTCCCGTACGCGGTCGAGCAGGCGGTGAGCGTGAGAGCTAGCGCGAGCGAGGCTGGCAGATGGCGCATCGTTTTCTCCGGATTCTTTCAGGACGCATGCAACGGCGTGAGCAGCTCCGCGCCTTCGCTCGACGCGATGAGACGCGCGAGCTCTAGCCCGAGCAGCGAGAGTTTCAGCGGCGCGCGCGCGCCGAGCGTCGAGAGCCACGGCAGGCTCTGATGCTCGAACGTGACGAGCCGCGCCTGCCACGCGGCACCGAGTCGCGCGAACGCCGTGCGCAGGAACGCGGCGTGTGCGTGCCAGTTCGCGGGCTCCTTCGTCGGCGGCGCGAGACCTGTGGCCGCGATCATCTCGTCCCACGCGAGATAGTCGGTGTCGGGCAAGAGGTAGAGCTTCGCGAGCGCGGTTCCTTCCGCGTCGCGAAACGACAGCCACTCGCGAGGTCCGTGCGAGGTCACCTGCACGTGCGCGTTCGCGTGCGTGCAGCGCGCGAGCGTCGTCAGCGCCGGATGATCGAGAAGAAGAACGCCGCGCGCACCGACCGTCGCGGGCGCGTTCGTGCGACGGCCCTTGCGTTCGAGCCAGAGCGTCGCGCCGAGCCGCGGCAACCACGGCGCGAGCGCGGCGACATCGAAGCGAGCGCGTTTCGTGAAGGTCTCGGCCGGAGAGCGCACGGGTTCCGACCACGGAGACGAGGCATCACCGAAGTCCGGTTCGTACGCGTTCGAATCGTCGTGGAAATCGCTCATGTGCGCCTCGTCGTGTTCAGAAGCTCGCGCGAAGGCCGACGCGGATTGCGCGGCCGGGTGCGGTATAGCGGTCGATCGTCGAGGAGACGGGGATGCCGCCGACGATCCCCCACTCCCAGTACTTGCGATCGGTGATGTTGGTCAGCGCGCCGAAGAGCTGCACCTGCGGCAGCACTTGCCAGTGCGAGTAGAAATCGAGCGTCGAATAACCGGGCGCGGCGAACAGGACGGTCGGATCGTCGTCGGTCGCCGCGGGCAGGCGATCCTTGCGCTCGACGAACGAGCCGACGAGCTCGGCGCCCCAGCTTTCGCGGTCGAACGCGATGCCGACGACGGCCTTCGCGGGATCGATGCTCGGGAGCGGCTGATTCGCGGTTTCGTCGTCGCCGCGTGCGGTCGCGAGGCTGCCCTTGAGACTCCAGCCTCGCAGTGCATCGGAGAAGGCGCCGAAGTCGAGGCCGTAGCGCGCTTCGACGCCGCGGATCTTCACGCGCGAGAGATTGATCGACTGGAACGTGATGAAGCCGGTTTCGGGATCGATGTCGACGATCGCCTGCGACTCGATGAAGTCGCGATATTTGTTCTCGTACGCGGCGACACTGAAGTAGCCGTAGCGTCCATCGGCGCGCAGGCCCATTTCGAAACCGTTGCTCGATTCGGGCTTGAGATCGGGATTCGGAATCGACGTGTACCCGAACTGCAGGTTCGTGAAGCCGAGATTGACGTCGTTGTACGGCGGCGCGCGAAAGCCGCGCGCGTACTGCGCGTACGCCGAGAACGTGTCGTCGAAACGCCAGATCGCGGCGAGCTTCGGCGATGCGCTCGTGTCGTCGAGCGACGCGGGCGCAACCGGATTCACTTCGGAATAGATCGGATCGTTCTTCGGATCGAGCTTGTAGTAGTCGAAACGAATGCCCGGGATGAGGCTCAAGCGTCCATCGACGAGCTTGATCTCGTCCTGACCGAATATCGCGGCGTTCGTCGTATCGGTCGGCGGGAAATCGTGAACCGGAAACGTGTCGGGAAGCACGACGTTCGTGATCTCGCCCGTCGTCACGTTGCGCTGGTAACCGTTGCGTTCTTCGTCCGTGCGCGTTCGCGAGATATCGACACCGTACGTGATCGCATGCTCGGCGGAACCCGTCGTCGCGAGTTTTCGGAACGTCGCTTCGGCGCCGACGACGCGCTGATCGAATTCGAAGCGCCGAAAGCGCTGCGTCGGATTCGCGCTCGCGAGGCGATCCTCGAACGTATCCTGCGTCGTCTCGCTCTGCTGCCAGTACGCCTTCCAGTCGGCGCTGTCGGCGAACATCGACGCGAACTGAATCTCCTGACCGATCGAGAATTGCCAGCGGTCGCGCACGTCGTGGCCCGCGAGCGCGGTCGTCGGCGCGTTGGTCACGCTCGACAACACGTCGGTGTCGACATCCCCATGCTCGCCGTCGATCGCGATGCGGTCGATGCGGCCCGACTCCGCGGTGTGCACGTATTTCGCGAGCGCCGAGTTGCTTTTCGTGTCCTGCGGATTCGGACGCGTGCGCGACGAATCCGCGCTGTCGACGTCACCCATGTTGTTGAGCGCACTGCCGTCGCGATGCGTCGCCACGAAGACGACGCCGTGCTCGCCGTTGCCGCCCGCGTACGTGCCGCTTTCGGCGCTGCCGCGGTCGGCGCTGTCGTAGAGCACCTTGCCCGAGGCGAACTGGCCGCCGTCGGCGCCGAGATAATCGTTCGGATCCTTCGTCACGTAGCTGACGACACCGCCGAGCGCGTCCGATCCGTAGAGCGACGACGCCGCGCCGCGCACGATCTCGACGCGCTTCAGCGAATCGAGATCGACCATGTCGCGTCCCGCGTTCGAGAAGCTGCCGATCGAGAACGTGTCGGGCACCGCGATGCCGTCGACTTCGATGCGCACGCGATTGCCGCCGAGACCGCGGATCGTGATGCCGCCGATGCCGAAGCGGTTGCCGCCGGTCGCTGCGCCCGAGACCGAGATGCCGGGCTCATAGCGCACGAGGTCGTCGAGGCCGGTCATGAGCTTGCGATCGATCTCGAGCGCATCGATCACGGTGACGTCGCCCGCAACGTCTTTCTGCGCGCGCTCGTTGAGCGTCGCGGTGACGACGATGCGATCGAGCTCGCTGAACGTTTCGGGCTCGGATTTCTCGTCGTCCGCCGCGCTCGCGCCGCTCGCGAGCACGAGCAGCAGCGTGGACGGAACAATGACGCGCGTTCGGATGGACATTCGGTTCCCCTGCTTCCAAAAGCCCGCGACTGCGGGTGATTGGCTGGCGGAGAACCGTGATGGCGGACGGTTCCGGCTGGCTCTGACGTTGTCTTTTGCGCGGCGCATCGGCCGCACGGTTTTTTATTTGGTGAGGATCAGCTTGTCGTTGCGCGTGAGACGGAGCCGATATTCCTGGCCAGCGTGATCGATGACGAGCTCGCGCCCGCCCGCAAGCAGCCGATGGCTGTCGATGCGCTGAGCGCCGTTCGGCGACGCGCTCGCGGCGGGGCGATTCGATGAAGGTGCGTTCACGAGTTCATAAGCGACGTGGTCGAGCATGCCGGCGCTCCTGCTGCGATAGGCGACGTAAATGATAACGATTCGCATTTGCATGTCAACGGCCGCAGGAACGACTTGAAAATGGCGCTCGCGGCGGTCAGACAAAATGGATCGGAACCTCGGGAGCGGCCTGCTCATCGCATCTTTCTCGCAGGCGCCGGCGGCGCGATCGGGCGCCGCCTGACGCCGATGCTCGTCGCCGCGGGTCATCCGGTCGTCGGCACGACGCGTTCGGCCGACAAGGCCGACGCGATTCGCGAGCTCGGCGCCGAGGCCGTCGTCGTCGATGTGTTCGATGCGGCCGCGCTCGCGCGCGCGGTCGCGGCGGCGGCGCCCGAGATCGTGATCCACCAGCTGACCGACCTTCCGCGCGGGCTCGATCCGTCGCGGATGGACGAAGCGATCCGGCGCAACGCGCGGATTCGCGCCGAAGGCACGCGAAATCTCGTCGACGCGGCGGTCGCAGCCGGCGCGCGGCGGCTGATCGCGCAAAGCATCGCGTGGGCGTACGCGCCCGGCGCCGAGCCGTACGACGAGAGCGCTCCGCTCGACCTCGCGGCCGAGGGCCGGCGCGCGGTCAGCGTCGGCGGTGTCGTCGCGCTCGAACGCGCGGTGCTCGACGCGCCGCTCGAGGGCGTCGTGCTGCGCTACGGCCAGCTTTACGGGCCCGGCACCGGCGTCGACCGGCGGGAGGGCGCATCGCCGGTCCATGTCGACGACGCCGCACGGGCCGTGCTGCTCGCGCTCGATCACGGCGGGCGCGGCGTCTACAACATCGCCGAGCGCGGCGGCGCCGTCGATGTCGGCAAGGCCGATCGCGAGCTCGGCTGGCGCGCCGAGCCGCTCACCGCCGGCTGATCCGCGCGGCCGGGTTTGCTAACCGGAGCGGTCCCCGGCGCATCCTATGCGCATGGGAAATGACGAAGCGCGCTGGGTCACCCAGGCGAGCGCAGGGGATGCGGCCGCGTTTCGACATCTGGTCGAGGCGCACGCGAGCGCGCTTTTTCGCGTCTGCGCGCGCATCACGCGCGACAACGCGCTCGCCGAGGACGCCGTGCAGGAAGCGCTCTTCAACGCGTACCGCCACCTTCGCGAGTTCGACGGACGCTCGCAGTTCTCGACGTGGCTGCACCGGATCGCGGTCAACGCGGCGCTGGAACAAATGCGCAAGCGCCATCGCGTCGAGGATTCGCTGCCGGAAACCGACGACGGCGAGGAAATCTACGCGACCGCGTTCGACGCGGCACCCGGCCCCGACCGCGAAGCGACGAGCGCGGCCGCAGGACGAGACATCGCGCAGCAACTCTCGCGCATGAGCGCGATCGAGCGCACGGCTTTCGTGCTTCGCCATCACGAAGGCTGCTCGATCGAGGAAATTTCGGCGGCGCTTTCGCTGAGCGAGAGCGCGAGCAAGCAGGCGATCTTCCGCGCGGTGCGCAAGCTGCGCTCGGCGCTCGAACCGATCGATACGGTGGATTAGGCCATGAACACGCACAGCGGCAATTCAATCGGCGACGACGATCTCGTTCTCTATCACTATCGCGACGGCCTCGACGCCGCGCGCATCGCCGAGATTCGCGACGCGCTCGCGGTGTCGGCGGCATTGCGCGAACGCTACGCGTCGCTCGAGCGCGTGCTCGCTCGCGTGGACACGGAGCCCGCGCCCGAGCCCGACGCGAACTTCAACGCGCGGCTCTGGCAGAAGCTCGAACCGCGGCTGCAAACGCGACGTGTCGTCGTCGAGAAGCGCGCTTCGTGGCTCGACACGCTGCATGCATGGCTGACGCCGCCGCGGCTCGCGTTCGCGGGCGCGTGTGCGATCGCACTCGCGATCGGCATCGGTTTCTACGCGGGACGGCAGAGCGCGCCGAATGCGCCGCTCGTCGCGAGCGCATCGGCCGACGCCGCGAGCGCGCGCGTGCTCGACGCGTACGTCGCCGCGCATCTGCGCGCGACCGAAGGCGTGCTCATGACCGCGAGCAACAGCGACAGCGCCGAGCTTCTCGGCGGCAATCGCGAGCTCGCGGCACAGCTCGTCGAAGCGAATCGTCTCTACGCGCTCGCCGCCGCACGCGCGGGCAACACGCAGCTCGCCGATTTTTTGCGCCAGATCGAACCCGTGCTCATTTCACTGGCTAACCCTTCGCCATCCGAGTCCGTCCAACCTTCGGAAGGATTGCGCGAGTACCTCAAGGCAACCGACCTGATGTTCCAGGTGCGCGCCGCCGAAGCGCGACTCGATCGCAACGGCACGCACCGCACATGAATCCGCGAAGGAATTTCTCGATGACACGAACGACTGCAACCGTCCTCGCCGCCGCGCTGATGCTCGCGCTCGGCACGCACCGCGCGTATGCCGCGAGCGAAGGCGACATGGCCCCGGCCGACAAGGCGTCGAACCAGCTCTACTGGGACGGCCAGGCCTCGCTCAAGAAAGGCGACTGGGCGACCGCGCTCAAGCATTTCCAGGATCTCGAGAAGCTGCTGCGCGCGAAGGAGCCGCAAAGCGCCGACGCCGCGCTCTACTGGGAGGCGTACACGCTGCAACAGGCGAAGCGCACGGCCGAAGCGAAAGCGCAGGTCGACAAGCTGCGCCGCGAATTTCCGAACAGCCGCTGGCTCAAGGACGCCGATTCGCTCGTGCGCGAGGCGAAACCCGCGTCGACGACGACCGTGAATCCCGGCTCGTCGAGCGCCGATGACGAGGAGCTCGCCGACATCGCGGTCGAAGGCCTGATGTCCGCGCCGCCCGAGCGCGCGTTGCCGCTGCTGAAGAAGGTGCTGCAGGGCAATCACTCGACGAAGGTGAAGAAGCGTGCGCTGTTCGTGCTGAGCCAGCTCGGCACGGATCCCGCGCTCGACGTGGTGATCGACGCCGCGAAAGCGTCGCCCGATCCCGAGCTTCGCGCCGAAGCGATCCGCATGCTCGGCGTCAGCGGCGAGAACCGCGCGATCGAACGGCTGCGCGAGATCTACGCGCAGAGCAAGGACCCGCACGAGAAGCGCCTGATCATCGAAGCGTGGCTCGTCGCCGACCGCAAGGATCTCGTGCTCGCGAGCGCGCGCAATGAAACCGATCCGTCCGTGCGCGCGAAAGCGATCGAGACGCTCGGCGCGCTCGACGCGAGCGCGGAGTTGAAGCAGCTCTTCGACGTCACGCCGGACGACGACAATCGCCGCGCGATCATCCAGGCGCTCGGCGTCGCCGGAAATTCCGACGCGCTCGCGCAGATCGCGGGCGACGCGAAGCTGCCGGAAGCGACGCGCAGGGAAGCGTTGCAGGGACTCGGCGTCGCGGGCGCGGACGACAAGCTCGTGCAGCTCTACAAGCAGGCGACGACGCCCGCGCTTCGCGAGGCGACGCTGCAGGGCCTCATCGTCGCCGGCGATTCCGACGGCGTGCTCGATCTCTATCGCTCGGCGAAGACGATCGACGAGAAGAAGGCGCTGCTGCGCACGCTCACGGTCATGGGCGACGACAGCGCGATCGAGGCGATCGAGGGCGAGCTCGACAAGGATTCGAGCCGGAGGAATCCGCGATGAAACACGCGATGCTCGCTGTGCTCGCCGCGACGGCACTGCATGCGGCGTCCGCATTCGCCGCCGATTCGCTCGATTCGCGCGTGAAGTCGGCCGACGGCTGGGTCGCATGGAGCGTGCCGATGATCGCCGATGCGGGCACGCCGTGCTGCTTCTCGGACAGTCACGGCAAAAGCGAACGTTTCGGCTGCGATCTCGACGATCGCAACCACGGCTTCAGCACGAGCGACGATCCGCGGCGGCCGGGTCCCGATGAGCTCACGGTCTATGCGCACGTCGCGCACGCGCGCGTCGACGACATTCGCGCGTACGACGCGTCGTGTCCGGTGCGCAGCAAAGGCGAGATTCGCCGCATCGAAGGCGTCGCGTCGAGCGACAGCATCGGATTTCTCTCGGCGTGGATGGATGCCGATGCGTCGACGCGCGACGAGGAAGCGCTCGGCGCGGTCGCGTTCCACGAGGACGCATCGGCGACGCGCGTACTCGCGGCGCACGCGGAAGCCTCGCATCCGCGCAAGGAACGCGAGTCGGCGCTGTTCTGGCTCGGGCAAGCGCGCGGCGTCGACGGCGCGGCGATCGTCGAGCGCGTCGCGACGACCGACGGCGACCCGAAGATTCGCGAGCACTCGATCTTCGCGCTTTCGCAATCGCATGCGGGCGATCCGTATCTGCGCATCCGCGCGATCAGCGGCAGCGATCCGTCCGATCACGTGCGCAGCCAGGCGTTGTTCTGGATGGCGCAGATGAACGATGCGCGCGCGCCGGCCGATATCACGAATGCGATTCAGCACGATGCGTCGTCCGACGTGCGCGAGCAGGGCGTGTTCGCGCTGTCGCAGCTCGATGACGGCAAGGGCGACGAGGCGTTGATCGGGTTGCTGAAAGGCGACTATCCGCGGGAGGTCAAGAAGCAGGCGTTGTTCTGGCTCGGGCAGTCGGGATCGCCGAAAGCAATGCAGTATCTCGACGAAGCGCTATCGAAGAAATAACTGCGACGCGGCCCGCCGTTCCCCCTCTCCCGCTTGCGGGAGAGGGTTGGGGTGAGGGCAAGAGTGGTTCGCCGTCCGCAAAGCGACCCTCATCCGCCTCCGGCACCTTCTCCCACAAGCGGGAGAAGGGAAAGCTAGGCGAGTGCGGCGTTGATGCGCGCGAGCTCCGCGTCGCCAAGCTTGCCAACCACATCGAGCGCGCCGAG
>Ga0207678_10003828_pt1 | contig 13537 bp, 11 predicted proteins | sample KBSC63metaG_FD_184319 | JGI IMG/M metagenome (GOLD analysis project Ga0207678, IMG submission 184319) | Corn rhizosphere microbial communities from Kellogg Biological Station, Michigan, USA - KBS C6-3 metaG (SPAdes) (version 2) | ecosystem: Host-associated > Plants > Roots > Rhizosphere > Soil ... | reverse complement strand
GCTGTTGGTCCCGGCGAACTCGGAGCGGTAGACGCTGACTTTGTGGCGCCGCTCCGGAGCATGAAACCTTCGCCGAAGTCGTCGACCTGCTTGAGACCCAGAGTGTCCTCGTAGAATGTGCGCGCCCGGTCGAGGTCCTTGACCGCGATCATCGGGGTGGCGTCGGCTTTTCCAAGCATCTGGGTTCTCCTGGCTGCGGTCATTCAAACCGAAGGCGGGTTTGCGCGTTCCGCGGATCATCCCGGACGGAACCCCAACCGTCCGCTAATCATTCGCTCAAGCATTGTTCATCCGCTGAAAGGCAGAGTTCCAGGATGATGAAACAGCTTCTCCTTTTCGCCGGCCTCGCCGCGCTCGGTATCGCTGCCCCCGCCGCCGCCAAGCCGGGCAACGGCCACGGCAATTCCCATGCTTACGATCTTCAGGGTCCCGTCGGCTACGGCCACGGGGGATGTCCGCCCGGCCTCGCCAAGAAAGCCATTCCTTGCATTCCGCCGGGCCAGGCGAAGAAGCTGTACAATGTCGGCCAGCGCTTCCCGACCGGCTACGGCTCGGCTCTGGGATACAACCAGATTCCGTACGACCTGCGCTCGCAGTACGGCCTCAATCCTTACGGCAATTATTATTATGGCGACGGCTATCTCTACAGGGTCAATCCGCGCACGATGTTGATCCAGCAGGTTGTCGCGGCGCTCCTTCGCTAGCCGGAAAATCAATCGGTGGCTTTTGAAAACGCGCGGGCGGCGTGCTAGCGGCCCGGTCAAGCAAGGAGTCACGCGCTTGGCCGAGTTCACGCTTCCCAGGAACAGCAAGATCACCAAGGGCCGGACCTATGCGCCGGAGCAGGGCAAGCGGCTCAGAAGCTTCAAGATTTATCGCTACGATCCGGACACGGGCGCCAACCCGCGGTTCGACCGCTATACCATCGACCTCGACAATTGCGGCCCGATGGTCCTCGACGCGCTGATCAAGATCAAGAACGAGATCGACCCGACGCTGACCTTCCGGCGCTCGTGCCGCGAGGGCATTTGCGGCTCGTGCGCGATGAACATGGAAGGCCGCAACGGCCTCGCCTGCACGACCGCGATCGAGGATTTGAAGGGCGAGGTGCAGATCACGCCGCTGCCGCACATGGACGTGGTCAAGGACCTGGTGCCCGACCTCACCCATGCTTACGCCCAATATGCGCTGATCCAGCCGTGGCTGAAAACCGCTTCTCCGGCGCCGTCGCGCGAGCGGCTGCAGTCGCCCGCCGACCGCGCGAAGCTCGACGGCCTGTACGAATGCATCCTGTGCTTCTGCTGCTCGACCAGTTGCCCGAGCTACTGGTGGAATTCCGACAAATTCCTGGGGCCGGCGATCCTTCTCCAGGCCTATCGTTTCATCGCCGACAGTCGCGACGAGGCGACCGGCGAGCGACTCGATACGCTGGAAGACCCGTACCGGCTCTACCGCTGCCATACGATCATGAACTGCGCCAACGTCTGCCCGAAGGGGCTCAACCCGGCCAAGGCGATCGCCGAGACGAAAAAGCTAATCGCCGAACGAGCGGCCTAACGGTGAACGACGCGGACGAGCTGATGGAGGATGTCGGCCTCCCGCGCGGCGCCACGCCCGACCCTGACAATGAGGGCTGGTTCAGCTGGGGTGATTTTCCGCGGGGAACCTTCGCCGCTGCCACGGGCCGCCTGCTGTTCAAGCCCGATGGGCCGGGCCGCGGGATCGCGCGAATCCTGCCGACCGAGGACCTTATGAACATGGGCGGCTCGATCCACGGCGGCGCGATCATGAGCTTCATCGACATGTCCATGTTCGCGGGCGGGCTGTGCGCCGGCATGGAGAAGGCGCATTACGTGACGCTCGACCTCACCACGCATTTCCTCGCCCGGGGCCAGGCCGGATCGCCGCTCGACGCGCATGTCGAGCTAATCAAGCAGACCCGCGGCCACGCCTTCCTTCAGGGTCTGGTCAAGCAGAATGGCGAGAATTGCTACAGCTTCAGCGGGACGCTGAAGAAGGTGAACCGGCCAAACGCGCCGACTCGATGACGGGCCCTGTCCGGCCGGCCTACGACCAGCTGGTCGCCGCGCACGAACTGAAGCCGGACCCGGCACAGGAGCGCGCGGTCGCGGCGCTCGACCGCCTTGCCGGCACTTTTCAAAACGGGGCCGGATTGCTTTCCCGGCTCCTTGGCCGAGACCGGGATGGGCCGGCCGGCGTCTATCTGTGGGGCGGCGTCGGGCGGGGAAAGTCGATGCTGATGGACCTGGCGTTCGAGCGCATCGCCGTCGCGCCCAAGCGGCGGGTCCACTTCCACGAGTTCATGCTCGAGGCGCACGCGCGGCTGCGCGAGGCGCGCAAGAGCGAAGAGGGCGACCCGATCGAACCGGTCGCCGAGGCGATCGCCGACGAAGCGAAGCTGCTCTGCTTCGACGAAATGCAGGTCACCAACCCGGCCGACGCGATGATCCTGTCGCGCCTGTTCGAAAAGCTCCTCGAACTCGGCGTCAAGGTGGTCACCACCTCCAACCGGCCGCCTCGGAACCTGTACAAGGACGGCCTCAACCGCGAGCTGTTCCTGCCCTTCATCGCGCTCATCGAGCAGCGTATGATCGTCGTGCCAGTCGACGGGCCGACCGATTACCGGCTCGACCGCCTCGAAGGCGTCGAGGTGTGGCACGTGCCCAATGGCCCGGACGCCACGGCCGCCCTGTCCCAAGCCTTTTTCCAGTTGACCGACTATCCGGTCGAGGACCGCGCCAGGGTCCCGAGCGAAGAGCTCGATGTCGGCGGCGGGCGCACGTTGCATGTGCCCAAGAGCCTCAAAGGGGTTGCCGTCTTCTCGTTCAAGCGGTTGTGCGGCGAACCTCGCGGCGCCGCCGATTATCTCGCCATCGCCCGGCGCTTCCACACCGTGATCATTGTGGGCATTCCGGTCATGACCCGCGACCGTCGCAACGAAGCGGCTCGCTTCGTCACGCTCATCGACGGGTTGTACGAGCATCGCGTGAAGCTGATCGCCGCCGCCGATGCCGAACCAACCGGGCTCTATCCCGAAGGCGACGGCAGCTTCGAGTTCCAGCGCACCGTCAGCCGCCTCGAGGAAATGCGCAGCGCGGAATATCTTGCCGAAGGGCACGGGATCGCAGCTTGACGGCGGCGGCGCGGAAGGTAGCGTGCCGCAACTCATTTCCGGGGAAGGGAATCGCCATGCGCCACCTGAGCGCCACACTGTCCGCCGTATCTTGCCTCGCCGTTTCGTCCGCGCTGTCGGCCGCCACCCCTGCCCTGACCCAGGCCCAGCACGATGCCGCCCATGCGATGTTCGAGCATGTGATCGACACGCCGACGGTCATTGGCCGGCACAATGTCCCGGCGATGGCGCAATATGTCGCGGACCAGTTCATCGCGGCCGGCTTCCCCGCCGAAGATGTCCACGTCGTGCCCTATCACACGGGCAGCGCCACGACAGGCGATGACGACACCGCGGCGCTCATCGTCCGCTGGCGCGCGGCCGGAACACCCAGGGCCAAGCCGATCCTGTTGATGGGCCACATGGACGTGGTCGAGGCCAAGCCCGAAGATTGGTCGGCGACCGACCCGTTCAAGATGGTCGAGAAGGACGGCTATTATTACGGCCGAGGCACTACCGACATGAAGGACGGCATCGTCGCCATCACCCAGGCGATGATCAACCTGAAGGCGGCCGGGTTCAAGCCGAAGCGCGATATTGCCGTGCTGTTCACCGGCGACGAGGAAACCAACGGGCTCGGCGCGAAGAACGGCGCGACCCAGTGGCTCGACCTCCTCGGTCACCCCGAGTTCGGGCTGAATGCCGACGGCGGCGGCGTTTCGTTGAACACGGATGGCGGCCCGGCCGGCGCCACGATGCAGACGGCCGAAAAGACCTTTGCCGGATATACACTGACGGTCCGCAACCGCGGCGGCCATTCGTCCAAGCCGCGCAAGGACAATGCGATCTACAGCCTCGCCCACGCGCTCGACAAGATCGAGGCCTATCGCTTCGCGCCGGCTCTGAACGAGACGACCCGCGCCTATTTCGCCGGCCGCGAGAAGCTCGAGAAGGGCCCGCTTGGTGACGCGATGCGGCGCTGGCTGGCCAATCCCAATGACGGTGACGCCGCCGACCTTATCGAGGCGAGCGAAAGCGAAGTCGGCCTGACGCGCACCCGCTGCGTGCCGACTCGGTTGTTCGGCGGCCATGCCGACAACGCCCTGCCGCAACTGGCGACGGCCCTGATCAACTGCCGCATTTTTCCCGGCGTCGACCCCGATGCGATCAAGGCGGAGCTGGAGAAGATTGTGGCCGACCCCGAAGTCGTGGTCACCCGCAACGACGACAACCCCGCTTCGCTCGCTTCGCCGCTGCGGCCCGACGTGACGGGCGCCTATACCCGCGCGGTCGAAGCGCTGCATCCCGGCATGCCGGTCTTCCCCGAAATGTCGACCGGCGCCAGCGACGCGCGGCCGTTCCGGGTCGCCGGAATTCCGGTCTATGGCGTCAACGGCGGCTGGACGGTCACGCCGATCGACAACCGCGCGCACGGCAAGGACGAGCGCCTTCCGGTCAAGTCGCTCTACGACAATGTCGTCCACTGGGAACTGATGCTGCGCGACCTCGGCAGCAAGTAGGAGTCCATCACATGAAGCGCCTTCTCGCTCTCGCCCTTTGCACTGCCGTTTCCAGCGCCGCCGTTGCCGCGACGGACCCGCGAACAATTCCCTCCCAGCTTCCACCGGCGTGGCAGGCCAAGACGCGCGACGTGTTCAAGCAGGCGATCGAAATCCCGACCGTGCACAATCGCGGCGAGGTTCCGCGCATGGCGAAGCTGCTGGCGGACCAGTTCCGCGCGGCCGGCATTCCCGAGAGCGACATCCATGTAATGCCTTACGAGGCGCTCCCAGGCGACCAGACGGCCGCGCTGATCGTCCGCTGGCGCTCCCCGAACGCGACCAAAAAGCCGATGATGATCCTCGGCCACATGGATGTGGTCGAGGCCAAGCGCGAGGATTGGAAATACGATCCGTTCGTTTTCCGCGAGGAAGGCGGCTATTTCCTCGGCCGCGGCACCAGCGACATGAAGAACGGCGACGTCGCCACGACCATGGCGGCGGTCAAGCTGATGAGCGAGGGGTTCAAGCCCGACCGCGACATCATCTTCTTCTACAGCGGCGATGAAGAGACCCGCGGCGTCGGAGCGACGCTCGGCTCGACCAAGTGGCGCAACCTGACCGACGCCGAGTTCGGGCTGAACGCCGACGGCGGGGGCGCGTCCTACGACCGCAACTTCCAGCCTCTGGGCTTCGGCATCTCGATGGCCGAGAAGACCTTCCAGACCTATTTCTTCACGACCCACAATCCCGGTGGCCACAGCTCCCGCCCGCGGCCCGACAATGCGATCTACGACCTTGCCGATTCGCTGGAAAAGCTGCGGACGCACCGCTTCCAGCCGATGCAGAACGCCATCACGCGCGGCTATTTCGAGGAGCGCGCGCGGCAGGAGGGCAACAGCGCGCTCGGCCAGCAGATCCGCGCCTGGCTCGCCAATCCCAACGACGGAGCCGCTGCTGACGCGATCGAAGCCAACCCGCTCGAGGTCGGCCTGACCCGCACGCGCTGCGTCGCGACGATGCTGAAGGGCGGGCATGCCGACAACGCCTTGCCTCAGAGCGCGACCGCGACCGTCAATTGCCGCATCTTCCCGGGCGTTCAGCCGAAGGACGTTCAGGCCGAGCTTCAGGCGATGGCCGGACCCAAGGTCGAGGTGACGCCCGACCCCCTGTATATCGGTCAGCCGACCCCCGCCTCGCCGCCGCGCGCCGACGTGGTCGACGCGGTGAAGGCCGCGGCGCTCCGCTTCCACGGACCGAACATGCGCGTGTTCCCGGTGATGTCGACCGGGGCGAGCGACGGCAGCTTCTTCCGCGCCCAGGGCATCCCCGTTTACGACGTCGATGGCAGCTGGGGCATTTCGCCGGACGACGAGCGCGCCCACGGGCTGGACGAGCGCATTCCGGTGCGCGCAATGTACGACGACGTGCTGCACTGGGAGATGATCATCCGCAGCCTCGCCGGGCCGGGCGGCAGCTCGGCGGCTATGCCGGCGTCAGCTCCCGCGCAGCCTTCAACACCTGCTGAGCGTGGTTAGGGACCTTCACTTTCCGCCACGCTTTCAGGATCCTGCCGTCGGCGCCGATCAGATAGGTCGCGCGCTCCATCCCCATATATTTGCGGCCGTACATCGACTTCTCGACCCAGGTGCCGAACGCGTCGGAAATGCGCCCGTCCTCGTCTGAGATGAGCGGCACGGCGAGGGCATATTTGCCGATGAACTTTTCGTGGGCTTTCATTGGGTCGCGCGAGATTCCGACGACCTTGACGCCGGCCTTCGCATAGTCGCCGGCAAGCGCCGTGAAATCCTGCGCTTCGCGGGTGCACCCGGACGTGTCGTCCTTGGGATAGAAATAGAGCACCAGCGGCTGGCCCGGCGCGCCGAGATCCACACTGCTCCCATCGCTTGCTGCGGCGGAGATCGCCGGCGCGTTGTCACCCTCATTGACCATCGTGTCTCTCTTTCCCGATCGAGTCCCAAAGCTCGGCGATGCTCTGCCGCGCGGAGTCATGATCGGCAAGCAACTCGTCCCAGCTGGCTGCCCCGCAGGCCTCGGCAACCAGCTGCCAGGTGGCGCCTGTCGGCTTCACGTCACCCGGCGCGACTAGTCGCATCATGACGAGCATCCTCGTCAGCAATTTTTGTGCTTCGCCAACTTTTGTGTCGAGTAAACCAGCATCGATCAGGGCGTCGATTGCAACGTCGAGTCGGGGATCGAGTCCCTCGTGGCGCGCCAACTGGAGGACGTGGACCGCGAATTCGAGATCAACGAGCCCGCCAGGGCCGAGCTTGACGTCAAGAGGGCTTTGCGGCGGCTTGTGTTGCTCCATGTCGGCACGCATGCGCCGCGCGTCAGCGGCGACCTTTTCCGCGTCGCGCGGCATGGCGAGGATCGCATCGACGATCGCGGCGGTTCGCGCACGCGCCCCGTCCGACCCGAATACCGGCCGGCCGCGACACAATGCCATATGCTCCCAGGTCCAGGCTTCCTCGCGCTGATAGCGCTCGAACGCGTCGAGCGAGACGACCAGCATCCCCTTCGCGCCTTCCGGGCGGAGGCGCACGTCGACATCATAGAGCGGGCCGGCGGCGGTCGGCACGCTGAGCGCGGCGGTGACCCGGCTCGCGAGGCGGTTGAAATAATCGTTGGGGCCGAGCGGCTTCGGGCCATTGGACGCGGTGCCCGGCAGCGCGCTGTGCAGATAGATGATGTCGAGGTCCGACGCGTGAGTGAGCGCGCAACCGCCGAGCCGGCCCAGGCCGAGGATGATCAGCTCGCCGTCCTCGAACCTGCCGTGTGACTGCTCGAACTCGCGCACCGCCGCTTCGGCGAGCGCAATCAGCGCGCCTTCGGCGACTCGGGCATAGCCCAGCGCGATCTCGAGCGGATCGCGGCGCTGATCGACGAGCTGGACGCCGAGCGCGAAGCGCCGCTCGTTGACCCGTCGCCGCACCCGGTCGAGCGCGACATCGTAAGGATGGCCGCGCATCTCCGCGGCGAGCAGCCGGGCGAACTCCTCGGGCGGCGGCGGCATCTCGAAGCTCGAGGCGTCGAACAGCCCCTCGAACAACTCGGGCCGCCGAGCCAGCTGATCGGCGAGCGCCGGGGCGTGGGCGAGAATCTTGGCGAGCAGGCGGGCGAGCCCGGGCCGAGCCTGGAGCAGGCGGAAGAAGTTCACGCCGGTCGACAGCCGCTCAACGATATCGCCGAGGCGGTTGAGCGCATGGTGCGGGTCGGCGCCTTCGGCGATTGCCTGCAGGAGGCCCGGCAGCATCGCTTCGAATGCCTGCCGCGCCGCCGGAGAGCGCAGCGAACGCGCCTTGCCCGAGCGCCAGTCGAAGATATGCCGCGAAGCCGCTTCGGGATCGGCGAAGCCCATCCCCGAAAGCTCGCCTTTCACTATGTCCGCGTCGTTGGAGAGCCCCGTATGTCCGTCGGGCGAAAGGCCGTCGAAGATCGCGCCGGCGCGCTCGACGTGAGGCTCGATCACCTCGAGAAGCGCGCCGCTATCCTGGACGCCATAGAGGCGCGCCACATTGTCCAGCGCCGCCGGGTCGGAAGGCAGGCTATGGGTCTGCGCGTCATCAACCATCTGCAAGCGATGCTCGACCGTTCGAAGCAGCCGGTAAGCTCCAGCAAGTTCCTCGGCGACGTGGCTGCTCATCCGGTCCGATGTCACTAGCGCGGTCACCGCGTCGAGGGTCGCAGGCAGCCGCACCGAAGGGTCGCGACCCCCGTGGATCATCTGCTGAATCTGGACGAAGAACTCGACTTCGCGGATTCCGCCGCGGCCGCGCTTCAAGTCGTAGCCGGGGCCGATCCTGGCGCCTTGCGCGAAATGGTCGCGGATACGCGCGGAAATCTGCCGCACCTCGTCGATCACTCCGAAGTCCAGCGAGCGCCGCCAGACGAACGGCTCGATCGCCTTGAGGAACGTCTGGCCGAGTGCGATGTCGCCGGCGCAAGCCCGCGCGCGAATGAACGCGGCGCGCTCCCACGGCAGGGCGCTCGATTCATAATGCGAGATTGCCGCGTCGATCGGCAGCACGATCGGGGTGACTTCGGGCGATGGCCGGAGCCGCAGGTCGACCCGGGCGACATAGCCCTCGGCGGTGCGCTTCTGCAGGATCTCGATCATCCGGCGCCCGACGCGCACCGCGGCTTCGCCCGGGTCGTCGCGCTCGCGCCGGGCCAAGCGCGCCGGGTCGAACAGCAGGATGAGATCGACATCGGACGAGAAATTGAGCTCGCCGCTGCCGAGCTTGCCCATGGCGATGACCGCGAACCCGTGCGAATCAGCCCCCGGCACGCGCTCCGCTATGGCAGCCGTCACCGCTTCGTGGATCGCGCGGTCGGCAAAGCCGGACAGCTTCGAAGTCACCTGTTCGAGTGGAAGTTCGCCGGCGAGGTCGCCGAGTGCCACCGCGAGCGCGAGGCGCGCGCGCTGCCATCGAAGCGCAATGTCGACTTCGTCCCCAGTAGCTTTGAGCGCCAACCGGATCGCCGCCTCGGCGCCGTCCCGGACGAAGCACTCGCCGATTTCCGGATGAGCGCGCAGCGCTTCGCGCAGGAATGGCGAATGTTGCTCGGCACGAAGGACTGCGCTCTTGCGGGGATTGCTCATCTCGCAACATCCCTGCCGCAAATCTCTGTTTGACGAAACTTCCGCCATGGGTCGGTCGTTTGGCTTCGCAAATGAACGTGGAGAATGAAGAGAGTTCGGCAGCAAGGCTCGATGCGATGGACCGAAGGGTTATCCAGATCGACATGTCGCCAACACAGGCCGGTATCACGGCCGCGCTACGTCGCGCTTTCGAGGCCGCGGCGGCGGAGCCGTGCGATCGGGATTTCGAGGAGTTGCTGCGCCGGCTGAATTGACGGCGCGTGCCCGCTACCCGGGCATTCAAGTCTCATTCGCGCTCGTGGTCGCGGCTCAGATGGTCGACCTCGCCCATGATGGTCTGCAACGCGGATTTGTCGGGGTCGGTCTTGTGCTGACGGCGTGACGGCAACTTGCCGCTGCTGAGCAATTGCTCGAGCGCGACGCGCCCACGCGCGACGCGGCTCTTGATCGTGCCTACCGCGCAACCGCAGATCTCGGCCGCTTCCTCATAAGCGAAGCCACCCGCACCGACGAGGATCAGCGCCTCGCGCTGCGGCTGCGGCAGATGCATGAGCGCGCGCTGCATGTCGCCAAGCTCGATGTGCCGGTCCTGGCTTGCCGGCGCGGCGAGGATCTTCGACGCGGTAATGTCGTCCCACTCGCCCTTGAAGCGCGCGCGGCGCATCTGGCTGAGGAACAGGTTGCGAAGGATGATGAAGGTCCAGGCGCGCATGTTGGTGCCTGCCTGGAAGCGCTTTCGCGCGGCCCAGGCCTTCAACAGCGTTTCCTGAACCAGATCGTCGGCGAGATCGCGGCTCCCGCTCAAGGAGCGGCCGAACGCGCGCAGGTGGGGAATGACGGCGGCGAGCTGGTCCTTGAACTCCGGATCGGACAGCGGAACGGGATCGAGCGTCAAGCCCGTCTCCGTCTCCTCTTCGCGATCATTGACCAAACTGCACCCCACCCTCTGTTGGCGCGAGACCGTGGCCCCGCGCGCTTTGATCGAACATGAACAGCGATTGTGACAGAAGCTAGGGTCTCAGGACCGTCCAACCAAGACGATCACCGCAAATAAGATGACCACGAGCAACGTGCCGAAGACGAGAACATAGCGGGTCATCCCTGGCGTAGATCCGGCCCGAGCCTCGGTCGCCGTTTGCCTGACGCTCGGCTCGATATGTCGCGGGTCCACCATTATGCTCTCGTTACGAAATCACTGTTCGACCGGCCAACGCGCCTGCGGGACGCCTGTTCCCGGCGATGCCTCAAGCGGCGGGAACGGTGGCTGCGTCGAAGAACAAGGCCTGGGCGATCGCCGCTTTGACCGTCGACCGCTGGAATGGCTTGGTGATCAGGAAGGTCGGCTCCGGACGCGTGCCGGTCAGCAGCCGCTCGGGGAAGGCGGTGATGAAAATCACCGGAACCGAGAATTCGGCGAGGATGTCCTTCACCGCGTCGATGCCGCTCGAATCGTCGGCCAGCTGGATGTCGGCGAGCACCAGTCCCGGCGGGCTTTGCCGCGCCTGCGCGACCGCTTCGTCGCGAGTGACCGCGACGCCGGTGACGTTGTGCCCGAGGTCGCGGACGATCGTCTCGATATCCATTGCGATGATCGGTTCATCCTCGATGATGAGGACATCGGCCAGCGTCTGGCGCTCGATCTCCTCGAGTGCTTCGGCGACGAGCGAGTCGACGTCGGCCGGGCTAGCACTGATCAGATATCCGGCATCGTCCGACGAAAAGCCTTCGAGCGAGGTCAGCAAAAGCGCCTGGCGCGATAGCGGAGTGATCCGCGACAGCCTCGCATGGGCAATGCTCTCGGCGCCGGTCGGGCCGGTCGAGGGCTCCTCACCCTCTTCGATATTGGCCGTCGACCAGATCGCATGAAACGTCTTGTAGAGCCCGAGGCGGGGATCGACGTCGCGCGGAAATTCGTCGGGCTTGGCAACGATGGCCTCGAGCGTCGCGCGGACAAACGCGTCGCCATGCGACTGACTGCCGGTCAAGGCGCGGGCATAACGGCGAAGGAATGGAAGATGGGGTGCGAGTTCCTGGCCAAGGGACATGAGGTCTGGCTCTCCTGGAAAGATTTCCGCCGTCTTTGGCGAGGGCTCCGTTTGGTTGCAACCCTGGAAGGTTCGCCGGCAGTCGCCGGTCCAGCCCCCCAAGGATGTTAAGTATCCGCTGGAACAAAGCACGGCGCATTTGGTTTCCCCGCTGGGCCGGGCAAGCTGCAAAGCTCTCCTTCTCGTCATGCGGCGCGCTTGGAACCTGTTCGAATTCGGGGCGACGGCAGAGAAGGCGTTGCACCGCCAGTTGGGATTTGTATGACGCGCGTCAGTACCCGCGCGAGGGGGGACGAGGTTTGAGTGCCAAGAAGCAAGGCGAGTCGGACGAGGCCGGAGATTCCAGGCGCTCAACAAAATCGACGGCTCGCGGCAAGACGGCCAAGAAGCATCGTCCCGGCGACCTGGGGCGCGCTTTGCGCTCGGTCTATGACGACACCCTGCGCGAAACCATTCCGGACGATTTCCTCAACCTTATCGGCAAGCTTAGCTAACCACGCACCCCGCGACGGGCTGATCGCGTGAGCTTCAGGGAGCGCTTCGCAGGCCTGCCGACGGCAACCAAGCTTCTGCTGATCCTCACCGCGGCGATCCTCCCCATCGGAATCGCGCTGACGTGGGTTGGCGAAGCCGGGATTCGCCAGGCGAACGTGGCCCTGAGGGGTCGCGCCGACGATCAATCGAAAGCGGCCGCGCAGGCGATCGAGAGCCTGATCGCCCGAAATGCTCTTGCCCTTCGAATAGCCGCCAACGGCGCGCTCGGATCCGGCGCGGGTGCAGCGTGCGATCGAACGCAGCGCGCTTTGAGCATCGCTCCCGCCATCGCGCAGAGCTTCGAGCTCGAAACCCTGGACGGAAAAGCGCTGTGCGTGGCGGGCACCGTCGGCGACACGGGAAGCCTTCCCCTCGTCGCGCCGGGAAACATCCGCGTTCGCATCGCGCCCGGGCAGGATGCCGTGGCGATCCGCGTCGGCACTGCGACCGGCATGGCAACCGCGGTCGTTCCGCTCGCCGAAATCCGTACCGCCGCGCTCGATGCGCCGGGCGACGTGCTCTCCCTGGTGCTGCACGACGACACGCGCGAGCTTCGGGTGTTCGGTCCGCCGCCCGGCCCTGACCTGCGCCTCCGGCTGAGCGAACGTCAGATTGGAAGCGGCACATTGTTCGCCCGCGTCGGCGCCGCCGACAAAAGAATCACGACGGGCGACCGCCTGCTGCTTCTGCTCCCCGTGCTGATGTGGATTGCCGCCGCCTTGGTCACATGGCTGCTGGTCAGCCGCCTGCTGATCCGCCCGCTCAAACGGCTGGAGCGGTCGGTGCGCAGCTATCAGCCGGGACAGGGGCCGCTGGAACTTCCACAAAAGCTCGGGCCGGCAATGGAAATCCGCCAGCTGCGTGAGGCTTTCGCGAGGGCCATGACTCGGGTCGATGCCTCGGAGCAGGAAATGACCGGAGCGCTCGAAGGGCAGCGCAAGCTCGTCCGCGAAGTCCATCACCGGGTAAAGAACAACCTTCAGGTCGTCGCCTCGCTGCTCAACATCCACGGCCGCGGCGCGGAAAGCCTCGACGCGCGCGCCGCTTATGCCGGGATCAGCCGCCGGGTCGGAGCGCTCTCGATCGTTCACCGCAACCATTTCGCCGAGATGGAAGAGAATCGCGGGATCGCGCTCCGTCCGCTGCTCGCCGAGCTCGCCGCCGAACTCCGCGCGGGAGCACCCGATTCCGCTCGCGGCCTCGTGATCGATCTCGAGATCGACACGGTTTACACGACCCAGGATGCCGCCGTCGCCGTCGCTTTCCTCGTGACCGAGATCGTCGAGTTCGCGATGCTCAATTGCCCGGCCGAGCCGATCGAAATCTCGCTCCGCCGCACCAGCGACCTGACGGCGCGGCTGACGATCAGCAGCGAGGTTCTGGTGCCGGAAGAGGAAGATGAAACGGGCAAGGTCCAGTTCGAGCGGATCGTCGGCGGGCTGGCCAAGCAACTGCGTTCCAACCTCGAGCGCAAGCTTGGCCGCTACAGCGTCGAATTGCCCGTCTTTCCACCGATCTAGGGGCGGTCCCGGTCGTTACGCCCTCGGCGAAAAAATAATTTCGAGGCTCGGAACTGTTCTGGAAGAAGCGGCGTTGTGCAGTTCGGATAGTGACCTTTTGCCCCCCCGCTCTCGCTATCCGATTAAATGGGCCCGGAACCGCCAACCCTCCCCCCCCCCGGTGGCGCTTCCGGGCCCTC
>Ga0207678_10003825_pt1 | contig 13545 bp, 12 predicted proteins | sample KBSC63metaG_FD_184319 | JGI IMG/M metagenome (GOLD analysis project Ga0207678, IMG submission 184319) | Corn rhizosphere microbial communities from Kellogg Biological Station, Michigan, USA - KBS C6-3 metaG (SPAdes) (version 2) | ecosystem: Host-associated > Plants > Roots > Rhizosphere > Soil ... | reverse complement strand
CGTCGCGCAGTCATCTGATCCACGCGCCGCGGCTACTCGATCGTGCTGCGAGCGCAGCGAAAACCCGGCTGCCGGAAATCGATGCATTCGCCGCTACCAGTGGCCCTGGTCTGGCGAGTTCGTTGATGATCGGTGCGTCGATTGCGAAAGGATTGGCAATCGGGTTCGGCAAACAATACCTGGCTGTCAATCATCTCGAAGGACATCTGCTGTCGCCATTTTTTGGCGTCAATGAAGACGGCGACAGTGACATCAAGCCAAATGTGTCGCTCATCGTTAGCGGCGGGCACACAATGCTAGTGGTCGTCCGCGGCCTGACGAAGTATCAACTCGTCGGCCACACCGTTGATGATGCTGCGGGTGAGGCCTTCGACAAAGTCGCGAAAATGCTTGGACTCGGTTATCCCGGAGGCCCTGAAATTGAAAAGCATGCGCGCGGCGGCGATCCCCAACGTTTTGATTTTCCCCGCAGTATGCTCGCTTCAGAAAATTTCAGCTTTAGCGGATTAAAGACTGCGGTGCGCTACTTGCTGCCAAAAATTACATCAGGTGATGAACGGCGTCTGACACAGACGCCCTACAATTGGGATGAACAAACACTGCGCGATCTTTGCGCATCTTTTCAGCAGGCAATCATTGACGTGCTCGTGAAAAAGACAATTGCAGCGGCGCAAAAATATCGTGTGAATCTGGTGACGATAAGCGGAGGCGTCAGCTGCAATCAGGAATTACGCCGCCAAATGAGCGACGCGAGCAGCCGCAAAGGAATCGAACTCAAAACCGCCGAACCGTGGCTGTGCACTGACAACGCCGCTATGATCGGTTTTGCCGCGTTATTGCGATTGAATGCTGGATTTGAATCGCGAGTGACAGAAGAGATCGATCCGAATTTGGCGCTGGCGTGAAAATTGCAGGAATCAGTACTCGCGCTCGAGCAGATAGTTCGCTAGCGCATGCAGCGTTTCAGCGTCGCGAATACTAAAAAGCGACAAGGCATTGTGCGCTTCACGCGTGAGCCGTTTGGCTTCGCCCCGTGATTTCTCGAGGCCAATGACCGCCGGATACGTTGCTTTCTTTGCCGCCACGTCTTTGCCGGCGCTCTTACCCAAAATTTCGGAGCTCTGGGTTACGTCGAGAATGTCGTCAATGACTTGAAAAGCGAGTCCCAGCCGTTGCCCGAACAGTGTGATCGCGGAAAGTTTTTTAGCATTCGCGTTGGCGCTCATCGCTCCCAAACGGACTGAGGTTTTCAAAATCGCAGCAGTCTTGTTCTCGTGAATGAACTGCAACTCGCGGCGTTTGACGCTTTTGCCTTCCGCTTCGAGATCGGAAACCTGACCTGCAATTAGTTTTTGGCTGCCCGCCGCCACCGAGACCTCGCGCAAGAGCGTTGACATATCGTAATGCCGGCTTGTCTTCGCATGTGAAACAATCTCGAACGCGATGGTTAGAAGAGCGTCACCCGCGAGCACGGCGATGCCTTCGCCAAAAACCTTGTGGCAGGTCGGACGACCACGCCGGAAATCGTCGTTATCCATGCTCGGCAGATCATCGTGTACGAGCGAGTAGGTGTGGATGCATTCAAGGGCGCATGCGAGCGGAAGCGCATCGCTGATCTTTCCGCGACAAGCTTCAGCCGCAGCCAGACATAAAATCGGCCGTAAACGTTTTCCCCCTGCAAACAAACTGTAACGCATAGCCCGGTGGAGCGTGGTGGGCTTCGTATTCGCCTTCGGCAAATAGCGATCCAACGCGCGGTCGATCAGCTTCTGGCGAGTAACGAGATAGTTTTTGAGATTCACGTAACAAAACGGCTGCTGAATTGCTTGATTCTTGATATTCGATAATGCAACAGAGCGCAGAGTGTCCAGCAGCATCAGAATCAATGTAGTTTTTGTTTAGCTACAATGTGGTGATCGCTCCTAAGTTTCTTCGAAATGGCGTGTCTTCCTCTTTGGAGGAAAGACATGAATTCAGCGTTGTTTTACCGAGAGAATGGCCGACGCCTCTTTTGGATTGCATTCGTGAGTGCGCTTGCGATTCACATCGGCGCCGTTGCGCTCGCGAAAACCAAATCACCGACTACCAGGCTGGAACACTTCGCGCCTGCAGATGTCGACATCATTGAAGCCCTCAAACCAGAGCCTCCCTTGCTGGAAGAATCGGTCATCTCCCCGCCGATAGAGGAAATTCATCCGGACCAGGACGTTTTCCGGGAGGAGAATTTGACGCCTCCTCCAGTTCGAGCGCATCGGACCTCACGGGCAGTATCTCCTGAACGAGGAAAGCCAACAACGTCGTTGCGTTCGGTGAAAGCGATGGTGGCGTATGCGCCGCGCCCGATTTACCCGTACGAAGCGCGCCGTCAACGGGTAACAGGATCGGGCGTTGCGTTGCTCACGATCGATCAAACCTCGGGCATGGTCACTGATGTCCTGATGACGCAGAGCTGTGGCAACGTCATTTTGGACAACTCAACACGCGATGCGCTTCGAAGATGGCGTTTCAGACCCGGGGCCCCGGCCAGCGTTCAAGTGCCCATCACATACACGATTACCGGAGCGTCCTATTGACGGTGGGTTTTACGGAAGTGGTATCCTCTCATGCGCCAAGATCGATGCGAACCGACAAAATAACGAAAGCGCAGAGGTTTGAGGAAATTCTACAGCGATTTGAGATTCCGCTTCTTCAATATGCGACTCGCATAACCGGTGACCGGGAACGAGCCAGGGATGTAGTCCAGGAAACATTTATAAAATTTCAGAGCAACGGTGCGTTAGATCACAAAGACAAACCGGAAACATGGCTTTTCACCGTTTGCCGTAATCGCGCGCTGAACGTTTGCCGGAAAGAAAGGCGACTACTGTATCTGGAAGAAGAAACGATCGAATCGCAGGAAGATCGTCAGCCAATGCCTTACCAGCACATTGAGGAGGAAGAGGCCACCGGCTTTCTCATGCGAATCATTGCCACCCTGCCGCCGCGTCAACAGGAAGTGCTGCGGCTGAAATTTCAAAACGAGCTCAGCTACGAGCAAATTGCTGAAATCACCAAAACGACGGCGAACAGCGTTGGTGTTCTTATTCACACAGCGCTCAAGACCCTGCGTCATCGCTACCGGGAGGACTCGAAGGATTTTGTTTCGTTCAACCCGAGAACCACATGACATGAATATTGATGATCCAAAATTAACTGCTTTTGCCCTGGACGAATTGGATGAGCCGGAAAGGTCGGCAGTGGCACGCGCTGTCGCCGAATCGGTTGCCGCTCAGCAATTGGTCGGCGAAATCCGCAAGCTAAGTGATGCCATCAAAAACGAATTCGCAGCAGAGACGCAGAAAGATGTGGTCGCAGCCGTCGGGTCCGCCGAGGAACGTCGCACGGCGACCTGGCTACAGTCACAAAGCATCAGCGACATTCGCGACGACCCGTGGTTCTGGTCGATTGGCCGGCCGCTCGCGATTGCAGCGATTCTGGCAATTTTTGGGATCATCGCCGGTGTAGCGTTTTGGCCTCGTCAGAACTCGACTCGATTTGCTGGACCTATCAATCTTCCGCTGGCGAAGCCCGCAGACGTCCAGGGTGAATTTCAAATGCTATCGGAAGTAGAGCCTTTACCGGCGAAGGTGCCTGCAGTAGGCCACTCACCTTCTGCTCATCCCGCGACGGTAGCGAAACAGTCCCCTTACAGATTCCGCGCGTACATGGTCGGTGGGGCTGAAGAATCTGGTGGGATACGTCAGCCGGGCGGGCAGTTCAGTACTGCCACGTACGATCACATCCTCGAGAACCCGTTTCTCGACACAAAAGATAATCCGCTCTCGACCTTCTCAACTGATGTGGACACGGCTTCCTATTCGAATGTGCGGCGATTTATCAACGAAGGTTCTCTGCCTCCAAAAGACGCAGTGCGCGTGGAGGAGATGATCAATTACTTCACTTATGATTATGCGCAGCCGGCTGACGAAAAGCCATTCGCGATGCACATCGATGTGGCTGGCTGCCCATGGGAGGCTTCGCATCGGCTGGTGCGAATTGGACTGAAAGGAAAAGAAATCGCGACTGACAAACGTGGCCCGAGCAACCTGGTGTTCCTTCTCGATGTTTCGGGATCGATGACGCCACCGGAGCGATTGCCGCTCGTAAAACAGGCGATGCGGCTGCTGGTCGAAAAGCTCACAGAAAACGATCGCGTGGCGATCGTAGTTTACGCAGGCGCATCGGGATTGGCGTTGTCCTCAACTACAGGCGAGCACAAGGAACAAATTCTCGAAGCGCTCGAAAACCTGCAGGCTGGCGGCTCGACTAACGGCGCTGAGGGAATCCAGCTGGCATACAAAATTGCGGCGGACAACTTTATCAAAGGCGGTGTAAACCGCGTGATTCTCGCCACGGACGGCGACTTCAATGTGGGCGTTACGAGCCAGGGCGATCTGATTCGGCTGATCGAGGAGAAAGCACACAGCGGCGTTTTTCTAAGCGTGCTTGGCGTCGGCACCGACAATTTGAAGGATTCTACGATGCAGAAGTTGGCAGATAAAGGGAACGGCAATTACGCCTATCTCGATTCGCTGGATGAAGCGCGGAAAGTGCTTGTGCAACAGATGAACGGCACGCTGGTAACAATCGCGAAGGACGTAAAGATCCAATTGGAGTTCAATCCTGCGCGCGTCGCCTCGTATCGTCTGATCGGCTATGAGAAGCGAATGTTGCGCAAGGAAGACTTCAACAATGACAAAGTTGACGCGGGAGAAATCGGCGCCGGGCATACGGTGACGGCGCTGTACGAAGTGGTGCCGGTCGGCGCTGCGATCAATCCGGCTGCGACTGTGCCTGCGGTCGATCCACTCAAGTATTCGTCCAGCGAAAAATCGACTTCAGCACAATCGCCTTCCTCGAACGAGATGCTCACGGTAAAGTTGCGTTACAAGAAACCGGACGGGGACCGAAGCGAATTGCTGGAACGTGCCGTCACCGATACGTCCACAAAATTTGAAAACGCTCCAGCCGACTTGAAGTTCGCCGCCGCCGTCGCTGAGTTTGGGATGATCTTGCGGGATTCTGATTATAAGGGAGATGGAACCTTTGCAGCGGTGCTTGAGTGGGCGGAAGAAGGAAAGGGCAAGGATACGAATGGTTATCGCTCCGGATTTATCGAGCTAGTGCGCAAGGCGCAGGCGCTGAAGCGAGGCTAGCCTAGCCTCAGATATTCTCTGCCGCCTCGGTTGTATCGACTGGCTTCACCCGCATTGCCAGGAATGCTCCGACCAACAGAATGCCGGCGCTCCAAAGTTGGGCGTGAGTGAGCCGTTCGCCATAGAGCCAGGCGGACAGCGCCATGGCAATAGCCGGGCAAAGGAGTTGGAGGCTTTGGGATAACGCGACTCCGATTTCACGGATCGCCACGTAGTACAAAACGTGAGCGAGCGTAATGCAGATGACCGCGGAGACGATCAGGACCAGGTTCGCTTCCACCCCGGCATGAATCGGAGTTCCGATTTTGCCGAAGGCGAGGGTCAGCGGAAACAACAGTACCGAAGTAATGAAACTGACTACGCCGAAGCTCCGGATCGATCCAAGCTCTGCTGACGGACGTTTGATCAGAACTCCGTAAAGCGCCCAGCAAAATGTGGCCGTAAAAGCAATGAACAGCCCGGGCAACGCGATGTGCTGGTCATGTCCGCCACCGGACGGACTCGCTGCAGCGAGCGAGCTCCCATTCGCCTGAAACCAGAGCACCCCGAATGCGCCGATTAATCCGAGCAACGTGCCAACCTGGAATTGCCATTGCCGGATGACCGCGCGTTCCTCCGGAAAAAATGCCAGCGCCAGAAGCGCTGTGAAAATGACAGAAGCCCGAGTGAAAATCGTATAGACGCCGGGCCCAATATAGAAAAGCGCCATCACCTGGGTGACTTGATGGACGACGTTTGGCAGGCATGGCAGAAAACAAAGTTTCACCGCGTGCATATCGATTCCCAGGCCACCGCGGCGAATTTGATAAAACAACAACGGCGCAATCGCGATGCATGCCACCGAGTAGCGATAAAAATTTTGCGCCCATGGATCGTAAGATCGGTTCAGGTAATACATGAACAGCGACGGCATCGACCAGATGAACACCGTCGCAAAAACCGCGGAGTACCCTTTCGATAGATTGGCAGTCCGGCGCGACGCGGCATCGCTGCGACCAGGCGCTGTTTTGTAATTCATTTCAAGGATGGTCTGGACGCACTCAATGGATTTAGCGTGCTCTTTCCTCAGTGCATCAAATCCGCGTGCCGCGCGCAAGGCGCTGATCTGAAGACAGCGAAACTACAGCATCTCGCATCTCCGATGCACGCACTCTAAAAGTTTGGGACGGTCTTTTGCATAAATTTTCTCGCCTGGATGCGGTAAATCGCGCAAAAAGTAGCCGAGAAGGAGAAATACATATGTTGAACAAGCAACTATTCACTGTCGCCATCGCCTCGGTCTTTTGTTGTGCGGCATTTCAGGTGGACGCGGCCAAGCCGGCCAAGGGTGGCGGCGGCGGCGGAAACCATATGCAACGCGGCATCCAGCTTGCCCAGGAAAAACATTACGATGCAGCCGCTGACGAATTCGGAAAGGCGATCAAAGATAATCCCAAAGATCCGCGTGGATACGCTAATCGCGGCACTGCATATCGTCAGGGGGCACGAACCGCGATGGCAGCAGGCGATTCAGAGGGCGCCTCTACCAGGTATCAATCCGCATTGGCGGATTTTGCAAAATACATCGAAGTGGCGCCGAAGGATGCCTCCGCGTACACGGAACACGGTCAGACCTTATCCGAACTAAAACAGTACGACGCCGCTCTTGCTGATTTCAACAAGGCGTTGGAACTCAGGCCGGACGATCTCAATACAATTAAATTTCGCGGCTTTGCCGAACTCGGGCTGAACCAGTGGGATAAAGCGGTCGTCGATTTTTCGGCTGTGATTCAAAAGAAGCCCGACGATCTGCAAAGTTATGATCGGCGCGCATTGGCCTATCGAAGCATGAAACCGGCGAACTACGACGCCGCCATTGCCGACTATACATTTTTGATCACGAAAAATCCGAACGACATGGAAGCGACGACCAAGCGCGGGTACACCTACAGCCTGGCACAGCAGTACGAAAAGGCGATCGCGGATTATCAAGTCGTGCTAAAGACCAATCCGCAGGACAACGAGACATTCCAGCGCATGCAATATGCACAGTCGATGCTGGCGGCGAAGAACGCGTCTCCCTCGCCCACGCCACCCATTGCGAGCCCAACGCCTGAAGAAAAAAAGGGGCTGATGGATAAAATCAGTCCGCTATATATCGGAATTGGTGTCATCGCGCTGATCATTATCGCTGTGCTCGTACGTCTGCTCACGCGGGGAAAGGCAGAGGAGACCAGCCATCGAATTCGCTAGCGTCAGCGATCCAAAATTTCTTTGACACTACGGTGCGCGTGGTTAGTTTGCGGACGCTTTTTGCCGGACCAGGCTATCCCATGGTCGTTCAAATGCAGATTTGACGCGACTCTGGGATTTTTGACTCTCTGGTGGAAGGCACGGCCGGTTCGCCGCCCGGGTTCCCAAGGGAGGCGCTGGGTGGTGACGAGCAGCCGCCCATGTAGCTCAGTTGGCAGAGCACGTCCTTGGTAAGGACGAGGTCACCGGTTCAATCCCGGTCATGGGCTCGGTGAGCTTGCGACCGGCAACAAAATCCAAATATAGAGGAAACAAGAAAACGATATGGCTAAGGAAGCTTTTAAACGCGACAAGCCGCACGTGAACGTCGGCACGATCGGTCACGTGGACCACGGAAAAACAACGCTCACGGCAGCAATCACGAAGGTTCTCGCTAAAAAGGGGATGGCTGAAGTGCGCGAATACGACTCGATCGACAATGCGCCAGAAGAAAAAGAGCGCGGAATCACCATCAACACAGCCCACGTGGAATATTCCAGCGACAAGCGGCACTATGCCCACGTCGATTGCCCGGGTCACGCCGACTATGTGAAGAACATGATTACCGGCGCGGCTCAGATGGACGGTGCAATTCTTGTTGTCTCCGCTGCTGACGGCCCGATGCCGCAGACGCGCGAGCACATCCTGCTGGCACGCCAGGTCGGCGTGCCTTCCATCGTCGTTTTCCTCAACAAGGTCGACATGGTGGACGACGCTGAGCTTCTAGATCTCGTCGAGATGGAAGTGCGCGACCTGTTGACGCAGTACGAATTTCCGGGAGACAAAATCCCGATCGTCAGGGGTAGCGCGCTCAAGGCGCTTAACGGCGACGCGGACTCGGAGAATCAGGTCCTGGCGTTGGTATCAGCAGTCGATGATTACGTTCCTGTTCCGGAGCGCCCGGTCGATCAGCCGTTCCTGATGCCGATCGAGGACGTCTTCAACATTGAAGGCCGCGGCACCGTCGCGACCGGTCGTGTCGAGCGGGGCATTCTCAAGAAAATGGGGGAAGTCGAGCTCGTAGGCATTCGTCCAACGGCGAAGACCGTTGCCACGGACATCGAGATGTTCCGCAAGCTCCTCGATGAAGCACGCGCAGGCGACAACGTTGGCGTCCTGTTGCGCGGTCTCAAGAAGGAAGAGGTCGAGCGCGGACAGGTTATCGCGAAGCCCGGCTCAATTACGCCGCACAAGAAATTCAAGGCGGAAGTTTACGTGCTGAGCAAGGAGGAAGGCGGACGTCACACTCCGTTCTTCACCAATTACCGGCCACAGTTTTATTTCCGGACAACGGATGTCACCGGCACGGTCAAACTGCCCGATGGCGTGGAAATGGTTATGCCCGGAGACAACATCTCGATCGAGGTCGAGCTCATTACGCCGATAGCCATGGAGAAAACTATTCGGTTCGCAATTCGCGAAGGCGGCAAAACCGTTGGCGCGGGTCGCGTGGGCGATATTCTGGATTAACAATCTTCCTCTACCTCTTCCTCTGCGTTTGGTAATGTTGAGGTAAAGGTGAGGAAGAGGAAAAGTAAGCGGGAGAGGAAGATTAAAAATACGCCAGTAGCTCAATTGGTAGAGTAGCGGTCTCCAAAACCGTCGGTTGGGGGTTCGAGTCCCTCCTGGCGTGTGGCTAACGAATCACGTCACGAAGCAATGATGACAAAAGTCAAAAACTTCTTCACCGAGGTGAAGATCGAGCTGCAGAAATGCTCGTGGCCATGGGATCCGAAGGAGAAAGGATTCCGTCGCTACAAGGAGCTGGTAGATTCGACGATCGTGGTCGTAGTCGCGATGCTGTTGCTCGGTGGTTACGTGGCTTTGTTCGACTTTATTCTGGTAAACGTTGTGCACTTCTTCACCCGACTGCACTGATTTATGGGACAAGCGCTCGCAGCGAAAGATCAATGGTACGTCGTGCACGTGCTTTCCGGTCAGGAAAACAAAGTGCGCGAGAACATTTTAAAACGCGTCAAGACCGAGGAGATGGGCGATCTCGTTTATGACGTCCTGCTGCCGACCGAGCGCGTCTCGGAAATCAAAAAAGGCAAGAAGACCGAAACTACACGGAAATTTTTTCCGGGATATTTGATCGTGAATATGAATCTGCTCGACGAAAGCAATCAGCTGGTCGGGCGGACCTGGTACTTCATCCGCAACACACCTGGCGTGATCGGGTTTGCCGGGACCAAGGATAAACCTATTCCGATGAGGCAATCGGAAGTGGACAGCATGCTCGCGCAGATGAAAGAGCGTGAGGAGAAGGTGAAACCAAAGGTCAGCTTTGAAGTTGGCGAAACTGTGAAGGTCGCCGACGGTCCGTTCCAAAATCAGACCGGTGTCGTTGAAGAGATCGATCCGGAGCGAGGAAAACTGCGCGTTTCAGTCACCATTTTCGGTCGCGCTACACCAGTGGAACTGGAGTACTGGCAAGTCGAACGCGGCTAATAGTCAAAATTGTCATTCCGAGCGAAGTCGAGAAATCTCTGGATCTAAAATAATCGAACCATGGCCAAAGAAATAATCGCACACATCAAACTGCAAATTCCCGCAGGACAAGCTAACCCTGCACCTCCAGTGGGTACTGCTCTCGGTCCACGCGGCGTCAACATCATGGCGTTCTGCAAAGAGTTTAACGCCGCGACGCAGAAACAGGCCGGCGACATTCTCCCGGTCGTGATCACAGTCTTCAAAGACAAATCGTTTACGTTCATCACCAAGAGCCCGCCTGCAGCTGTGCTACTCAAGAAGGCTGCAAACATCGCCGCCGGCTCAAAAGAGCCTAACAAGACCAAGGTCGGCAAGGTCAGTCGCAAGCAAGTGATGGACATCGTTAACACAAAGCGCAAAGACCTGAACGCGCATGACGACGAAGCCGGCTTCCGAATTATTGCCGGCACAGCCCGGCAAATGGGCCTCGAAGTCGTCGACTAAAAGCAACCGAGGCTGCACGCATCTCGCAGCCCCGGAGTTGTCGCCGCAGCATCAATTCCGTCTTCGCTGCAGCCTCGCCGCGCTCGGAGAAGCGGCACGAAGGCGAGCCGGCTCCAGTTAATGCGCATTTAACGGTTGTCTGCTTATTTCGGTGGATTCGCAGCATCGCCGAGGTACTCCCACTCCTGCAACGCAATCGGAATGTTGCCGTTTTTCCAAACGAAATCATGAAAGGCGCGAAGATTGAATTTGTCGCCCTGCTGCATGCGTGCGTCGGCGAGAAATTTCAGGATTTGTAATTTCCCGATCTGATAGGTCATGGCTCCGCCAGGGCCGGTGGAGAAAGCGATCGCTTCCTGGCGCGCGGTCCGTTCATCCATCGGCACTTTCTCCTGGAGATATTTTGCCGCTTGTTCGAGCGTGAACTCGCCTAGCGCGAGTTTTACATCCACTTCCACACGAAGCGCCCGAAGCCGCATAAAATTGTAAATGATCTCGCGCGTGTGCGGGCTGTCATCGAACAATCCGGCCTGCAGCATCATTTCCTCAGCGTAGAAGCCGATGCCCTCGTTCGCGCCGGAGTCAACGTAATGTCGCCGGATCGGGTCCTCATTTTTCCACGAAAGGCAAAGCTGAAAATAATGGCCGGGAATACCTTCGTGCACGGTGATGGGCCGCGGATCCATGGCTGTCGCGCGCCAAAAGTAGCCAAGTTTTTCAGACGGTTCAGGCACGTAACGGATGCAATTCTCATTCAATCGCGATGGCGACGTGAAATCATCGTGCTCTGTAAACTCAAGCGCATGCAAATATTCTGGGGCTGGGCGAAGGGTGTAATGCGAGACCCATTTCGGCACGGTGAGAATGCCGTGCTCTTCGAGAAACCTGCGGATTTGAAGTTCTTTTTCAGCCGCATCTTTGATCCACGTATTGGTGTCCGTTGCCATCTTTAGCGGCGGCACATCTTTATTGCGGTTTTTTTCGTATGCCTCGAACGCCACCGCCCGATTCCATTCCTGACGTCCCATCGCGAGAAGTTCCTCTGGCGTGAACGGCATCAGCGCGACATTCCGTAGCAGCCAGATATACGCGTCGCGACCGAGCGCGGTTTGTTGCGGAAGCTTCGGCAACTTGTCTTTGAGCTGTTGCTGAAATTTTTCGAGCGCATTTGCTGCGCGATCGGTCGCGGCATTTAGCTCTTCTGTTTTCAGCGTGGTCGAGCCAACGAGCGCGCTCGCCATCGTACGCAGGTGTTCGCGAATGCCATCCAGATTCTGAACCGCAACGGTTGCGAACGGCGCCGGAGGATTCTCAAGATTCTCCAAGCCCTGCTGCAAGATCGCCGGAATGTTTTCGACGCGGGTGAGAATTTCCCGACTGCGCGCTTCATCATACGGCCCCGGCACTGTCAGCGCTTCCGCCAACGCGGTAAGCGTCTGCTCGATGTAAAAATTCGGATCGCGTTTCCAGCGCGGATTGACTTCCAGTTCCCAGTGAACGCGCGACAACGCTGAGCCGATCAATTTGTAATCGACTTGCTTCGGGATCGGCCATTGCGCCGGATTTAGTTTCTTCCAACGCGCTTCAAATCCGGCCAAATCTTTTTTTCGTCGGTCAATGCTCGACCGCGACCATTCACGTATTCCGCCCGATCGGTACATTCGGTTGACGTCATCAGAGGAGAATGGCGCGCTTTTCGCACGCCATACCCAAAAATCGTCTGCGAGTTTTTCGAGTGACTCGGGTTGCGCTCGGACGGTTGGCATTAAGGCAACCCAACCCAAGAGGAAGATAATAACTCTAAGAAACTTCCGAGAGCTCACGACATAAATAGCGCTGTCATGTTGAGCGAAGCGCGGCAATGAAATGCGAAGCATGAGGCCGGGCTTTCAAACATCTCAGTTTGTCTGTATTTGGGTACTTTCGAATTTGATCCGAGATTGAAAGCCTGGCCTCGCGGACTTCGTCCGCTGCGTTGCAGCTTCGCTCCGCTCAGAATGACAGAAAATTCCGTTTTCACTCCGAGCTTCGCCGCAATGTGATCACCGCAGGCGTCAGACCGGGCCGATACATTGACATGCCGTAGCATTGCGCGGCGGATTTCTCGCGCGCATAACGAATGTGGCTCAGCTTCTCGTCCCAACGCTCAATGTAGGAGCAGTTCGCGGTCTTTTTGCTCGCCGGAACAGGAACATAGCGGTTTTCGGTGAATGTGAGAAAAGCCGGTTCGCCTGGAAGCGGAATCGGCGTTGCCCAGTTCGGTGAAAGCCTAACGAGTCGCGGACCCGTCAAATCGAGCGCGAACACCGTGTCGCCATCGGTGCTGTTCAAATGGAGATCAAAGAACGTCAGCCGTAATGGACCATCGAAAAGAAAGTACCGGTTTTGCTCCTGGTTGTCGTGAAGTAGTTCGAATGCACCGTAAAATCCGGGAATCTTGGAGAACTCAGTTTCCGTCCCGGTTTTCAGGTCGCGCAGCACAAAATGTTTCCCATGCCCCGGGCCATTCATCTGGTCATCTTCGTCGTTCGGATCTTCCCGCAGAATCAACTCGAATAAACCATCTGGCGATTTGTAAGTCGGAACCGGAGTTGCGGTCGGCGATAGGGACTCAGCAGGTGACGTTGTCGCTTCCGGCGATTCTGCCTGTTGTGGTTCGGCGTTTGTGAAATACGGCGAGCTCTTCGCCTGCGCGTACCAATCCGGCGCTGCGTCGAGCTTCTTCAAATCAGTGCCGCGCGGTCTAACACTCCAGAATTCGTGCACGTTGTTGGGCTTTTCCCGGGTGAAAACGATCGTCTCGCCATCGGGCGAGAATATCGGAGCCGAGTCCTGGCCCGAGTCGTCCTTTGTTAACTGACGCAAAAGCTTTCCCTCTTCGGCATACAAATAAAGATGCGAATGGCTTGTTCCCTGGGCTTGCAGATAACGAATTGCTATGACGATTTCCGAAGCGCCGTGGGCAATCGTCGCAACAAGGCAAAACATCCCAGCGACCAAAAAGAGTTGCAGGGAAGAACGCATTTAGCGCAGGGGAAGTTGAATTAGGCTTGGATGCTCAGCATCGTGATATACCTGCACATGGCAGGTGTGCGCATCCTTCGCCGTTTCTTCGGCGACAATTCCGCCCGAGCAATAATTT